>Ga0078972_1000455_pt1 | contig 170320 bp, 167 predicted proteins | sample YelNatPaOPGAMG01_FD_67568 | JGI IMG/M metagenome (GOLD analysis project Ga0078972, IMG submission 67568) | Hot spring thermophilic microbial communities from Obsidian Pool, Yellowstone National Park, USA - OP-RAMG-01 (SPADES assembly) (version 2) | ecosystem: Environmental > Aquatic > Thermal...
ATGAGAGATTAAGGACAACTCTTTCGGATAAAGGTTTAGGAAGGGCTATTTCTTATCGTTCTTTGATTAGAAGGGAGCTATATAAATTGGAAAAGGATTTAATTGGTGATAAGGAATATAAACCATTTGTTGCAAGGTGGTAGATGTTTTTGATAATGGTTTATGACATAGAAGAGGAAAGAGTAAGTAAGGTTTTAAAGATAGCCAGAAAGTATCTTACTTGGGTGCAGAATTCAGTTTTAGAGGGAGAGATAAGAGATGCTAGTTTTGAGAAGTTGAAGTTAGAATTGAAAAGAGTAATTGAAGAAGAAAAAGATTCAGTAATTTTTTATAAATTTAGAACTAAAATATATACTGAGAGAGAAGTTCTGGGTATTAAAAAAGGAGGAGAGGAGACAATAATTTAGTTGTCAATGGTAAATAAAGGGAAAAATAGGCGAGATAGACGAATCTTTGGAATTGTTTGATAATGTTTATATTTAGATAAAAATTAATGAATAAAATGACTAAAATTTTTAAGATAAACCTCAAAGAAAATTTATACAAAATTCAATATAAAATTGGTTTGTAGAATACCTATGAGGGATTGAAACATCGACAAGAAAACGACTATATCAAGTTTGAAAAAGGCGTTTGTAGAATACCTATGAGGGATTGAAACAGTGGTGGCTTCCTTCCTATAAAGGCTCAAGTATTTGTTTGTAGAATACCTATGAGGGATTGAAACAGTGGGGCAAGTTTAAATGAAAATTTTGAAATTTCAAGTTTGTAGAATACCTATGAGGGATTGAAACTAAGGGGCGTCTTCGGTGGCAGACGCCCAAATTTCTGTTTGTAGAATACCTATGAGGGATTGAAACCTGGTATGCCTGTCACGCCCATCAGGGCGCTAAGCAGTTTGTAGAATACCTATGAGGGATTGAAACTCGTTTGAATATTTTACATCCATTTTTTGGCATCATGTTTGTAGAATACCTATGAGGGATTGAAACTCAGGTAGGTCTGTCTCCGTCGGTATTTCATTTGGGGTTTGTAGAATACCTATGAGGGATTGAAACGTTCCTTTATCCACAAGTAAAAATATCCAATGGTCTTGTTTGTAGAATACCTATGAGGGATTGAAACAAGCAAACAAAGAAGTCGCAAAAAAAATATAAAAAGGTTTGTAGAATACCTATGAGGGATTGAAACGAGCAGTTCGATTGTCGATAATTTCAAGTAGATAAGTTTGTAGAATACCTATGAGGGATTGAAACTAATTCCCTTTGAAGTTCCAAGAGGAATTTCTCCAAGTTTGTAGAATACCTATGAGGGATTGAAACTCCTGATAATGGGGCAAAGAGGTTCAGGTAAATCAGGTTTGTAGAATACCTATGAGGGATTGAAACATCAATGTACAGACTGCAAGTGCTTGCGTGCAAGGTGGTTTGTAGAATACCTATGAGGGATTGAAACAAAATGGTCTTCGGATACCTAAGCCTTTTTCAAACTGTTTGTAGAATACCTATGAGGGATTGAAACACATGCTAAAAACGTATCCCAGAAAACCCATAGAAAGTTTGTAGAATACCTATGAGGGATTGAAACGAAAGAATTGGAAACCAATCGGCAAAAAGTCCCATTGGTTTGTAGAATACCTATGAGGGATTGAAACGAACAAGGTTATTACACCGAACCAAGAATAATTCGAAGTTTGTAGAATACCTATGAGGGATTGAAACTAACACAAGAACCACAACTTATATGGCTAAGTCCTAGTTTGTAGAATACCTATGAGGGATTGAAACTTGCTTACGAATATGTTCGACCTGTACCTCCCAAATTGTTTGTAGAATACCTATGAGGGATTGAAACGCTTCAAACTCTCTATATACCCCCTCAAGTTTTATAGTTTGTAGAATACCTATGAGGGATTGAAACTCGCTTCCACGCTATAGAAGAGATTGGCTACCTACTAGTTTGTAGAATACCTATGAGGGATTGAAACAACTTGGAACAATAGCTGAAGTCAAAGCACCGATACAGTTTGTAGAATACCTATGAGGGATTGAAACGCTTGTTCTGTGGAAGTTTCGACTTTTTCCACCAATGTTTGTAGAATACCTATGAGGGATTGAAACTCCTGATTTAGCCAATGATAAATTGTATACCAAAAAGTTTGTAGAATACCTATGAGGGATTGAAACTCAGCCTATCAATCCTGTCAATGATTTTGATATTATGTTTGTAGAATACCTATGAGGGATTGAAACTCTTAACTCCTAAATCTACTGCTTTTTTCAATTCTAGTTTGTAGAATACCTATGAGGGATTGAAACTCAGAGATTTCTTGAGAACTACAAAAAGTATCAAGTGTTTGTAGAATACCTATGAGGGATTGAAACTTCTTTTAAGAAAAAGGATGAGGCGGTAAAATTTTTAGTTTGTAGAATACCTATGAGGGATTGAAACGAAAAACAAGCTCAGGCTATCGAACAACAAACGAAGGGTTTGTAGAATACCTATGAGGGATTGAAACTTCACCACTGCGGAAAATCAAGGGAAGCTAAAAGAAGTTTGTAGAATACCTATGAGGGATTGAAACTTCCTCCCATCCGTGAATAAATCCTCCTACCGAACCGTTTGTAGAATACCTATGAGGGATTGAAACTCAACCTATTAATCCTGTTAATGATTTTGATATTATAGTTTGTAGAATACCTATGAGGGATTGAAACGAAATTTCTTGAGGACTGCAAAAACTGTCAAGTTCTGTTTGTAGAATACCTATGAGGGATTGAAACGCCTGTTCTGTGGAAGTTTCGACTTTTTCCACTAATGTTTGTAGAATACCTATGAGGGATTGAAACGAACAATTCCTCGAATAGCATAGTTGCGCGGTAAATGTTTGTAGAATACCTATGAGGGATTGAAACTATATTAAAGGTAGTTCCATTTTTATCTATAAATATGTTTGTAGAATACCTATGAGGGATTGAAACCCATTTTTTGATGAAGATTAATTATGGAAAAAAATAAGTTTGTAGAATACCTATGAGGGATTGAAACGAGATTTTCCATTTTCTCCTCCTTTCACTTTATATAGTTTGTAGAATACCTATGAGGGATTGAAACAAAGTGTAGATGTAGTATTTGCCCTTCTCGTCTTCTGTTTGTAGAATACCTATGAGGGATTGAAACAGGTAAATTAAATCGGAAAAATGGTTTTCGAATTTAGGTTTGTAGAATACCTATGAGGGATTGAAACTCTATTTGCCAAACACTTTTCTTAATTCCACCGCCATAGTTTGTAGAATACCTATGAGGGATTGAAACTAGACGCAAATTTCAATCTGTGTTTCTGTATCAGAAAGGTTTGTAGAATACCTATGAGGGATTGAAACCGAGGAGAGAAAGCCCTAGAGTTTTTCAACCGAATGGTTTGTAGAATACCTATGAGGGATTGAAACAATATTTAAACAAAGCATTTATAATAGGACTTAGCCATGTTTGTAGAATACCTATGAGGGATTGAAACTATTTTTTACTTGCCAAAAACCTATACCAAATATAGTTTGTAGAATACCTATGAGGGATTGAAACCCGGATAGGGGGTATATAGATGTATCCCTGGATAAAAAGTTTGTAGAATACCTATGAGGGATTGAAACACTTAATAGTCCTTTTTCTTTCAAGGATATATACTTCCCTTTTCGTTTGTAGAATACCTATGAGGGATTGAAACAGAGTTCTAAAGCAATTCCGTTTTTGCGGTATTCAGGTTTGTAGAATACCTATGAGGGATTTATTTGATTTACTTTTTAAAGCCAAAATTCTTAGATAACCCAAAAAGCTATTTTGTTTTTAACTTGACAGGCTTCTTTTTAAATTTATAAACTAAAGGTAATAATAATTGTAACCTTTAGTCGATAGTTATGAAAGAGACGGGCTTGTCTAAAATATTAAGATCTAAAAATACTATTTTTACTTTTAAAGATATACTTCTCCTTTGGAATGAGACTGATAAAAATTTAGCCAAGAGAAGAATAAACTATTATGCAGAGAGCATAAAGTATTTTTAATCCTTGCTAAAAATGAGAATCAGTAAGAAAGGAGGAGAGGATAAATGGCTATAGTCTGTAAAGTCTGTGGAAAAGAATACGATATTAGCCTCTTTCAATTCGGTAAGAAGATTAAGTGCGAGTGTGGGAATATTGTGGAATTGAAGGGGAAGGTTTTGAATAAGATAAGCAAAGAGGCAGAGGATAAGATATTAGAGATGCTGAATGAGGCAGAAGATTTTTATCTTCCCGTGAAGAAAATTTATAAGGAATTAAACAATGCAGGATACCCTCTCCCCGAATATAAAGATTTTTTGAATTGTTTGAAGAAAGATAAAAGATTTGAATGGGCAGAGTTTGAGGAAAAGGAAGATAAGGAATTAGAGGAGTTGGGTTATTATTCAGGCCCAAGGATAAAACTTAAGGCAAGGAAAATTACTAAAGAGGATATGGAAAGGATTGTCCTTAAACATGCCCAAAATGTTATTGATAATTTGGTAAAAGCTTATGAACATAGACCAGAGGATTTGTCTTCCGAAGAAGAGGATAGGTTAATTGAATTGATGATTAGGGCTAAGAAATTGAAAGAAGAAATCATTAAAATATTTAAGAAATAAGTAGAGATTTGAGCTTTTCCTTGATTTCTTCTCTATTTCCTTCCTGTAGCTCCCATACGATTGTATCTTTTCTTTCTCTAATTTTGTTGGTAAAGGGATCGGGAGTGATTTTAATTGTGCCTAAGACTTTATTTTTACTTTCTAAAGCCAGGATGACTGCCTCTTTGAATTTTTCAGAAAACATTTCCTGCTTTCCTATTTCATCGATAACAATTAACTTTTCCGCCCCCAAGGCTTCAAGCATCGATCTTACTGCAATTTCCTCTAAATCTTTAAGATTCACTTTATATTTACCTACTTTATAGGGACTTTTAAAGTTTATGTGGGATAAAATTCCCTCTTTACCATCTAAAGTAATTATTTTAAAACCTAACCTTCCTTTTTCTTCTCTAATCTCTTGAGTATAGAATCCTCCAGAGGGTAGGTTTACTTCTTTTAAGATTTCTCTAATAAGGGTAGTCTTTCCTATTCCAGGCTTTCCCGTAATAAAAATATTTTTAACCATTTTATTAATTCAGATTACTACAACCATATTTATAAATCAATATTTTTTGCTTGACATTTATGCTATAATGCATATAATTGCATAAAAGAATAAAGGAGGTATGCTATGGCTGATTTATTTAAAAATAAATTAGCAGTTTTTTTCCAGGCACTGGGAAATCCTTTAAGGATGGAGATTTTAGATTTATTAAAGCAGAAGAAAGAGATGTGTGTCTGTGAGATGGTAGCATTGCTTAAGAGGGAACAATCAGTTGTTTCTCGGCATCTTATTGCTTTAAGACAAGCAGGAATACTGGATTGTGAAACTAAAGCTACGCGTTCATTTTATCGTATTAAAGATGAAAGGATTTATAAAATTATAGAAATTGCCTCTCATATTTTGGGGAAAAAGATTAGAGAGGAACAAAAGGCTTTTGCTCTTATTTAGGAGGGGGGTTATGCTTTTAGAGTTGATTTTTTCAGGATTATTGGCTTTAAAAGATTATATCTTACATCACGTTTTAACTTGTTTAATTCCGGCATTTCTTTTAGCCGGTGGAATGGTTAGTTTTTTTAATAAGGAAGCAATCATAAGTTATTTAGGGGAGAAAGCGTCCAAATTAAAGTCATTTTCTTTGGCTATATTTTTTAGTTTCTTTATTGCCTCTTGTTCCTGTACGGTATTACCTGTAGGAAGTGGGCTTTATTTTGCGGGTGCAGGGATTGGAGCAAGTTTTATTGTTTTATGGGTTGCTCCTTCTACCAATGTTTTATCTTTACTCTTTACTGGAACTATTTTAGGGGCAAAAATGGCTATTTCAAGAGTTGTGGCTAGTCTTTTTATGGCTTTTTTAGTGGGTTGGGTAATGAGTTTAATTTTTGGGAAAGAAGAAGAGAAGAAAATAGAAACCTTGGAGAAGAAAAAATTAATGGGCAAAAATCAAGCAATTCTATTACTTTTGATTTTTTTATCCATAATTTTACCCAATTATATTGCGCAAGGGAGAAGTTATGCTTTAAATGTTTTAGTTTGGGCAATTATTACAATTATCTGGTTAGTCTATGCAGTTAATACGCTTAATAAAGAAGAGGCTCGCAATTGGTTAAAAGAAACTTTTTGGTTTGTGCGCATGATTGTGCCTTTACTTTTGGTAGGAGTTTTTGTTGTGGGAGTTATAGGAAAGCTTCTACCGAAGGAATTTGTTTCTAAGTGGGTAGGTGGAAACTCTATTTTTGCTTCCTTTTTGGCTACTATTTCCGGACAACTTATGTATTTTGGCACTTTGACAGAATCACCCTTTATTGATACGATGTTAAAACTGGGGATGGGTAAAGGCCCGGCTTTGGCATTTTTATTAACTGGTCCGGGAATGAGTCTTCCCAATATGTTAGCAATAGGTCGGCTTTTTGGAGTTAGGAAAGCAGTTGTCTATATTCTTTTAATTATGACTTTAGGAACATTTGTAGGCTGGTTCTTTGGAAATTTTGTTTTTTAAAGGAGGTGGAAATGAGGATTGAAATTGTGGGTCCGGGTTGTCCTAAGTGTATAGCTACAGAGAAAAATGTTAAAGAAGCGCTAAAAGAGTTGGGTATTCAGGCAGAGGTGGTCCATGTTACGGATGTTAGAGAATTTGCTAAAAAGGGTGTAGTGTTTACTCCCGCAGTAGTCGTGGATGGTAAGGTAAAGATTTCTGGCAAGATCCCTACTGTAGAAGAAGTGAAGAAAGTTATTTCTTAAATTAGCGGAGGGTAGTTATGCCTCTTTATGAATATGAATGTCAGGACTGTAAAGAGAAATTTACTGCCTTAATACGTAATCCTAAAGATGAAAATGACCTAACTTGTTCTAAGTGTGCAAGCAAAAGGATAAAAAGACTTTTATCTTGTTTTTCTACGGCAAAATCCGGTAATAAAAAAGATTCTTCTTTTTCTGGGCCAAGTTGTTCCTGTACCGGACCTTGTTAATACTTCATAATGAAAGAGAAGATAATCATCAGTTTAGACCAAAAGGAACAGATTGAACTGGAGAGAATTGTCACTGATAGCGATGAAAAGCAGGCTTTGGAATTCTTAAAGGAAGTAGTAAAAAAGAAAGTAGACAAAGCTACCGCTCCAGGATGTAAGCCAATATTTGAATGGCGAGGTAAAGAACCACAAATTCTGACTAACTTAAAAGACAAGAAAAAAATTAAAAAATTGAAGTTTTAATTATGAGGAGGTGATAGATATGTGTTTTCCTAGTATAAGAAAAGAGTTTATGGAACATCGCTGGAATTTCACTGGGTCTATGATGTGTTGTTGTTCATTAGATACAATGACAAAAAAAGAGCAAATTGACTTATTAAAAGAGTATAAGAAAAATTTAGAAGATGAGATTAAAGATGTAGAAAAAAGAATTCGCCAGATGAAAGGAGGGAAATAAAATGGCAGGGAAACCAAGATTCTTAATGTGTATCTGCACAGGGCAATGCCCGGGATTTGCCAGTTTAAATCTTTGGGAGTTGATTAATTATGTGCGCGGGGAATTGGATGTGGAATACGCCATAGTTCATCCTCAGCTTTGCGTTGACGACGGTGATAGGTTCATCCGTGACTACATAAAGCCAGGAATAAAATATGTCATTGGAGCCTGTGATCCCAAGATGCAAAGAAAAATGTTTAAGGATGCTTTTAGTGAAGCTGGCGGAAACTATGATGAACAGGTTATATCTTTAGACTTAAGAAATATGTCTACTCAGGAAGCAATGAATAAGGTAAAAGAGGCTATAGAGGGTATAAAAAAATAGAAAGGAGAAATTAAATGGAGGGAAGAGATTACAGTCATAAAGAGGATATAAAAAGGAAGTGTCCTAAGTGTGGTCAAGATTTAGAATACATAAGTTCTTGCTGTAAGGGATTTTGGTATTGTAAAAATTGTGATGAAATAATTGGGGACATTGAAAGTAAACAGGAGGTTTAAACAATGGGTATATATGGTAATATCCCTAGAGAAAAGATTCCTTGGTATCCGATCATTGATTTTGATAAATGTATAGGCTGTAAGGAGTGTTTCAACTTTTGTAAAAACGGTGTCTATGAATGGGACGAGGAAAATAATAGACCGATTATCAAAAATCCTTACAACTGTGTGGTCGGTTGTTCTGCTTGTGGCAATCTTTGTAATGGTGGAGCAATCAAGTTTCCCAGTAAAAAAGAATTAATGGATGCGATTAATAAGGCAAAGGAAGGCAAGGAATGAATATATACGCAAGATATAAGATAACAACTGCTGTGAGAAATGTATTTTTTAAATATTAATTTTTAAAGGGGAGCAAGAATGGAGAGACTAAAAGAGATTTCTTCTGATTTTAAAAGAATTTTATGTCTAAAATATTTTCCGGTGGCAGTTAAATTCTGTAAGAATAAAGATGAACTTGAAAAAGGAAAAATCCCAGCTGAGAAACTTACCTTTTGCCAGATGGTAAAGTTGGCAAGTCAAGGCAGATGGCAACTTTCTTGTCCTTCTGATTATATGGACTGTTTTACTGCTCAACTTATCTTCGGTTTTAGAAAGGAAGAAGAGAAAGATTTAAAACATCATATGCTACAGTTTACGGATGATGAAGAATTAGCCAAAAGTATTATTGCAGTAAAACCAAAATTAAAATTTGGGGAAATTGAAGGAATTTTAGTAGGACCCTTGGATGATTTTGAGCCGGATTTTGTGATTTTAATTTTAGATAGCGCTCAGGCACTTTTGGTAATAGAAGCCTATGGTGCTATTACCGGTGAAGATTTGTCGTTTAGAAATGGAACAAGTTCTGCCCTTTGTTCTTATGGTGTAGTTGTAGCTTATCAGACTAAAAAACCCAATTTATCTATTCCTTGTGTGGGCGCGAAGCGCTATGGTCTGTTTCAGGATAATGAGTTGGTCTTTACTTTGCCTTTAGATTCTACCTTAAAAATACAAGAGGGGCTTTTGATGTTGGAGAAGACAAATCGACTGCACCTTCCGATTGTAAATGGATTTTTATCACCTACAAAACCCGTAGATTATCTTATAAAATAAAAAAACTTAAAATGCTAAAAGTTAAACCCCCAGACAATTATCCCCCTGAAGAGGGATGTTACTTGAGAGGGAATGATTATTCTCCGGTGGCAGTAGTGGTAATTCTAAGATACAGAAGAGAAGAGACTCCTGCTTCTATAGAAGAACTGGTAAGAATAAGTATAGAAAGTGGAGCAAGTCTTGCAGGTACACTACAAACGGAGAATGTAGGTTTAGAGAAAGTAATCTGTAATGTGATTGCTAATCCTAATATCCGCTATATTATCGTCTGTGGCCCAGAATCTCCCGGACATCTTGTGGGTGATGCTATTTCTGCTTTGTATAAGAACGGCCTTGACAAGAATAAAAGAATAATCGGTACACAGGCGCCTGCACCTTTTCTTTTTAATATTCCTACGGAATGGGTAGAGAGGTTTATTAAGCAGACAAAATTGATAGATTTAGTTAACGAAGGCTCACCAGAAGTAATTCGAGAGGCAATTTGGGCATGCTATCAGGAAAAACCTACAAAGTTTAGAGAATATGAACTTTACGATATAGGTGCTTATGAAGCAGAGCCAATCTGTGGGAAAATTACTTGGAAAATAACCAATCCTGCTTATGCCCCAAAAGACGAAAAAGAAAAAGAAGCACTTCAGAAGTTGCAGGATTTGATAAGAAGACTTAAGGAGCGTCAGAAATAAATTCCTTCAAAAATCCTTCCGCAAATCAAAGATAATACTAAATGATTGAATTTCAATACCCGCAGAGAGACTGTTTTTATGACTTAGAAAAACTATCAAAGGATTAGTTAAACCCAGAGCATAAGAGGAAGTCTATGTCTATCTGTATGATAAAAAATGCCGGAGGTCGGAGTCGAACCGACACGAGGGTAAAACCTCACATGATTTTGAGTCATGCGTGTCTGCCAATTCCACCACTCCGGCAAATTTTATAGGCTTTGGGTGGTCCAATGATTGTAGAATAGATTATGGCTTTTTCTAATTCATCTAAAGAAATTGTTTCTTCTTTCTCTTCAGGTTCAGCTTCGATTTCTTTTTTAGTTTCTACACTTTCTTCCTTTTTTTCTTCTTCAATTATTTCTACAGGAATTTCTTCTTTTTCAGAAGGAGACTGTTTCTCTTGAGTTTCTTCAGTCTCTTCCCAAGTAATTTCAGGAAAAGGAGTTTCTTCTTGAGGAATTTCTTTCTTTTTACGTTCTAAGATCTGTCCTAAAGCCTGTAAGAAGAAAATTATTAAAAGAAAGATGAGGAAAATTAAATTTTCCATTACTCTTTTTCCTTTTTCCTTTCCTCCGGAGGTTTTCCTATACGCTCACGCATTTCTGTATCTGCTTGAATGTTCCTTAAAGTGTAATAGTCCATTATCCCTAATCTTCCTGTTCTAAATGCTTCCGCAATCGCTTTGGGAATTTCTGCCTCTGCTTCTACTACTTTTGCGCGCATCTCTTGTACACGGGCTTTCATTTCTTGTTCTTGAGCCACTGCCAGAGCACGCCTTGTTTCTGCACGCGCTCGCGCAACTTTTAAATCTGCCTCTGCCTGGTCTGCCTGGAGTTGTGCTCCAATATTTTTTCCCACATCTACATCAGCAATATCGATGGAGAGAATCTCAAAAGCAGTTCCCGAATCCAGGCCTTTTGCTAAAACAGTCTTAGAGATTAAATCAGGATTTTCTAAGACGTGTTTATAACTTTCTGCTGAACCGATAGTGGTAACTATTCCTTCTCCTACACGGGCAATGATTGTTTCTTCAGTTGCTCCCCCTACTAAGCGGTCGATATTTGCTCGCACAGTTACACGTGCCTTTGCTTTCAGTTCAATTCCATCCTTGGCTACTGCAGCTAAAACTCCCTCTTTAGGAGCATCGATTACCTTAGGATTTACGGAAGTTTTTACTGCATCTAAAACATCTCGACCAGCCAGGTCTATAGCACAGGCTCTTTCGAAGGTAAGATTTAGATTTGCCTTATCTGCAGAGATGAGAGCTTTTACTACCCTGATTACATCTCCTCCCGCAAGATAGTGTGCCTCAAGTCTATCTGTATTTACGGAAAGACCTGCCTTATGGAGCATAATTAGACAGGGAACAATTATTCTCGGATCAACATTACGCAGGCGCATTCCAATAAGACTAAAAATAGAAATTCTTACCCCTGCAGCTACTGCAGCGATCCATAGTCTTACAGGAATAAAATAACCAAATAAAAATAATGTAGCAATAATGATTATGGCAATTAATACTACCGGCATATTTCACCTCCTTCTAATTTATCGCTCTTACTACTACACGGTTTCCCTCTGTTTTTACTACCACTACTTTTTTATCTTTTTCAATAAATATTCCACCTTCTGAGATAGCATCTACTTTTTTATCCTCAATTTGACATATGCCTATAGGACGAAGAGTAGAGAGGGTTTTCCCTTCTTTATTAATCAATTCATTTAATTCCCCTTTAAAAGGTTTAAAACCTAATTCCTTAGTTTCCTTTTCCTCAAGACGAAGTTTCTTCCAGAAACTGGTTCTGGGAAAAATTTTCCAAGAAATAACAATAATTATTATACTCCCTAAAGATACGATTAAGCCTAAAGTAAAATTTAGTTTAGTATAAGCAAAATAGGAAGCAAGGATTAAAGAAAAAATCCCGCTTATCCCTAATATCCCAAAGCCAGGAATGATTAATATTTCAATGGCTAAGAGAACATAACCTAAAAGGATAAGAGTTAATACAAGGAGCCAATTAGGCATTTTCGAATAATTTTACCATTATTTTGTTTCCCTCTATAGATACTACTTTTATTTCTTTGCCTTCTTCAATAAAATCACCATCACTGATTACGTCCCATATTTTACCGGAAATTTCTGCTTTGCCCGTTGGTCTAAGAGGAGTGATAGTTTTTCCTATTTTACCGATTAAGTCTTTTTCTGTCAAATCAATTAAATATCCTTCTTCACGAGATTCTTTCTGTTGTAAAATAATCTTTTTCCATAGACTGGTTTGGGGAAGGAGATTTATGGATAGAATAATGACTGTCAAAGTAGCAAAGAAGGAATAGACAATTATCTGAAACGCACGGAATATTTCTATGGGAGGAGTCTGTAACGGATGTTTCACTAAGGCTAAGAAAATACTTACTAAAAGGAGGATTCCTCCCGAAATACCCACGATACCAAATCCAGGAATGACAAAGATCTCTAAGAAGATAAGGATAATGGCTAAGATAAAGAGGATAATCTCTATCCAGTTTGCTAAGCCTACAAGATAATGTCCCCAGAAGAATAAAGCTAAAGAAATTACTCCCAAGGTACCCGCTAATCCCCATCCCGGAATTTTTAACTCAAAGATAATTCCTAAGAAACCCAAGGTTAAAAGAAGAGAACTTACAATGGGATGGGTTAAGAAACGGACTAAATTTTCTGACCAGGTAGGTTTTGTCTCGACTACTTCTTTTTCTCTTAAATTCAATAAATTAAGAAGGCTCTCACGATTAGTAACTATCTCTTTTATTAAACCCAATTCTTTTGCCTCTTGGGCAGTGAGATTGAGGAGTTTTCCTTTTTCAGTAATGGTTTTGATGATTTTAATTTCTTCGCCCAATTCCTTTTCCTTTTCTTCAATCTCATCGGGGGAGAGGATGAAATTTTCTCCTTTTATTTTAACCAGTTTTAGTTCTATATCTTTATCTACAAATGCCTCGGCCAATTTGGGATTGTGTTTATTTGCTTCTGCGGTAGCCCTAAATTTTGCTCTTAAAGCAGAGATTGTTTTTTCATCTTTTATCTCTTCTGTTTCTCCTATACCTAACGCACGGGGTTCAGCCGAGCCAATACTTGAACCAGGAACCATATAGATTTCTTCACAGGCTAAAGAAATAAGTGCTCCTGCAGACCATGCTTCTCCTAAAATAAGTGCTCTTACAGGAATGGATTTTAATTCTTCTAAGGATTTGACAATTTCTCCCACCGCATCCAATCTTCCTCCAAAGGTATCGATCTCTAAGATTACTGTAGCGGGATTTTCTTTCTTTATTTCTTTCACTATACGTTTTACAAAACCGGAAAGTCCCAGATCAATCACTCCTTTAATAGGAATGATATAAACATCTCTCTGGCTTTGTCCGCAAAGAAGGGAAGTAAAAAGGATAGAGGATAAAAACAAAGGAATCATTTTGTATCTTAAATCTCTGGATTTGGTAAGGTTAATCATGACGATATTTATAATATAATATTATCCTGGCTTTGTCAATTGTATTGACAGAAGGGAAAATTTTTGCTATTTTTATAACCACTACTGATTGTAGGGGCCGTAGCTCAGTTGGGAGAGCAACAGGCTGGCAGTCTGTGGGTCAGGGGTTCAAATCCCCTCGGCTCCACCAATCTTTTATAAACCACATTAATGCGTATTGGTTTTCATATCTCTATCTCCGGAAGCCTTCCTCAGGCAATTGAGAGAGCAAAAAAACTGCGCTGTTCTACTATGCAGATTTTCAGTAGAAACCCACGAGGATGGAAATTAAGCCGTGTAGAGTCTAAAGAGATAGAGGAGTTTAAAGAGAAGAGAAAAAAGGCAAATATATACCCCTTGTTTGTTCATATACCTTATCTAATCAATCTTTCCTCACCGGAAAGAAAGCTTTGGGAGAAATCGATTAAATTTTTTGCTGAAGATTTAAAATTTAGTGAGCTTATAGGAGCAGATTATTTAGTTACCCATTTAGGAAGCCATAAGGGAAGAGGAGAAGATTTTGGAGAGAACCGTTTTATTGAAGGTTTAAATAGGGCGATGGAGAAAGCAAAAACTGAGATAAGGATTCTTTTAGAAAATACCGCCGGTCAAGGAAATAGTATTGGATATAATTTCTCCCAGATTAAAAGAATTAGGGATAAGATTGTTAAAAAAGAGTTAATCGGTTTATGTTTTGATACCGCCCATGCTTTTTCTGCAGGCTATAGGATAAATACTGAAGAAGGATTAGATAGAACATTAGAGGAGTTGAAGGATTTAGGTTTGTTAGATATTCTTCGCTTAGTTCACCTAAATGATACAAAAGTTAAATTAGGTCTGCGCATAGACCGCCATGAAGATATTGGTGAAGGTGAAATTGGTAAAGAAGGTTTTCGGATAATCCTTAATCATCCTGAACTTAAAAACCTTTCTTTTATCATGGAGACCCCTCGTAAATCAGACAGCGATGACCTAAGAAATCTAAAGACTGTTTTGGAATTGATAAGTAAGTGATTTTTTCTTGACAAAATGACACTAATATAGTATCATTATTAAAAGAAAAATTCTTACAAAAATTGTAGTGATTCTATAGAGGAGGGTTTTGTTTGAGGAGTGAATATAAATGTTTATCAATTTTTGCCCAGGTGCACGAAAATTTAGACAACCAGAGCCAAAAGTTATAAGGTGTCCATTTTGTAATTATGAGATGGAAATATGGACAGACGAGGTTAAGGCGATTTGTACAAATTGTAAAGCTACCGTTTTCCTTAAACAGGCTCAGATTTGTCTTGATTGGTGTAAATATGCTAGAGAGTGTGTAGGAGAAGAACTTTATCAGAAATATTTAGAGAATAAAAAATTACAAGGGTCGAATAGTAAACAAAATGAATAAGAAGATTTCTCAAGGGATAATGGTTTGGTTTCTACCTTTAATACTTATAGGAGGAGTTTTTTATCCTCTTTTAGGGTATTTAGTTTTTTTAATGATGATGTTTTTCTTAATTCTTTCTTATTTTAAAGGAAGATTTTGGTGTAGTTATTTATGTCCTCGGGGAGCGTTTCTGGATTTGGTTTTATCAAGGATAAGTTTAAAAAGAAAAATTCCTTTATTTTTTCATCGTCCGATTATAAAATGGATATTAGTCTTTGTTTTTCTAATCGCCTTTATAGGGCAATTTTTAGTTTCTCCTAAAGATTTATCTTCCTTGGGTTTTATTTTTGTAAAAATGTGTTTAATCACCACATTTTTATCTGTTATTTTAGGAATTTTAATACATCAGCGTAGTTGGTGTGTAATCTGTCCAATGGGAACGTTACAGGCGAAGATTCATAATTTAAGGAGTAAAGGAGGTAAAGATGGATAAGAAAGTAAAAATTTATTCTACCCCTACTTGTCCTTGGTGCATACGTGCAAAACAGTTTCTAAGAGAGAATAATATTGCTTTTGAAGAGTACGATGTTTCTTCGGATTCGCAAGCTTTGGAGGAAATGATACGCATCTCAGGACAGATGGGTGTTCCGGTATTGGATATCGATGGGGAAATTATTGTAGGATTTGATAAAGAAAGGATAAGAGAGGTTTTAGGTTTAAGTTAAAGATTAAATTTACCGCAATGAAAATTTATGAGTTGATTATCATCGGAGGAGGACCTAGTGGTATTACTGCAGCTGTATATGCGGCAAGGAAAAGGATGGATTTTTTATTAATTACCAAGGATATCGGAGGTCAAGCTGCTTGGAGCGGTGCGATAGAAAACTATACAGGATATCAATTTATTAGTGGACCGGAGCTGGTTAATAAATTTGAGGAACATATGCGTAAGTTTGATATAGTAGTAAAAGAGAACGAAGAGGTAACAGAGATAAGGAAAGAAGGAGATATAGTTTATATTAAAACGAATAAGAATGTTTATCAATCATATACCGTTATCATTGCTTCCGGGAAAAGGTCAAGAGAACTTAATGTTAAAGGAGAAGAAGAATTTAAGAATCGTGGATTGACATATTGTGCTACCTGTGATGCTCCCTTATTTAAAGATAAAAATGTAGCAGTTATTGGAGGAGGGAATTCGGCTTTGGATGCTACTTTGCAATTAATTAAAATTGCTCGGCATATTTATCTGATTAACAATATGGAACATTTAGGCGGAGATGCTATAATGCGGGAAAAAATAGAAAATAATCCATTGGTTACAATTATGAATGAATCTGAAGTTTTAGAAATAATCGGGGATAAAATGGTTAAGGGTATCAAAATTGCAACTAAGGGAAAAGAAGAAATTATCCCTGTAGAAGGAATATTTGTAGAAATTGGGCTTATTCCCAATTCTGAATTTGTCTATGGCGTAGAGAAAAATTCCCTAGGGGAAATTATAGTAAACTGCAGGAATGAGACTAATATTCCTGGAGTATTTTCAGCTGGAGATGTAACCAATGTTCCTGAGAAACAGATTATTATTGCCTGCGGAGAAGGAGCAAAAGCATGTCTTTCTGCTTTTCGTTATCTTTCTCAGAAAAGATTTGAAGAAAATAGATGAACAATTTTATCTTGCATTTAAAACACTATTTATTCGAAATTATTCCTGCTTTAGTCTTTGGTTTTTTCTTGAGTGGTTTGATTTATGAATTTTTACCTACAAGTTGGGTAAAAAAGAATTTAGGGAAAGGTAACTTTAAATCCATTTTTTATGCTACGGTTACAGGAACAATCCTGCCTATCTGTTGCTGGGGGGCTTTACCTGTAGCAGTGGGTTTTTATAAAAAGGGGTCAAAATTAGGACCGCTCTTAGCATTTTTGGTAGCTACTCCCGCTACTTCTGTGAGTGCGCTTTTAGTGACCTATAAACTCTTAGGATTAAAATTTACTATTTTTATCTTTTTTGCAGTAATTTTTATGGGTATGCTTATAGGTATAATCGGAAATTGTTTTCCTTTTAGACAAAAAGAGGTTAATCAAGAATTCTGTCCACACTGTAATGAGGTTTTACCCCATATTCATAAAAGAAATTTTTTAAAGCGTATGACTTCTGTTTTAAAATTTTCCTTTTTTGATATGCCTAAAGAGATTGGTCTGGAGATTCTTTTGGGAATAGCATTAGCAGCGGTAGTTGCTTCTTTTTTGCCCTTAGGTATTTGGATAAGAAATAATCTTAAAGGATTATTCGGTTATCTTTTTGCTCTAATATTTGGTTTGATTATGTATATCTGCTCAACTGCAACAGTCCCTTTGGTAGATGCTTTTATAAAACAGGGACTTGATCCAGGAGCAGGAATGACTTTGCTTTTGATAGGACCAATTACCAGCTTTGGAACAATTTTAGTTTTAAAAAAGGAATTTGGGATAAAGATACTTTTGTTTTATTTAGGTTTTATCTCTTTCTTTGGCTTAATATTGGGATATATATTTTCATATTTATTGTAGCTATCTAAGAATCTAAAATTTTAGAAAAGCAAATTAGGAAAATACGTTAAATCTCTAAATCCCTAAGCCCCCCTTTACAGAATCTTTATTTTATGCTATATACTATTAGGCCTCAAAATAATCTTTAATTTCCTAAAATTTATGGAGTTAAAAAATTTTATTTTTAAACTCAAAAGTTGTTTTGAAAAAATTCTGATATTATTCTTTCTTTTTTCTAAGGACTCCTTTAGTAGTGATGAATCTTTACCATTTTTCTTCATAATTTACACACGAGATCCACGTCAAGCAGTATCTTATTCCTTAACTCCTAGATATGTTTTACCTATTATCTCCCCAGAAAATTATTCTTTAGGTACTGATTTAGGAACTCCGGGAAATAATTCCTCCAATACCTCCAATTCCCTAAATTTAGATACAAGTTTCACTCAAGATTTATCTATTCCTTTTCTCTTCCCCGTTTCTACCAAACCCCTTAATTTCTCTTTTGAGAAAAAAGATTTTTATCCTCTATTTAATATCCCAATCTATATTGAAAAGATAGGGGAGGGGAGTTTTTATATAACTCTTGGAGATAAAGCAGGGAAGAATATTTGTTTCACTATTAAACCAGAAGGGATCTACAACTGGAATGGAGAATTTGAAGGTTCTTCTTTGAAAATTAATTGGTTTGATAAAGATTATTATATATCGCTTTCTGGATTAGAAGGGATAATCACGTTTAAACTTACGCCTTTAGGTTTTAGTAATTTTACTGCAGAATATAAACGGGAATTCTATTCCGCAGGATATTCTGGAGAGCTAAGAGTTGGTTTTGATGGTGCATCTCCTTATTTAGAGATAAATCTTAAGGACCCTTCAGATAGTGAGTTTAGTGGAGAAATAAATGAGGGGAGTATGCAGTTGGCAATGAATATAAATATAGGAAAACGCGATGAGCTTTTTACCATAAGTGTAGAAGAGGTGAAGATCGAAGAAGATAAAATAAGCGGTAAAGGAAGTATAACCTTTGATAATGGAGGAGAAAAGATTATTTTAGCTTATAAGTTAGATCCAAAGAATTCGTATTTAGAACTTACCCAGAGTAAAGATTGGGATGAGATTATCGACGATTTTATTAATGAATTAGCCGAAGCATTTGTAGCTATGAACTACGAGAAGTATGGTACTTATATTTCTTTGGAAGAAATGAAAAAGTATTTTTATCATCTGCTGGGAAAGGACAGATTAGAATTAATCAAATTGATTGAAGAGGTGAATAGACAAAGGCAGGGTTTAGTTGTTCCCTATTCCATTAGTCTTGTTTTTAATTTTTCTTCTCCTCTAAGTATGGAGACAATTATTCCGATTATCCCAGGGAAATTAGCCTTACATTTAGGGACAGAGATGGGGAATAAGGATTTGAGTTTTCTTTGGTCTCCACAAAAAGATTTAACTTTTGAAATTGGGGGAGAGGAAATTTATGCTGGAGATTTACTCTATTTATTCCGTGTTGCAGATTTAGAAAAACACATAATGGTGGGGATAGAATTTTGTGATGACATAGAATCTCTTTCCTGGAATGTGAACGATTTAGAATTTAAATTTACTCCCCATGGTTTTAGTATAGGAACCTCTGAATCTCTATATATTGGTTCTTTAATGGATTATATCTTATCCCGCGATAAAAATACTAGTTGGAGAATTAACTATTCTTCTTTAAATTCTTGGGATTTTAGTTTTAAAATTCCCCTGCGCATTATGGGAGAAAGTAAATCATTTTTCCTTTTTAAGATAAATAAGGGAGGAGTTGACTTGGGATTTAGAATTCCTTTTGTTTATGGAGGAATGTTAGAAATAAATAAAGATGGTTTTGAATATATTTTGAGTAGAGAGGATATAAAACTAAACTTTTCAGGCAAAAATGGAACCTTAAAATTAGAATTAGCTATCCCTCCAAAGGATAAATTGTAAGATTTCCCACTCTTAAGAAAAAAACTGGAGAAATTTGGGCAATCTTTTGATATAATATCAAAAAGTCTTAAATTATCGAATTTATAAATGGAGGTGTGAGCGATGAAGAAAATATTATTTTTATGTTTTGTTTTTATTTTAGGTTGTGCCAGTGTAACTGTAAAAACTCCTAAGGAGCCGATAAAGATAGATATAACGATGCGTTTAGATATATATCAACATATACAAAAAGATATCGATACAATTGAAAATATGGTTTCAGGCGAAAAGAATACTCCTAAGAAAAACGATAATGAAACAAGAATTGATTATTTCTTAAAAAATGCTTACGCAGAGGAAGAAGGTTTGGATCCCGAGATTGAAAAGGCGGTTTTAAGGAGAAAGGCAAGAATAGAAGAGTTAAATAAATTTAAAAGAGAAGGAGTGATAGGAGAAAATCGTTTAGGTTTTTTAGAGATAAGAAATTATCAGAGAATGGATAAAGATTTAGAAAATTTAGTAAACGAAGAAAATAAGGATAGAATGGTTATTTATGAAGCAATTGCGAAGAAAAATAATGTATCTATAGAGGAAGTACAAAGATTATATGCGCAACGCTTGCAGAAAGATTCTCCTTCCGGTACTCCTATTGAGGTTTTTAATGAATCAGCAGGAAATTATGAATGGAAATTTAAGTGATTTGCATTTTTGAAATTTTTAGATAAAATATTTTACTATTGCGAGGGTGGTGGAACTGGCATACACACAGGCCTAAGGAGCCTGGCTCTTTATGAGCGTGAGGGTTCAAATCCCTCCCCTCGCACTTATAAAAAAGGAGGGAGTGATGGGGAAAGTTTTATTAATAATTGTAATCGTGGTTATTCTGGCACTTCTTTGCCGAAAATTTATTTGTGGGAAGAAAAAAGAAGAGAAGAAATAATTTATCAAGTCTGTCTTCTTTCTTTTACATAGTTTGAGCCTTCTAAAGACTTAACGTACTCTTTCAATTCTGCTCCGATCTGAGCAATTTCAGCGATGTGAGTTATCTTTCTTTTTTCGTTGGTTACTACAGCAATAGAAATAGTCATCAAAGGTGTTTGCACAATATTCCCTCTCCTGTCTTTTCCTACTATATATCCCCTTTGGCGGTCTTCTTCATCATAGAGCTGGGGAACCATTTTATCAAATTCTTTAATTATGTAAGGACACAATGTATCTACTTTATCAGGAGTAGTAACAATTACAAAATCATCCCCTCCGATATGTCCAATAAAATCTTCTTTATTCCCTCTCGCTTCTACAGATTTGATAAGGATCCTTGCTGTTTCTTGGATAGCCCTATCTCCTCGTTCAAATCCATAGCGGTCATTAAAAGTTTTGAACTTATCTAAGTCTATATAACATACCGCAAAGAGACGATTTTCTCTAATTCTTTTCTCAATCTCATTTTGAATAGATACATTTCCGGGTAGATGGGTTAGAGGGTTTGCATCTAAGTCTATTTCTGTTCTGCGTAAGACCATCTTTATGCGAGCAACCAATTCTGTAGGTTCAAAAGGTTTAACGATATAGTCATCCGCTCCTGCATCTATACCCTTTACTTTATCGGAGAGCTCCCCTCTTCCAGTAAGCATGACTATGGGGATATGTCTTAAGAGGATATCTTTCTTTACTATACGACATACTTCCGGTCCATTGAGTTTGGGCATCATGAAGTCAAGAATGATTAGATCCGGCGGCCTTTTAGAAATCATTTCGACAGCTTCTTCTCCATCTTTTGCCTCAGACACTTCGTATCCTTCTGCTTCTAAAACTATTCTCAATACATCTCTTACATCAGGTTCATCATCGACTACTAAAATTCTTTTTTTGCTCATCGCCCTATTTTACTACAGTTAATTCTGGTTTTGCAGGGATAATAAAACTAAAGGTAGTCCCTTTTCCTAAAGTAGAATCTACCCAAATTTTCCCTTTATGTGCTTCGACGATTTTTTTACAAAGGGAAAGCCCTAATCCTGTTCCCTTTTTCTCTCTGTTTATAGGATTATCTGCTCGGAAAAATTCTGTAAATATTTTAGGTAAATCTTCAGGAGCAATTCCGATACCTGTATCACTGATATCTGTCCTTATAAAACTGTCTTCTTTATATATACTTATGTCGATTCTTCCCTTGGGAGGAGTAAATTTTATGGCATTACCTAAAATATTTATAAAAACTCTCCTTATATGGTCGTAATCCGCAAAGATCGTTTGCAGGTTATCCTTTATTTTTAAATTGATTTCGATATTTTTCTCTTCAGCTTGTGGATTTATTAAGTCAAGGATATCTTTTAATAGCTGTGTAAGGGAGATCTCTTTTATCTCCATTCCAATTTTCCCCGACTCAATACGAGAGATATCTAAAAGGTCGTTGATCAATTTTGCTAATTCTGTAGAATGGCGGTCAATCCTTTCTACACGTTCCTTTTGTTCAGGAGTCAATTCTCCAAGCTTACCCATACTGAGTATAGAAGCATAGCCCTTTATAGAAGTAAGCGGGGTACGTAATTCATGAGCAACTGCCGCCACAAATTCAGATTTTATTTGGTTTAATCTCTTTAATTCTTCATTTGCTCTAGCCAGTTCCTTTGTTCTTTCTTTTACTCTTAACTCCAATTCCTGATGGGAATGCCAGAGTTGCTCATAGAGACGAGAGTTTTCTATACCCTGAGCAATCTGGTTAGCCAAAATAGAGATAATTTCTATATCTCCTTCGGTAACTCGAGAAAAAAGGGATTCGTTTCCGATAATAATAAGTCCAACGATAATCTCTTTTAAATAAATAGGAACAATGATGAAAGAACGCAGTTTCAGAAGTTCTCCTATCTCTTTTTCCATTTGTGTAGCCACCTCTGGTCTTTCTACTAAGATAGGTTTTCCTTCTTTCATAATATTTTTAAAATGGGGAATTTCTTCTATCTTTTCTTTAATTTTTGATATATCCTCCTCTGAAAAACCTATATAACGCTTACATTCCAATTTTTTAGTTTCTTCATCTAAAATGATAATCAGAAATTTTTCAAACCCAAGGCGATGGATAAAGTTTTCTTTAACCGATTTGAATACTTCTTCTACATCAAACGTCATATTGATGTTCCTACCTAACTCATGTAATGTATACAAACCATTTATTTTCTTATCTAATTCCTGTTGAGTTTTATTCAATTGTAGGTCTGTCCTCACAATCATTTTTGCCTGTTCATCTAATTCATTGTACGCCTGACGTAATTTTTCAAAAGCAACTTCACTTACTTTTCTTTTCCTTTCTTCGATCTCGATCATCCATACACTGGTTATGAAAAATGCTATGAGGATAATTATGCGCATTAACTCTCCGGCATAAGGACCCAATATTTGATTAAGGAAGATGCTTGCTACCGTACATAATACTGCAGTGATAAATAGAATAGTTGCCTTTGTACTCATTTTATTCTCCTATGGCTAAAAGTGTGAAAGAAGCGTTTTGGAAATAAGTCTGCCCAATGTTTATTTCGGAAGTAAGAGGAGCCTGCTCTCCGTATGAATAAAATCCTACTATGGGAACATTCTCACCAAAAATTTTTTTCAAAACTTCTATCTCGTTGTCCTTGTATCTACCCAGGAGTTTATTCCGTGAAATAGAACTGAAAGCAATTACTATTTTTACTTTAGCTCCATAGAGATTTTTAAGCGCAGTAAGTCCCGCTTGCGATACTGCTTCTAAAACCGTATCTTTATTTCCAATCATTAAACGCACTTCCTCTCCTTCGGGGATTTCTGCACCACAGACAAGAGCTCCCTCTTCAGTTACAGTAAGGGGGTTTCTTAAAAGATACTCTTCTTCTCCAGGGATAGCCATACCTAAAGGATAGAGTATCCCTATGTTTGCTAAAGGTTCTGTCTTTAGTTCTATCACCTCTGGGCCGAAATAATCTTCGTATATTTTTACTGCAGGTTGATGGTCTATTTCATAGATGATGTTTCCCAAAGCCTTAGTTACTGTACGTGGTTTTCCTAAAGGTTTCCATCCATGGCGTGAACCAATTCCAAAGCTTAATTTTCCTCCTAAAAGTACTCCTACTACTCCTCCGGAAAGGATTAATTTATGACAGTACTGATAGGTTTTTTGGAAAAGAAAATCATCTCCTGAAGAGCCCCCAATGATGGGGAAACTTCTTCCCAAAATTTCTTGAATTCCTCTTAATAGATCCGCACAGTTTCCAGATAACCCATCGGGGAAAATTATAAAAACTTTTCTATTGAGTTCTTCTTGAGGGGCAATCTTTAAGAAATTGCGATTAGCGGTTAAAGCAGCTTGGTGTCCTGTTTCTCTTGAATCTTTATTCATTCCATCTCCCCAGCCTAGAGAAAATTGTAATTCCTTAGATTTTAAAAGAACAACAATTAAGGAGTGTCTTGTTGAGCCTAAGGAAGTAAATTCTCCCGCAGTACTTGAACCAATGAGGGGAGTTTCTCCAATGACCGATTTTATTCCTTCTATAGCTTCTTCTTGTCTATAGTAGGTAGAAATAAAAGTGAAAGCTAGATGAGGATTATCTTCTTTTAAATCTCTCAAAGCGAATCTAGCTGCTTCTTTTCCGGCTAAAAAACTGTTAAAATTGTTACTTTGACCAATGCCAACTTTTAAAGCCATTTTTTTTATGATAGAATAATAAAAAATAACTGTCAATAAATTTCTACCATTTTGTGCAACAACACTCAAATAAAAATTTATTGACTTTGTTTTTTATCTTTCTTAAAATAGTATCCAATTTTTTAAATTGGCCCCATCGTCTAGCCTGGTCTAGGACGGGAGATTCTCAGTCTTCAAACAGGGGTTCAAATCCCCTTGGGGCTGAATAGATGAGAAAGGAGGAGATGGATGGCACAGCTAACCGCTACAAAAAGGAGGAAAACAGCAATGGAGAAAGAAGAGGGTAAGTTAAAAACAGATTATGGTTATTTTAGTAGTGATGGGAAAGAGTATGTAATTACTCGTCCAGATACACCTATGCCCTGGATTAATGTAGTTTGTAACGGAGATTATGGTTTTGTAATTTCTCAGACAGGTTCAGGATTCTCTTGGTATAAAAATGCTAATTTAAGTAGGATTAATCGCTGGGATCAAGATTTAATTACGGATAGTTGGGGAAAATATATCTATGTTCGTGATGAAAAGACAAAAAAATTTTGGTCTGTTTCTTGGAAACCAACATGTCCTTCTTTTAAAAAATATAAAGTAACTCATGGAATAGGATATACAAAGATATATTCTCTGTATGAAAACATTGAGCAAGAGCTTCTTCTTTTCGTCCCTGTGGGAGAACCTTTAGAGATTTGGTATCTTAAATTAAAAAATCTTTCCTCCAATAGAAGAAAATTAAATATTTTCTCTTACTTAGAACTCCTCTTGGGTAATGCTATGGATCCACATCGCGAATTTCAAAAGACATTTATTGAGACTGAATTTGATAGTAAAAATAAAATCTTTTGGGGAAGAAAAAGGAAAATCCCTGTTCCCGATCACATATCTACCGGTCTTTCTGAATATCCCATTTCTTGTTTCCATAGTGTAAATTTAGAACCGATTGCCTATGAAGGAGAGAAGAGAAATTTTGTCGGGATGTATAGAAGTACAGCTTATCCGGTAGCAATGGAAAAAAAGAAACTTTCTAATACAACGGGAAGATGGTTTGATTCTGTAGCCAGTCTACAGGTAGAAATTACTCTTTCTCCTAAAGAAGAAAAAGCAATAATATTTACTCTGGGTTCTTGTGAAGATGAGGAATACGTTAAAGAATTAGTTAAAAAATACAGGAAAGAAGAGAATGTAGAAATTTCCTTCCTGAAGACTAAAGAATTTTGGGAGGATTTACTTTCGGGAATAATCGTGGAAACTCCGGATATTGCTTTTAATTTTATGACCAACTGGTGGTTAAAATATCAGGCAATTTCCGGAAGACTCTGGGCAAGAACTGCTTATTATCAATCTTCGGGAGGATTTGGTTTCCGAGACCAATTACAAGACTCCTTAGTTTTTCTTCCCCTCAGACCCGAACTTACTAAGAAACAGATTATTTTGCATGCAGAACATCAATTTGTGGATGGGACTGTCTATCACTGGTGGCATAATCTTATTGAACGTGGTGCACATACGAATATGTCGGATAATTTGTTATGGTTAGTATATATAACTTTACATTATCTAAATGAAACTGCAGATTTCTCCATTTTAGATGAGTATGTAAAATATGTAGACGGAGAGTCCGAACCAATATACAACCATTGTATTAAGGCAATCGATAAGGTTCTTTCGCGTTTTTCTCCTCGCGGACTTCCTTTGATTGGAGCAGGGGATTGGAATGATGGTCTTTCTTCAGTAGGATTAGAATGGAAAGGGGAGAGTATTTGGTTAGGGCATTTCCTTTACGGAATATTAAACCAATTTGCTCCTATATGCGAAAAAAAAGGAGATTACGAAAGGGCAAGGACCTATCGGGAACGAGCAGAGAATCTAAAGGAGAATATCAATAAATATGCCTGGGATGGAGCTTGGTATATTCGCGCAACTAAAGATAATGGAGAAGTTTTAGGTTCTTCTACATGTAAAGAAGGAAAAATTTTCCTGAATGCCCAAACTTGGGCAGTTATTCATGAGACTGCTACTCCGGAAAGAGCAAAAGAGTGTATGGATTCTGTGGAGAAACATCTTTTACGTGAATATGGACCATTACTTTTCTATCCTGGCTATACTCAGCCAGACAAAGGGATAGGCTATCTTTCCCGTTACGGAGAAGGATTAAGAGAGAATGGAGGGGTTTATACCCACGCAGCGGTTTGGGCAATTATTGCGGAGGTAAAGATGAGAAGACCGGAAAAAGCTTATGAAATATATTCCAAGATTTGTCCTGCAAAGAGGGGATTAAAACCAGAAATTTATATGGCTGAGCCTTATGTTACTCCAGGAAATACCGATGGTCCACAATCTGCTTATTTCGGAAGAGGGGGATGGACATGGTATACAGGGTCAGCAGCCTGGTTGTTTAAAGTTTCCTGTGAATGGATCTTAGGAATAAGACCGATTCAAGAGGGATTGTTGGTTGATCCTTGTATTCCTAAGGATTGGGAAGGCTTTAAAGTGACGAGAAAATTCCGTGGGGCAATCTATGAGATAGAAGTGGAGAATCCTGACGGCGTAAATTTTGGAGTAAAAGAGATACTTTTAGATGATCAGAGGTTAGATAAGCCAATTATCCCACCTTTATCTGATGGAAAGCTCCATCGGGTAAGAGTGGTTTTAGGATAGCTTCTCAATTTCTCTTCGGAAAAACTTCTTTTGTTTTTGACATCCATTAAATTTCTCTGCTATACTTAAATCCCTATGGAAGAGAAAGAGGCCCTTATTGTTCTTAATTCTATAGAGGGATTGGGTTTTCTAAAATTAAAAAATCTGAAAGAAAACTTTGGTAGTTTTGCTAAGGCTATTTCTGAAGACGAAGAGAAATTGTCTAAGGTCGAAGGGATAACAAAGAATTTAGCAGTAAAGATTAAAAAAGCTCTTAGAGAATTTGATTTAAAAAGAGAGTTGAGTTTGATTAAAGAAAATAGAATTACTCTTTTGAGCTTAGAAGATAAAGATTATCCCAAAAATTTGAAAGAAATTTATGACCCTCCTTATCTTTTGTATGTAAAAGGTGAGCTTAAAGAACAGGATGAAAATGCCTTAGCTATTGTAGGTTCACGTATCGCTTCTTATTATGGACTTTCCTTGGCGGAAAAATTTTCTTTTCTTCTCGCTTTAAGGGGAATAACCATTATTTCTGGTTTAGCACGGGGAATAGATACTCAGGCACATAAAGGTGCCTTAAAAGCAAAGGGAAGAACTATAGCGGTTTTAGGGAGTGGTTTAGTAAATATTTATCCTGAAGAGAATAAGAAGTTAGCGGAAGAAATAGAGAATTCAGGAGCTTTGATTTCCGAATTTCCTTTAGAGTATCCTCCCCTTAGACAAAATTTTCCTCGTCGAAATCGCGTGATCAGTGGTCTTTCTAAAGGAGTGATTGTAGTAGAAGCGGGAGAAAGAAGTGGAGCTTTAATTACTGCTGACTTTGCTCTCGAACAGGGAAGAGAGGTATTTGCTATACCAGGGAAGATAGATTCACCTACATCTCAGGGGACACACAATCTCATAAAACAAGGAGCAAAACTTGTTTCTTCTATAGAAGATATTTTAGAGGAATTAAAACTTGACATTAATTATGTAGTAGAAGAAAATAATAAGCCAACTGAGGAAAAAATAATTACCGAAGAAGAGAAGAAGGTTTATCAGCTGCTGAATAATGAGCCGAAACATATAGATGAAATTAAAAGAGAAACAGAATTAGAGATAACCAAGTTGTCAAATATTTTATTAAAATTAGAATTAAAAGGTTTAATTAGACAACTTCCCGGCAAGATGTTTGTAAGGAGATAAGATGAGTAAAGCTTTAGTAATCGTAGAATCTCCCGCAAAGGCAAGGACGGTTAATAAAATTCTTGGCAATGATTATGTTGTAGAAGCTTCTATGGGACATGTGATGGATTTAAGAGGTTCTTCCATGTCTGTAGAGATTGAGAACAATTTTAAACCCCATTATACAATTATTCCAGGTAGAAAAAAGGTAATAGAGAGACTGAGAAGGGTGGCTAAGGATAAAGAGACTCTTTATTTAGCCACCGATCCCGATCGGGAAGGAGAGGCAATAAGCTGGCATTTAGCCAATCTTTTAGGTAAAGATAAGCATGTGTATCGCGTAATTTTCCATGAGATTACCCCCGAAGCAGTAAAAGAGGCTTTTCAGAATCCTACCACGATTAACATGAACCTAGTTAATGCCCAGCAAGCAAGAAGAATTCTTGATCGGATTGTGGGATATTCATTAAGTCCTTTGCTCTGGAGAAAAGTGGGGAGAGGTTTGAGTGCAGGGAGAGTTCAATCGGTAGCAGTAAAATTGATTGTAGAAAGAGAAAAAGAGATTAAGAATTTCGTTCCCCAAGAATATTGGGAAATTGAAGCAGAATTAAAGAAAAAAACAACTGGAGAAATATTTAAGGCAAAGTTAGTAAAAATTGGAGAAGATAAAGCGGAGATTAAAAATGAAGAATCAGCCAAGAGTCTGATAGAAGAGATTAAAAAAGAAAAATTTATAGTCTCCCATATTGAGATAAAGGAGAAGAAAAGGAATCCCCAACCACCTTTTACGACAAGCAAGCTTCAACAAGAAGCATTTAACAAATTACGTTTTTCTGCAGAGAAAACAATGCGTATAGCGCAAGAATTGTATGAAGGGATAGATTTAGGCAAGGAAGAAAGAATTGGTTTAATTACTTACATGCGTACTGATTCAGTGAAGATTGCCGATACCGCTTTAAAAGAATTGCGCCAATTTATCAAAGATAGATTTGGAGAAGATTACCTCCCCAAAGTTCCCTATCAATATAAAGCTAAAAAAACTGCCCAAGAGGCTCATGAGGCAATTAGGCCAACTTCTGTTTGGCGTGAACCAGAGAAAATTAAAGAGTATCTTACACCCGATCAATACAAATTATATGAACTTATTTGGAAAAAATTTGTTTCCTCGCAAATGAATCCGGCGATCTTTGAGGTTGTGACTATAGATATTCAGGCGGGAAAATATCTTTTTTCTTCCAGTGGTTCAAAATTGATCTTCCCTGGTTATCTCAGTGTTTATAAAGAAGAGGAAGAAGAGAATGTTTTACCTTTTTTAGATAAGGGTGAAGAATTGGATTTAATTAACTTGCTCCCTTCACAACATTTCACCAAACCTCCTCCGCGCTATTCTGATGCTACTTTGGTGAAGGCATTAGAGGAGGAGGGAGTGGGAAGACCATCTACCTATGCCCCCATTATCCAGACAATCATTGCTCGGGATTATGTGCGGAGAGAAAAGGGATATTTTTATCCTACGGAAATAGGGATGATTGTAACTGAACTTTTGGAGGAGTTTTTCCCCGATATATTGAATATCCGTTTTACTGCGGAAATGGAAGAAAAACTTGATGAAATAGAAGAAGGAAAGGTTGATTGGGTAAATCTTCTGCATGAATTTTATGGACCTTTTAAAAGAAAATTAAACATCGCTCAGGTATCCATGCGTGAGGTAAGAAAAGAAACTATTTCTACTGATCAAATCTGTGAACAATGTGGCAGACCAATGGTGATTAAATGGGGGAGGAATGGGAAGTTTTTAAGTTGTTCAGGATATCCAGAGTGTAAAAATGCTAAAGCTATCACCACAGGGGTTAAATGTCCGAGGGAAGGATGTAATGGGGAACTCGTAGAGCGGAAATCGCGAAAGGGAATATTTTACGGATGTTCAAATTATCCGAATTGTAAATATACTGCTCGAAAATTACCTAAGGTAAAAGAGGGATGAGATGGAAAGGTATTTAGAAAAATTTCTTAATTATTTAAAAATTGAAAAAAATTATTCTGAACATACCCTTATAAACTATACTATCGATTTGAAATATTTTTCTTCCTTTCTTGCGGGAAAACCTCTTGAGGAAGTAAACCATTTAGATATAAGAAAATTTTTAGCGGAATTAAAGGCAAAAAATTTTTCTAAAAAAACTATTGCTCGAAGGATTTCTTGCTTAAGGAGTTTCTTTAAATTCTTAGTAAGGGAAGGATATTTGAAGAATAATCCTACTATAGGGATGCGTGCACCTAAATTGGATAAGAAATTGCCTTTATTTTTAACTGTAGATGAGGTAACTAAACTGATTGAATCTCCAGAAGATGACCTTCCTGGTTTGCGTGATAGGGCGATTATGGAGACAATCTATAGTACGGGTATGCGTATATCAGAGCTTGTGAGTTTAAATATCGAAGATATCGATTTTATTGGAGGAGCAGTGAAAGTGAGGGGTAAAGGTAAAAAGGAAAGGATTGTTCCTATAGGGGATAAGGCTTTAAGGGCAATAAAAGCTTATCTGGAAGCACGTTTTCCTACTTTTAAAGAAAATAAGGCAGTATTTTTGAATAATCGAGGGAAAAGGATTACGGTAAGGGGAATACGTTTAATCATCGATAAGTATGTAAATAGAGTAGCTCTTCGAGAAAAGATTTCTCCTCATGTATTAAGGCATTCCTTTGCTACACATCTTTTAGAAAGAGGGGCGGATTTAAGAGCAGTACAAGAACTCTTGGGGCACTCTAGTCTTTCTACTACCCAGATTTATACCCATATTACTGCTGAACGTCTTAAAACAGTTTATGAAAAGACGCATCCCAGAGCATAGGTCAGTAGGTGGGGAGGTTAATGGAGATGCAGATATTTTATGATCTGATTTTTTTTCTCTTCTTATGGATTTATCTCCCCTATTTCTTTATTAAAAGGAAATACCATAGAGAATTCATTCAACGTATGGGATTTTTTCCTAAAGATTATTTTGGAAATATAAGCCATAAGAAAACTATTTGGATACATGCGGTGAGTGTAGGAGAAGTAAATGCCGGAATTCCTCTATGGAAAGCTTTAAGAGAAAAATATCTGGCTTATAAAATTGTTTTCTCTACAGTTACTAAGACGGGTAATCATTTGGCAAAAAGATTTGCTTCCCCCAATGAGACGGTATTATATTTTCCTCTCGATTTAAGCTTTGTGGTAAAAAGGGTATTGAATTTAATAAAACCTTCACTTTTAATTATCCTTGAAACCGAACTCTGGCCAAATTTTATCTTGCAATGTTACAAACTTAAAATTCCTGTTATCTTGGTCAATGCAAGGATCTCCGATAGAGCTTATCAGCGTTACATTTTAGTTAAATTCTTTCTAAAACCGATATTTAAAAGGGTCAGTTTAGTTTTGGCACAGAGTAATAAGGATAGAGAAAGATTCATCAATTTAGGGATGGAGGAGAAAAAAGTTTTTGTTACAGGGAATATGAAATTCGATGTGGAATACAAGGATAGGGGAGTAAATTTAGATAATTTAAGAGGATTATTGAAAGAGAAGGATAAATTGTTGGTAGCCGGAAGTATCCACAGGGGGGAGGAGAAAGTCATTGTTTTTGTTTATAAAGAATTATTTAGATTATTTCCCCATTGGAAACTCCTCATTGCTCCTCGTTATTTGGAAAGGGTTGGAGAAATAGAGAGGCTAATTAAGCGGATAGGTTTTTCACCCGTAAGGATTTCTTCTCTAATTTATCAATTACCAACTGATTATCAAAATCCAATCTTTATCCTTGATACCATTGGGCAATTACGCGATTTCTATGCTCTTGCTGATATAGTATTTGTAGGAGGAAGCTTAATTAAAAAGGGAGGGCATAACATTATTGAACCTGCACTATTTTCTAAGCCCATAATTTCTGGTAGATATTTTTTTAATTTTTCGGATATATTCAAGAAGTTTTTGGAAAATAATGCATTGATTATTTGTAAAAATAAAGAAGAATTAAAAAGAGCCATTGAAAAGTTAATTAAAAATCCAGAGGAAAGAGAAAAGATGGGCATGCGTGCTAAAGAAGTAATGGAGAGAGAAAAAGGTGTAGTAGAAAAAAATTTGAAACATATTATTTCTTTTTTAAACTAAATTATTTACAATCTCTTTTTCTTCTGGTATAATTTTTTTACTTTATCTTTAAGAGGAGGGTTTAAATGGCTGAATTTGAAATTAAAAACTTGCGAATTTTTGGAATTTTTTCTCATGCAGGAGCAGGGAAAACTTCTCTCAGTGAGGCGATTCTTTTCAATGCGGGAATGACTAACCGTTTAGGAAGGGTTGATGAAGGTAATACGATAAGTGATTATTCTTCCGATGAAATTGCTCGGAAAGTTTCAATCAATGCATCTTTACTGTATGCCAATTATAGAGGATTACTCTTTCAATTTTTAGATACTCCCGGATATGCTGATTTTATTGGAGAAGTAATTTCCTCATTGAGAGCGATAGATAGCGCCATTATTGTTGTCGATGCTACGAGTGGGATAGAGGTGGGAACAGAAAGGGTTTGGGAAATGCTTGAGGAAAAGAAATTGGCACGTCTTATTTTCATAAATAAGATGGATAAAGAAAATGCAAATTTTTCTCAGGTTTTGAAAAATATACAAGAACAGTTTGGGAAAAAGTGTATTCCTTTGACTCTCCCCGAAGGAGAGGCAAATTCTTTTAAAGGTGTAATTGATGTCCTTAATCAGCAGAATGATTTTAGAGAAAAAGTTGTGGAAACTGCTGCGGAAGCAGATGATGTAATGTTAGAAAAATATTTAGATAAAGGAGAACTTACTCTTGAAGAGATTAAAACTGCCCTCCGTAAGGGAGTAATAAGTGGGAAAATTATTCCGGTTATTTGTGGTTCAGCTTTAAATAATATAGGAGTTAAGGAATTGATGGATGCAATAGTTGATTACCTTCCCTCTCCTTTAGATATCGGATATGTAGAAGGTAAAGATGTCAATGGTGGAGTTATTAGAAGAGAGATCTCTTTAGAAAAGCCTTTGAGCGGTTTTGTATTTAAGACAATCATCGATCCATACGTAGGACAACTTAATCTATTTCGTTTATATTCGGGAGTTCTAAATGCCAATACTGGATTTTACAATTCTACTAAAAAAAGTAAAGAGCGTGTAGGCCCTCTCTATATAATGCAAGGTAAAACTCAGGTTCCCGTTCCTCAGATTAGTGCGGGAATGATTGGAGCGGTGGCGAAATTGAAAGATACCTTCACATCCGATTCTATTTCCGATGAAAAAGAAATAATTATATTTGATCCTATTGTTTTTCCGGAAACGGCGATTTCTTTTTCTGTAAGACCAAAGGCACGTACGGATGAAGAAAAGATTTCTTCTGGGCTTTCTCGACTTTCAAGTGAAGACCTTACCTTTAAGGTATATCGCGATCCACAGACAAAAGAGTTGATTATTGCGGGAATGGGAGATTTACATTTAGAAGTAATGGTCCAGCGTCTAAAAGAGCGTTTTGGAGTAGAGGTAGAGATTGGTACTCCCAAGGTTCCCTATAAAGAGACAATCACTAAAACTGTTCAGGTTCAGGGAAAATATAAAAGACAGTCTGGTGGTAGAGGTCAATATGGTGATTGTTGGCTAAGATTAGAACCATTGCCCAGAGGAAAAGGGTTTGAATTTGTGGATGAGATCTTTGGTGGAGTGGTTCCTAAACAGTATATTCCTGCAGTAGAAAAAGGAGTTCTCCAGGCAATGTCTGAAGGAGTTTTGGCAGGTTATCCTATTGTAGATATAAAAGTAACTATTTATGATGGTTCTTATCACCCTGTAGATTCCTCAGATTTGGCTTTCCAGATTGCGGGAGCAATGGCTTTAAGGAAAGGAGCGCTGGAGGCTAATCCTGTGCTTCTTGAGCCAATCATGGATGTAGAGGTATGTGCACCGGAAGAATATATGGGGCAAATTAGTGGAGATTTGAATGCCCGTAGAGGAAGAATACAAGGAGTAGATGTGCGGGGTAAGAATCAAGTTATTCGTGCAAAAGTCCCTCTGGCAGAAATGTTTCGTTACGCTACCGACCTCCGTTCGATGACCCAAGGAAGAGGTTTTTATACCATGAAATTTTCCCATTACGAAGAAGTCCCCCAGAAGATTGCTGAGAGGATTATAGCACAGTCAAAGCCTGCCCAACCTAAAGAGGAATAATTTTTATTCTTTACAAATATATTTTTTGGTTATATAATTATTTTTAGATTAAGAAAGGAGGATTAATGTCTGGACACTCAAAATGGGCAGGGATAAAGCATAAGAAGGCATTGGTAGATGCTCAGAAAGGGAAATTGTTCTCTAAATTAGCGAAAGAGATAACCACAGCTGCACGTTTGGGAGGAGGAAACCCCGAGACAAATTCCAAATTACGCCTTTTAGTACAAAAGGCGCGTGAAGCAAATATGCCTTCAGAAAATATTGAGAGGGCAATCAAAAGAGGAACAGGAGAACTTCCGGGGGTTACCTATGAAGAGATGACTATGGAAGGATATGGACCGGGAGGGGTAGCAATTATGGTAGAAATTTTGACCGACAATAAAAATCGTGCTGCTCAAGAAATTCGGACAATATTTTCGCGAAAAGGAGGAAATCTCGCCGGCGCAGGAAGTGTAAGCTGGCTTTTTCATAAAAAAGGATTTATTGTTGTGGATAGAAAAGAAATTGAAGAAGATAAATTGATGGATATTGTGATAAATGCAGGAGCAGAGGATATGACTACACAGGAAGACAGTTATGAGATTACTACTTCGGTTCAGGATTTTGAAAAAGTTAAACAGGCTTTAATTGATGCGAAAGTAAAATTTATTTCAGCTGAGATAACTATGTTACCTACCAATACAGTAAAATTAGCTGGGGAAACTGCAAAACAAGTTCTCGCTTTAGTTCAAGAGCTTGAAGACCATGAGGATGTAAGAAACGTTTATGCTAACTTTGATATACCTGATGAGATTATGAAAGAGGTAGCCAGTAGTGGATAAATTTTAAAAATGCGTATATTGGGCATTGACCCAGGTTTAAACGTTACTGGGTACGGGGTCATAGAGGTTAATTCCGATTGTCATCCCCATCTCTTAGGAGTAGGTATAATAAAAAATTCACCAAATTTTTCTTTATCTCAGAAAGTAAACGAAATTTATAAAGAGATAAAAAAGGTAATTGAAGAATTTAAACCGGAGATAATTGTTTTGGAAGAACTCTATTCTCACTATCGACATCCTCGGACTGCGATTCTTATGGGACATGCACGGGGAGTAATAGGTCTAGTCGCTGAAGAGAAAAAGATCCCTTTGGTTGGTTATTCTTCCACAAGGATTAAAAAAGCTCTTTTAGGTAGGGGAGATGCTACTAAAGAACAAGTTCAGAAAATGGTTCAATATTTTTTGGGTTTAGAGAAAGTTCCTCAACCTAAAGATATCTCGGATGCCCTTGCCCTTGCTTTAACCCATGCACATATTAAAAGATTCGGAAAATGATTTCTAAGATAGAGGGGAAAATTGTAGAGAAGAAAGGAAATTGTCTTTTGTTAGAAGTGCAGGGAATTTGTTATGAGATACTTGTTCCGCCGGTGGTAATGCGCAGTATTGAGAAGAATCATCAAGATAATGAAAAGATTTCTTTAGTTACTTTCTATTATCATCAACTCGAACCAAATCGGAGCATTCCCGTTTTAATTGGATTCAATAATGATATCGAGAAAGAATTCTTTGAGCATTTTATTAGTGTTTCGGGAGTAGGACCGCGCACTGCGGTAAAGGCTTTTAATATTCCTATTTCAAGAATTGCTCAAGCGATCGATGAGGGGGATATCAATCTTTTGAGTTCTCTCCCAGGTATTGGAAAACAGAAGGCGAAAGAGATTATTGCAAAATTGCAGGGCAAAGTAGGTAAATTTGGACTTATTCAAGACGAGGATTTAGAAGAAAAGAGAATTGAGAAAGAAGATATTCAGAAAGAGGCATTAGCTATTTTAATTCAATTACAATACAAAAAACATGAGGCGGAAAGGATGATCAAAGAGGCTTTAGAGAGAAATCCTCAGATAGAGAGTACCGAAGAACTTTTGAATGAGATATACAAAGGGAGGAAACTCTTAAAATAGATGGATAAAGCAAAGGAAGATAAAAAAAAGCAAGAGAGAACAATCGCTCCGCAAGAGACGGAAGAGGATTTAATTTTTAATCTTTCTTTAAGACCACAGCGTTTAGATGAGTTTGTGGGACAGAAAAAAATTGTGGAAAGTTTAAAGATTTCTATTTCGGCTGCTTTAAGTAGAAAAGAGCCATTAGAACATATTCTGCTTTCCGGACCCCAAGGATTGGGCAAGACTTCTCTTGCCCATATAATTGCCCATGAAATGGGAACAAAGATTACCGCTACCTCTGGACCGGCTATAGAACGGGCAGGAGATTTGATAGGGATACTTACTAATTTAGAAAGAGGGGACGTCCTTTTTATAGACGAAATCCATCGGCTTTCTAAAGTGGTGGAGGAGTTTTTATATCCCGCAATGGAAAATTTCCAAATCGATTTTGTTTTAGATAAGGGTCCTTATGCTAAAACAATAAAGTTTAATCTTAAGCCCTTTACCCTCATTGGCGCTACTACGAGAGCAGGACTTTTAAGTGCTCCTTTACGTGGTAGGTTTGGGATGTTCTTTCATTTAGATTTTTATACTGAAGAAGAAATTATGGAGATAATTAAACGTTCGGCAAAAATATTAGGAGTTTCTATTGAAGATAAAGCCATTTTAGAGATAGCCCGTCGTTCAAGAGGAACTCCACGGGTTGCTAATAGATTATTGAGGAGAGTCCGTGACTATGCTCAAGTTAAAGGGGAGGGAATAATCACTTATGAAATCGCACTCAAGGCTTTGGAGATGTTGGGCATTGATAAAATTGGTTTAGACCCTTTAGATGTGAAAGTATTGAGAACAATACTTGATTCATTCCAGGGAGGACCTGTAGGTATTGAATCACTTGCTGCCACTTTAAATGAAGAACCAGACACTTTAGTAGATTTAGTTGAGCCATATTTGTTAAAGATCGGATTTTTGAAAAGGACTGCACGAGGGAGAGAAGCAACCCCTCTTGCTTACGAGCATTTTGGTATCCCTTATTCTAAAGAGTTACAGAAAGAGATCTTTTAATAGAAATGTCAAAAATCCTTCTACATATCTGCTGCGGACCGTGTAGTATTTATCCTCTCTCTAAGCTTAGAGAAGAGGGATGGGAAGTAGTGGGTTTTTTCTATAATCCCAATATCTATCCTGAAGAAGAATTTTTAAGAAGAAGAGATACTCTATACGAATTTTCTAAGCGAGAAAATTGTGAAGTAATTTATTTTGATTATACACCGGAAGATTTTTTTCTACAGATCGAACCTAATCTTCCTGCTACAAAACGTTGTCCACAATGTTGGGCATTGCGTATCTCGAAAACCGCCCAGTATGCCCAGGAGAATAACTTTTCTCTTTTTACTACCACTCTTTTAGGTAGTCCCTATCAGAATCATGAGATTATTAGAGAGATAGGGGAGAAGATTGCTCAAAAATATGGAGTTGGATTCTTATATAGAGATTTTAGGATGGGTTTTTGGAATGCTCAAAATAGAGCAAAAGAGCTAAATTTATATCGACAGAACTACTGTGGGTGTGTTTACAGTAAACTGGAAAGAGAGGAAAGGATTCTACAAAAGAAAAAATGATAAGTAATTTGGGTAAATTTTTAATCTTCTTAGGAATAATTTTTATAGGCTTGGGAATTGTTTTTACTCTGGGAGGAAAGATCTCTTGGTTTGGAAAATTACCCGGAGATATTTTTATCGAAAAGAAGAATTTCAGTTTCTATTTCCCTTTAGCTACCTGTATCCTATTGAGTATTTTTTTAAGCATTATCTTCTGGATAATCAGTAGATTTATAAGATGAAATTTTATGAAAAAGATAATTTTTACTTTATTCTTTCTTATAAATACCAATTTAGTCTTTGCCCAGGAAAAAAATCCTCCCATTATTCTGCGAGTAGCAATAATAACTAACGTCTCTACTGTAGAAATCTCCTTTCATGAAACTTGTAAATTGGAAGTATTACACACCAATGAATTGTTAGAATTCCTTCCTTATTTAAAGAAAACAAGAGTATACCCCTTAGTCGATGGGTTAAAATTGGGAGAAAAAGTTTATAAAGTTGCAGGAATAAAGATTAAACCTTTAAAGGAAGAAGGAGAAATTGTTATAGAGGGGAGAAAGTATAGAGGAGAGATAGATATCGTAAGAACAAAAGATTTTAATCTTTTGGTTATAAATCATATTGAACTTGAAAAATATCTCTGTGGTGTGCTTCCTCATGAAGTTTCGCGTCATTGGCCTATAGAGGCTTTAAAGGCACAGGCAATCGCGTCTAGGACTTATGCATTGTATCAGAAAAAAATAAATAAGGATAAGGATTACGATTTAACTAGCGATTTTTATTCTCAAATCTATGGAGGAAAAGGTGCGGAGAAATATCGTACTACTCGGGCGGTAAATCTTACCAGAAATAAAGTGCTTACTTATAAAGGGGAAATTTTCCCTGCTTATTTTCATGCCTGTTGTGGAGGAGCAACAGAAGATGCTAAGGAACTCTGGAACGTAGATATACCTCCGCTTAAAGGGGTAAAGTGTGATTTCTGTTATCAATCACCCCATTATCTCTGGGAAAGGTTTATCTCTATGAAAGATTTGGTAGAAAAATTGAATGCTAATGGATATCCTGTTAAAGAGAAAATATTGGGAATTATCCCTAAAGAGAGAAACGCCAGTGGTAGAATAAGGAAATTAACAATCATTACAGAAAAAGATAAATTTGAAATTTCCGCTAAAGAATTTCGGCAGATCTTTGACCCTCAGATTATCAGAAGTACAAATTTTGACATAGAACTTGAACCAGACGGAGCAACCTTCCGAGGATATGGCTGGGGTCATGGTGTAGGGCTATGTCAATGGGGAGCTTATTTTATGGCTATAAAGGGTTATAAGGCAGAAAATATTTTAGAATTCTACTATCCCCAAGCAGAACTTAAAACTATCGATGAGATAAATGCAGATTTCTTATTTTGATTATTATTTACCCAAAGAGCTGATCGCCCAGTTTCCAGAAGAAAAAAGAGATAATTCTCGTCTTCTTGTTTTAGATAGGAAAATTGGGAAAATAGAGCATAGAATTTTCTATGAAATTGTAGATTATTTAAATCCTGAAGATACGTTGGTTTTGAATAATACTAAGGTTATTCCGGCAAGATTATATGGATTTAAGGAAAGGACTAAGGGGAAAATTGAGGTTTTTCTTCTCGAAAGAATTGATGATTTTACATTTCGAGTTTTACTTAGAACAAGGGGGAAAATTAAAACAGGTGAGAGAATAGTTTTTGGAGATGGGATTCTTTCCGGGAAAATAAAAGATTTAGATAAAGAGGGATTTAGACTATTTGAATTTGAAGAGGATGGTTTGCTTTTTGAAAAAATAAATAAAGTAGGGAAAATACCTCTTCCTCCCTATATAAAAAGAGAGCCACTTGATTTAGATGAAGAAAGGTATCAGACTGTTTATGCAAGTAAAGAAGGAGCAGTGGCTAGTCCAACTGCGGGATTACATTTTACTCCTGAACTTTTGAAAAAAATAATCGAGAAAGGGATAAATATTACTTATGTAACTTTGCATATTAATTATGCCACTTTTAACCCTGTGAAAGAGGAAGACATTTCCAAACATAAGATGTATAGAGAATATTTTGAATTTCCCAAGGAGACGGCAAGAGTTATTAGAGAGACAAGAGAGAAAGGTAAAAGGATATTGGCTGTAGGTACTACCTCTTGTAGAGTCTTAGAGACAGTGGCAAATCTGAATAAAGAATTATCCGCTACAAAAGGCTGGACAGACCTCTTTATTTATCCCCCTTATGTATTTAAACTTACCGATATGCTCTTAACCAATTTTCATTTTCCCAAATCTACTCTTCTTATGTTAGTATCTGCCTTCTGTGGTTCAGATATCTGGAAGAAAGCTTACAAAGAGGCAATTGAGAAGAAATATCGTTTCTATTCTTATGGAGATGCTATGTTAATCATATAAAAATTATAGTTGTTTTAAGCTTTTTGATGTGCTATTATTTTATAAAAAGGGGATAATCATGGAAGAAAAAATCTTAATTTTTGATACTACCTTAAGGGATGGGGAACAGGCTCCAGGAGCAAGTCTTGATTCTAAACAGAAATTGGAGATTGCTAAGCAATTGGAACAACTCAATGTAGATATCATCGAAGCAGGTTTTCCTATAGCCTCTCCTGATGATTTTAAGGCTGTATCTTTGATTGCGAAAGAAATTAAAAAACCAATCATTTGTGCGCTTGCTCGTTCTTTAAAAAAAGATATCGATACAGCTAAAGAGGCTTTAAAGAAAGCAAAGCACCCCCGTATCCATGTATTTTTAGCCACCTCTAAGATCCATATGAAGTATAAATTGAAAAAGGCTGAAGAAGAAGTTTTAAAACAGGCGGTGGAGGCGGTTAAATATGCTAAAAGATTTACCTCGGATGTAGAATTTTCTCCTGAAGATGCTTCACGGACTCAAAAAGAATTTTTGTATCGGGTGTTAGAGGCGGTGATTAATGCGGGAGCAACTACTGTAAATATACCCGATACGGTAGGTTATGCTATGCCTCAACAATTTGGAGAATTGATTCGTTTGATAAAAGAGAATGTTCCGAATATAAATAAAGTAGTGATCAGTGTACATTGCCATAACGATCTTGGTTTGGCAGTAGCTAATTCCCTTTCCGCAATTAAGAACGGAGCCAGGCAAGTAGAATGCACAATCAATGGATTAGGAGAGCGAGCAGGAAATGCTGCTTTAGAAGAGATTGTGATGGCGATTAAAACTCGTCACGATTTTCTTCCTTTTACAACAAATATTCGTACCCAGGAGATCTATAAGACAAGTAGGCTTGTTTCCAGTCTTACAGGATTTGTTGTTCAGCCTAATAAGGCAATCGTAGGAGCAAATGCATTCCGACACGAATCAGGAATTCATCAGGATGGTATTCTTAAAGAACCCCGCACATACGAAATAATGAGACCCGAAGATATTGGTTTAAAAATAAGTGGATTAGTTTTAGGAAAACATTCGGGTAGACATGCTTTTAATGAAAAACTAAAGAGATTAGGCTTTAGATTGAGTGAAGAAGAACTCGAACGCGCTTTTGTCCGTTTCAAGGAGCTGGCCGATAAAAAGAAAGAAATTTTTGATGAAGACCTGGTAGCTATTATAGAAGAGGAGATAAGACAAATTCCCCAAACTTGGAGTTTGGATTACCTTCACATAATAAGTGGTACAGATACTATTCCTACTGCTACAGTGAGATTAAAATATAAAGAAGGAAAAGTTATTCAAGACGCTGCTTCCGGAGATGGACCGGTAGATGCATGTTATAAAGCAATAGAGAGGATTACGGGAATAAAGACAGAATTAGAAGATTATTCTCTGAAATCCGTTAGTCGTGGAAAAGATGCCCTGGGTGAAGTAGTGATTAAGGTCAAATATAGAGGAGAGATTTTTATAGGTAAAGGAACAGCCACAGATATAATTGAAGCTTCTGCCAAAGCTTTCGTTAACGCAATAAATAAGATCGTATATAAAAGATAGATGGCTATTAAAATAAATTCTCATACACAAATTTATGGGATAATCGGATATCCCGTAAGACATTCCTTCTCTCCTTATATGCATAATGCCGCTTTTCAAAAAGCTAAATTGAATGCTGTATATTTAGCCTTTGAAGTTTCTCCAGAAAATTTAAGAGATGCCCTTTTAGGAATGAAAGTTTTGGGTATCAGTGGGGTTAATGTTACTGTCCCTCATAAAGAAGCCTGCATTCCTTTCCTTGATGAGATCTATCCTACTGCAAAACTTATTGGCGCAGTAAATACTATCCATCTTAAGGATGGAAAACTAATTGGTTATAATACCGACGGTAAAGGTTTTATTCGGGCTTTAGAGGTAATATTAAAATTGAAGCCTAAGGGGAAAAGATTCTTTATCCTTGGAGCAGGAGGGGCAGCCCGTGCAATAGGTTTCAGTTTGGTTCAAGAGGGAGCAAAGGAAGTGGTCTTTTATGATATCGTTCGTTCCAAAGCAGAAAATTTAGTTATTGCTCTTAGGTCAAATTTTCCTAATGCTAAGATAGACCTTATGCCGAGTTTGCCCAATTCTCCTCTTAAAGAATTTGATTGTCTCGTTAATGCTACTCCCATAGGAATGAAGAAAGAAGATCCCATAGTGATCGACCCTAAGTTATTTCATCCTAAACTCTTTGTCTGCGATCTTGTTTATAACCCACCACAAACCAAATTATTAAAAGCTGCTCGTTCTAAACATCTTAAGGTAATGAATGGACTGGGGATGCTCCTTTATCAAGGGGTACTTTCTTGGGAGATTTGGACAGGGAAGAAAGCTCCGATTTCAACGATGAGAGAGGCATTGGAGAAGGCAGTGAAAAAGTAGTTATGATAGATAGATTAAGATTTCTAAGCGTTTGATGATAGGATTTTTTATTTTTATTTTGGGTTCTTTTGTAGGAAGTTTTTTAAATGTTTGTATTTCACGAATCCCCGAGGGAAAATCAATAATCAAGCCACGTTCACACTGCCCATACTGTCAAAAATTTATTCCTTGGTATGACAATATCCCTTTAATAAGTTACCTTATACTTTTGGGGAAATGTCGTTATTGTAAGAAAAAGATTTCTTTTCGCTATTTTTTTGTAGAGTTGCTGACTGCGGGTATATTTTTATCCCTTTTTTTGAAGTATGGTATAACAATAAAATTTTTTATTTATGCCATTCTTTTTTCTTCACTCATTGTGGCAACGTTTATAGATTTTAAGTATCAAATTATTCCGGATGTAATATCTGTCTCGGGGATAATTCTGGGAATTTTTTTTAGTATACTCTTTCCTCAAATGCATGGAAAAAATTCTTTCCTTTTGTCTCTAAGAGAAGCAATTTGGGGATTGGTTGTGGGTGGGGGGATGATTTGGTTTACAGGATTTTTAGGCAAAATTTTCTTTAAAAAAGAGGCAATGGGTTTTGGGGATGTAAAGTTAATGGCAATGTTGGGGACATTTTTAGGGATAAAGAAAGTAATTTTAACTTTTTTTATTGCTCCTTTCTTGGGGCTAATTTTTGGTATAATTTACCTAATTAAAAAGAAATCACATTATATTCCGTACGGACCATTTTTGTCTCTGGCAAGTTTAATTTCTTTATTTTGGGGAGAAAAAATTTTTTCTTTTTTCTTTATCTATTGGTAGAGGTTAAGTAAATGACGAATACGTAGCCGAGACGGAAAGCAAAATTCAGTAGAATAGTAGATAATAGAGGAGTTAGGAAGAAGTAGCCAGGAGTGAGTAGTGAGGGGTTAGGTGAGTTAGGGAGTTAGGTAAGTTAGGGAGTTAGGGAGAAGTAGCCAGGAGCGAGCGACAAATTTAGTATATAGTATTTAGTATGTAGGTTTTAGGGGTGAACAGCGAAGCGTTAGGAGGGGACGAAGTCCCCTTCTAAGGAGCGAGCGTAAGTGAGCGACAAATTAGTTAATTAGTAGTTAGTAGGTAATATTTAGTATATAGGGAACATAGGAGGTAGGAGAAGACAAAGGGGTGGCAAGTAACTTAAGATATTAAAATAAATGAGGAAAGGGGTCGACAGTCCCGACGATACGTCGGGACGCCAGCAGGGGAAAACCTTGGTTTTCCCAGATGGGGAGCGAGCGTAAGTGAGCGACAGAGGAGGTGAAAAATGTTAAGGTATATGACTGCCGGAGAATCACATGGTAAGGGAATGGTAGCAATCTTGGAAGGTATTCCCAGTGGATTACGTTTGGTAAAAGAGGTTATTAATGGGGAATTAAAAAGAAGGAAATGGGGTTATGGAAGAGGTAAACGCATGGAGATAGAAGAAGACAAAGTAGAGATTATTGCAGGTGTAAGAAATAATCTTACCTTGGGTAGTCCCATTGCATTATTTATTGAGAATAAAGATTATAAGATTGAGGAATTACCCTCTTTATTCTGCCCTAGACCGGGGCATGCCGATCTTGCGGGAGTTTTAAAATATAATACAAAAGATATACGCAATATCTTAGAGAGAGCTTCTGCCAGAGAGACAGTTGCACGTGTAGCGGTAGGAGCGATATGTAAAATATTGCTTTCCGAATTTAATATCGAAATTATTAGTCACGTTTTACAAATTGGAAAAATTAAGGTAGAGAAGAGGATTAGAGATTTTCATCAGATAAAAGATTTGGCGGAAAGGTCTATTTTAAGATGTATAGATAAATCTGCAGAGAGAAAAATGCTTAAAGAGATTGAAGAAGCAAAAGAGAAAAAGGATACTTTAGGGGGAGTTTTTGAAGTAATTATTCTGAACACTCCTCCCGGACTGGGTAGTTTCATGCAGTATGATTTGCGTCTCGACGGAAGGATTGCTCAAGCGATAATGTCTATACCTTCAGTTAAAGCGGTTGAGATTGGAGAGGGTTTTTTGAACGCAAGTCTTTTTGGTTCAGAAGTTCATGATAAAATATATTATGAAAAAAAGAGAGGATTTTATCGGAAAACAAATCGGGCGGGAGGAATCGAAGGAGGATTAAGTAATGGAGAACCTATTATCATAAGAGGGTATATGAAACCGATTTCTACACTGCTTTCTCCTCTCGATTCAGTAGATATAATCACTAAAAAGAAAGCAAAAGCAATTGTGGAACGTGCAGATATCTGTGTAGTCCCTTCCGGAGGAGTGATTGGAGAGGCGGTTTCCGCCTTTGAAATTGCATGGGCTATGCGTGAAAAATTTGGTGGGGATAGTCTATTAGAAATGAAGCGTAATTATCGTGCCTATATCCAAAGCTTGAAAAATTATTAGATATGAAAAATATTGTACTTGTAGGTTTTATGGGAACAGGGAAAACAACCATTGCCAAGGAATTAGCTAGACGTCTTAATTTTAATTATATAAGTATAGATGAATTGATTGAGAAAAGAGAAAATAAATCGATCTCTCAGATATTTGCGGAAAAAGGAGAAAGTTATTTTCGTGATCTTGAAAGTGAAATTGTAAAGGAAGTTTCCCAGGGTAATAATTTAATTATTGATGCAGGAGGAGGAGTTGTACTCAGGGAAGAGAATGTTTTAAATTTAAAGAAGAAGGGGATTCTTATCTGTCTTAAGGCAAAGCCAGAAGTGATTCTGGAAAGGACAAAAGGTTATACTCATCGTCCGCTTCTTAATGTTCCTAATCCTAAGGAAAGGATTGAAGAGCTTCTAAAGATAAGAGAACCTTATTATCGAAAAGCAGATTATTTTATCGATACTTCCAATATTTCTGTTCAAGAAGCGGTAGAGAAAATCTTAGAAATAATTAGAGAAAATAATGGATAATCGACAAATTTCGCTTTTTATCTTTATCCTTTCATATTTACTTTTTATTTTTCTTCCTAAGAGAAGGACATTAATAGCCATAACTTCCGCATTGATTTTAATCCTCTTTAGGATTATTCCCTTAAAAGAAGCTTTTTTATCCATCAATTGGAATGTATTAGGGATTTTTATGGGGACTCTTCTGGTTGCCGATATTTTCATGGAAAGTAGAATGCCTGCTTATATAGCGGAAAGGTTAGTTAATCGCTCAAAGAATACCTGTTGGGCAATTCTTTATCTCTGTATTCTAACAGGGATTATATCTGCTTTTGTAGAGAATGTAGCTACTGTTTTAATAGTTTCTCCTATTGCTTTTTCTTTAGCTAAAAAATTAGAGATTAATCCTACCAAGATGATAATTGCGATATCTATTTCTAGTAATCTTCAAGGGACCGCTACACTTATAGGGGATCCTCCCAGTATGCTTTTGGCAGGTTTCGCTAAACTGAATTTTATGGATTTCTTCTTTTATAAAGGGAAACCCAGTATATTTTTTGCTGTAGAATTGGGAGCAATTTTTTCTTTCCTCGTTTTATATTTTTTCTTTCGGAAAGAGAAGAAAAAGACAAGTTTATCCCTTACGGAAGAAATACACTCTTGGGTTCCTACCTGGATTTTAATCCTTTTAATTCTCTCCTTAGCTATTTCTTCATTTATAGATGTAAACTTTTCTTATTTAGCAGGATTGATCTGTTTATTCTTTGGAATAATTTCATTGATTTGGAGAAAAGTCTTTAACAGATATTCCCTTATAGAAGGATTAAAATCCCTTGATTGGGAAACCTCCCTTTTTTTAATAGGAATATTTATACTTGTAGGGACAATTACCATAAATGGATGGATTGATTTTTTAGCGGATCGTTTATCTTTGTTTATAAAAGGTAATGTTTTTTTAGGATACAGTGTACTTGTTTTTGTCTCTGTTTTCTTTTCTGCTTTTGTGGATAATGTGCCGTTTTTAGTGGCCATGCTTCCTGTAGCTACCTCTTTATCCGAGAGATTACATATCGATCCCACACTCTTTTTATTTGGTTTACTTATCGGAACAAGTTTGGGAGGAAATATTACTCCTATTGGAGCTTCCGCAAACATTGTGGCTTGTGGATTACTGAAGAAGGAAGGTTTTTTGGTAAAATTTAAAGATTTTGTTAAAATAGGTTTACCTTTTACTCTTTTTGCTGTAGTTTCTTCCTCTCTTTTTGTTTGGTTTATCTGGAGATAATATGCAGAAAAATTGGAAAGTATTAAAGACAGAATATAATAAAATAATTCGGTTAACTAATTCTTTAGGGATATCGCCTATTTTAGCTCAGCTTTTGATTAACCGAAAAATAGAAACTCCCGAAGAAGCAGAGAGTTTTCTTAATCCTTCCCTATCGAATTTACACGATCCATTTCTTTTCAAAGACATGGGTAAAATAGTAGAAAGAATTAAAACAGCAATAGATAGGAAAGAGAAGATTCTTATTTATGGAGATTACGATGTTGATGGTATTACCGGAATGGCTATTCTCATTCAAGTAATTAGAAAGTTAGGAGGAAAAGTGGGTTATTACATTCCCCATAGGATTGAGGAAGGATATGGGATAAGTGAAGAGGGAATAAAATTTGCTATAGAAAATAATTTTGATTTAGTGATTACTGTAGATTGTGGGATAACCGATGTCTCAGAAATAGAGATATTGACCAAATACGGTATAGATGTAATAGTAACTGACCATCATGAGCCAAGCGATTCTCTACCTTTATCTTCTTTTGCTATTCTTAATCCTTTATTTCCCCAAGAGACCTATCCAGATAGAAATCTTTCGGGAGTAGGGGTTGTTTTTAAATTGATTCAGGCTATTTTAGGAAATTCTTCAGATATTGAGGAAATTTTAGATTTGGTTTGTCTGGGAACAATTGCAGATGTGTCTCCTTTGAAAGGAGAAAATAGAATTTTAGTTAAGTATGGACTTAAGCGATTAAATGAGAGTAAAAAACCAGGTATAAGTGCACTCTTAGAAATAGCCGAGATTGGGGGAAGAAAAATTTCTCCCTATGAGATAAGTTTTATCTTAGGTCCACGCATTAATGCGATGGGTAGACTTGATTCGGCAGAGTTGAGTCTAAGGCTGTTTCTTACCGACTCTCTTTCTGAAGCTATGGAGATTGCTAAGGTTTTAGATTTCACAAATCAAGAGAGACAAAGGATAGAGGAGGATATTTATAGGGAAGCTATTGAGCGTGTGGAAAGAGAAATAAATTTCAAAGAAGATTTTTCTATTATATTAGGAGACCATAAATGGCATCAAGGGGTAATTGGTATAGTGGCAGCAAAACTTTCTCAGCGCTATGGACGTCCGGTAATACTTTTTTCGTTGAAAGAGAAAATTGCTTCGGGTTCCGGAAGAGTCGATTTGGAAGAGATTCATCTTTTGAAAATGTTAGATAAATGTAAGCATCTTTTTCTCTCCTATGGAGGCCATAAGTCTGCCTGTGGTATTAAGATGGAAGAATGTCTGATAGCGGAATTTAAAGGTATTTTTAATAAACTCCTCAAGGAAACATTTGCTCCGGATATTTTTGTCCCTTCCCTTTACATCGATAAAGAATTGTCTCTCTCTTCTCTTTCTCCTTCTTTATTGAATGAATGTAATAATTTAGCTCCTTTTGGAGAAGGGAATCCTTCTCCTACTTTTATTACTTATAAATTGAAACTAAAAAATATCTTAAATAACCGTAATCGGAATAGATTAGAGGTATGGATTACGGATGGTTTTCTTACTTATCAAGCAAAGGGAAAAGAGTTTATAGAATGGATTTCGCAGGAAAATAATAAACAAATTTTCTTTGACCTTGTTTATACACCACGTTTGTTGAATCTTCAGGGAGAAGAGTTTATTTACTTAGATGTAAAGGATTTTCGGATAAGCTCTTAAACCGCTTTTACTACTTTTCCTGATTTTATACATTCTGTACAGACTCTTATACGTTTAATTTTCCCATCTACTTTTGCTTTTACCCATTTAAGATTGGGTAAGAAACGACGATGGCTTGTTCCTGTGATTTTTCTTCCTGCTCCACCTTTCCTTTTTGCCATACCTCTTCGGGCAATATCCTTCCCTGCTATTGGTCTTTTACCACAGATTTCGCATATTCTTGACATAGTATCTTCCCTCCTTTAAAATATAGAGGTAAAGATATTAACAAAACCTTACTAAAAATGCAAGAAAAATCACTAAAAGAGATTTCTGTCCAATACATAAAAGGTGTTGGGCCTAAAAGACTTAAGGAACTTCAGCAATTAGGTATAAATTCTGTATACGATTTACTTTATCTATTTCCCCGTCGCTATGAAGATAGAAGGGAGTTTAAGAAAATATCTTTAATTGAAGAAGGTAATCAAGAATTGGTTATGGGAGAGATAATCGATGTTGATTTAAGACAATCGCGTAGAAGAGGGATGCCTATATTGGAAATAAAAGTTACCGATGGAGAAGGAATACTTTCCGCGGTATGGTTTAATCAGCCTTATTTAGAAAAAATATTGAAAATAGGTAAAAAGGTTATTCTCTATGGTAAAGTGGAGAGGTTTTTAAATATACAAATGAATTCTCCTGAGTTTGAGATAGTCGATGAAGAAAATATTGATTCCCTCAATATGGGAAGAATCGTCCCCGTATATCCTTTAAGTGGAAAATTGACCCAAAGGATATTACGGTCCATAATTTATGAGGCAATAGATCACTATGCTCATAAGTTAACTGAGTTTATTCCTTACGATATTCGTATGCGAAACAATTTGCCTAACATAGTAGAAGCTATCCGTGGAATACATTTTCCTGAAAATTTGGAACAGAAAGAAAGGGCAAGAAAGAGGTTTGTTTTTGAGGAATTTTTCCTCCTACAACTTGGTATCGGGATGAAGAGGATAAAGGAAAAGATAGATAAGGAAGGGATTAGTCATCGTATAAGTCAGGATTTATTGAGATTATTTATGGAAAGGCTCCCTTTTAAATTAACGGAAAGTCAGATTCGGGTAATTAGAGAAATAGAGGAAGATATGGCAAAGCCAAAACCTATGCATAGATTGCTTCAAGGCGAAGTTGGTTCAGGAAAGACTGTAATTGCCTGCTACGCTCTTTTACTTACGGTAAATAATGGCTATCAAGGAGCCCTTATGGCTCCTACGGAGATTTTAGCTGAACAACATTTTATAAACTTGAGTAATTTTTTACTTCCCTGGGGAATAAATTTAGAATTGTTAATCAGCGGCATTTCTGAAAAGAGAAAAAATAAAATTTTGGAAGATTTAAAGAAGGGAGAGATAGATATTATTATTGGTACACATTCTCTATTAGAAGAAAATGTGGAATTTAAAAAACTTGGCTTGGTGGTGATTGATGAGCAACATAAATTTGGAGTATTGCAGAGAAAAAGATTACTCGATAAAGGATTAAATCCCGATTGTTTAATTATGACTGCTACTCCCATCCCCCGAACCCTTGCCCTTACTCTTTATGGAGATTTGGATATTTCTACACTCTACGAATTACCTCCAGGAAGGGGAAAAGTGACTACCTATTGGATTTCTGAAGAGAAAAGGGAGGAGGTATACAATTTTATCAAGGAGCAAATCAGACAGGGAAGGCAGGCATTTATTGTTTATCCTATTATAGAAGAATCGGAAGCTTTAGAAGTAAAATCTGCTACCCAGATGTATGAAGAGTTAAAGGAAAAAGTATTTAAGGAGTTTAGAATTGGACTTTTGCATGGGAGATTATCTTCCGAAGAAAAAAATAGGATTATGGAGGATTTTAAGGAAGGGGAAATAGATATACTTATTTCTACACTTGTGATTGAAGTAGGAATAGATGTTCCCAACGTTACGGTGATATTAGTAGAGAATGCGGAGAGATTTGGACTTGCGCAACTGCACCAGCTTCGGGGAAGGATCGGCAGGGGTAAATACCCTTCCTATTGTTTACTTCTTTCTTCCGCAAAGACAGAAGAAGCAAGACAGCGTTTGACCGCTTTGGTAAAAACACAGGATGGATTTAAGATTGCGGAAGAGGATTTAAAGATTCGTGGTCCAGGAGAATTTTTTGGAGAACGGCAACACGGTTTCCCAGAAATAAGGATTGGAGATATTTTAAAAGATATAGAGATACTGGAGATAAGTAGAAAGGAAGCTTTTAATCTCTTGAGAACCGACCCTCACTTAGAATCTCCTAAACATAAGATTCTCTTAGAAATCTTAAGAGAAAGATTCCCCAATTTAGATTTAATTTCGGTAGGATAATATGCGGATTACTACAGGAATATTAAAGGGTAGAAAACTAATTTCTCCGAAGATAAAAGATATCCATCTGACCGAAGAGAAAGTGCGTAAAGCGATCTTTGACGTTTTAGGGGATTCGGTGAAAAACAAGAGTTTTTTAGAATTATTTGCTGGTTCGGGAGCATTAGGGATGGAGGCAATTTCTCGTGGTGCAGAACGGGTTGTTTTTGTGGACAGAGATAAAAAATGCATCGAAGTGATTAAGAAAAATATCCCTGAAGAGATAAAAGCAAAGACGAGGGTTATTCAAGCCGATGTCCTTAAGGCTATAGATTATTTAAGCAGGCAAAAGGAGAGTTTTGATTTTATTATTTTAGATCCACCTTACAAAAAGGGATGGGTAGTTTTATCCTTGAAAAAAATTTCCGAAAATACTATACTATTAAAACCAAAGGCAAGGATAATTGTTGAGCATCACTGTGAAGAGGATTTAGAATTAAGGGAGATTAAGAATTTATTCCTCTTTAAGCAGAAAAGGTATGGTAAGACAGTTGTTTCTTTTTTAAAATTTATAAAGAATGAAAAAAATTGCTGTATATCCAGGGACTTTTGATCCTATTACTTATGGGCATCTCGATATAATTAAACGAGCAACCCTTCTATTTGATAAAATTATTGTAGCAGTGGCTAAGGAACCGAATAAGAAAACCCTTTTTTCTTGGAAAGAGAGAGAAAAATTGGTAAAGGAAGCGGTTAAGGATATTAAGGGGGTAGAGGTGGATTCTTTTGAGGGATTAGTGGTAGATTATGTTAAGAAAAAAAATGCTAAAGTGATCATTCGTGGCTTGAGGATGATTTCTGATTTTGAATACGAATTTCAGATGGCTCTTACAAATAGAAAAATTTCTCCTTCTATAGAAACAGTTTTTATGATGCCCAAGGAAAACTATGCTTATCTTTCTTCAAGGTTGATAAAGGAGGCAGGAGCTTTGGGAGCAGATATTTCTTCATTTGTTCCTCTTTTTGTAGAAGAGGCTCTTAAAAAGAAGTTGGCTAATAAAAAACATGGATAATATATTTTTATTTTTGAGGGAGAAGGCAAAGAAAAATCCAAAATCGATCATTCTTCCCGAGGGGGAGGACAAAAGAATCCAAGAAGCAGTTAAATTTATTGTAAAGGAGAAGATGGCTAAAGTAATTTTATTTGATAAAAAGGGAAATCTGGGAGGATTATTTAAGGATGTAGGTAATGAAGATTTTTTGAAGATAATAGAGTTAAAAGATGAAGTAATGGAGCGATATGCGAATCTATACTTTGAATTGCGTAAGAAAAAGGGGATAAGCTTAGATATTGCCAGAAGGATTGTAAGAGAAAATCCTGTATTTATGGCTGGTTTGATGGTTAGAGAAAAAGAGGCTGATGGTTTTGTGGCGGGAGCGTGCACATCCACTTCCGATGTAGCCAGGGCAGCTATCCATTGTATGAAAAGAGAAGGAGAAACTCCTACAGTGATGGGAGCTTTTATTATTTTAGTTCCTGATTGTCCATATGGAGAGAACGGTTTATTTGTCTTTGCTGATTGTGGAGTTATTCCCCTTCCTACAACAGAACAGTTAGCGGAGATTGCGATAGAGGCAGCTGATTTTACTAAAGATATTTTAGGGATATTACCTCGCGTTGCCCTTTTGAGTTACTCTACTAAAGGCTCAAGTAAAGGAGAAAATATAGAGAAGATAATTAAAGCATTAGAGATAGTTAAGAAAAAGCGACGAGATATACTAATCGATGGAGAATTCCAAGTAGATGCAGCTATTGTACCTGAGGTGGCGGGGATAAAATCTCCTCACAGTCCTGTTGCAGGCAAAGCAAATGTTTTAATTTTCCCCAATTTAGAAGCAGGTAACTGTGGCTATAAACTCGTTCAACGGCTTGCCAAGGCAAGAGCAGTTGGGCCGATTCTTTTAGGATTAGAGAAACCGGCTAGCGATCTTTCCCGAGGCTGTAACGTTGAAGATGTTATAGATGCGGTAGCCATAACCGTAATCCGCGCTCAAAGATCAAACTAAAATGCTTATATTAGTAATAAATGCAGGAAGTTCTTCGATAAAATATTCTCTTTTTAATATGCCGGAGGAGAAACGGCTTCTTCAAGGAATTTTGGAAAGGATTGGAGAAAGGAATTCTTTTATAAAACATAACATAATAAATAAAGGTTCTTTTAATGAAAGACTGAATATTTCTAATCACCGAGAGGGGATAAAATATATTTTTTCTCTTCTTTTAAATAAAAAAATAGGGATGATTAGTGATGTAAGAGATATATTCTGTGTAGGCCATCGGGTAGTGCATGGGGGAGAAAGTTTTCGTAAACCTTGCATTATCGATAAAAAAAAGTTAGCCAAATTAAAGGAATATAGTCCTCTTGCTCCTCTGCACAATCCTCCCCAAGTATTGGTTATAGAGATTTGTTTTGAATATCTAAAGGGCATTCCTCAAGTGGCAGTCTTTGATACTGCTTTTCATTCTACCTTACCCAAACATGCATTTATTTATGGGTTACCCTATGAACTTTATGAAAGATTTGGAATAAGAAAGTACGGTTTTCACGGTATAAGCCATCAATATGTGGCAGAGGAAACAGCTAAAATTTTAAAAAAGCCATTAGAGAAATTAAAAATAATTACTTGTCATTTAGGTAATGGGTGCAGTATAACGGCGATTAAGGAAGGGAAATCTATGGATACGAGTATGGGATTTACTCCTTTAGAAGGAGTGATGATGGGAACAAGACCGGGAGACTTTGATCCCTCAATAATTATTTTTCTCCTTAAGAAAGGTTACAGCATAAAGAAGATAGAAGAAATGCTCAATAAAAGGAGTGGACTTTTAGGGCTTTCAGGTATAAGTAATGATATGAGAGATATAATGGAAGAAATTAAAAAAGGTAATCCTCAAGCAAAGTTAGCCAGGGATGTTTTTGTTTATCGTATACAAAAATATATCGCATCGTATATTGGAATATTAGGGGGTTTGGATGCACTTGTTTTTACTGCGGGGATAGGAGAAAATCAGCGAGAGATTCGCGATAGGATTTGTAAAGGGATTGATTTTCTTCTTAAGAAAACAAAAGCCCGCACTTTAGTTATTCATACCGATGAGGAACGTCTTATTGCTCGTCACTCTTACCTTTTATTAAAAGGGAAGAGATAATGAAAATAAAAGTAAGTAATGTTCCCGTGGAAGGAGAGGAATGTAAGGAAATTTATATCCCTGAAGTTTTGGATTTAGATAGGTTTGATATAAAGGTTAATAAACCTTTTGAAGTAATTTATCACATATATAAGGAAGGAAATGAATTAATTGTAAAGGCAAAAGTAAAAGTAAGTTTAGAAATTACCTGTGCAAGATGTCTTGAATGCTCAGAATTCATTATCGATAAAGAATATAATTTTGAATATACGGTAAAGGATACGGATATAATTGATACGACCGATGATATTAGACAGGAAATTATTTTAGATTATCCCTTGAAGCCACTTTGTAAGCCTGACTGTTTGGGACTTTGTCCAAAATGTGGAGGAAATCTAAACAGGGGAGAATGTAGTTGTAAAAGTTAGGGAGTTAGGGAGTAAAATAATGGGATTAGCAATATAGCAATTTAACAATTTTAACAAGGAGGAGATTATGGCTTTACCAAAAAGAAAGCATTCTAAATCGAGGAGAGATAAGAGACGTACCCATTGGAAGTTAGACCCTCCCCATTTGATTGCCTGTCCCGAGTGTGGTAAATGGAAACTTCCTCATCGTGTCTGTCCCTACTGCGGTTATTATAAAGGGAGAAAAGTATTGGTTATTGAAAAAGAAGAAAAGGAATAATATGGAGAATATACGCATAGCTGTGGATGCGATGGGTTCAGATAACGCTCCTTATGCGGAAGTAGAGGGAACAGTTTTAGCGGTGAATGAAGGGTACGGAGAAGCCATACTTGTGGGTAAGGAAGAGGTTTTGAAAAGGGAATTGAAAAAATATAGATTACATTATCCGGAAAGAATTACTATCCAGAATGCAACGGAAGTCATTGAGATGAGAGATCTACCAGCGATAAGTGTGCGTAAGAAAAAAGATTCTTCTATTATGGTAGCAGTAGGATTAGTAAAAGAAGGAAAAGCAGATTGTTTGATCTCTGCGGGAAATACAGGAGCGGTGGTTTGTGCTACTTCTCTTGAGTGGGGATTAATAAAAAATGTAGAAAGACCCGGTATTGCCATAATTTTTCCTACTTTAGAAGGGTCTTGTCTTTTGATCGATGTGGGAGCAAATATCGATCCCAAACCGTGTCATCTCTATCAGTATGCAATTATGGGGGTTATTTATTCAAAGTATCTTTTGAAAAAGGATAATCCGCGTGTTGGTCTGCTCAATGTAGGAGAGGAAGAGACAAAAGGAACAGATTTTATTAAGGAAACCCATCGCTTACTTTCACAAAGCAGACTTAATTTTGTTGGCAATGTAGAAGGAGGAGACATATTTAAAGGGAAAGCGGATGTAATTGTTTGTGATGGTTTTGTAGGAAATGTTGCCTTAAAGATGTCTGAAAGCCTTGCTCAGGCTCTAATAGAATTTTTCAAAAGACACATTGAAAAAAGTAATTTAGCTAAATTGGGTGCACTCTTATTAAAAGGGACGTTTAAAAACTTGAGGAGAGAGATAGATTATGCAGAGTATGGAGGAGCACCGCTCTTAGGGGTAAATGGAATTTGCATTATCTGCCATGGAGCCTCTTCTTATTGGGCAATAAAGAATGCGATTAAATTTGCTTTTTTTTCAGTAAAAAACAATATTAAAAAACTCATTGAGGAAGGTATCGAAGAATTTGGAGGATTAAGATGAAACATACCGGAGGAGTAGGGATTGTAGGTGTAGGGGCATATTTACCGGAGAAAATTCTTACCAATCAAGATTTAGAAAAGATGGTGGATACAACCGATGAATGGATTGTTACTCGGACGGGGATAAGAGAAAGAAGGATTGCTCCTTTTGAAGATGCTTCTTCAGATTTGGGAGCACGTGCAGCAGAAGAGGCTTTAAGGGATGCAAAGATGGGTCCTGAAGAGATAGAGCTTCTCATCTGTGCCACTATAACTCCCGATATGCTTTTTCCATCTACAGCTTGTTTTATCCAGAAGAAAATAAAAGCTAAAAATGCGGTCTGTTTTGATGTATCCGCTGCCTGTTCAGGATTTATCTATGCTATGAATATTGCGGAACAATTTTTGCGCAATGATATCTATAAGAATGCTTTGATAATCGGGGCAGAAAAGCTTTCTGCAATTACTGATTGGAAAGATAGGAGTACTTGTGTTTTATTTGGAGATGGGGCAGGAGCATGTATTTTAAAAAAGGTAAAAGAAGGAGGAATACTTTCTACATTTTTAGGTTCAGATGGAGAGCAGACAGATTTACTTAAGATACCTGCAGGAGGTTCTCGAATGCCTGCCTCTCTTTCTACAGTCAGAGAGAGATTACATTTCTTAAAAATGGAAGGGCAAGAATTATTTAAACACGCCGTTAGACTTATGGCTGAGGCAGCTGAAAAGGCTCTTTCTCAAGTAGGTCTTACCTGTAAAGATGTTACTTATCTTATCCCTCATCAGGCAAACATTCGTATTATTCAGGCGGTGGCAAAGAAAATTGGTCTTTCTCCAGATAAGATTTATTTAAATATTGAAAAATATGGCAACATGTCCTCTGCTTCTACTGCGGTAGCTCTATATGAGACAATAAAATTTAAGAAAGTTAAAAAAGGAGATATTCTTGTATTGGTTGCTTTTGGAAGTGGATTGACTTGGGGAGCAACCGTAATTGAGTGGGCATAAAATGGGTAAGAAAAGGATTGCTTTTGTCTTTCCAGGGCAAGGAGCTCAATATGTAGGAATGGGTAAAGATATATATGAAAATTTTAGCCAGGTAAGGGAATTATTTGAAAAGGCTGAAGATATTCTGGGATTTAATCTAAGAGATTTATGTTTTGAAGGTCCAATGGATAAACTTAAGCTTACCTCTTTTTCTCAGCCGGCAATCTTTGTTGTTTCTTTAGCTACTCTTGAGGCTTTAAAGATATCTCTTCCCGAAATTTCTCCGGAAGCAACTGCGGGATTAAGTTTGGGGGAGTATACTGCTCTGGTGGCAAGTGAAGCGATTTCTTTTGAAGATGGAGTAAATTTAGTATATAAACGAGGGAGATTTATGGAGGAGGCTTCTCAAATAAATCCTGGTGGAATGGTTTCTTTATTGGGATTAGATTATCAGACGGTAGAAGAAATTTGCCAGGAAACAGGAGTAGAGATTGCCAACCTTAACTGTCCCGGACAGATTGTTATCTCAGGAAAAAAGGATGCGCTTGAGAAAGCAGTTAATTTGGCGAAGGAAAAAAAAGTTAAGAGAGCGGTTTATTTAGAAGTAAGTGGTCCTTTCCACTCTTCTTTGATGTCTCCCGCGAGTGAAAAACTCCTTAGAGAATTAAACAAGATAGAGATTAAACCTCCCCGTATTCCCGTAGTGAGTAATGTAACTGCCTCTTTCGAAAATAATCCCGAGGAAATTCGGGGAAATTTAGTGAAACAGATAAATCATACTACACGCTGGGAAGATTCCATTAGATTTTTGGCTAGTTCTGGGATTACTACTTTTTTAGAAATTGGGCCAGGAAAGGTTCTTTCTGGTTTAATCCGAAGGATCGATGATTCTTTAGAAGTCTACAATATAGAAACAACCCAGGATATGAAATTATTTCCAGAAAGAATAAGTTTAGCTTGACTTTGAGATGATATTTTTTATATAATTGTCTATCTTTAAGGAGAAAGAAATGGTCTTAAAGGATAAAGTGAGTATTATAACTGGAGGAGCAAGAGGGATAGGGAAAGAGATTGCTCTACGTTTTGCTCAGGAGGGAGCAAAAATTGTTATCTGTGATATAAATGAAGAAGAACTTGCTAAGGCAAAAGCAGATTTACAGAATTTTGACAAAAATGTTTCTACATTTAAGGTTGATGTAAGCAATTATAAAGAAGTAGAAAAAATGGTTGCCGATGTTTTGGAGAGTTATAAGAGGATAGATATACTGGTTAATAATGCAGGGATAACGCGCGATGCTCTAATTTTAAGGATGGAGGAAGAAGATTGGGATAAAGTTATCGCCGTGAATTTAAAGGGTGTTTTCAACTGTACTAAATTGGTAGCGAAAGTAATGCTCAAACAAAGGGAAGGAAGGATTATAAATATTTCTTCTATAATTGGGATTATCGGAAATGCAGGACAGACTAACTATTCTGCTTCCAAGGCAGGAATAATTGGATTTACTAAATCGGTAGCTAAAGAACTTGCTTCCCGAGGGATTAATGTAAATGCAATTGCTCCTGGATTTATTCAGACAGAAATGACCGATAGGCTTCCTCAAGAGATAAAAGAAAAGATGTTAGAAAGAATTCCTATGGGAAGATTTGGTACTCCCAAGGATATAGCAGAAGTTGCTCTATTTCTTGCTTCACCTGCTTCCAGTTATATTACTGGTCAGGTAATTGTAGTAGATGGGGGAATGATTTAAAATCTAAAAGAAGGGAGGGAGGTTATGGATATAGCAGAAAGAGTTAAAAGTATTGTAGCCGAACAGTTGGGAATAAAGAAGGAGGAGATAAAAGAGAGTTCTTCTTTTATTGATGATTTAGGAGCAGATTCTTTGGACACCGTAGAGTTGGTTATGGCTCTGGAAGAGGAATTCGGGATAGAAATTTCTGATGAAGATGCGGAGAAGATTCGCACAGTAGGGGATGCAATTAAATATATAGAAGAAAAAGTCCAGACAAAAAAATAATTTTTTCTTATAAGATAATTTTTAGGTGATGACCCGCCAAAAGGCGGGTTTATTCTTAAAGAGTTACGATGGAAAAGAGGAGAGTAGTAATCACGGGAATGGCGGTTATTTCTCCGTTAGGTTCTACCTTGGAGAGGTTTTGGGATTCCTTAAAGAATGGAAGAAGTGGGATAGATAGGATTACGCAATTCGATGCTTCTTCCTTTGAGTGTCAGATTGCTGGAGAGGTAAAAGACTTCTCCCCACAAGAACATATTCCTCCTAAAGAGCTAAAACGGATGGAAAGATTTGTTCAATTTGCTGTTGTAGTGGCAAAAGAGGCGGTAAAAGATGCAAAATTAGATTTAAATAAAGAAGACCCTTTCCGTATAGGTGTAATTGTGGGGTCAGGGATTGGAGGGCTTCAGACAATCGAAGAACAACACAGAATACTTTTAGAAAAAGGACCTTCCAGACTTTCTCCTTTTATGATCCCGATGATGATTGTCAACATGGCTCCGGGACAGATTGCTATTTCTTTAGGATTAAAAGGTCCAAATACTTGTGTAGTTACTGCTTGTGCTTCTTCCGCACATGCTATTGGAGATGCTTTCAAAGTAATTCAACGTGGACAGGCAGAAGTAATGCTTACGGGAGGAACAGAGAGTTGTATTACCCCTTTAGGTATTGGAGGTTTTTGTGCTTTAAAAGCACTGGCTACCCATTATAACGATAAACCCGAAAAAGCCTCACGTCCATTTGATGCTAAAAGAGAAGGTTTTGTGATGGGAGAAGGAGCAGGGATTTTAGTCTTAGAAGAGTTAAATCATGCCCTTAAGCGTAATGCACCCATTTATGCCGAGATAGTAGGTTATGGTTTAAGTGACGATGCTTACCATATTACTGCTCCAGATCCCGAAGGAAAGGGAGCTGCTTATGCTATGGAGATGGCTATTAAGGATGCAGGACTTTCCCCTAAAGATATTGATTATATAAACGCTCATGGGACCTCTACACAATTAAACGACAAGGTAGAGACATTAGCGATAAAACTCGTTTTTGGAGAATATGCTAAAAAAGTTCCCATTAGTTCTACTAAATCAATGACGGGACATTTATTAGGAGCAGCAGGAGCAATTGAGCTTATTGCTACAGTTTTAACTATAAAGCATGGAATAATTCCTCCTACGATAAACTACGAATTTCCCGACCCTGAATGTGATCTTGACTATGTTCCCAATTCTGCGCGTAACAAAGAGGTGAAAGTTGCTCTTTCTAACTCTTTGGGATTTGGTGGACATAACGCTACATTGGTAGTTAAAAAATTTACTTAACATGTCATTTTTTTCTTTTATTTACTGGGGAAGAAAAAAAGCTGTATCTCCGTTAGAGAAAAATAAAAATCCCTCCCCGAACGAAATTTTAATCATCCCTGGTTCAGTAGAGGTGACCCTGCTAAAAAATGATATTGTTGCTTTAAATTTGGATTCACCGATAAATATTAAAAGAAACCTTCAGGAGATAATCGACCAGATAAATGCGAAAAACGGTTTAAGTATTCTTGCCCATCCCACTTATTTAATTAAGCCTTATCCCTGTAATAAGCTTAGAAGATTAAATAATTTTTTAGGAATAGAGATATATAATCCCGGTAAGATCCCTTGGCCTGAATCTACGCATATTTGGGATTTTCTGCTTTCCTATAAATATGGGGAAAAAATATGGGGTTTTGCTTCTGATGATATGCACGATTTAAAGAGGGATGCGGGAAGAGCTTGGATTGTGGTTATGGCAAAGGATAAGAAAATACCCGATATACTGGAAGCTTTAAAAAAAGGTTCCTTTTATTCTTCTACTGGTCCATCAATTGAAGAGATTTTTTCCGATTCCAATCATATCGGTATAAGGATAAATAAACCGAGTAAGATTTTATTTATCGGTTTTAGACACAAGATTCTTAAGGTAAGCTTTGGAAAAGAAACAGTATATTCTTTGCGTCCGGAAGATAAATATATACGTATAGAAATCAGAGATTTTGAGAGTAAAAAGAAAGCTTGGACTCAGCCCATATTTGTTCAGGGAGGGAAAATAATCTATTCCCCTTATTCTGAAAAGAGAAAATGGCTAAAAGGATGTATTCATATTCATACGGATTTAAACGGGGGTAAGAATAATTTAAATGAGGTTATTGAATGGTATAAAAGATATGGTTATGATTTTTTAGCTATCACTGAACACAATTTTATTACTCACCCTAAGAACCTTGTAAATATCTAAACATGCTTTCCAAAATTACCTAAGATAGGTTTATTTATTTTCTCAAAATCCTTATACTTCATTTTAATCATCTCCGTGTGCGTCCCCGCATTGAAGACAATTTCTGTATTCTTGCTTAAATTCTTATCCACATAGAGGGGGAGGTTTAAGAAAGGGCTTAAAGGAGGTATCGCTCCGGGTTCGATATCGGGAAATAGTTTGGTCATATCCTCTTCTTTGGCAAGGGTGGCTTTCTTAACTTTAGCTAATCTCTTTAACTTATTAAAATCTACGAGATAAGTTGCTGGTAGGACTGCCAAAATAAAGTTTTTATCCGTCTTTACTAAAACGGTTTTTGCTACCTGGTCTCCGGGTATGTGTTGGGTAGCAGCTATCTCCTGGGCAGTATAAGCTATCTCATGTTTTAAAATTTTGTAGGAAATTTTATTTTTTTTGAGGAAAGAAGTAATTTTTCTTTGTATGTCCATACTTCCTCCTTTCGTAAAAGTTTTTTGAATTTTCTCATAGGAAAAATTTCAAGTCAAGAAAAAAATAATGGATAATCTTTATTGAAAATGCTAAAATATTTTAACCTAATAAAAGAGGAGGTAATGATGAAAAAATACATTTGTATTCTGTGTTTATTAATTATTTTTGGGTGTGCTCAGAGAGATAAAGAAAAACCAGCCATAAGGATAAACAAATTTAAGATGACTGCCCGAGAGTTTGAAGAAGAATTTAAAGAAGCAGGAGCAGGAGTTTTAGGTTCAGCGAATCAGAAAGAAGCCTTTTTAGAAAATTTAATTAACCGAAAGTTAATTCTACAAGAAGCAGAGCGTTTAGGATTAAATCGGGATAGAGAATTCTTAAAGGCTATTGAGCGTTTCTATGAACAGACTCTCCTTAAGACGGTTTTAGATAAGAAGAGTAATGAATTTGCTTCCAAAATTCAGGTTAGCGAGAAAGAGATCGAAGAATATTACAACGAGTTAAAGGATAAGGGTTTGATCGAAAAACCCCTTTCCGAAGTTTATAAAGAGATAAGATGGCAAGTATTAAGACAAAAACAGAATCAAGCTTTCTACGGTTGGGTAGAAAGTCTTAAAGAAAAAGCCAAGATCGAGATAGATAAAAAAGCACTGGGCATAGAATAAGTAGGTAGGATTGGGGAGTTAGGTAAGTTAGGAAGTAAAATTTAGTATAGTAAATTTAACAATTTTAACGCGGAGGTTAATAATATGGAAAGAAAAGTCAATCGGAGAAAGATCTATTTTATTGAGAAAGAATTTCAGACCCGTTTTATTATCAAATTTTGTCTTTTGGTTATTTTAGGTTCTTTGCTTATTGGGGTTATGCTGTATTCCTTAACTATTGGCTCAACTACTGTTACCTTTGAGAATCTACGCGCAAGTGTAAAAACTACTGCCGATTTTCTTTTTCCCATTTTAATTCAAACGATTGTGATTACTACCATTATTGTGGGGATTGCTACTATATTTCTAACTCTTTTTTTCTCCCATAAGATTGCGGGACCATTATACCGGTTTAAGAAGGAGATGGGTTCAGTAGGTGAGGGAGATTTGACCCGTGATTTTCGGATACGTAAAAATGACCAACTTCAAGATTTAGCTTTAACGATGAACGAAATGATTGCCAAATTAAGGGGGAATCTTAATGAATTGAAAAAAAGGTATAACTTACTTAAAAATTCTTGGGATAGTGTAGTAAAACCGATTATTTCTCATGATACTAAGACTGTAGAAGAGATAGAAAAGACATTATTGGAAATTCGTGATAAATTAGAATATTTCAAAATTTAATGCATAACCATAAAAAGAAACTTCTTCTTTATTTTTTACTTTTTTCTTTAAACACAATAACTTTTGCACAGGAAAAAAAAATTGAGGGAAATTATTTTTCTATCTACTATCCTTCAAAGATTGAGCCCTTCCTAATAGCCGAAAGATTAGAATTCTCATCCCCTTATCTTCTTCAAGCAAAAAATAATTTAGAAGATTCAGATAAGACTTTAGCACGGATAATCGATGCCTTATTTTTAGAAGTTTCGGATATATTAGATATCCATCTCTATAGTTTTAAGGGTAATTTAAAAATATTTTATGATTTTCAATCTTTAGAGGAAGAATTTTATAAATTTTATAAGGTGAATTTAAAAACTCCCTCCTTTTATGTTTATGAGACAAATACAATCTATATTTCATTAGATAATTTAAGAGTAGGTATTTTAGGACACGAAATAGCCCATGCCATCATTAATAACTATTTTATTGTTCCTCCTCCTACAAAGATCCAAGAAGTTCTTGCTGGATATGTAGAGTATACATTGGGGAAAAAGAAGTAAGAGAATGAAGAATAAATTGCTTAGCTTATTTTTTTACCTTTTTTTATTTCTTACAAATACCTTATTTGCCCAAGAGTTTAAAGGGATTATCGAATTTACCTCTCAGGATAGAATACTTATTCTTTCTCCCCATCCTGACGATGAAGCTATTGGAACTGGAGGAGTTATCCAAAAGGCGCTTAAAAAAGGAGCAGAAGTAAAGATAGTTATTTTTACCAATGGGGAACACAATGAGCTTGCTTTTATCGTTTATAAGAAAAGGGTTATACTTAAGAAAAAAGAATTTATCCTTCTTGGAGAAATGCGCAGAAAAGAAACAATTCAGGCGATGGAGTTATTGGGTTTGCCTAAAGAGAATATTATCTTTTTAGGTTATCCCGATGCCGGGACAATGGCGATATTTACTAAATACTGGCAGGATATGCCTCCCTATAGAAGTTTGCTTACCCATATAACCAATGTTCCTTATCCAGAGTGTCTTTCTTATAATGCTCCTTATAAAGGAGAAAGCATTCTTAAAGATTTAGAAAAAATAATCCTTGATTTCAAACCTACAAAGATTTTTGTTTCTCATCCTATAGATACAAATAAGGACCATCGCTCCCTCTATCTTTTTTTACAAGTTGCTCTCTGGAATTTAGAAGGAAAGATTGAAAAACCAGCAATTTATCCTTATCTTATCCATGTAGTGGGCTGGCCCAAACCAAGAGGTTATCATCCAGAACTGGAACTCCTTCCTCCGAAAAGATTAGAAAATAGCGGGATATCTTGGTATAGGGTGGACCTCTCCGAAGAAGAAGTCAGAAAAAAATATGAAGCAATCCTTCTCTATAAAAGCCAGGTAAAGCCTTATCCTATATACCTTCCTACCTTTGCGCGGAAAAATGAATTTTTTGGGGACTATCCGGTGATTAAATTGCTTAGAGAAAAAGAAAAGGTATATTGGTATGACTCTATTTATGGCTGCGATGCAGAAAATCTATTTATTAAATTGCATTTGAAGAGAAGAATAGCTAAAGATTTAGGTATAAACATTTACATTTTTGGATATAATAAAGATGTAGAGTTTGCTAAGATGCCCAAGTTTAGATTATCGATAAATATAAGTGGCCTGCATATTAAAGAGAAAAAGCAGACTCTCTTTATTAAGGAGATTGATTTAAATTATGAAAATAAAGGTAAAACCATTTTGCTTAAGATTCCTTTCTCAATTTTAGGTAATCCCAACTATATTCTTACCTCTATATCTTCACGTGCCATATCTTTTAAAGAGACTGCTTGGAGGCTTATTGATATAGAATAAATGGAAGGGTTATTGATTCGCCGATATAAAAAGGAAGACCGGGGAGCAATAAGAAATATCGCTTGGGAAACTGCTTTTAGAGGAGAACCAGCGAGCATTTTTTTTGCAGATAAAGAAATAGTCGCTGATTTTTTAACTCAATACTTTACTGACTATGAGCCAGAATCTTGTTTTGTGGCGGAAAAAGATGGAGAAATCTTGGGTTATATCTTTGGTTCTCAAAACATAAACTCTCTTAAACGTATCTTTTTCTTTAAAATATTACCGAGAATAATCCTTAAAGCAATTTTTAGAGGAACATTATTTTGTAAGAAAAATTTTCTCTTTATTTTCTATCTTCTGCGTAGTCTGTTAAGAAGAGAATTTAAAATGCCTGATTTTTCTAAAGAGTATCCTGCCAACTTACATATTAATATGCGGAAAAAATTTCGCAAATTAGGGATAGGTAAGATGCTGATGGAAAAATATTTAAATTATCTTAAAGAAAACAAAGTTAAAGGTATTCATCTGGCAACCTTTTCTGAAGAGGCAAAAAGATTTTTTGAGCGGGAAGGATTTAAGTTGTTATTTAAAGGGAGAAGGTCCTATTTCAGAAGAATTTTAGGTAAAGATATTTTAGTTTATATTTATGGTAAAAAAATTTTTTAAGAAACCTATCTTTCTATCCGGCGAAAAGTAAAAAAAACTTGACAAACAAAGATTAATATCTTTAAAATATTAGCAAAAAGAAAGGAGGGAGAATGTCTACAAAAGGTTTTACGCTTATTGAGTTGTTGATTGTTATTGCCATCATTGGTATTTTAGCAGCAGCAATTTTGCCACGTTTTACCAGTTTTAATCTTCAGGCAAGAGATGCTACTACCAGAGCAAATCTCGCCGCTTTAAGGGGAGCATTAATTCAGTATCGGGCAAATGAAGGAGATTGGCCAGCAAGCCTAAATAATTTAGCTCCTGTCTATATTGAAAAAATTCCTCCAGAATTATTAAGCTCTGCCACAGGTACTAATGCGGTAATAGTGGTAACTACTGATGCTCAATTTACCGGTAACCGAAGTGCTAGCGGTACAGGCTGGGTATATGGAAATTATAATGCGGTAAATAGTGATACTAAGTATGGTCGAGCAATCCTTCCGGCAAGGACTGTATGTGCTAATGGTTCAGGTGATACCAATAGTTGGTAGTTAATGTCTAAAAAAGGTTTTACGCTTATTGAATTATTGATTGTCATTGCCATCATTGGTATTTTAGCTTCTGCAGTTTTACCACGCTATACTGCTTTTAATATTCAGGCAAGGAATGCTACTACAAGAGCAAACCTTTCTGCTTTAAGGGGAGCATTAATTCAATATCGGGCAGCAGAAGGAGATTGGCCAGCAAGTCTAAATAATTTAGTTCCTGTCTATATTGAAAAAATTCCCTTGGAGTTAATAAGCTCGGCTACAGGTACTAATGTAGTGATAAATGTTACCACTAATGATACTTATTTTGATGGTAATCGGAGTAACACTGCAGTAGGCTGGATTTATGGCAATTATAATGCAACAGAGAGTACAACTTCTAAAGGTAGAACGATTTTACCGGCAAGAACTGTAGCTGCTGACGGAACAACTACGAATACCTGGTAAAAATATAAAATTAATGTAGAATTAATAATGAAGAGGGAGAAGAAATTCTCCCTCTTATTTTACTCATATTAATGTGTATAAATTTTTAAACTCTAAACCCTAAATTCTAAACAAATTCAAATGTCCCAAAATCCAAAACCATATGACTTAGGAGAAAGAACAAAAAATTTTGCCAAAAGGGTAAGAGAATATATAAAGAAGCTACCCAAGAATTTAGCTAATATCGAATACGCAAAACAACTTATTAAATCTTCAGGATCCGTAGGCGCTAATTATATTGAAGCTGAAGAAGCCTTAAGTAAGAAAGATTTTGTCCTGAGAATAAAACTATGTCGAAAAGAAGCTAAAGAAAGTAAATATTGGCTTGAATTAACCGAGCCGAAAGAAGAACAAATAAGAGAACAGGAAGCATTAATTAAAGAAGCAACAGAATTAACTAAGATTTTTGGGTCAATAATTGAAAAATCAAAGTAAATTTTTGAGTTTTTGATTTTGGATTTATTTAGGATTTAGAGTTTTGGATTTAGGTTTTAAAACAAATTCCAAAGACATTGCAGAGTTCAAAGCCTATTCAATGTTTGTCATTAAGTCATTCCGCATTAAAGGTGGGGAGAGTCTTTCTTTTCCTCTTTCCTTTTCTTTTAATCCTTATTTTTTCCCTGCGTAATATCTTTGACTTAGATATCTGGGTCCATTTAAAGACTGGAGAGTATATATTAAAAAATTTAAAAATTCCCCGTTATGATTTCTATTCCTATACTGCTACAGGTAAACCTTGGCTTAATCTTGATTGGCTCTTTCAAGTTATTGTTTATTTAATCCACCATTTTTCTGGCTTTGCAGGAATAATTTTAATTAAAACCCTTTTTATCATTTTTTCTTTTTTAATCGTTTTCTCTATCAATTATAAAAAAGAAAATTTTTTCCTTTATCTTCCCCTTTTTATCTTTTCTATCTTGGCAAGTAAAGAAAGATTCTATGAGCGTCCAGAGTTTATTAGCTTCTTATTCATTGCTCTTTACTTAAAAATCATTTATGAATATAGAAGGAATAAAACCAAGGCTATTTTTCTTTTGCCCTTTTTGCAAGCTCTCTGGATAAATATCCATGTTTTTTCTTTTGTAGGTTTAGGGATAATGGGCATCTTTCTAATCGGAGATCTGCTTTCTGGAAGAATTATTCTTCCCTGGGATTGGAATAAAAATGATATTTTAAAGGATAAAGAATATTTTCTTTTCTTAAAGATATTTCTTTTCTCTATTTTGGCAAGTCTAATTAATCCTTATGGAATTAAAGCCTGGGGAGTCTCTTGGGAACTTTTAGATTTTATTACCCGCCATCGGATAATTCTTGCGGGAGGAATAAGCGAATTGGTTCCTCCCTTTAGTATAGTGGGTATTCTCTCACCGGGATATTTCTATTACAAGATTCTTATTATCGCAACGCTTTTTACCTTTATTCTTCGTTATAAAAGAATTGACCTAAGTCAATTTTTTCTTTATGTAGTTTTTCTTCATCTTTCCTTAATTTCTATTCGCAACATTGTCCTTTTCAGTATAATTGGTTATGTAGTAAGCAGTGATAATATAAATAATTCTTTAATTGATTATTCTTTCCAGAAATTTTTAATTCTTTTAGGTAAAGGATTGGTTTCCCTCTATGCTTTTCTTGCGGTTTTCTTTAGCGCAAAAGAGGAGATTTTATTTAATTATTATTTAGAGGGAAAATTGGAGAAAAAATTTGGGCTCCATAAATCCTTGTTTTATCCGGATGAGCAAATCGATTTTATTATAAAAAATAATCTTAAAGGAAACATCTTTAATTCCTTTGGTTTTGGCTCCTATTTTATCTACAGATGTTATCCGGAGAGAAAGGTTTTTATTGATGGAAGAACTTCTGTCTATGGAGAAGATTTTCTCTCTTATTATGCCGACCTTCATCTTTTTCCTGAAAATTTTGAGCATCTCTTAAATAGGTATAAAATAGATTATTTTCTCTTAGATATAAACCAACATAATCTTTTTAAGAGGCTCTATTTTGATAAAGAAAATTGGCGCCTTGTATATTTTAACCATAATGGAGCAGTATTTGTAAAAAACATTCCTGAAAATAAAGAATTGCTTGAGAAATATGAAATTGATTTGGAAAAACTTCCTTTAGACCCAGTAGGTGACTATTCTAAGTTTAGAAGAAAGCCTTTTCCCATTTCCTGTTTCTCTAAAGGAGAATTATTTCTTAAACTTGGGCTTTATAAACGGGCAGAGGAGGAATACCGTTTAGGTTTAAAAGTCAATCCTTATGTTGCAGGATTATACAACAATTTAGGAGTTATTTATCAGAACCAAGGAAATATTGAGGAGGCAATCTCTTATTACAAAAAAGCCATTGAGTTAGATCCCCATTTAATCAATGCTATTTTAAATTTGGGAGCAATCTATCAGGAAAGAGGAGATTTAGATTACGCTTTAAAACTTTACAAACGTATACTTCCTCCTTTTAGAGCTCCTCAGGCTACTGTTTATAACCACTTAGGAGATATATATCAAAAGAAAGGACTCCTACGCAAAGCACTATTATGTTTTGAAAAAGCAATTTCTTTAGAGCCTGACCGTTATGAATTTTATTATAATAAAGGGCTCGTTTTGTTGAAGATGGGGAAAATAAATCAAGCCTTAGATTCTTTTTACAAAGCACGGGAACTTGAACCAAGTTTAGCCATAATTTATAATAATATTGCCAGTTGTTTTATCCAACTGGGGAAATATGCCCAGGCAGAAAAGGAATTGAAGAAAGCCTTAGAATTAGAACCAAATTTAGAAGAAGCAAAAGAAAACTTAGAAATGTTAAGAAGACTAAAATAATGAAACAGAGAGCTCTGGGTATGTTAAACGCAGATTTTCGCAAATCAAACGCAGATGGGCGCAGATAGGCCCATCGGAAAATCTGCGTGTATCTGCGTGCAAGAATGGGTTATTCAGAAATCTCAAACAAAACATGACTGCCATGAAAAGTTTCCTTAAGGGATTAGGATTGTTTTTCATATTTTCTCTGGTAATTATCTTAGCGAGTTCAAGAATCTGGGACTTGGATATCTGGATGCATTTGAAAACAGGAAAGTATATCTTAGAGAATTTTAAAATTCCTAAGACAGATATCTATTCCTATACATCTGAAGGACATCCCTGGTTTAATTCCGACTGGCTCTTTGGAGTAGTAGCCTATCTATTTTATAAAATTGGAAATCTTCCCAGTTTGGTTATTTTAAAGATCATAATTTTTCTCTTTGTCTTTTCTTTTTTATTCTATTTTATTTCCAAACAATCTCACAATTATATTTTAAGCCTCTTTTTACTTTTCTTTACTATTCTTGTCTGTAAAGAGAGAATTGTGGAAAGACCGGAGATGTTCAGTTTCCTTTTCGTTTTAATCTATCTCTACATTATTTATAAATTCCGGAAAGAGAATACAAAACTCATCTGGTTTTTACTTCCCCTACAACTCCTTTGGACAAATTTTCATATCTTTGCGGTATTGGGAATAGTTTTTCTCTGGATTTATATCCTTACGGAGTATATTAATCTTAAAATTTCTCTTCCTTGGGAATGGAACAAATCTTCGGTAATGGATATGGAGAAGTTTAAGGTTCTTCTTTGTGTAGGACTCTGGGCAATTATTTTTACTACCATTAACCCTTGGGGAATAAAAATTTTTTCCGAATATTTTTCTTCCTTTAATTTTATGCATAAGCATTTAGATATTTTTCCGGGAGGAATTGTAGAATTAAGACCTCCCTTTATTGAGGAGGGTATTTTTAATCTTAGGCTGATTTACTACAAAATTTTAATTCTTATTTCCCAGATCTCTTTTCTTCTCAATTATCGCAAAATAAACTTGGGAAACCTCTTTCTCTATTTTATTTTTCTCTATGCTTCAATTATCGCCGTGCGCAATGTCGCTTTATTTAGCATAGTAAGCATTCCCATTATTACGGAAAACCTGGTAAGTTTCTATCAAAGGAATGAGCATCTCTTTAAAGAAAGATATCTTTGGGAGAAAAATTTTATTAAAGGGTTCTTCTTTTTGGGGGTTATTTTGGGTTGCATATATTTTATTCTTGAGACAATTTTCTCTTCTTTTACAATGGATGGAAAGGTCGAGTATCGTGTGGGATTTAAAAAAGAGAGCCCTATCCATCCTAAATCTGCCATTGATTTTATCTTGAAAAACAATATTCAAGGAAATGGCTTTAACAATTTTGGCTTTGGAGGATATTTTATCTGGCGTGCCTGGCCCAAGTTAAAGGTATTTGTTGACGGAAGAACCGGAGTTTACGATGAGGACCATCTTCTTTTCTATGCCGATGTATTTCTTTATCCTTATCTTTTTGACCAATTAGTCAATGATTATAAGATAAACTATTTTCTTTTGGATATAAATTCAAGCAATGTTCTACTTAATCGTTTAATGAAAGATAGTAATTGGGCGCTTGTCTATTTTGATGCCAATGCCCTTGTCTTTGTAAAAAATAGTCAAGAAAATAAGGAAGTAATTGAAAAGTATAAAATTGATTTTAATAATTGGCAAGATCCTGAACCAGAAATAGAGATTAAAACTTTCCCATTTATCCAGAAGAGGATTTATCCCCTTTCTTATTTCAAAAAAGCAGTATTTTTTGATTTAATGGGAAGAAAAGACCTTGCCCGTCTCGAATACGAAAAAGCAATAAAGGTCAACCCCTACATTGCTGAACTCTATAATAATTTGGGAGCAACCTATCAGACAGAGGGAAATTTAGAGAAGGCACTTGATTATTATGAGAAGGCACTTTTAATTAATCCTGACCTGCCGAGTACACATGTTAATTTAGGATTTATTTATGAAAAATTGGGGAAAAAAGAGGAGGCAATAAGAGAATATAGAATGGCTACTTTAGCTAAAGGAGGATTATCGGCAGAAGCACATAATAATTTAGGCTGTATCTATTTTGATAAAGGGCTCTATCGAAAAGCGGTTAAAGAATTCAGTAAAGCCATCAGTATAAATCGGGGAAGGGCAGAGTATCATTTCAATTTGGGTTCTGTTTTTCAGGCAATGGGAGAAATCGATTTAGCCATTTCCAGTTTTAGGGAAACAATTCGTCTTGATCCCAATAATGTTAAAGCATATAATAGTTTAGGTTTATGTTATTTAATAAAAAATGAAAAATTGAAGGCAAAACGTGCTTTTGAAAAAGCTTTAGAGATTGAACCGGAGAATGAAACCGCAAAGAAGAATTTAGAAACCCTTCAATAAGAAACAAAACATGACAGTTATTATAGGATTACTTGGGTTAGTAGGGTTATGGTTAAATGGTTAAATGAAACAAAAAATGAGTGTCATGAAATGTTGCATTATTTGGGTGAGAAGGGGAATTACTTTAATTGAGCTTTTGATTGTGCTTTTGATTATAGCGGTTGTGGGAATGGCAATCATTGGCAGGATGCTTTCTGGGATTGAGCGGGCAAGGCTTTTGGCAGCGGCAAAGCAAGTGGTTTCCCATATCCGCTTAGCTCAAGAAAGAGCAAAATTAGAGCAGAGAAACTATACTGTAGAATTTGATGCTGAAAACGAGACCTATAAGATTTATCAAGCAGGGCTTAGTTTTGATGGGGTAGATGATTATGTTTCAATTAGTGGAATTACAAATTTTACAACCAGTTTTTCAGTAGAGGCTTGGGTAAAGACTACTGATACCGGAGGACGTATAGTGGCAGACGACGATAATAATGCAGGATGGGCCATATCGATGGGTGATCCTGGAAGCGGTAGGTTAAGATTTTTTATAAGAGGAAAGACTACAGTAAGTCTTGATGGTACTACAGCCATTAATAATGGAAATTGGCATCATGTTGTTGCTGTTTATGATTCGGTAAATAACAGTAGGTATATATATTTAGATAATAATGTAGAAGCAAGTCTTACATCGGATACGGGTACACCCACTACAGATTCAGGGCCTATTTCAATAGGAGGCGAGACCTCTGCTTCAGCTGAATATCCGGGGACACAACTCACCGCTCTCATCTCTGAAGTCCGTATCTATAATCGTGCCTTAACATCTCAGGAGATTCAATATTCCTACACTTACAAAAAGCCGATGAATCGGGCAGGACTTGTGGGTTGGTGGAGATTGGATGAGGGGCAGGGAACAACTGCCTTGGATTCATCGGGTTATGGCAATAATGGTACTATTTCTGGAGCAACCTGGTCTCAAGGAGTAATCGGTTATCTAAAAGACCCGGCAAAAGGTTATCAGGATATAAATTATGATTTTGATAATCTTCCTGAGTTTAAAGGGGTAGCTATTTCTACTGTGGATTTTGATGGTACAACTATTACCAATTCTTCTAAATTCAGTTTTAATTCTGCTGGTAGACCTATAGTGGGGACTGAAAATCTTTCTGCAGATGGAACAGTAGTTTTAACTTGCGGAAATTATACAATAACCATTAAGGTAAAAAAGATTACCGGAGAAGTGACGATGGAGTAGATTTGGTTAAAAGGTTAAAAAGTTAAATAGTTAAATGAAAAAAAATAATTTAACCAATTACCATTTAACCAAATTGAAGAGGTCGTTTACATTGGTTGAGATTCTCATTGCTATTGCTATACTAAGTTTAGGAATAGCTTTATTTTTTAATGCCTTTACTCAAGGGATGCAGGGAATTCTTGCTGGACAGAGAAGGGTTTTGGCTGTAAACTATGCTCAGCAGGTGATGGAAAAGTATGTTATGCCTAAAAAATTTAATGATTTAGCCATAGGGACAGTTTATGTTAATAATGCTACTACTGATGGTTTTAAATTGCAGTATCAAGTAAATTATGCCAACAGTCTTAACTTAGACCAAACCGTAACTGGTCCTACTGATTATAAAAGAATTTTAGTTTCTGTAATCGATAATCGAGGAATTGTTCCCCAGGTGAATTTGATCATGCTGAAGACGGATTATGAATCTCTGGAATAACATAGTTGAATGGTTAGATGGTTAAATGGTTAAAAGGTTAAATGGTTAAAAGGTTAAATGGAGGTAGAAAAGATGGAGTTAATTGACGATATTAATGTTTGCATAGATGAAAATTATACTGAAATAGATAAATTAGATTTGTTTAAGAAAATAAATAGCTATATTAAATATTTGAGAAAGCGTAAAATCGAAGAGGCAGAAGAAACCATTTAACCAATTACCATTTAACCAATAATGAGAAGTGGTGTTACTTTAATTGAACTATTGATTGCCCTTCTTATTGTAGGGATAATTTCTCTTGGCCTTACCTTTATGCTTACGCAAGGATTAAAGGTATGGACTGGAGGAACAAGAAGAACAGATATTGTGGATAGGGGAAGGATTGCTTTGGATAGGCTTTCTCGGGAATTGCGTCAGGCAGAGCGTTTCACTATTACTACTATGAATAATACCGATATTGAGTTTAATGTGGTTTTAAGTGGCATGACTTATATTGTTGCCTATAAATTTTCCAATGGGGCTTTGTGGAGGTCAGAAAAAACTAATGCAACTGCAGCCAATGATTTTATTTCCTTGGCCAATTATGTAAATAATTTGACTTTTACTTATTACGATAAAACAGGTGCAGAGACATCTTCTACTACTGCTGTGCGCACAGTAAGAGTAAGCTTGGTTATGGATATGCCTCAGCCAGAGCAGGATGTAATTTTAACTAGTGAAATTCAGTTGAGGAATTTTTATACATCAGGAGAATAACGTTTACTCGGTTTGCTCAGTTGATACGGTTTACACGGTTTGCTCGGTTTACACGGTTTGCTCGGTTGACACGGTTTGCTCGGTTGACACGGTTTGCTCGGTTGACTCAGTAAAGGGATGAAGATAAAAAGGTTTAGAATTTTTGGGGATGGTAAGAAAATAAAGAATTTAATAAATTTATTCTTCAATTTTAAAAACGGAGCATACGGAGTAAACGGAGTAGACGGAGCAAACGGAGCCAACGGAGCAAACGGAGCCAACGGAGTAGACGGAGCCAACGGAGTAGACGGAGCCAACGGAGCAAACGGAGCCAACAGAGTAAACGGAATAGTTTTAACCATGGTTTTATATATTTTAATTATCTTTGTAATCATTGGTTTGGTTTTAGTTACTTTAATGATTGTTAATAATCAAGCCTCTTATCAACTTTTATATTCTACCCAGGCATATTATCTGACAGAGGCAGGGATAGAGTATGGACTTTATCAGATTAAGGACGATTATGTCTGGAATGACGGAACACCCGCCTCTAATCTTGCTACGGGAATTTCTTTTAATCCACCTGGTCAAATAAATTGTTTTTTTTCGGTAGGTTTTTCCGCTACAGGAGTACAGAATGGAATATTGACTTCACTTGGTAGTGTTCCAGCAACTCAGATAATTTCTTTGGATAAGACACCTGCTCAGCGAGTAGTGAGTGTAAATGTTCCGCGGATCTATTAAATTATTCAATCATTCATTAGTCTATATTTTTATTGCACATTCTTTATTTTTGTGTTAATTTATTCTCATTAAATAAATAAGGAGGAGAGATGAAAAAGTTTTTTTTAATTTTAATCTTTATTTTTGTCTCTTATCTCAGCGAAGGAGCAAATAGGGTTGTACCTATCGAGTATCCCGATATAAGTCAGTTAGATGATGATAAATTTCTGGATTTGGTGCAAAAAAAGGCATTTGAATTCTTCTGGTATGAGGCAAATCCAGAAAATGGATTAATTAAAGATAGAGCCAATAATTTTGGTCCGGATGATTATAAAATTGCTTCTTCTGCTTCTGTAGGTTTTGGACTGACAAGTATCTGTATTGCGGAAAAACGTGGCTGGATTAGTCACGAAGAGGCATATTCACGAGTACTAAATACCTTGAAATTCTTTAAAGAAAAGATGAAGCGCGAGTTTGGATTTTATTACCATTTTGTACACATGGATACAGGTGAGCCATTGAGGAAATCTGAGGTCTCTTCTATTGATACTGCTTTATTCTTAGCAGGAGCTTTGTTTTGTGCTGAATTTTATAAAGGGACAGAGGTGGAGAAATTAGCTCGGGAGATTTATTTAGAAGTAGAATGGGATAAAATGCTCAATCAGGGAACGACCCTTTCCATGGGTTGGAAACCTTCCCATTTACCTGAGCCAGGATTTATTACTGACCGTTGGAGTTATTATTCGGAAGCAATGATTCTCTATCTTTTAGCTATAGGTTCTCCTACCCATCCCATACCTAAAGAATGTTGGTTTGAATGGGAACGGCCGATAAGGAAATATAAGGATTTTGTAGTAGTTTCTTTTCCTGCCTTATTTGCTCATCAGTATTCTCATCTCTGGATAGATTTTCGGAACAAAAACGATGGTATTTGTGATTATTTTAAAAATTCTATCAATGCTACCTTAGCTAATCGCCAATTCTGCATTGATAATATGCATCGTTTTAAAACCTATGGTCCGGACTCCTGGGGACTTACTGCCTGTGATGGACCAGAGGGATACAATGTCTATGGAGCTCCTCCTTCCATTTATCTCCCAAAACATGATGGAACGATTGCTCCTACTGCGAGTGGCGGTTCGGTTATGTTTACTCCTAAAGAGTCCATCTCTTGTTTAAGGAATATCTATGAAAAATATAAGGAAAAAATCTGGGGGATCTATGGATTTTCGGATGCTTTTAATTTAGACAAAAACTGGTTTGCTACCGATGTGATTGGGATCGATTTGGGAGCAATGGTATTGAGTATAGAGAATTATCGTTCAGGAATGGTTTGGGATTATTTTATGCGTAATGAATTTATTAAGAAAGCAATGGAATTGGTTGGTTTTAGAGAAGGAACAATAGATCTGGTCTGGGATATACCTAAGGTAAAGGCAAAATTTACCCAAAAGGCACCTAAGCTTGATGGAAATCTCAAAGAGTGGAAGGAGATTCAGTTTATCGAGCTTACTCCTCAGAAACATCTTGAATATCTCTATGTCACCGATTCTAAAATAGATTTAAGAGGGAAATTCTATTTTATGTATGATAAAGAAGCACTTTATATTGCTGGTGAAATAATCGATAATGAAATAATTGGAAGGATGCGAGAAAATTTAATTTATAAAGACGACTGCATTGAGATATTTGTTGACCCTCAAAATGATGGTTTTATCTGGAGAAATCCTGATGACTTTCAATTTGGTTTTGCTCCCACTGGTTTTGAAGGAAAGCCGATTTGTTGGGAATGGTTTCATCCCGATAAATTTAAGGATAAGGTAGAGTTTGCGATAAAGGAGGCAAAAATAGAGAATAAAAATGGCTATATACTGGAGGCAAAAATACTCTGGAGTTATTTAGGGATAAAACCGGAAAAGGGATATATTTTTGGAATCTCTCCCGCAATCCATGACGTGGATGAGCTGGACAATTCTCCTCAGGCAAAACTAAATTGGTTCTATATATACGAAGTTAATGATCCAAGGGTTACTTTAGGAAAAATAATTTTAGAGTAAATGGAAGAGGATTTTTTAAAACCTGTTTATATCGATGCTTTTGATTTAGATGATGCTTGGTTTCAGTGTCTTTCTCAAATTTTAGAGAAGGGGCATATCTATACGGTTACACGGGGTAGTTATAAAGGACAGAGAAGGCTTGAATTCGATTTTGTTACGGTAAGGGTAAGAAAACCTGAACATCAAATCATTCCGCTTATGCCTGAAGGATGTGGCATTCCTCCTCCTACAAGTATGGAATATATCCAGAGTTATCTAAACTATCTTCTTACTGGTTGTAAGACGGAAACTGAGGATTATACCTATGGAGAGCGTTTGGTTGAGCCAAAGGCAAGGGTTGAAGAAATTGTTGATGGCAGAAAAATGATTAGGGAGATGCCTTTAAATTGTAATCAGATTGAAGAGGTGATAAGAATTTATAAAGAAGAAGGATTTGGGACAAATCAAGCAACTATGGAAATAGGTATGCCTTCAGATATAAAATTAACCGACCCTCCTTGTCTGCGGATTATCGATACGCGTATCCGTTATGGGAAACTGCATTTTATTCTATATTTTCGTTCTTGGGACCTCTGGGGAGGATTCCCTTCCAACTTAGGGGGACTGGAGTTAGTTAAACAATATATGGCCAGTGAAATTGGAGTAGATAATGGTGAAATTATTGCCTGTTCCAAGGGGCTTCATCTCTATGAGTACGCCTGGGAATTTGCTAAGATAAGGACAAAGAAAACAGATATAAAGATAGGTTAGATGAGAAGAGTAAAGGCATTAATCTTAGGTGGAGGACAGGGAAGACGTCTTTTTCCCTTGACGCGCGACCGTTGTAAACCAGCAGTTCCTATTGCTGGGAAATATCGTCTCATCGATATTCCTATAAGTAATTGTATTAATTCTAACATTAGAAATATTTTTGTGCTTACTCAGTTCAATTCTGCCTCTTTGAATCATCATATAAATCATACATATCGCTTTGATTATTTTACCGGAACATTTGTGGAGATTTTAGCTGCGGAGCAAACTCTGCAAAATAGGGAATGGTTTCAAGGGACTGCTGATGCGGTAAGGAAGAATATAAATCATTTGAATTTAGAAAAGGATGACGATGTTTTAATACTTTCTGGAGACCATCTCTATAAAATGGACTATCATGAGATAATAAATTTTCATCGAGAAAAAAATGCTGATTTTACTGTTTCGGTAGTTATTGTTCCTTATGAATCGGTAAAGGAATTTGGGATAATTGGTCTGGATAAAGATTTGTGTATAAAAGAATTTAGAGAAAAACCTACGCAAAAAGAAGAGATTTCAAATATAAGTCTTTCCCAAGAATATAAAAAGAAGTTTAATCTTGAAGAAGATAAAGATTACTATTTTGCTTCGATGGGAGTATATGTATTTAAGGCAGAGATATTAAAAGAGATACTTAATTCAACTACCGATTTTGATTTTGGTATGCAAGTTATCCCTTGGGCAATAAAGAGATATAAAGCACTTGGTTTTATCTTTACAGGATATTGGCGAGACATAGGAACGATAAAAGCATTTTATGAAGAAAATATTAAACTTACGGAAGAGAAACCAAAGTTTGAATTTTTTTCCGAGGAAAGAAAGGTCTTCACCCATCCTCGTTTTCTTCCTCCCGCGAAGATTGAAGAAGCTAAGATCATAAGCTCACTTATTACCGAAGGTTGTATCATCAAAGGAGCAGTTATTGAGAAGTCGGTGATTGGTTTAAGAAGCATCATAAACAATAAAGTAGTGATTAAAGAATCGATTATTATGGGAGCAGATTTTTATGAAAAAGAAAAGGCAAAGATTCCCATAGGAATAGGTGAGGGTTCTTATTTAGAGAGGGTAATCGTAGATAAGAATGCACGTATTGGGAAAGGGGTAATAATTAAAAATATAAAAAAAATAGACTATTTAGATAATGAGAATTATTATATCCGTGATGGAATAGTAATCATTCCTAAGAATGGGATAATCCCTGACTATACAAAAATATAGTCAAGTAGTCAGGGCAAGTTATGAGAATTGAAGGAAAAAACTCGCCCTCACTACTGACTAATCACTACTTGAAATGAAGATAGTTATTGTTGGACCAGGAGCAATGGGCCTTCTTTTTGGAGCTTTCTTTTTAAGAAGTGGAGAAGACGTTTATTTTTTGGATAAGGATAAAAAGAGGGCAAAGATACTTAGAAGAAAAGGAATCTGTGTAGAAGGATTGAGTAATTTTGTGATAGAGGAAATAAAGGTAACAACCGAAGTAAAAGAAATTGGTAAAGCAGATTTAATTATTATTACTACCAAATCTTATTCTACAGAATCAGCCATAAAAAGTGTCCTTCCTATTTTGGATGAATATATTTCTATCCTTACTCTCCAAAACGGACTAGGAAATGTAGAGATAATCTCTCGATATGTTCCTCAAAAGCAGATTATTGCGGGAGTTACAGGAGAGGGAGCAACCCTTATTGATATAGGCTACATTAGGCACGCCGGTAGAGGAGAGACTATTATCGGAGCAATATCAAAAATCAAAAATCAAAAATTAAAATTAAAAGATATCGCCGGTCTCTTTAATCGGGCAGGGTTTCAGACTAAAATTACCTCTGATGTGGAAGGTTTGCTCTGGTCAAAATTAATTGTCAATGTAGGGATAAATGCTTTAACTGCTATTACAAGATTAAATAATGGAAGACTTTTGGAATTTCCCTTTACACGGAAGATAATGAGAGAAGTAGTTAAGGAAGCCTATAGAGTAGCTAAGAAGAAAAAGATAAAATTACTCTATCCTAATCCCATTGAGAAAGTGGAAGAGGTATGCAGAAAAACCTACGGAAATATTTCTTCTATGCTTCAGGATGTTTTAAAGAAAAAGAAAACTGAAATAGATTTTATTAATGGGGCAATAGTGAAAGAGGGAGAAAGATTAGGAATATCCACACCGATAAATGCCATTCTAACTGATTTAGTAAAGACTATCGAGTCAAGTTATCATTTACAAGTCAATTGAAATGGGAAAAGCAAAGAGGATATTTATCGCTGCGACTATGCAAAACGATGGTAAGACTACGGTTGCTTTAGGTTTACTCTCTTTTTTAAAGAAAAAATTTAAAAGGGTAGGTTTTATAAAACCGGTAGGACAGCGCTATCTTTTAGAAAATGGGTATAAAGTAGACGAAGATTCTGTACTTATAGAAAAAGTTTTTGGTTTCCGTTTTAGTATCAAAGATATGAATCCTATAGCGGTGGAAAGAGGTTTTACCGAAAAGTACATTTTAAAGGGGAATAAAAGTCTTTTAGAGAAGAAGATAAACGATTCTTTTGAAAAGATTGCAGAAAAAAGCGATTTAGTAGTCATCGAAGGAACAGGTCATGCTGGAGTGGGTTCATGTTTTGATCTTTCTAATGCTAGGGTAGCTAAATTGCTTTCTGCCCCTGTTCTACTTATTTCTTCTGGAGGAATAGGTAGGCCAATCGATGAGATACTTTTAAATAAAGCTCTTTTTGAGAAAGAAGGGGTAAGAATTCTGGGAGTAATCATAAATAAGGTACTAAAAGAGAAATTTAAAAAAGTTTCCCATTTAGTGAAAAAGGGACTGAAAAGACATAATATCGAAGTATTGGGATTAATCCCTTATGATAAAATTTTAACTTTTCCTACCATCGCGCAGGTGGGTGAAGAATTAAAGTTGAAATTTCTGAATTTTTCTAAAGGATTGGATAATAAGATTAAGAAAGTAATTGTAGGGGCGATGGAACCCCACGAGGCACTTAACTATATTGAAGATGGTTCATTGATTATTACTCCGGGAGATCGTGAGGATATAATCCTTTCCGCAATGAGTTTTCATCTTATTGGGAAGAAAGGGAAGGGAAATATTGCGGGAATTTTACTTACCGGTGGCATTATCCCGCATAAAAGGATTTTAAATTTATTGCGCTTAGCCAAGATTCCTGTTTTACTTTCCCAAGAAGATACTTACACTGCCTCTTCAAGGATTGATGATTTTATGGTAAAGATAAGACCCGAAGATAAGGATAAGATTAAAGAAATAAAAGATCTTGTAGGGAAATATGTCAATATAGAAAGGATTATCTCTTTGCTTTAAAATGAGAAGTTTTTCAAAATTTATTCCTCAAACAACTATTTATCGTCTTTCTTTATATCTTCGTGAATTGGAACGTTTAAATAGTAAGGGTTTAACACATATTTCTTCAAAAGTTTTGAGCAAGAAAATGGGAGTTACCGATGCTCAGGTAAGACGCGATCTGAGCTATTTTGGGAAATTTGGTAAAAGCAGGGTAGGGTATAATATAGAGAAATTAGCCAAAAAAATTCGGCAGATTTTAGGTATCGATAATAAGACTTGGAAAGTTGCTTTAATTGGAGCAGGAAACTTAGGAAGGGCTTTATTCTCCTATAAGGGATTTCGGGAGAGGGGTTTTTTAATCAAAGCGGTTTTTGATTCCGATCCTTTGAAAATTGGTAAAGATTTAGGAGGTATAAGAGTTAAGGATGTAAAGGATTTGGTGCCTACACTTAAAAAAGGAAAGTTTGATATTGCAATTATTGCTGTACCTCAAGAGAGTGCTCAAGAAGTAGCTAAGGCTTTAGTTAAAGCAAGGATAAGAGCAATTCTAAATTTTGCTCCTTTAAGGTTAGATATCCCTCAAAAAACTATTTTGAGAAATGTAGACTTGTCTATGGAGTTGGAAAGTCTTTCTTTTTATCTTAGTAAATTGAGATGAAAAAGATTATTTTTTTTCTCTTTATTCTTTCGGGGTGTGTTAAGAGAGAGGAAGTTATGAGAAAAAATTTTTTTGCTTTAGGAACCTGGGGAGAGATCGTTTGTGTTGCGAATAAAGAGATCTGTCAGAATGGAATAGAGAAAGCCTATAGAGAAATAGAAAATTTAGAAAATACTCTTTCATATTTTAAGAAAGATTCGGATGTTTACCTGCTTAACAATTTCCCAGGAAAACCGATAAAAGTTAAAGAGGAAACATTTGAGGTTCTTAAAAAAGCAAAAGAGATTTCTAACAAAACAGAGGGTGCTTTTGACATCACTGTAGCTTCCTTATTGGAGATCTGGGGATTTTATGAGAAGGAAAAATCTTTCTATGAGCCAGATCCAGAATTGATAAACAAAACGCTTCTTTCAGTAGGAGAAGATAAAATTGTTCTTAATGAAAGTGAAAAAACTGTTACTTTAAAGAATAATTTAACCAAAATAGATTTGGGAGGAATTGCTAAAGGATACATTGTAGATAAAGTAGTGAATATTTTAAAAAAAGAAGGGATTAAAAATGGTCTGGTTAATTTAGGGGGGGATCTGTTTTGTTTTGGAGAAGGGAAAGATGGTAAAGGATGGAGGATAGGTATTCAGGATCCTGATAATAAGGAAAAAGTTGTGGCTATTCTGAAAGTGAGAGACAAAGCTCTGGCTACTTCCGGTCAATATGAGAATTTTAAAGAGATTAAGGGGAAAAAATATGGTCATATACTTGATCCTCGAACCGGATATCCGGTAGAGAATGAGGTTTTAAGTGTTACAGTAGTGGCAGAAGATTGTCTTACTGCGGATGCTTTAGCTACCGCTATTTTTGTTTTGGGGAAAGAAAAAGGGATCTCTATATTAAGGAATTTTTCGGTAGAGGCGGTGCTCGTTAGTAAGGGTAAAGAAGGTATAGATATTTGGGTAAGTCCAGGAATAGAAGATAAAATAATAAGGGGTAAGAAATGGTTAAAAATATTTTCTTAGCCTTTATTCCCCTCTTTGTTGCCTTTGATGCCATAGGTCTATTGCCTATCTTTATTAATCTTACTCAAGGATTTAGTTTAGAAAAGAGAAGAAAGGTAATTCGTCAGTCTCTCTATACTGCTTTTTTTGTTGCTTTAGGTTTTATTTTCCTTGGTAAGTTTATTCTCTACTTTTTAGATATAACTATCTCAGACTTTCTTATTGCGGGAGGAATTCTTTTATTTATTTTTGCTATAAATGACCTTATTACCCATAAACAGAGACAGACATTTTCTCCAGACACATTGGGAGTAGTTCCTATAGGAGTTCCTTTGATCGTTGGTCCAGCAGTTCTTACCACTTCTTTAATTCTTCTCCATACTTACGGACTTTTCCCCACTTTAATCTCTTTAATTATAAATATTCTTTTTACGGGAGTAATTTTTTATTTTTCTACTAAAATAATAAATCTTTTAGGAGAAGCAGGTACAAAAGCTCTTTCTAAAATAACGAGTCTACTCTTGGCTTCCTTCGCGGTAATGCTTGTACGAAAGGGATTATTGCTGGTTAAAAATCTTTTCATAAACTGACCTCTTAGTTATTTCTTGACATTAATTTTTTTAAAAAATATAATAAACTTGTGGAAAAGAAATTATTAGGTGAAATACTTTTAGAAAAAGGCTTTATTACTCCCGAAAATCTTAACATTGCTCTGGAGGAGCAGAAAAAGACAGGAGCACGCCTGGGTCAGGTTCTTCTTAAATTGGGTTTTGTTACGGAGAAACAATTAGCCATGGCCATTTCCCAGCAGTTAAATCTTCCTCTCGTAGATTTAGATAAAGAAAAAATAGATAAAGAAGCCCTCTCTTTGATAGATAAAGAATTTTGTACAAAATATAAACTTATCCCTTTAAGGATAGAAGATAATCTTCTTAAAGTTGCTATGGCGGACCCTTTGGATATCTATGTTATCGATGAATTGGTTAAACTTACGGGTTATAAAATTGAAACATTAGTTACTTATGAACGTCAGATTATTCAGGCGATTGATAAATATTATGGATATTCTACAAGTGTAGATAAGATAATCAGTGAATTGGAGGAGAGAGCAGAATTTAAGGCAGAGGAGGTAGAATTAGAGGAAGAGAAAAAGGATATTACTGCTATCGAAGAGGCTGCTCAACAGGCTCCCATTGTGAATTTAGTAAATACTGTTCTTGCTACTGGTATAAAACTTAATGCTTCAGATATCCATATTGAGCCACAAGCAGATCATGTGCGTGTGCGCTATCGGGTTGATGGGGTTTTACAGGAGGGTGCAAAATTACCTAAAGAGACAGAACTCCCTGTAGTTTCGCGTATAAAGATTATGTCTAAATTGGATATTGCTGAAAGAAGAATTCCTCAGGATGGAAGAATAAAAGTAAAGATTGGTAATAGTGAAGTAGATATGCGTGTGGCAACCCTTCCTACTCTACATGGAGAAAAGGTGGTTATGCGTATAATTGATACTTCCCGTGTTTATGTAGATTTAAACAAATTGGGTTTTCAGCCAGAGACTTTGGCTAAGTATGAAAAGTTGATTGCACGTCCTCATGGAATAATCTTAGTCACTGGTCCTACGGGGTGCGGAAAAACCTCTACCCTTTATGCCTCTTTAAATAAAATAAATTCTATAGAGAAGAATATTGTCACTATTGAAGATCCTATAGAATTTCCTTTAGCGGGAATAAATCAAGTTCAGATTAATCCTAAGGCAGGGCTTACTTTTTCTTCCGGATTACGCGCCTTTCTAAGACAAGACCCAAATATAATTATGGTAGGTGAGATTCGTGATCGAGAGACTGCAGAGATTGCTGTTCATGCCGCTTTAACGGGACATTTAGTTTTTTCTACATTGCATACAAACGACGCACCTGGAGCATTAACCAGACTTATAGATATGGGTGTTGAGCCATTTTTGGTTTCTTCTTCAGTAATTGGGGTACTTGCCCAAAGACTTGTCCGTGTAATTTGTCCAGAATGTAAAGAAGAATATCATCCTCCGAATAGTCTCTTAGAACAGTTGGGATTGAAAAAAAGTGAGGGGATAAAATTTTATCGTGGGAAAGGATGTCTTACTTGTCGAGAAACAGGCTATTTGGGTAGGACAGGTATTTTTGAACTGCTTATTATGAATGAGGAGATTGCTGAACTTGTAGTAGCCAAAGCAACTAGTCGAGATATTCGTAAAGTTGCTATAAAGAATGGTATGGAGACATTGCAAGAGGATGGAATAAGGAAGGTGCTTTCCGGAATAACTACTTTGGAAGAGGTTCTACGCGTAACCCAAGAAGAAGCCTTATCAATTTAGTTATGCCCAAGTATTTTTATAGAGCAAGAGATGAAGCAGGAAATCTAATCGAGAAAACTGCAGAAGCATCCTCCCTTGAAGAATTAATTAAATTCTTAAATACAAGTGGTTATTTTGTTATTAACATAGAAGAAAAAAAAGAAGGTATAAGTCCTTCTCTCCCAAGTCTAAAATTAAGTTTTAAATTAGATTTCTTAAAGAAAATCAAAGCGCGCGATATAATTCTTTTTACACGTCAACTCGCCACTATGCTCCATGCAGGGGTTGCTTTTCTTGATGCCATAACTACTATTGGAGAACAGACTGAAAATCCACACCTTAAAAAAATAATTAAAGAAATTGCCCAAATGGTTAAAGAGGGTTCTCTATTTTCAAAAGCGCTCAGTAAATATCCCCATATCTTTGGTCAACTTTATCTCAATATGGTAGAAGTAGGAGAAGCAAGCGGTGCATTAGAGGAAGTTTTAAATAGGATTGTTTTTATCATGGAGCGTGATGAAGAGACACGGGCAAAAATAAAAACTGCCCTTACCTATCCTATAATCATTATCATCATTGCTATTGGCGTAGTAGGTTTTTTGACCACTTTTGTTTTTCCTAAGTTTATTGCTATTTTCCAACAAGCAGGGATTAACTTACCTTTACCTACACAGCTTCTTTTTGCCTTTAGTAATTTAGCTAGAAAATTCGCCATTGTTTGGATAGGGATAATTGTTTTAGCTATTTTTTTGCTTAAACAATATCGTAAGACAGATATTGGTCGTTATACTACGGATAAGTTTATCTTAGGTCTTCCGCTTGCAGGGAATTTAATTAAAAAAATCATTCTTGCTCGTTTTGCAAGGACTTTGGCTACTCTTTATTCAAGCGGTGTTCCCATCTTACGTTCCTTAGATATTGTGGAAAAAGGAATCACCAATTCTGTTTTGACAAAAATTATTCGTAAAGTCCGTGAAGATGTAAGGGAAGGGAAATCTTTAGCTAAACCGATGAGTCAACATAAAGAATTTCCTCCGATGATGGTCCAGATGATTGCGGTAGGAGAAGAGACCGGTTCTATTTCTGATATGCTTAACGAAATCTCGCGTTTTTATGAAACTGAGGTGGAGTACGCTTTAAAAAATCTTACTACCGCCCTTGAACCATTGCTCATTGTTTTTATGGGGATAATTGTTGGCTTTACTGCCTTAGCTCTATTCCTACCCATGTTTGATATGATGAAGATGATTAAATAACCTACCGATTTTCGTTTTTGCCTTAATTATTGACATTTACAATTTATTTTGTTAAATTATTCAGAATGCTTTGGGAAAATTTGGAGAGGCTAAAGAAAAGGATTGAGGATGCCTGTCAAAGAAGTGGACGTTCCTTTAATGAAATAACTCTGGTATGTGTTACTAAAAATGTAGATATAGAAAAAATAAAAGAGGTGATAAAACTAGGGATAAAAGATATTGGAGAAAATAGAGTACAAGAGGCGGTTAAGAAATTTGAAGAATTACGCATTGCGAATTGTGAAAAAGTAAGATGGCATATGGTGGGACACCTACAGAGAAATAAGGCAAAATATGCGGTGCGTATATTTGATTTGATCCATTCAGTAGATAGTTTAGATTTGGCTTTAGAATTGAATAAACAGGCAGAAAAGGTTAACAGAGTTCAGGATATCCTTATTCAAGTAAATGTCTCGGGAGAAGAGACGAAATTTGGGATAAATCCAGAAAATCTTTTATCCTTGGTAAAAGAGATACTTAATTTAAAAAATTTGAATTTAAAAGGTCTAATGACTATTGCTCCCATAGTAAAAAATCCTGAGGATGCACGTCCCCATTTTAGAACATTGAGAGAACTGAAGGATAAAATAAATGCGGAGTTAATCTTAAACCCTCCACTCTCAGTTCTCTCTATGGGGATGTCGCAAGATTTTGAAGTAGCTATTGAGGAAGGGGCAACGATGATAAGGATTGGGACAGCAATATTTAAATAAATCAAATATCAAAAATCAAATATCAAAATGATAATGTATTTGGTTAAATGGAGATTGGTTAAATGGTTAAATAAAAAATAAATCCATTTAACTTTTTAACCTTTTAACTATTTAACAAAGCTCATTTTGCTTTTTGAATTAAGTATGAGATGAAAATAGGGATAATTGGTTATGGAAATATGGGTTCAAGTATTGCTGAGCAGATTAAGAAGAGGTTTTCTTTAATGGTTTTTGATAAAGATTTAAGTAAGACACAGAATTTGAAAAAAATCATCGTCTCCCCGGATTTAAATACTTTAGTTAAAGATTGTGAAGTAATTATTTTAGCGGTAAAGCCGCAGGATTTTCCCAGTTTGCTTGAGGAGATAAAAGCTCTCTCTCAGGGTAAATTATTTATCTCTATTGCAGCGGGAATAACTACTGATTATATAGAGGAAAAATTACCTTCTGCAAGGGTGGTTAGGGCAATGCCCAATTTAGGAATTAAGATAGGAAAATCGGTTACTTGTATTTCTAAAGGGAAGTCTGCCCAAGAAAAAGATCTCTTATTTGCTAAAAAATTATTTTCTTATTTAGGAGTAGTTAAGGAAATAGAGGAGAATTTGATGAATCAAGTAACCGCAGTTTCGGGAAGCGGTCCGGGGTTTATTTTTTATTATCTGGAGAATAGAGCAAATTTTCCTCTTAGGTTGAAGGGGAGAATTAAAGAAATACTTATAAAAGAATTGGAAAATGCTGCTAAAGAAATAGGTTTTGAAGATAAAGAAGCTAAATTTTTATCCCAGAAGACTGTAGAATCTAGTTTATTACTTCTAAAGAAAACAGGACTTTCTCCACAAGAGTTGAGGATGAGGGTTACTTCTAAGGGAGGGACAACCGAAGCAGGTTTAAAGGTATTAAGTAACGGTGGTTCTTGGACTGAGGCAATAAAAGCAGCTTTAAAGAGAGCAGAAGAATTATCTTTAAAATAAGATGGGTAGAATCGGGATAATTGGAGGAAGTGGTTTATATAGGATAGAAGGGCTGAAGGAGAAAGAAAAGGTTTCTTTAGATACTCCTTTTGGTAAGCCTTCCGATAATTTTATAATTGGAGAGTTGGAAGGAAAAGAGATTGTGTTTTTACCCCGTCACGGAGTAGGACATCGTATTCCTCCCAGTGAGATAAATTATCGTGCAAATATCTATGGGATGAAGAAGTTAGGGGTAGAGAGGATTATTTCTATTTCCGCCTGTGGAAGTTTGAAAGAAAATATAAAGCCTTTAGATTTTGTGATTGTAGATCAATTTGTAGACCGCACTCAACATGCCCGGGAAATGACTTTTTTTGACCAGATTGTTGTACATGTAGGGTTAGCTTATCCTGTATGTAAAGAATTGTTTGAGTTATTATACAGAGTTTGTAAAGAGGTTCTTGATAAAGAAGGAGTAAATATTCATAAAGGGGGAACGTATATAAATATCGAAGGACCTACATTCTCCACTCTTGCAGAGTCTAATTTATATCGAATGTGGAACATAGATATAATTGGCATGACTAATATGGCCGAAGCACGTCTTGCCAGAGAAGCGGAAATATGCTATGCTACTTTGGCTGCAGTAACCGATTTTGATTGTTGGCATCCCTCTTATGAAACAGTCACTGCGGAGATGGTCTTAAGTAATTTGCAAAGAAATATTGAAAATGCTAAAAAAGTTATTGCTCGTCTAGTTAAACTTATTCCTGAGATAAGAACCTGTAGTTGTAAAGATGCGCTTAAGAACGCTATTGTTACGGATAAAAAACTTATTCCTGAAAAAGTTAAGAAAGATTTAGATATTATTATTGGTAAATATGTCTAATAAATTTGATTATAAAGATACCCTCAATCTTCCCCAGACCGATTTTCCCATGAAGGCAAATTTGCCTCAAAAAGAGCCTCAGATTTTAGAATTCTGGGAAAAGAATGAGATTTATAAAAAGATAAGAGAAATGCGTAAGGGTTGTCCAAAATACATACTTCACGATGGGCCTCCTTATGCAAATGGAGATATCCATTTGGGGCATGCTCTAAATAAAACCCTTAAAGATATAGTGGTCCGTTTTTACACCATGAAAGGATACGATGTTCCATTTATTCCTGGTTGGGATTGTCACGGTCTTCCTGTAGAGCATCAATTATTTAAGGAGTTAGGAATTACTAAACATGAGATATCTCAGATAGAATTTCGTAAGAAGGCATATGATTATGCCATGAAATATGTAAATATTCAGAGAGAAGAGTTTAAGCGTTTAGGAATTTTGGCAGATTTTTCTCATCCTTATCTTACTTTACAACCAAGTTATGAGGCAGAGATTATACGAAGTTTTGCCACATTGGTAGAAAAGGGATTTATCTATAAAGGGGTAAAGCCAGTAAATTGGTGTATAAACTGTGAAACTGCCTTAGCAGAAGCAGAGGTTGAATATGAGGATCGTGTTTCTCCTTCTATTTATGTAAAATTTGAAGTGGTTGATAAAGGGAAAATAAGGCTTAACCATACCGTAGAGGATATTTCTTTTCTTGTCTGGACAACTACTCCTTGGACGCTTGTTTCCAACGTGGCGGTTGCTTTACATCCAGATCTTTACTACTGTTGGGTAGAGACGGAAAAGGGAGTTTTTTTGATTGTTGAGGAAAGAATTTCTTTGTTGAAAGAAAAAATAGGTTTTAAAGATTGGAAAATATTGATGAAAGTAAAAGGGGCATCCTTTGAAGGGATATATCTAAGGCATCCTTTTTTAGAAAGGAATTCCTTAGTAGTTTTGGCAGATTTCGTTTCTAAGGAGGAGGGAACAGGTTGTGTACATATTGCTCCTGGACACGGTGAAGAAGATTATCAAGTAGCTAAACAGTATAATTTGCCGATAATTATGCCTTTAGATGAAAAAGGGATTTTTAATAAAGAGGCAGGAAGATTTTCAGGATTAGATGTTTCTACTGCCAATAACAAAATTATTAAAGAATTAAAAGAATCTAAAAAATTATTATGGGAAGAAAGCATTGTTCATTCTTATCCCCATTGTTGGCGTTGTAAAAAACCGATAATTTTCCGTGCTACCAGTCAATGGTTTATGGATGTAGACCATTTGTCTTTAAGGAGAAAATCTATGGAGAAGGTAAAGGAAGTGCGCTGGATTCCTTCTGTGGGAGAGAATAGAATCGTAGGGATGCTGGAGACCAGGCCTGATTGGTGTCTTTCTCGTCAGAGATATTGGGGAGTCCCTATTCCTGTATTTTATTGTGAACAATGTGGAGAGCCTCTTTTAGATTATAAAATAATTATGGGTATTGCAGAATTATTTGAGAAAGAGGGAGCAGATTTATGGTTTAAAAAAGATACTTCCGAACTTTTACCTCCAGAGATAAATTGTCCAAAATGTAAAGGAAAAGAATTCCGTAAGGAAACGGATATTTTAGATGTCTGGTTTGAGTCAGGAGTTAGTCATCAGGCGGTTTTGAAAAAAGAAAAAGAATTAGCCTTTCCTGCCGATCTTTATCTTGAAGGTTCAGACCAGCATCGAGGATGGTTTCAGACCTCTCTCTTAACTTCCATGGGGATTGATGAAATTTTTCCTTTTAAGGGTGTACTTACGCATGGATTTGTTGTAGATGGAGAGGGGAGGAAGATGTCTAAATCCTTAGGGAATGTTATTTCTCCGGAAGAGATTATAGATAAATTTGGAGCGGATGTTTTGAGACTATGGGCAATCTCCTCTGATTTTACTGAAGATATAAGGATCTCTGAGGAAATAATCGAACGTGTTTCGGGAGTCTATCGTAAATGGCGAAATACTGCTAAATTCATTTTGGGAAATCTTTATGATTTTGATCCCAATAGAGATAAAGTTGATTATAACTTACTTCTTCCCATCGACAAGTGGGCATTAGCCAGAACAGAAGAATTACTCAAGGAGGTTTTATTTAGTTATAAAGAATTCGATTTCCACCGAGTTTATAGACTTATTTATCAATTTTGCGTGATCGATATGTCCGCTATATATTTAGATATACTTAAAGACCGCCTTTACACTTACTATAAAAACTCTCTGGAACGACGTTCTGCACAAACAGCTCTATTTGAGATTTTAAATATCCTTTTAAGGATTTTAGCTCCCCTTATACCCTTTACTGCTGAAGAGATCTGGAAACATTTCCCACGCGAAGATAGATTTAAAGAGATTATCTCTGTGCATATGTTGGATATGCCAGAACCAAATCCACTCTGGTTGGACGAAGAATTATTAAAAAAATGGGAATTGATTTGGAAAGTCCGTGATATAGTTATGGGAGCGATAGAAAAATTGAGGATGGAAAAGATAATTGGAGATTCTTTAGAAGCAGGACTTATTTTCTATATATCAGAAGAGAAATTGTATCGTCATTTAAAAGATAAAGATTTTTCAGATTTATCTTCCATTTTCCTCGTTTCCGAATTGAGAATAGAAAGGGTAGAAAAAATCCCTTTAGATGTTTTTAGAGATGAAGAAAAACTTCCCCATTTTGGAGTAAAAGTAATCAAAGCTAGTGGTAATAAATGTGCTCGCTGTTGGAACTATAGTTTAAGCGTAGGGAATAATCCCAATTATTTAGATATCTGTGATCGCTGTGTAAAAGTAATGGAAATGATAGAAAAAGAGGACAACTCTTAGAAAGGAGGTTTTCATTATGCCTAAGGCAAAAAAATTTACTCAAAAAGAACTAAAGGAATTTAAAAATACCTTGATTAAATTAAGAGAAAAAATAATGGGAGATATGCGTGCACTAACTCGGGATACTTTAGAAAAATCTCCTAAGGATGCCTCGGGAGATTTATCTGGATACACCTATCATATGGCAGATGTTGCCTCCGATACTTTTGAACGAGAATTTTCTTTAAATTTAGCGGGGAATGAGCAAGAAATCCTCTATCAAATCGATGAGGCTTTGAAGAGGATTGAAACAGGAGAATACGGGATATGCCTTATGTGTGGTGAAAAGATTGCTAAACAGAGGCTGAAGGCAGTCCCTTATACTCAATATTGTATAAAATGTCAAGCCAAGAGAGAAAAAGAGAAATAAGGATTAAAAATTTTTTCTATTTTCTAATTTTTTTTAGCATATTTTTATTGGATCAATCAATTAAAAGAATCGTTTCCTTTTTTTTCTTACCTGGAGAAGGTTTTCCTATAATTAAAAAAATATTTCATATTACACTAGTCTTTAATAAAGGGATAGCCTTTGGGCTCTTTCCCAATATTCCCCTTCCTTTTCTTATATTGGGGATAATTATTTTTATCTGGTTTATTTTTTCTACCTCAGAAAGTTTAGTTAAGGAAAAATTGTCTCTATCTTTGATTGGTGCAGGAACATTGAGTAATTTGTTAGACCGTTTAAGATTTGGTTATGTGATCGATTATTTGGATTTTCGTATTTGGCCAGTATTTAATCTTGGAGATACAGCTATAACTATAGGGATGGGCTTGTTTCTCTGGGGATTCTTTAGAAATAAAAATATCAAAAATCAAATATCAAAATGATAGGACAAAGTTTAAAATCACCAATAACCAAATTCCAAACACCAAATAATTGGAATTTATTTGGTTATCGGGACTTGATGTTTGGTTATTTATCTTGGCATTTTAAATTTTGAATTTAACGATGTATCCGATAATTTTTAGAATTGGTCCTATAGCCATTTATTCCTACGGTGTAATGCTTGTTCTTGCTTTTATTATCTCTACTTCTTTAGCTAAAAAAAAGGCTAAACAAGAAGGATTTTCTCCCGAAATGGTAATTAATCTATCTACCTACCTTCTTGTGGGAGGAATAATCGGTGCACGCTTTTTTTATGTAATAATGAATTGGGATGAATATAAAAATTTCCCTTTAGGTATCATCATGATCCAGAGAGGAGGTTTATGCTTTTATGGAGCCCTTTTGGGTGGTTTATTGGCGGGAGGGATTTTTTTAAGAAAATATAAGTTATCCTTTCTTAAAGTTGCTGATTTTGTTAGTCCTTATATTTCTTTGGGGCAAGCTATTGGAAGGATAGGTTGTTTTTTGCGGGGTTGTTGTTACGGAAAAGAAACCTCTTTTTTTATTCGGATAAGATTTCCCGATGAATTCGTTTATCGACATCCTACAGAGATTTATGCCTCTTTATTAAATTTTTTGATTTTTCTTATCTTAACTCATTTTTATAAAAAGAAAAAATTTTCTGGAGAAATTTTTTTACTTTATCTTATGCTCTATTCCCTAAAGAGGTTTTTCCTCGATTTCTTAAGGGGAGATCTCCCGGTGATCTATTTTGGACTCACTATATTTCAGTTAACTAGTTTTTTCCTCTTTATTTTTGTATCGGTTATTTTTGTTTATAAAAAATGGAGAAAAGAGAGTTTAGAGTAGAGGAGGAGGGGACACGTTTAGATATATACCTTCATAAAAAATTTAATTCCCAGATTTCTCGACAGAAGATACAAGAAATAATTAAAAATAAGATGGTCTTAGTAAATGGTATGGCTGTAAAATGTCATTATAAGATAAAAAAAGGAGATTTAATCTCTGTAGAGTTTCCAGAGTTTAAAGAACCAGATATAGAACCTCAAGATTTACCCTTAGAGATTATCTATGAAGATGAGCATCTTTTAGTAGTCAATAAGCCTGCGGGGATGCTTGTTCATCCTGCAGGAGGAATTTATTCGGGAACTTTAGTAAATGCTCTGTTATACCATGCAAAAAATCTTTCTACTTTAGGAGGAAAATTTAAACCTGGGATTGTTCATCGCTTAGATAAAGACACATCTGGATTGCTTGTGGTGGCAAAATCTGATAATGTTCACTTAGAACTTGCTAACCAATTTAAGAAACATACAATTTATCGTCGCTATATTGCAATAGTAAGAGGTATAGTAGAATTAGATGAGGGAGAGATCGACCTTCCTATCGGAAGAAATCCTCGAGATAGAGAACGTATGACTGTAGATTTTAGTAGAGGAAGAGAAGCAAAGACTTTTTATCGTGTTTTAAAACGATACAGTAACTATACTCTTTTAGAAGTATATCCACGTACAGGTAGGACTCATCAGGTAAGGGTTCACTTAAGTTATATAGGGTATCCTGTATTGGGTGACCCCTTGTATGGAAAAAGAGATAAATTGATAGATAGACAGGCACTGCATGCCAAAGAACTGGGATTTCTACACCCAATAACAAAAGAGAGTCTAAAATTTTCTTCACCTTTACCACTGGACATGCAAAGACTCTTACCCGATTATATAAATGGGCAAAATGAGTTTATTAAGAAAATTTAATATCTCAGGCATTTTTATTATTACTGCCTTAATCACTATTCTTATTTATTTTATTTCTTTGAAGGAGAAAGAAAAGAAGATAAGGATTAGTCTCCAAGAAAAATTGAATAGTGTTTTAAAAGAGAAGGTAATGAAGGAAGAGGAATTAAGTAAAGTAAATGCCGAAAAACTTGCCTTAGAAGAGACTGTAAATAATTTAAAGGCGAAGATTGAGAGCTTGACTTTAGAACTGGAGAAAGAAAAGACTACTACCTTTGAGATTTCTGAGAAACTTAAAGAGAAGGAAAAGGAGGCAGAGAATTTAAGATTAGAACTTGACAAGTTAAAGAAAGAGAAAGAGAGTCTTGAGATAAAAATTAGAGAGGCAGAAGAGAAGATAAAAGACCTTGAACTTTCCCTTGTGCAATTACAGACAGTTAAAAGTGAACTTGAGCGGAAGTTAGAGAATATCATGAGTAAACGTTTGGAGGTGGAATTAGAGAAGGTAGTGGTGAAAAGACCATTTTCTGATACAACAGGGCAGATTCTTGCGGTTAATCATCCCTATGAATTTGTAGTAATTAATTTAGGAAAAGAGCAAGGGATAGAGATAGGAATGATTTTTGGAGTCTATCGAGGTAAAGATATGATTGGGAAGATAAGGATAGAAAAGGTTTATGAGAATATGTCTGTTGCAGATATTATTTCTGAGACAAGCAAAGGGATTATCCGTGATGAGGATTTAGTTAAACCCATTCCTTCTGAGTAGAGATTATGTTTGAAGTAAATCCTATAGAGCATATAGAGGGAAAAATCGATCTACCGGGAGATAAATCTATCTCTCACCGGATAATCATCTTAGGTTCATTAGCTGAAGGTAATACTAATGCGGATAATTTTCTTATTAGCGATGATTCTCTGCGCACAATGGAGGCTTTTCAAAAGATGGGTATAGAGATAAACTTGGAAGGAAGAAAAATAATCATAAAAGGTAAAGGCTTAAGGGGATTTAAAAAACCTACCGTAGAGCTCTATATGGGAGGATCAGGAACTTCGGCAAGGCTTATTTTGGGAGTCCTGGCAGGTCAAAAATTTAAATCCACTTTAACTGGAGATGATTCCCTTTCGAGAAGACCGATGAAAAGGGTAACTATTCCTTTAAGAGAGATGGGAGCGAAAATAGAAGGACCTGAGGATGCGGATTTTCTGCCTTTAACTATTGAGGGAGGAGATTTAATCCCTATAGAATACAAAATGCCTGTGGCTAGTGCTCAAGTTAAATCGGCAATTCTTTTGGCAGGGCTTTATGCCGATGGAAAAACAAAAGTAATTGAGCCGATTATTTCCCGTGACCATACTGAACGCCTTCTAAAATTATTCGGTGCAGAGATCGAGAAAGATGGTCTTGTAAATACTATTTCTGGTTGGCCAAAACTTAAAGGTATAGATTTTTATATTCCTGGAGATATCTCCAGTGCTGCCAATTTTATTGTTTTAGCCACTTTGGCTAAAAGGGCACACCTTGTTATTTCTTCAGTAGGTTTAAATCCTACACGTACAGGAATAATCGATGTTTTAAAAAGGATGGGAGCTAAGATAGATGTGAAGATAAAAGATAAAGATAGCCCTGAACCTTTTGGAGATATAGAGATTAGGAATTCATCTTTAAGAGGAGTAAATATAAGTAAAGAAGAAATCCCTCGGCTCATTGATGAGCTTCCCCTTTTAATGGTTGCAGGTTGCTTTGCGGAAGGAGTTACGCAGATTGAGGGAGCTGAAGAGCTAAGAGTCAAGGAGACAGATAGGATTAATTCTATGGTTACAAATCTGAAGAAATTAGGAGCAAATATTTTCGTAGAAAAAGATACAATTGTTATCAAAGGCACTTTCTCTTTAAAAGGTAATCAAGTCAAGAGTTTTTCTGACCATCGTACCGCAATGAGTATGGTAGTGATAGGCTTGGTTATCCCTGGAAAGACTATTCTGGATGAAATCGATTGTGTGAATAAATCCTTTCCCGAATTTTTTAGTATCTTAAAACAGATAATTAAAAGATAATTTATGTATTTTCCCAATTTTTCAAATTTTAAGAAATTAATAAATTATTTTTTACCTGTTCCGGTAGCAAAAATTTTCTCTTTAGATATCTCTCCTCTTAAAGCATATCAAGCAATTGCACAAGAAAATTTTTCCTTCTTTCTTGATAGTGCTCGCTTTCACCCTCGTACAGGTAGATTTTCTTTCTTTGGATTTAAGCCTTTTATAGTTTTTAAAAGTAAAGGGAAAACGATCGAGATTATTAAAGAAGATAGTAAAGAAGTTATTTTTCAAGATCCTATCGAAAAATTGCGTGAGTTATTTTCAGTATTTAATGCCTATAAACATAAAAAATTTCCCGATTTTACTGGAGGAGCGGTAGGATATCTTGCCTACGACTTAGGAAGACTTTTTGAAAATTTGCCCAATTTAGCAAAGGACGACCTGGAACTTCCTGAAATTTATTTAGCTTTTTATGATACTATAGCTGTTTTTGACCATTTAGAAAATAAGGTTTTTATTATCAGTAATGTTTTCGCTCATGAAAATGCTAAAAAAGCATACGGTGAAGCTTTAGAAAGGATTGAGGAATTTTCGCAGAAAATAAATAAAAATAATAATTGCGAAAATAAAATAGAGTTTATTATGGAAGAAGAGAAAGATTTAAAAATAGAATCGAATTTTAGTAAAGGGAGTTTTGAGGAAATAGTGAGGAGAGCAAAGGAGTATATTAAAAAAGGAGATATATACCAGGCAAATTTATCTCAGAGGTTTGTTATAGAAACAGAGGTTGAGCCTTTTTTTCTCTATAAGATTTTAAGACAGATAAATCCCTCTCCTTTTGCTTCCTATTTAAATTTTCCTGAGGTTAAGATTGTTTCTTCTTCTCCTGAGAGACTTTTGAAAGTAAAAGATAATTTTGTAGAGACAAGGCCAATTGCGGGGACTCGTCCAAGGGGTAAAGATTATTGGGACGATTTAAAATTAAGGGCAGAACTTATTTTAAATGAGAAAGAAAGAGCAGAACATATTATGCTTGTAGATTTAGAGAGAAACGATTTGGGAAGGGTCTGCGAATATGGAGCAGTAAAGGTTGATGAATTGATGGTCTTAGAAGATTATTCTCATGTGATCCACATTGTTTCTAATGTTTCCGGAATATTGGATAAAGGGAAAGATAGATTCGATCTAATCCGAGCTGCTTTTCCAGGAGGAACAATTACAGGTTGTCCCAAGATACGTTGTATGGAAATCATTGAGGAACTTGAGCCCGTAAGGAGGGGGATTTATTGTGGTTCAATCGGATATTTTGATTTTAATGGAAATATGGATTTAAATATCGTCATCCGTACTTTTATTCTTACTAAAGGTAAGGCTTATGTTCAGGTAGGAGCGGGAGTAGTTGCTGACTCTGATCCTGCGCATGAATATTATGAGACCCTTTATAAAGCAGAGGCTTTACTAAAAGCGATAAGAATTGCTGAAAGAAATGCTCTCTTATCTAAATTGTAAATACCCCATAGAGATTTTTGATTTTGGTTATAATGTTTTTGAGAGTATGCGGGTTTATAGAGGAAGAATCTTCTGTTTAGATGAACATATTAAACGCTTAGAGGAATCGGCAAAATCTATCCAGATTAAATTAGCGTATTCAAGAGAGGAATTGAAAAGAAAAATTTTGGAAGAGATTAAGAAAAAGAAAATTAGGGATGCTTACGTTCGTTTAAGCATAAATGGAAAAGGTAAATTGGAAATTATCCTTAGACCTCCACGAATTTATCCAGAGGAATTTTATAAGAAAGGAGTTAAAGTTATTACTGTTCCGACAATTAAAGAATCGATTTCCTCTACTTTTCCTCAGACCAAAACGGGGAATTTTTTAAATGGAATTTTTGCCTTTTTGGAAAAGAATGATTCCTTCGAAGCAATTCTATTAAATAGAGATGGTTTTATTACGGAGGGAACGGTGAGTAATATTTTTATGGTGAAGGATGAAATTTTATTTACCTCTCCTTTATATTTAGGAATTTTACCCGGAATTACCCGAAGGTTAGTGCTTAAAATAGCTGAAAGTATAAATATCCTGGTTAAAGAAGCTCCCTTTACCCGTCATGAACTTTATAATGCTCAAGAGGTATTTCTGACTAACACTTCAATAGAGATTATGCCAGTAATTTCGGTAGATAATCGTATAATCGGTCAGGGCTATCCAGGGAAAACCACACAATTAATTTATGAAGCATTTCGTAAATTAACTTTAAAAACTTAAAAAGAGGAGGGGATATGTACAAAATCAAGCAGGCATTAATCAGTGTTTCGGATAAGACGGGTATTGTAGAGTTTGCTAAGGAATTGGGAAATTTAGGGATTGATATTTTATCCACGGGAGGGACAGCAAAATTATTACGCGAAAATGGAATCAAAGTAAAGGATGTTTCCGAATATACGGGATTTCCGGAGATGATGGATGGAAGAGTAAAGACACTTCATCCTAAGATCCATGGAGGAATACTGGCAATTAGGGATAAAAAAGAACATATGGAATCTGCAAAAAAATATGGAATTGAGATGATTGATTTGGTGGTAATAGACCTATATCCCTTTGAAGAAATTATTACTAAACCCAATATAGATTTAGAGGAGGCAATTGAATTTATTGATATAGGTGGTCCAGCAATGTTACGTTCAGCAGCCAAAAATAACAAATATGTTGCAGTAGTCTGCAATCCTAAAAGATATAATGAAGTTTTAGAAGAATTAAAAAAGAACAACGGCTTCTTATCCCAAGAAACCCGTTTTAAACTTGCTGTCGAAGTATTTGAGCGCACTTCTCAATACGATAAGGTGATTGCTGAATTTTTGAGAAAGAAAGTAGAACCGGAAGAAAAAACAATTTTTCCGCAAACTTTAGAGATGAAATTTGAAAAAATTCAGGAACTTCGTTATGGAGAAAATCCCCACCAAAAAGCGGCACTCTATAAAATCAAAAATCAAATATCAAATATCAAAAATATTGTAAATGCAAAGCAACTGCATGGGAAGGAGCTTTCTTTTAATAATATCCTGGATTTAGAAGCAGCTTGGAATCTAGTTAGTGAATTTAGCAATCCCGCAGTCTGTATTATAAAACACAATAATCCCTGTGGAGTTGCCGAAGCAGAAAGTCTTGTTTCTGCCTATAGAGAAGCGTTAGATTGTGATCCCCTTTCTGCATTTGGGGGGATTGTAGGGTTAAATAGAGTGGTGGACATTGATACTGCTAAAGAGATTTATAATTTTGAATTTACTGAATGTATAATTGCTCCCGGTTATGAGCCAGAGGCTTTAGAGGTACTTAAGAGGAAAAAAAATTTAAGAATATTGGAAATTCCCATCACAGGACAAAAATCACCTTTTATTGAATTTGATATAAAGAAAATTTCCGGAGGGATTTTGGTTCAGGAGAAAGATACTTTAAATGTTACCGAAAGAGAATTGAAAGTAGTGACTAGAAAGAAACCGACTCCGGAACAGATAAAGTCTCTCCTTTTTGCAGACAAGGTAGTAAAACATGTTAAATCTAATGCTATAGTTTTAGTTCAGGGTACAAAGACTGTAGGTATAGGAATGGGGCAGACAAGTAGGGTAGATGCAGTGATAATTGCTTTGAGAAAAGCAGGGAAAAGAGCAAAAGGGGCTTGTTTAGCTAGTGATGCCTTTTTCCCAAAACCTGATGGAATCAAAGAGGCAGGTAAGAAGAAGGTCTCCGCAATAATTCAACCTGGAGGTTCAATCTCTGACAAAGAGATAATTTCTACAGCAGATAGATTTAAAATTGCTATGGTTTTTACAGGAATTAGACACTTCAAACATTAAAATCAAATATCAAATATCAAAATGATAATATATTTGGTTAAATGGTAATTGGTTTAAATAGTTAAATAAAAAATAAATCCATTTAACTTTTTAGCCTTTTAACTATTTAACAAGGTTATTTTGATTTTAAAATGACTTATCAGGAAGCAATAAAATATCTCGAATCGTTTATTAACTATGAGAGAATAACTACTTATTCTTATCGCTCTTCCTTCCGTTTAGAGAGGATGGATAGAATTCTTTCTCTATTTGACCATCCCGAAAATAAATTTAATTCTCTTCATATTACAGGGACAAAAGGAAAAGGTTCGGTATCTGCAATGGCATTCTCTATTCTCAATGAAGCAGGTTTTTCCTGTGGTTTATATACTTCTCCACATTTAGTTGATTTTCGCGAAAGGATTAGAATTGCCCAAAATAGAACCTGGAGGCTTATCTCTGAGGAAGAAGTGGTTAGTTTGGTAGAGGAGATACGTCCAAAGATTGAAAGTTTAAAGGAGAGACCCTCTTTTTTTGAAATCTATACTACTTTAGCATTTTTATATTTTGCTAAAAAGAATTTAGATTTTGCAGTGGTAGAAGTAGGTTTAGGAGGAAGACTCGATGCTACAAACATTTTAAATCCTCTTGTCTGTGGGATCACTTCTATAAGTTTTGATCATATGGAAAAATTAGGTAATACCTTAGCTAAAATTGCTCAGGAGAAATGTGGAATAATTAAAGAGAATACAATTGTAGTAAGTGCGCCTCAGAAAGAGGAGGTAAGTGAGGTTATTCGGGAAACTTGTCAGAAAAAGAATGCGCAGTTATATGAGGTAAATAAGGATATTTTTTTTGAAGAGATAGGTTGGGAAAATAAGAAGGAGATTTTTAATATAAGAGGTATTTTTGAAGAATATACTCATTTAGAAATGCCCCTCTTAGGTACTCATCAGTTAATCAATGCTAGTGTTGCCTTAGGAATGGTTGAAGCTTTACGAAAATATCAGATTTACATTTCTTCTCCAGCAGTCCGGGAAGGATTTAGGAAAGTTTTTTGGCCAGGAAGATTGGAAATATTACAGGAAAGACCACTGATAATTTTGGATGGAGCACAAAATAGAGAAAGTGCTTATGCTTTAAAAGAGGCGGTTAAGAAATATTTTAGTTATGAGAAATTGATTTTAGTGTTGGGAATATCGAAGGATAAAGACATAAAAGGAATCTGTGAGGAATTGTTAGAGATTGCTGATGAGATAATCTTAACCAAAGCAAACAATCCTCGGGCTGAAGAGCCAAAAAATATCCAAAATCAAATATCAAAAATCAAATATCAAAATAATGTATTCTTAACTAAAAATGTAGAAGAGGCAATTAGTTTGGCGAAAAAGAAAGCAAGGGTTAGTGATTTAATTTTAATTACCGGTTCCTTATTTTTAGTAGGAGAGGCAAGAGATTATCTAATTTCTTATGTACAAGTACAACCTTGACGATACAATTGCTGCTATTTCCACTCCCTTGGGAGAGAGTGGAATTGGGATTGTTAGGATAAGCGGTAAAAAGGCTTTAAAGATTGCGGACAAAATTTTTCTTTCCAAAGATGGGAAAAAACCTTCCCAATACCCTTCTTTTACTATTCATCACGGGCACATTATAGAAAATCAAAAATCAAAAATAAAAAATCAAAAATTGCATAACAGAAATTGTAAAGTCATTGATGAAGTCCTTTTGACGGTGATGCGTGCTCCTAAGACATATACAAGAGAAGATATTGTGGAAATAAACTGTCATGGAGGGATTGTTCCTCTAAGGAAAGTCTTGGATCTTGTAATAAGAGAAGGTGCCCGTCTTGCTCAGCCAGGAGAATTTACTCTGCGCGCATTCTTAAATGGGAGAATTAATCTCTCTCAGGCAGAAGCAGTTTTAGATATCGTTAAGGCAAAGACAGAAAAAGCTTTAGAAATTGCCTGTCAGCAATTAGAAGGGAAATTTTCAGAAAAAATTAGAGATTTAAAAGAGAGAGTTCTAAATTTATATGCTGAAATGGAGGCAAGTATTGATTTCCCTGAGGAAGACTTAGACCTGCGCAGTTTTAGATTTTTACGAGAAGAAGTCAAAAGGATAGATGAGGAGATTAATAGGTTATTAAAAAATTCTGATAAAGGGATGATTTTTAGAGAAGGTATTTCCGTGGTTATATGTGGTAAACCAAATGTAGGAAAATCGAGTTTGATGAATCTTCTACTTAAAAAGAATCGTTGTTTGGTAAGTCCTATCCCTGGAACAACCCGCGATGCTATCGAGGAATGGGTAAATATTGAAGGAATTCCTTTAAGGTTGATTGATACTGCCGGGATTACCGAAGCAAAAAATATTTTAGAAAAGGAGGCGGTTAGAAGAAGTCACGATTATTTGAGAATTGCTGAGTTAGTCTTATTTATGCTTGATGGAAGTAGAAGAATTTCTGAAGAGGACAAAAAGATTTTTCAAATAATAAAGGATAAACCCAAGATTATTCTTATAAATAAAATAGACCTTCCTGCCCAGTATGTGCTCTCGGAAGTAAAGAAATTATTCTCGGGAAAAATTTTAAAAATATCCTGTCTTACTCAGGAGGGTTTGGATAAATTATGTAAAGAAATAAAAAATTTTATATTGGGAGGGAAGGTGTTAGATTCCGAAGGGTATTTGGTTACTAATCTTCGGCACAAAGAAGCCCTTTTAAAGGCTAAAGAAGCTTTATCAAAGGTTAGAGAGGGGTTAGAAAATAAGAAGAGTTTTGAGTTAATTACTTTAGATTTAAAAGAGGTTTTAGAAAATTTAAAATTAATCTTGGGAGAGTCCGTACCCGAAGATATTCTCGAAAAGATTTTTTCTCAGTTCTGTATAGGAAAATAAAATTTTGCAATATCAAAAATCCTTGACAAGTCTTAGAATTAATGTTATATTTTAATAAGAGATGGCTATATATTGTTGTCCTAAATGTGAACATTGGAATTCTTGTGTAACGAAATGGCTTAGGACAGAAAAAGGAGAAGAGAATTTCTGTTGTAGCTCCTGCTCTTCTTATAAGGAGTGTCTTAGAAAAGATATAGAAAAGATTTTACAGGAAAAAGAAGAAAAACTCGCTTGGCTTAGACAGCGATTGGAGGAAGCAATGACTCCTGCAATATCTGATGAGTATGTTTATGGTTTAAATTTGCGCGATTTTAAAGCTTTTATAGCTAATTATGCTCTTACCGGTTTTTGGATAATCTTTGGATTAGAATCGAAATTGCTTCAACAGAGTTTATTGTATACCCTCTCCATTATTCCCTGTCTAATTGCCTATTGGTTGATCCTAAAAAAAGTACAACGAAGTATCCTTTTAAAGAAATCCTAACTTTACCCCTTGACTAAAATTTTGAATAGACAAGAAAAGGAACAAATAGTAAAATTATAATCAAGATGGTGAAAAAATTAATTTTTTGGGGAATTTGTTTATTAATCGCTTTAGAAGTATTAATTCCCAATGTAGATTTGATTAATTGTAAGGTCTTTTTGAGTTATTTAATTATAGGAATTCTTTTATCTATTAGTGCAGTTTATTATTTAGTGAAGGGAGATTTCTACTCAAAGTCAATCCTCGATCTCCCTATTTTTTTGTATTTTCTATGGCTATTCATTTCTTATCTTTTTTCTCCATTTAAAAGTTCTTCAGGTTATAGTTTCTTAAATAACTCTGTTTTAATTATTTTTTATTTCCTTTTGACAAATATAATAAAAAAGAGAGAAGAAATCGCTTATTTATCTGACCTCTGGATTTTTTCTGCTTTACTCGTCTGTCTCTATGCTTTCCTTTTTCAAGAAAAGGAAATTTTTGGAAGTTTTGGTAACCCTAATCTTTTTGCTTCCTTTCTGGTATCTGCTTTTCCATTCTGTTTGGTTAAGTTTTATGAAACGAAGGAGAGGGGTTTAAAATTTTTCTATTTCACTTCCCTGGTTATTATTTTTCTTTCTCTTTATTTAACCAAGAGTAGAGCAGGGATAGGAGCAGGAATAGTTTCTCTGGTTTTATTTTTGGGTTTAGGTTTTCATAAGGAGGTTATAGGAAGTAGAAAGAATTTAAAGAGATTTTATCAGATATTAGGGTTAGCTATTTTTTTAAGTATAATTTTTATTCAGCCGATTTTAAAATTTGTTGCCCTAAAGGATAGAATTTTTATCTGGCAAGGAGCATTAAGGTTAATTAAAGAAAAATGGCTTTTCGGTTGGGGAATAGGAAATTTCCCGGTATATTTCCCTCGTTTTTCTCCTCCTATTTTGCGTCAGATTTATCCTGACCAATTTGTAAATAATGCGCATAATGAATTCTTGACCCTAACCAGTGAGTTGGGAATAATTGGTTTAGTTTTATTTCTCTTTATTCTGGGAAGGGCCTTCTTATTGGTAAAAAGAAATTTTAGAAATGAAGATAAATTTATAGGTTTATTTAATTTAGGAGCATTTTCCTCTTTTGTGGGAATCTTAGTTTTAAATCTTGTAGATGTCTCTTTACGCTTTCTTTTTACTGCTATTTTCTTCTGGTTAGCCATAGCTATTTTTGCTATCTTGAATAAATTATCTCGAGAAGAAATTTTGGTAAAGTCTTTTTATCCTAAAAGGATTTTTGTATCTACTGTCTCTTTAATTATAAGCATAATTTTAATCAAACAAACAATCTATGGTTTTGAATTAAGTAGAGAGTATGATAAATCTGTAAAACAATTGAGAATAAATTTGAGTGAGATAGAAAGAATAAAGAAAGAAGCAGAAGAAAAGATAGCTAAAAATGAAGCAGATGCAACAGTCTATTTTAAATTGGGTACAATATATGCTAAAATAATGGATTGGGAAAAAGCAAAGGAATACTTGGAAAAAGCCATAAATCTTGAGCCGAAAAAAATTTTTGCTTATACAAATTTAGGAAATGTTTATGCGGAATCTAATGATTGGGATAAGGCTATAGATTGTTACCAGAAAGCGATAGAGATCTCTTCAGACTATCTTAATGCTCATTATAATTTAGGATTTGCTTATTTTAAAAAGGGAGATCTTGAAAAAGCCTTAAGAGAGTTTGACCTTGTTTTGAGTAAGAATAGAAAAGATTTTCTTGCTTGGCAGATGAGACAATTGATCTTTGAATAGGCGCGAAATAAGACGCGAAAAGAGACGCGAAAAAACGCGAAATAAGACGCGAAAGGACGCGAAAAAAACGCGAAAGGACGCGAAAAAAGAGGTGAGAGATGAGGAGGTTAGTTAATATTTTAGCGGTATTGTTAGTTCTGTTTTCCTTTTTGTTTTTTGATTACCACATCTTGAGGAATGCCTTTTCTCAACCTCAAGCACCTTCAGCTTTGACCTCTTGGGTAAGGGCTTTGCCACTTCATCCCCAAAAAAGAAGTATCTATGTGGAGTGGAGTGCAGTGGCGGGAGCAAGTTGGTATAATTTGGAATGTTCCAATTATCCCTTTTCTACAAATTCTCCTACAAATGTCTTTGTAGGAATTACTCCGGCAAATTATACAGCTACTAGTTATATCCATAATAATCTAAGTGACAATAATTGGTATGTCTATCGAGTAAGAGCAGTCGATGCCAACGGAGTTTATTCCAATTATTCTCCTGCCCATGGAGTAGCAGTAAAGCCTGCGGGTTTACGCTGGGAAGAAGTTTATTGATTCTTTCATACTTGACATAAAAGGGATAAAATTGTAAAATTTTACTTCCTTTAAGAGAGGAGAGATTATGGAGAAAGAAAGAGAAATAAAATGGTATTTGGTCGATGCTAAGGATAAGATTTTGGGGAGATTAGCGGTTAAGGTAGCAAGAATTCTTATGGGAAAGCATAAGCCGACATATGCACCTCATATTGCTGATGGAGATGGAGTAATTGTTATCAATGCTCGAAAGATAAAAGTTACAGGCGAAAAGCTTTCTCAGAAACTATATAAGCGCTATTCAGGATATCCTGATGGGTTGAAAGAAATTCCCCTTGCAAAATTGCTTGAAAAAAAGCCAGAAGAAGTTATTAGACATGCAGTAAAAGGAATGCTACCCAAGAATAAATTGGCTAAGTTAATGCTTAGAAGACTGCGGGTTTATCCTGACGAGAAACATCCCCATATTGCCCAAAGACCGATAACTATGGAGGTTTAGAAAGGAGAAGATATGGAAGAAAAGTTGAGCAATAATTTGGAAACAAATAAAAAAGAGGAAAGTAAACCTGGAAAAGTTTTAGCTACCGGGAGGAGAAAAACTTCCGTGGCACGTGTATGGCTTTTTCCGGGCACAGGTAAAATCCAGGTTAATAAAAAGCCCTATAATCTCTATTTTCTCCAACGTCCTCTCTATGAAAAAATTATCCTTGAACCTTTCCGTGTAACCGATACTTTGGGAAAATTCGATGTGGTGGCTAAGTTGGAAGGTGGGGGATTAACTGGACAAGCAGACGCTCTTCGTCTGGGAATATCGCGAGCGCTCACCTTAATAAATCCTTCCTTTAGACCTATCTTGAAAAGAAGGGGTCTTTTAACTCGCGACCCCAGAGAAAAAGAGAGAAAGAAGTATGGACAGAAAGGTGCACGGAAGAGATTCCAGTGGACGAAACGCTAATATAGTAATTGAATAATCCATTTTTCCTTTACAAGTAAGATTAAAGGAGCTATAATTTTTAAAAATTGTTTTGTGTTTTAAAATACTTTTGAGTAAGATTTGATTGATAAAAAAGATTTAACTATAGAGCGATTTAAGTTAGTAGGTAGGATTGAGGAGTTAGGGAGTAGATTAACCAATTATTAATTTAGCAATTTAACAATTTAATTAAGGAGGGAGAAGAATGAATAAGGAAGAGAAAAAAGATATAAAGACAGAAAAATTTCGTGCATTAGATTTGGCTATTTCCCAGATTGAAAAGCAATTTGGAAAAGGTTCGATTATGCGTTTAGGAGAGGAGACAAAATGGGAGGTTCCCTCTATACCTACAGGCTCCCTTGCTTTGGATTACGCTATCGGAGTAGGAGGGGTTCCTCGGGGAAGAGTGGTGGAGATTTTTGGTCCGGAATCTTCGGGAAAAACAACCCTTGCTTTAAGTATTATTAGCCAGACACAGAAGGCAGGAGGAGTAGCTGCTTTTATTGATGCAGAACATGCTTTAGACCCTAATTATGCCAAGAAAGTAGGAGTAAATTTAGAGGATTTATTAATTTCCCAGCCAGATACTGGAGAACAAGCCTTAGAAATAGCCGAAACCTTAGTACGCTCCAATGCAGTAGATGTGATTGTTATCGATTCTGTTGCTGCCCTTGTACCGAGGGCAGAGATTGAAGGAGAAATGGGAGACCAAATGGTGGGATTACAGGCTCGCCTTATGTCACAGGCAATGCGTAAGCTTACTGCTGCTATAAGTAAGTCAAAAACCTGTGTCATCTTTATCAATCAGATACGTGAAAAGATTGGAGTAATGTTTGGAAATCCTGAAACCACTCCTGGGGGGAGAGCACTTAAATTTTATGCCTCAGTAAGGATAGATTTGCGAAAGCAAGAAACAATAAAATCTGGTGAAAATGTTATTGGAAGTAGGATAAAGGCAAAGATAGTAAAAAATAAAGTTGCTCCTCCTTTCCAGGAAGCAGAGTTTGATATTTATTATGAAGAGGGGATATCTAAAGAGAGTGGATTGCTTGATTTGGGTACAGAATTGGGAATAATTCAAAAATCAGGTGCTTGGTTGATCTTTGAAGATAAAAAATTGGGACAGGGTAAAGACAATGCCCGAATGTTTTTAAAAGAAAATCCCAAGATTGCTCAGGAGATTGAGGAGAAGGTAAGAGAAAAGATTAAATCTGGGCGTAGAGAGAGTTAAAGAAGGTCATTGGGTTACTTAGGGTTATGGTTAGATGGTGATTGGTTAAATGGTTAAAAGGTTAAATAATGCGTTCATTCGGTTTACTCCGTCTATATTAAGATAAGAAAGGAGGTAAGATGAAGATTATGTTTGATAAAGATAAGGGCATAGGTCTTTTAATTATGGGATTAATTACGGGACTAATCTGTGGGATTATTCTCTCTACAAGATTTAATCTTAACCCTCGGACAGAGGCAATTTCTCAGGAAGAAACAGTGGCTCCTTTACTCAGTTTGGAAAATGCTTTTGTAAAGGTAGCGGAAGAGGTTGGTCCAGCAGTGGTGAGTATAAGTACAGAATCTACAGAAGTAATTGGGGGAAGAGAATTTTACTTTGGACCATTTGGAGACGATTTCTTTGATGAATTTTTTAAGGAATTTTTTGGAGAAATTCCCCGTAGGAAATTCAAACGCATGGGAATTGGTTCAGGAGTAATTGTCCATAAGGATGGTTATATTCTGACAAATCAACATGTGATTGAAGGAGCAGATAAGATACTCGTTACTTTACCCGATGGTAGAGAATTTAAAGGAGAGATTAAAGGAGTGGATAATCGTGCTGACTTGGCAATAATTAAAATCAATGCTCACAATCTTCCCGTAGCAAAGCTGGGGAATTCTGATGAGGTAAAGATTGGACAATGGGCTATTGCCATCGGGAATCCTTTTGGTTTCGCTATTAATAATCCCAAACCCACTTTGACGGTAGGAGTAGTTAGTGCTTTAAACCGTACCCTACCCCGTACATCCAGACGTGACCGTCTTTATACAGGATTGATTCAGACTGATGCCGCTATCAATCCAGGGAATAGTGGTGGTCCACTAGTCAATTTAAAAGGAGAAGTTATTGGTATAAATGTGGCAATTATTACCACCACTGGTGGATATCAAGGAGTAGGATTTGCCATTCCTATAAATACTGCAAAAAGAGTATTAGAAAATCTGATTGAAGGAAAAAAGATTACCTATGGTTGGTTAGGAATAAATATCCAGGATATCGATGAAAATATCAAAGAATATTTTGGGTTAGAGGATAAAGAAGGAGTGATTGTTGCGGAAGTTTTACCCGATACCCCTGCTGAAAAAGCAGGATTGAAAGAGGGAGATATAATTAAAACTTTTGAGGGAGAGAAAGTAAAAGATATGAATGACCTTATGACTAAGGTTGGTTATACTCCTGTGGGAAAGAAAGTAAGATTGGGGATAATAAGAGATAAGAAAGAAATGTTTATTGATGTGGTGGTGGGAGAAAGACCTGAAGAGTATGCGTTAGCTAAGGGAGAAAAGAGCGTAGGGGCTTGGCGAGGAATGGTGGTAGATAATTTAACTCCAGAAGAGGCAGAACGTAGAGGATTGAATATATCGGGAGGAGTTATTATTGTAAAAATTGAAGAAAACAGTCCCGCAGAGGAAGCAGGATTAAGTGAAGGAGATATAATTTTATCTATAAACAATATTCCCATTAAGAATCTGGAAGACTATCAAAAAATAATTAAAACGATTAAAGGCGATTGTTTAATCCGTACACAGAAAGGCTTTATAATTTTGAAGGAAAAAGTAGAATAGCTTAATGGAAGAGGAAAAGATAAAGGAGTATGTACTCCGTTTGCTTAAATATCGTCCCAGGAGTAAAAAAGAAATAATCGATAAACTTAAAAAGAAAAAAATCCCTTCTGATTCGATAGAAAAAATCGTCAAAGAATTAAGCGATTTAAGATTAATTGATGATAGAGATTTTGTAAGATTTTGGATTAATTGGAGGACGAGAATCAATCCCCGAAGTAAGAATTTTATCTTCTGGGAACTGCGTCAAAAAGGTATTTCTGAAGAGCTAATTGCAGAAGAATTAAAGGTAATAAATAAAGAGGAAGATTATCTACAAGCAGAGGAATTAGCTAGAAAGAAATTCCAAAGGCTGAAAAATATTGAACCTGAAAAAGCAAAACGTCGCCTATACGGATTTCTACAAAGAAGGGGCTTTAATCAAGAAATTATTTTTGAGGTAATAAATAAATTGTTTTCATAAATGAAGACTGACGAAATTAGGAAAGTATTTTTAGATTTTTTTTCTTCTAAAGACCATAAAATTTTTCCTTCCTCTTCCTTAGTTCCCGAAGATGATCCCACTTTACTCTTCACTACTGCAGGAATGAATCAATTTAAGCCTCAATTTTTAGGGAAAATTACCGATTTTCGCAGAGCAGCGAGTTGTCAAAAATGTTTAAGAACTGACGATTTAGAAAAGGTAGGAAAAACTCCTAGCCATCATACTTTCTTTGAAATGTTAGGAAATTTTTCTTTTGGAGATTACTTTAAAGAAGAAGCCATTACCTGGGCTTGGGAATTTATTACTGAGGTGCTTAAGATCCCTACTGAAAAACTTTGGGTATCGGTTTATATTGATGATGATGAAGCATACGAAATATGGGAAAAGAAAATAAAAATAGAGAGACATAGAATTTTAAAATTTGGGCAAAAAGAAAATTTCTGGCCTTCCAATGCCCTCATAGATGGACCTAATGGACCATGTGGACCTTGTTCAGAGATTTTTTTTGATCAGGGAGAAAATGTGGGTTGCCGAAGGATTGATTGTAATCCCTCTTGTGGATGTGGAAGATTTGTAGAGGTTTGGAATCTTGTCTTCACTCAATTTAATCGCCTTGAGGATAAAGAGGGTAAGGGTTATCTTGAACCCCTGCCTCAGAAAAATATTGATACAGGAATGGGATTAGAAAGGATATCCGCAGTAATGCAGGGAGTGCTTACGAATTTTGAGATAGATATCTTTAAACCGATAATAAAAGAGATAGAGAAGGAAATTTCTCCTTTGAAATCTGTAGAAAAGAGTTTGCTCAATGCTATTGCTGATCATGTCCGAGCAGTAGTTTTTGCTATCGGGGATGGGGTTTTGCCCTCCAATGAAGAGAGAGGTTATGTGGTGAGAAAATTGATCCGCAGGGCGGTATGGAATGGATACTCTTTAGGAATAAATAAAGAATTCCTTTATAAACTCGTTCCCATAGTAACAAAGGTAATGCATAATCCCTATCCCGAACTGGAAGAAAGGAGAGAGAATATATCTCAAATTATTTTGGCTGAGGAAAGGCGCTTTCACGATACTTTAGAAGATGGTTTAAATATTTTGAATAGTCTGATGGAAGAACTTAAAAAGAAAAATTTAAATACGCTGAGTGGAGAGGATACTTTTAAATTATATGACACTTATGGTTTTCCTTTTGAACTTACCCAAGCTATTGCTGAAAGAGAGGGTTTTATTGTGGATAAAAAGGGATTTGAGCTTTTAATGGAGGGACAGAGAAAACGTTCTCAAGAAAAGAGTAAGCTTAAAAAAGGTATTTTCATTATGGACGAAGAAGAAAGAAAATTAGAAAAAAGCATAATTTCTGCTACTAAATTTGTAGGTTATGAAAATTTCGAAGTCTCTACAAAAGTATTAGTTATCTTTAAGGGAGGGAGAAATGTCCATGAGGCAAGTACTGATGAAGAGATAGAGATAATTTTAGAGGAGACCCCCTTTTATCCTGAAGGAGGGGGACAGGTAGGAGATAAAGGGCTGATTATTGGTGAGGAAGGAAAGGTAAAGGTTGAAGATACTTTATCTAAAGACGATTACATTGTCCATTATGGAAAAGTAATCTCTGGAAAAATAAAAGTTAACGATAAAGTAAAAGCTTCGGTAGATAAAGAAAGAAGATTAGATATTATGCGTAATCACACTGCTACTCATCTCTTGCAATCAGCTTTACGAGAAATCTTGGGTAGTCACGTTCAACAGGCTGGTTCATTGGTGGAGGCAGAACGTTTGCGTTTTGACTTTACCCATTTTAAAGCAATAGAAGAAGAGCAACTTATGCGTATAGAGAGTAAGGTTAACGAATATATTAGAAGGAATGATAAACTTATCTTTGAAATTATGAAGCTTGAAGAGGCTAAAAGAAAAGGGGCATTAGCTTTTTTTGGGGAAAAATATAAAGAAGAGGTGAGAGTGGTAAGTATCGGAGATTACAGTAAAGAATTATGCGGAGGAACGCACCTAAATTATACTGGAGAAATAGGCTTATTCATCATTACCAATGAATCTTCTATTGCTCAGGGTGTAAGAAGGATTGAGGCAATTACGGGAAGATTTGCTTATCAAAAGATAAGAGAAAAGTTGTCTCTGTTGAGAAATATTTCTTCTACTTACAAGATTAAGGAAGAAGATATTCTTGATTATATAAATAATTTGCTAGGAAAGATTAAGACTCAAGAAAAAGAGCTAAGTAAACTGAAATTGAAGTTTTTTGAGAAAGTAGAATTAGAAGAGTTGATGAAGGAAGTAAGGAATTTAGACGAGATAAAATTAATTCTTAAACGATTAGATGAGCCTATAGAAACTTTAAGAAAATATATAGATATTCTAAGACAAAGATTAAAAGATAAATTCTGTATAATCTTTTCTTCCGGATACGAGGGAAAAGCCTCTTTTCTTATTGCTTCTAATATTTTAGATGCAAAAGAATTGGCGTTAAAAATCTCTTTACTGATTGGAGGTTCAGGGGGAGGAAAGAAAGACCTTGCTCAAGCAGGTGCGAAGGATGTGGAAAAATTGAAGTTAATCGATGAGAGTAATATTTTAAAAATTATAAGGGAGATAAAGAGATGAAGTTATTAAGACTCTACAGCAAAGAGATGGGAAAATTAATAAATCGTCTTTATTTGCGTAAAAAACGTGTAGAAAAAACTGTGGCAAAGATAATTGAAGATGTGCGTAATTTTGGTGATGAGGCAGTAGTAAAATACACCTACAAATTTGATAAAGTAAAATTAAATCCCCGTCAGATACGTGTTACTGAGGCAGAGATAAGTGGTGCTTTTCAAGATATTCAGCCAGATTTTGTAATTAAATTTAAAGAGATAATTGAGAATATCGAAAGATTCTATAAAAAGAGGATAAAAAAATCCTGGCGTATACGTAGCGAAGATGGTGTAGTCTTGGGGGAAGAGGTTTTCCCCTTTAGACGCGTAGGTATATATATACCGGGAGGAACTGCTCCTTTAGTTTCTACCATTTATATGACGGTTATACCCGCAAGGATTGCCGGTGTAGAAGAAATAGTTTTAGCTACCCCTCCTAATAAAGAAGGTTTAATCAATCCTTATATATTGGTAGTGGCAAATCTTCTTAAGATAAAAGAAATTTATAAGATGGGAGGAGCTCAGGCAATCGCTGCCCTTGCTTTAGGAACAAAATTTGTTGAAAGGGTAGATAAGATTGTGGGACCTGGCAATGTTTATGTAACAGAAGCGAAACGTCAACTTTTTGGCTATGTAGATATCGATATGCTTGCTGGTCCTTCAGAAGTAGTGGTAATTGCTAATAGATTTAGCAATCCCTCTTTTGTGATTGCCGACTTGAAAGCTCAAGCAGAACATGCGGGAGGGCTTTCTGTTTTAATTACTACCTCTAAAAGTCTGGGTAAAATAGTTAAGAAAGAGGTAGATAATGGTTATTTAATTGTAGTCAAAAATTTAGATGAGGCAATCGAAATTGCTAATCGGATTGCTCCGGAACATCTTGAGATTTTAGTGAGAAATCCTCGTCGAATAATTAAAAGGATTCGTAATGCGGGTTGTGTTTTTATTGGTCCTTATAGTCCAGTAGCAGTAGGAGACTACATTGCCGGTCCAAGTCATGTTTTACCTACAGGGGGAAGTGCAAGATTTTTTTCCGGCTTAGGTGTGGATGATTTTTTAAAGAAAACTCACTTAGTGATTTATTCTAAAAAAGCCTTAGAGAGGGTTAAAGGACTTGTGGAAATGGTCGCGGGAATTGAAAAAATGGAGAAGCATATGGAGTCAATAAATATCCGATTTTGAAAAAAGGAGTTAAGATGAAAGAAAGAAAAGTTTATATTAGAAGAAAAACAAAAGAAACGGATATTTCTATAAAATTAAATATCGATGGTTTAGGTAAGTCAAATATAGATACAGGAATAGGCTTTTTAAATCATATGTTGGAATTATTTTCCTTTCATGGCTTTTTTGATTTAGAGATAAAAGCAAAAGGAGACTTAGAAGTAGATATTCACCATACCAACGAAGATTTGGGAATTACTTTGGGAGAAGCATTTAAGAAAGCTCTGGGAGATAAAAAGGGAATTAAAAGATTTGGCTCTTCCTTAATACCTATGGATGAGACCCTTGTGCAGGTTGTTTTAGATATTTCAGGGAGACCAAATCTAACTATGGTTGAAGCTCCCGAGATAGAAAATATTAAATCAAAAAGAAGAATAAGCTATACTTTAGAAGATGCAAAACAATTTCTTCGGGCATTTGCTAATACCTTAGGAGTTAATTTACATATCTGTATCCTCTATGGAGAAGATAGCCACCACATCATAGAAGCGATATTTAAAGGTTTGGCAAGAGCCCTCGATGAGGCGACCCAGATAGAAAAACGCAAAAGAGGAATCCCTTCCACAAAAGGGAAAATATAAAGAAGTAGCTAACCTCTTCTATTTCTTTCCTCAATTTCTCTTGATTTTTGACTTCTCATAAGTTATACTCTAAGTGAAACTAAAAATGTTAATTATTCCGGCAATTGATATAAAAGAAGGTAAAGTGGTTCGGCTTTGGCAGGGTAATTTTGAGCAGGCGACAGTTTATTCTGAAAGCCCTTTAGAGACAGCTCTTTTCTGGGAAAAAGAAGGAGCAGAGTTTTTACATATTGTAGATTTAGATGGGGTTTTAGAGGGAAGACTAAAGAATTTAGAGTTGATAAAAGCAATATCTTCAGCGGTGAAAATTCCTGTAGAAATAGGCGGAGGATTAAGGGATAAAGAAGATATTTCTAATTTACTTAAGAATAAAGTAGAGCGTGTAGTTATTGGGACAAAAGCAATTGAAAAGATTGACTGGGTTAAAGAGATAATTAAAGAATTTCCCCAGAGAATAGTAGTGAGTTTAGATGTAAAAGAAGGTTTTTTAGCTACCGAAGGTTGGATTAAAAAAACTTCCGTTAAAGTCGAAGATTTCGTGAAAGAGTTGAAATCTATAGGAATAGAACTTTTTATTTTTACCGATATAGAAAGAGACGGGACATCGGAGGGTTTAAGGATAGACTATATCCAACAATTTCTTTCAAAGACAAAAGTAAAAGTCATTGTTGCAGGAGGAGTAGGCAGTCTTGAGGATATTAGGAGATTAAAATCGATTTCTCAAGAAGGAGTGGAAGGAGTGATTGTGGGAAGGGCACTCTATGAGAAAAAATTTACTTTGAAGGAGGCGATGAAAATTGCAAAATAAAATATCAAATATCAAATATCAAATATCAAAAATAAAAAAATCAGATTTGAAGTTTGATGAGAAAGGTCTTATTCCTGCAGTAATTCAGGACTATAAAACAAACGAAGTATTGATGGTTGCTTACATGAATAAGCTTTCTCTGAAGAAAACATTAGAGACAAAAAAAACACATTTCTGGAGTCGTTCGAGAAAAAAACTTTGGCTGAAAGGAGAAACTTCTGGAAATTTCCAATTGGTTAAGAAAATATTCTATGATTGTGATGGAGATTGCTTATTAATTAAAGTGAAACAGATAGGAGTTGCCTGTCATACGGGTAATCGGTCTTGTTTTTTTAGAGAATTAAATATCAAAAATCAAATATCAAAATGACATTGTGTTTGGTTAAATGGTGATTGGTTAAATAGTTAAATAAACAAAATTTATTTTGATTTTTCAATTAAAACGTATGTACTATCCCATTAAAGAAGATTTTATTAAATTAGCCAAAAAAGGAAATCTTATTCCTGTATATCGGGAACTACTGGCAGATTTGGAGACTCCCGTTTCTGCCTTTATGAAAATCGATACAGAAGAATATTCCTTTTTACTTGAATCGGTAGAAGGACAAGAAAATATCGCTCGATATTCCTTTTTGGGAAGTGGTTCACCTATAGTATTTAAATCAAAAGGGAGAGAGATAGAAATTATTAAAAATGGGAAAAAGATAAGATTTACTACCCATCATCCCCTTTTAGAAATTAAAAAAAATCTTGAGGGTTTTAAGTATGTTCCCTACGGTGAACTTCCCCGTTTTTCTGGTGGTTTTGTAGGATATATTGGATACGATGCAGTGAGATTTTTTGAAGAAATCCCCCCGCATCAAAGAGATGACTTAAATCTTCCTGATTCTTTTTTTATCCTTACCGATAACATAGTTATTTTTGACCACCTTAAACATAAAATTAAGATTGTAGTTAATGCTTATATAGAAGATAAAAATATAGAAAAAAGTTATGATAGAGCCATAGAGAAGATAGAGAAGATTATTAAAAGACTAAAGGAGCCTATAAAGGGGAAAAATTTTTTGGGAAAAAGAGTGAATAAAATTAAGCTCCATTTTCATTCCAATTTTACTAAAGACGATTTTATAGAGAAAGTTAAAAAGGCGAAAAAATATATTAAAGAAGGGGAGATTATTCAGGTAGTCCTTTCTCAGAGGTTTAACACAAAGATTAATGTTGATAGTTTTGATATCTATAGAGCTTTGCGTTCCATCAACCCCTCTCCTTATATGTATTATCTTAAATTTAAAGATTTCTTTCTAATTGGCGCATCTCCAGAAGTTTTTGTCCGTTGCGAGGATGGAAAGGTAGAGTTACGTCCCATTGCCGGAACAAGAAGGAGAGGAAAAGATGATGAAGAAGATAAAGCTTTAGAAGAGGAACTTTTAAAGAGTGAAAAAGAACGTGCAGAGCACATCATGCTTGTAGATCTGGGAAGAAACGATTTGGGAAAAGTGTGTAATTATGGAACAGTAAAGGTTACTGAATTGATGGTAATTGAACGCTATTCTCATGTTATGCATATAGTTTCTGATATTGTAGGAAAATTGAGAAGAGATAAGGATATTTTTGACTTAATAGAGGCAACTTTTCCTGCAGGAACAGTTACGGGTGCTCCCAAGATTAGAGCAATGGAGATTATTTCTGAATTAGAAAAAGTTTCCCGTGGTCCCTACGCAGGATGTGTAGGTTACTTTAGTTTCTCAGGGAATTTAGATTCCTGTATTACTATAAGAACTATAATTGTTAAAGACAAACAAGCTTATATTCAGACAGGAGCAGGTATTGTAGCCGATTCTAAGCCAGAGTTTGAATATCAAGAGACAATCAATAAAGCAAAAGCAATGTTTAAAGCCATAGAGATTGCCCAAAAGGGATTACTTTAGAGATGATTTTAATGATCGATAATTACGATTCTTTTACCTATAATCTCGTCCAGTATTTGGGAGAGATGGGGGAGAAGTTAATTGTTTATCGTAATGATAAAATTACTTTAGAAGAAATAAAGAAATTAAAGCCCGACCACATTGTTATTTCGCCTGGTCCAGGGAGGCCAGAGGATGCAGGGATTTCTAAAGATTTAATTCGTGAATTTGCGGGGAAAATCCCTATTTTGGGAGTATGTTTAGGACATCAGTGTATTGGAGAAGTTTTCGGAGGAAAGGTTGTCGGCGCAAAGAGACTTATGCATGGAAAGACCTCTTTGATTTATCATAATGGCAAAGATATTTTTAAAGGAATAGAAAATCCCTTCGAAGCAACCCGTTACCATTCTTTAATTGTAGAGAGAGAGAGCTTACCCTCTTGTCTTGAAATTACTGCAGAAACAAAAGAAAAGGAGATTATGGGCTTAAAGCATAAAGATTATCCCATTTGGGGAGTACAATTTCATCCCGAGTCAATCCTTACTAAAGAAGGGAAAAAAATTTTAAAAAATTTTGTCAGTTTTTGAGATGAAGAAAAAGAATAAGGGGCTTCTGGATAAAAAGCGATTTGAGTGGTTGGAGAAAGAGAAAAAGGAATACCTTAAGAATTTATCTATGGAAAAAGCGATAAGGCTCGAAGAGAGTCTGATTTCCTCTTCATTTATTTGGGAATGGCGTAAAAATTTCTCAAAAGATAATCCCGTCTGTCTTAAGGATAGTTTAAAGAAAAAGTTATGAAGATTCTATTAGAGGATGTTTATAAAAAAGTAGTTAATTTTTAAATAGAGAAAAATATGAATACATAATCATTAGTGGAATTGCCGCTGGTACATTAGGTGAACCAAGAGTTACCGGAGATGTAGATGTTGATATTTTATTGGACAGAAATAATATTTCTGATTTTTTAAAGAAAGCTAAGAAAGAAGGTTTTAAATTTAGTGAAGAAAAATGTGTTAAAATGGCAAAAGAAACAGGTGTTTTCCAAATAAATTATGGGGATTTTCATATTGATTTTATTATCGCTTCTATAGATTTGGAGAAGGAGGCATTTAAACGAAAAAGAATAATTAGGTTACATAATATAAAAGCTTTTTTTCCTACGCCTGAGGATTTAATTCTTTTAAAGATTATTTCTGGTCGCCCACAAGATTTACTGGATGCAGAAAATATTGTTTTGCGACATAAAGAAAAGCTTGATAGTTTCTTATCTTGAAGATTGGGCAAAGAAATTATCTGAGGAGGCTAAGGATTTAAGAATATACGATACTTTAAAAAACTTTTAAGGAGATGATTAAGGAAGCAATTGCAAAATTGGTAGAAAAAATTGACCTTAGTCGCGAAGAGATGGCTTTGGTAATGGAAGAGATTATGACTGGGCAAGCCCTTCCCACGCAAATCGCCTCCTTTTTAACTGCTCTAAGGATGAAGGGAGAAACTGTAGAGGAGATTACTGCAGGTGCGGAAGTCATGCGGAAACATGTAATCCGGATTAATGTAGATTCAGAAATTGTCTTTGATAATTGTGGAACTGGAGGGGACAATTCACATACCTTCAATATCTCTACTATTTCCTCTTTTGTGATTGCGGGAGCAGGAGTCGTGGTTGCCAAGCATGGGAATCGTTCAGTTTCCGGTAAATGTGGTTCTGCAGATTTAATGGAAGCATTGGGAGTAAATATTGAGGTAGAGAAAGAAATTATAGAGAAGTGTTTAAGAGAAATCGGCATTGGTTTTCTCTTCGCTCCCCGACTTCATCCCGCAATGAAATATGCTACCCCTGTACGGAGAGAATTGGGAGTGAGAACAATTTTTAATATCTTAGGTCCTTTAACCAATCCTGCGGGAGCAACCCATCAACTCTTAGGAATCTATGATAAAAATTTAGGAAAAAAGATTGCGCAAGCTTTAGGGAATTTAGGTTCTCAACATGTTTTGGTAGTCCATGGTTTAGATGGTCTGGATGAGGTTTCTACTGCTTCGGAGACTTTAATCTGGGAATGGAATAGAGGAAGATTGGAGGAATACAAAGTGTCTCCTGAAGATTTTGGTATAAAGAGAGTTTCTTTAGAGGAGTTAAAGAGTAAAGACTTAGAGAAAAATAAAAAAATTGCTTTGGAAGTATTAGAAGGTAAAAAGGGTCCTTGTTATGATATTGTTTTGTTAAATGCTGGTTGTGGTCTATATACTGCAGATAGAGTAAAGAATATCAAAGAGGGAATCGAGTTGGCAAAGGAAATAATTGCTAAAGGATTAGCCAAAAAGAAATTGGAGGCTTTAATAAGACTTACTAAGAATGAAAGATGTATTGAGTAAAATTATTGAATATAAACAGAGAGAAATAGAGGAAAGGAAGAAATTACTTCCTCAGGAAAAAATTTTAAAGGAGATTAACTCCTTACCTTCAACGCGCGATTTTAAAACTGCCATTTCTCAAAATGGTCGCATTAGCCTCATTGCCGAATTAAAAAAATCCTCTCCCTCTAAGGGTATTCTGCGTCGAGAATTTAAACCTAAAGAGATTGCCAGGATATTTGAAATTTCTGGAGCAAAGGCAATTTCTGTGCTTACAGAGGAAAAATTTTTTAAAGGGGATATTAGGTATATAAAAGAAATAAAGAATGTTGTTTCTCTGCCTATACTAAGGAAGGATTTTATTATCGATTTATATCAGATTTATGAATCTCGTTATTATTATGCCGATGCTATACTTTTGATTGCTTGTTTATTGAGTGAGAAAGAATTAAGTATTTTTACTGAGATAGCCAAAAGTTTATCCTTAGGGATAATGGCAGAAGTTCATACGGAAGAAGATTTAGAAAAAGTGTTAAATATTAAGGACTTGGAAATTATCGGCATAAACAATCGTAACCTTTTTACATTCGAGGTAGATTTGGAGACAACTTCACGACTTAAACCCCTTATTCCTGAAGGTAAAATTGTTGTTTCCGAAAGTGGCATAGACTCTTACGAAGATGTAATGTATTTAAAAAACATAGGAGTAAATGCAGTACTTATTGGAGAATCCCTGATGAGGGCTAAGGATATTGAGAAAAAAATAAAGGAATTAATGGGATTTGTTTAAAATTACCAAAATTCCCCTCTCCAATTTTCTGCAAGCAAAATAAGCCTTTTTTATTTGAATAAAACTACCCCTTTATGTTATAATTCGCTTAACAAAAATGGCTATTACGATTAGAGAAGTAGAATATATCGCCAGATTAGCCCGAATAGAACTTACTACCGATGAACTCCAGTATTATACCTTTCAGCTGGACAGAATCTTAGAATATATTAATAAATTAAAAGAAGTAAATGTAGAAAAGGTAGAACCCACGACGGGAGTTTTTCCTCTAAAGAATGTTTTACGTGAAGATGAGATTAAACCATCCTTAGATGTAAAAGAGGTAATGAAAATGGCTATAGTTAAAGAAAAGAATCAGTTTAAGGTTCCGAAAATAATCGAATAAAAGATGAAAAATACTATAGAACTCTCGGAATTAAAGATAAATAGACTCTTAGAATTATATAAAGAGGGAAAACTTACTCCTTTAGAAGTAATTAATTTTTTATTTTCGCGTATCGATAAAATTGAACCAAAAGTTAAATCTTTTGTTTATCTCGATCGAGAAAAAATTATTAAAGAATTAGAAAAAAATAAAAATGGAAGATTAAGAGGAATTCCAGTTACGATTAAAGATAATATCTGTGTAAAAGATGAATTGACTACTTGTGCTTCAAAGATCTTAGAAGGATTTTCTCCTCCTTACGATGCTACAGTGGTAGAGAGGTTAAGAAAAGAGGGGGCAATACTTTTTGGTAAGGCAAATATGGATGAGTTTGCTTTTGGCTCTTCTTGTGAAACGTCTTTCTATGGTCCAACTCATAATCCTTGGAATCTTTCCTGTGTTCCGGGAGGCTCAAGTGGTGGTTCAGCATCAGCGGTGGCAAGCGATGAAACGGTAGCAAGCTTAGGCTCAGATACAGGTGGCTCTATCAGACAACCAGCGAGTTTTTGTGGAGTAGTGGGACTAAAACCCACCTATGGAAGAGTATCTCGTTATGGATTGGTTGCTTTTGCCTCCAGTCTTGATCAGATTGGTCCAATAACTAAAGATGTTCGAGATTGTGCAATATTGATGAATGTGATTGCGGGATTCGATGAACGAGATTCTACTTCCGTAAATCTTCCTGTCCCTGATTATACTAAAGCTTTAGTAAAAGACATAAAGAAAATGAAAATAGGCATTCCCAAGGAATATTTTTTAGAAGGGATTCATCAAGAGGTAAAAAAAGCTATAGAAGAGGCAATTACTTTGATTAAAGACTTAGGTGCAGAGGTAAGAGATGTATCGCTTCCGCATACTCAATATGCGGTGGCTACTTATTATATTATCGCTACTGCGGAAGCCAGTTCCAATCTTGCCCGTTTTGATGGCGTCCAGTATGGTCATCGCACAAAAAATATTTCTTCTGATACGGATATCATTCAATTATATAGTAGGACAAGAAGAGAAGGTTTTGGAAAAGAAGCAAAAAGGAGGATTATTTTAGGAACCTATGTCCTTTCTCGGGGATATTACGATGCTTATTATCTAAGAGCACTTAAAGTAAGGACACTCATCAGAAAAGATTTTGAAGAGGTATTCAAAGAATGTGATTTAATTATTACTCCTACATCTCCTACACCTCCCTTTAAGATTGGAGAGAAGATAGAAGACCCCCTTTCTATGTATCTTTCCGATATTTATACTATTTCTGTAAATCTTGCTGGAGTTCCGGCAATGTCTTTGCCTTGTGGTTTTACTAGCGATGGACTTCCCATAGGAATGCAGATTATCGGGAAGCCATTTGATGAAGAAACTATTTTCCGACTTGCCTATACTTATGAACAAAATACAAATTGGCATCTTAGAAAACCAAATATTGAATAAAATGTACGAAGCAGTGATTGGGTTAGAAGTGCATTTACAATTGAAGACAAAGACAAAGGCTTTCTGTGGTTGTGCCAATCGCTTTGGAGAAGAGCCTAATACATTGGTTTGCCCAGTATGTCTGGGTTTACCGGGAAGTCTTCCTGTGTTGAATAAAAAAGCATTAGAGTATGCTATTAAAGTTGCTTTGGCTTTAAATTGTGAAATAAGGAAAACATTTAAATTTGATCGAAAGAATTACTATTATCCCGATCTTCCCAAAAATTATCAAATCTCTCAATACGATATGCCTCTTTCGGTTAATGGTTACTTAGAGATTGAAAAAGAAGGTAAAAATAAACGTATAAGGATAAGGCGTATCCATTTAGAGGAAGATGCTGGGAAACTTATCCATACAGAAAATTATAGCCTTATTGATTATAACCGAGCAGGTGTCCCTTTATTAGAGATAGTTACTGAGCCGGATATAAATTCACCTCAAGAGGCATACGATTATTTAATTACTCTTAAATCTATATTAGAATACTTAGAAGTCTCTGACTGTGATATGGAAAAAGGTTCTTTACGTTGTGATGCCAATGTCTCTATACGTTTAAAAGATTCAGAAAAGCTGGGAGTGAAAACTGAGCTAAAAAATATGAATTCTTTTAAGGCGGTAAGAGATGCTTTAAGTTTTGAAATTAACCGTCAGATAAAAATCCTTGAAGAAGGGAAAGAGATTGTTCAGGAAACTCGTCTCTGGGATGAAGAAAAGGGGATAACTATCCCCATGCGTTCCAAAGAGGAAGCGCATGATTATCGATATTTTCCCGATCCAGATTTAGTTATTTTTACTGTAGATGAGGAGACTATAGAAAAAATAAAAGAAACTATCCCTGAACTTCCCCATAAACGCTATTTACGCTTTCAAGAAACCTATTGCCTTTCTCCATACGATGCAAAGGTATTGACTTCTTCTAAATATCTTGCCGATTATTTTGAATCTTGTGTTAAACTTTATCCTCATCCCAAAGAAATAAGCAATTGGCTTACTACGGAGCTACTTGCCTATTTGAATGAGAAAAAGATTTCTCCGGAAAATATAGATTTAGTCCCTGAGAAATTTGTTAAACTACTGGAGATATTGGAAGCAAAAAAGATAAATCGCAATACTGCTAAGGAAGTTTTAAAAATAATGCTTGAAGAAGGTAAGGATGCAGATACAATAATCAAAGAAAGAAACCTTTTCTTAATTTCTGATGAATCGGATTTGGAAAAGATAGTAGACGAAGTTATAAAGTTAAATTCTTCTTCTGTAAACGATTATCTAAAAGGTAAAGAGAATGCTCTTATGTTTCTTGTTGGACAGGTGATGAAGAAGACAAAAGGTAAAGCAGAACCCATAAAAGTGCAGGAGATATTGAAGAAAAAATTGAAAGGAGGTTAAAATGCGTAAAGGAATTTTGATTTTTTTAATAATAGGTATATTAAGTTTCGGCTTTACTGTAGAAGCAAAATTAAAACTTTTTAAAGATACTTCTAAAAAAGATTACGATATTTATCAATATTTAGGGTTATTTGCGGAAACCATTTCACTAATCCGTTCAAATTATGTCGATGAGGTAGAGATAAAAGATTTAATCTATGGAGCTTTAAAAGGTATGCTTTCTTCCCTTGATCCTCACAGTCAATTTATGGACCCAGATACTTATAATGAGATAAAAGTAGAGACCGAAGGAGAATTTGGGGGATTGGGAATAGTAATTTCCATTAAGGATGAATTGCTTACCATTATTTCTCCTATCGATGGAACTCCCGCAGATAAGGCAGGACTTAAGGCAGGTGACCGTATAGTAAAGATAGATGGTGTTTCTACAAAAGGGATAACTTTAATCGATGCGGTTAAAAAATTAAGGGGAGAACCAGGGACAAAAGTAAATCTTACCATATTGAGGGAGAATGAGAAAAAACTCCTTGAGTTTACTATTGAAAGGGCAATTATAAAGATAGAGAGTATAAAAGAGGCAAAATTGATTGCGGATAAAATTGGTTATATAAGATTGGTAGAATTTCAAGAAAAGACTCCCCAAGATCTAGAAGAGGCATTGAATAAACTTGAGTCTGAAGGTATGGAGGGTTTGATCTTAGACTTAAGGAATAATCCTGGTGGTCTATTAGATACAGCGGTTGCGGTAGCAGAGAAATTTATAGAACCGGGGAAAATGGTTGTTTTTACAAAAGGAAGGATTGCCAATCAGAATTTAGAATTCTTATCCCGTGCTAAAAAACCACACTTAGATTATCCGATGGTAATACTAATTAATGAAGGAAGTGCCTCTGCATCGGAAATTGTTGCCGGATGTTTACGTGACCATAACCGAGCTGTTCTTCTGGGAACAAAGACTTTTGGTAAAGGTTCAGTTCAGACAGTTATTCCTTTAAGAGACGGTTCAGCGATAAGACTCACTACTTCTAAGTATTTTACCCCTTCAGGAAATCCCATTCATGGAGTAGGGATATTACCCGATGTAGAGGTTCCTCTGGTTGAAGAGACGAAAGAAAAGAAGGAAACAATTAAGCCTGAAGAGATTTTTGAGCAGATTGAGAAAGAAAAGGAAGAGATAGTCTTAGAAGAAACAAAACCTGTTTACGATAATCAGATTCAGAGGGCAATCGATTTACTTAAGGGGTTAAAGGTCTATAGTAGGTGGATGAAAAAATGAAATTAATTTTTAAGATAATCATTTCCGTATTCTTTCTGTTTTTTCTTTACTATTTATTTATTAAGCCTATAGGGATTAATAAAAGAGTTTTAGAAGCTGATCGCATTATAAAAAACACTCTTTCTGAATTTAAAGTTGAGACAAAAGATTTACTTAAGGAAGTTCATGAATTTAAGAAGATAAGATTTAGGCGTGTTGAGACTATTTCTAATACCTACATCGTTCTTCCCGAATTTCCTTTTGACTCATTCCGTTCTATTTTGGAGAAAAAATTATATAAGAAAGGTTTAAGGATTATAGGATGGGAAAAAAATATTAAAGAAAAGACTTATCGTTTAGATATCGGTTTGGGAAACATTAAATTCTACACCCTTATCCTAAAAGCAATAAAAAGAGAAATAAGTAAGGTAATTCTACCTTTTAAAAAAGCAAAAGTTGCTATAGTAATTGATGATTTTGGCTACAGTATGGCAAATATCGATTCTTGGTTAAGTTTTGAAAAACCAGTTACCTTTTCCATTTTACCCAATTTAGATTATTCTACACAGATTGCCAACTTAGCCAATAGTTGGGGGAGAGAAATAATTTTACATCTTCCCCTTGAGCCAAAAAATAAAGAGCTCGAGAGACAGGAAAAGTTTACTATCCTTACTTCTATGTCCCCAAAAGAAATATTGAGAATTTTAGATACCGCCATAAAGAGTATTCCTTATTTAAAAGGTGTATCTAATCACCAAGGTTCACTGGCTACCGAAGATAGAAGAGTAATGGGAATAATTTTAAACGAGCTTAAGAAAAGAAATCTCTATTTTTTGGATAGTTTGGTTACTAACAAATCTGTTTGTCGAGAGATTGCTCAGGAGTTAAATTTAAATTTTCTCCAACGCGATATTTTTTTAGATAATATAGACGATATTGAATACATAAAAGGTCAATTACTTAAACTTGCCAGAGTTGCCCAAACAAAGGGTTTTGCCATCGGTATTGGACATGTGCATACAAAGACTTTGGAAGCCTTAAAAGAATTTTATCCCCTTTTGGAAGAAAAAGGGATTGAATTTGTATACCTTTCAGACTTATTAAAATAATATGGTAGTCCTAGGGATAGAAACATCCTGCGATGAGACCTCTTGTGCGCTCGTAAAGGAAGGTAAAGAAATTCTTAGTAATTTAGTAAGCTCAAGTATCGACTTCCACAGGCGTTTTGGAGGTATTATCCCTGAAGCAGCCAGTCGTTATCATTTAGAATACATTATTCCTCTTCTAGAAAAAACAATTAAAAATGCTAATATAGAATTAAAAGACTTAAGTTTGGTAGCGGTTACCTATGGACCGGGACTTCTGGGAGCTTTGATGGTGGGTTTAAATGTAGCCAAAGCAATTAGTTTTAGTTTAAAAATACCTTTAATCCCCATAAATCATATTGTTGCTCATTTGTACGCATGTTTTTTGAATAAAGATACTTATCCAGAACTTCCTTCGATAGGTTTAGTTGTTTCAGGAGGTCATACAGAATTATTTTATATTAAGGAATTTAATGAATTAAAACTTTTAGGAAAGACTCGTGATGATGCTTGTGGAGAGGCTTTTGACAAAGTAGCTAAGATATTGGGATTGGGATTTCCCGGAGGTCCAGTTATTGAAGAAAGAGCAAAGAAAGGAAAAAGTAGAATCAAGTTTAAATGTGCAAAGTTTAAAGATTCTTTAGACTTTAGCTTCAGTGGGATTAAGACTGCAGTTTTATATTATGTTAAAAAAATTACTCAGGATGGGAAAAGGTTAAGTGAAGAAGAAATAAATGATATCTGTGCCAGTTTTCAAGAAAAAGTTTTTGAAATCTTAGTTGAAAATGCCCGGAGAGCGTGTATAATGAGAAAGACGAAATCTTTAATTTTAGGAGGGGGAGTAGTGGCTAATTCCTATCTTCGTGAGAAAATGAAAGAGATGGGAGATAGGGAAAAAATAAAGATTTATTTTCCTCCCCAAGAGCTATGTACAGATAATGGAGCTATTGTGGCTGGGTTAGGATATAGACTTTTCAAATTAGAAAATATAATTACTGATTATTCGTTAGAGCCAAAACCGATTATTGAGATAGGGGGTTAGGATGTTTTCGGATAAAGAGATGGTTTTACGCCTCTTACTTTCAGTTGTATTGGGAGGGTTAATTGGACTTGAACGAGAGGCTCATGGCCGGGCTGCGGGATTAAGGACGCATATTCTTGTTTGTTTAGGCTCTTGTTTAATTATGTTTACATCTATGCATCTGTATGAGGTATATAAAGGTTTAGCACAGGTAGACCCAGCACGCATTGCCGCTCAAGTAGTAAGTGGTATAGGATTCTTGGGGGCTGGGACTATTTTACGTTTTCGTGCTTCGGTGAGAGGTTTAACTACCGCTGCTAGCCTTTGGACAGTAGCAGGATTGGGACTGGCTATAGGCTCGGGATTCTATAATCCTGCTTTTATTACTACAGGTTTAGCTTTAATTACTCTGGTTTTACTTAACAAATTGGAAAGAGTTTGGTTAAGGAAAGATTGGTATAGATTTATAGAAATAGAAACTGATGGAGAGTTAAAGACACTCGCAGAGATCAGAAAAATTCTTTCAGATTATGATGTAGAGATAAGGGATTTTGATATCTTACATACGGAAGAAGATAAAGTGATTTTGAAAATGTGGCTTAAATTTATTACCTGTAAATACGATGATGAGATTTTAAATAGGGTGGTAAAGACAAAAGGAGTCTATAAGGCAAAATGGGAATAAAGTAAGTGAGGAATTTAACAATGACAAAATAATGATAGAGTTATAGGTTATTGTGTAATGTGAAATGTGTAATGTAAAGCTAAGATTGCTTAAAATACTGTAGGAGCAAACGAGCGACAAAAATAGTAGAATAAGCAGGTTAGTAGGTAGGAGTTAGGTAAGTTAGGGAGAAGTAGTCAGGAGTGAGTAGTGAGGGGTTAGGTGAGTTAGGAAGTTAGGTAAGTTAGGGAGTTAGGAAGAAGTAGACAGGAGCGAACGAAGTGAGCGACAGATTAGTTAATTAGTAGTTAGTAGAGAGTATGTAGTATATAGGGAATATAGGGAGGTAGGAGAAGACAGGAAGGTGGCAATAGGTTTAGATATCAAAATAAAGAGGAAAGGGGTCGACAGTCCCGAGAATTCGGGACGCCAGCAGGGGAAAACCTTGGTTTTCCCAGATGGGGAGCTCGCGTAAGTGAGCGATAGAGGAGGTGATTTTAATGCCTGAAGAAAAAAAAGATTCTCTAAGTAAAGAGGAGTTGTCGCAAATCTATGCTACTTCTATTAAGACTTTGGAAGAAGGGAGTATAGTAAAGGGTAAAATTATTGAAGTAAGAGATAACGATGTGGTTGTAGATATTGGCTATAAGGCAGAGGGATTTATTTCGAAAGCAGAATTTCCTGATCCTGAGAAGATAAAGGTAGGGGATGAAGTTGATGTTTATATAGACGATTTAGAAAATGAACAAGGTATGGTGGTACTTTCAAAGATCAAAGCGGATCGCACATTGAGTTGGGAGAGGATTCAGGAAAATTATAAAGAGGGAGATTTAATAGAAGGAAAAGTAGTAAGTAAAGTAAAGGGAGGGTTAATGGTAAATGTAGGAGTAGAAGCATTCCTGCCTGCCTCCCTATCAGGAGCAAAAGGCCCTGCAGGTTTAGATAAGATGATTGGACAGGTACTAAAGTTTAGGATAGTAAAGATGAATAAACCACGGAAGAACATCGTGCTTTCTCGTAAAGATGTAATAGCTTTGGAGAAGGAAGAAGCAAAGAAGAAACTCCTTGAGAGTTTGAAAGAGGGAGAAATTCGCACAGGAGTGGTTAAGAATATTACTGATTATGGAGCATTTATAGACTTAGGGGGAATAGATGGCCTTTTGCACATTACTGATATGACTTGGGGAAGAATAAGCCATCCCTCTGAAATGCTTGCTTTGGGAGATAAGATTGAGGTAATGATTTTGAGTGTAGATAAAGAAAATGGTAAAGTCTCTCTAGGACTGAAGCAAAAGACAGAAAATCCTTGGAAGGATATAGAAAAAAAATATCCTGTGGGAGCACGCGTAAAAGGAAAAGTAGTAAACATTGTTCCCTATGGTGCTTTTGTAGAACTGGAAAAGGGAGTAGAGGGGCTGATCCATATTTCCGAATTTTCTTGGACAAAAATACATGATCCCCACGAAGTAGTTGCTATTGGAGATGTAGTGGAGGTCATTGTAGTAAGTGTAGATTCTGAGAATAAAAAGATTTCTCTAAGCATAAGACAGTTAGAACAAGATCCTTGGAAAAAGATTGTAGAGAATTATCCAGTGGGAACAAGAGTTAAAGGAAAAGTAAAACATATCACCGATTATGGAGCTTTTATAGAATTGGGAGAAGGTATTGAAGGGATGGTGCATGTTTCAGATATTTCTTGGACAAGGAAGATCAAAAATCCTGCGGAAGTTTTGAAAAAGGGAGAGAGAGTGGAGGCGGTGGTCCTTTCTTTGGATCAAGAGAATAGGAGGGTAAATTTAGGGATAAAACAGCTTATTCCTGATCCCTGGCCTCAGTTAATGGAAAAGTTCAAACTAAACTCCGTGGTTGAGGGAGTAATTAAAAATATTACCAATTTTGGTATATTTGTAGAACTTGCTCCTGAACTTGAGGGATTAGTCCATATTTCTGAAATAGATCCTTCCATAGCCAACAAACTTGAGGAGGTATATAAAGTAAAGGATAAAATTAAGGTAAAAATAATAAAAATTGACCATGAGAAAAGACAGATTAGTTTAAGTACAAAGATATGAAGAAGAGTTTGGAAGAAAAAATAGAAAAGGATTTAGAGTTAATCCAACGGGGAACCGTAGAAATCATCTCTTTAGAGGAGCTGAGAGAAAAGATAAAAAATTTTTATGAGAAAGGTATCCCTTTAAAGGTAAAAGCAGGCTTCGACCCTTCTGCTCCAGATATACATTTAGGTCATACAGTGTTATTGCGCAAGATGAGGATGTTTCAGGATTTAGGCCATACAGTTTATTTTCTAATCGGAGATTTTACCGCGCGCATTGGAGACCCTTCCGGACGTTCTACCACACGAAGACCACTTACGCATGAGGAAGTAAAAAAGAATGTTTTAACCTACGAAAAGCAGATATATAAGATTTTGGATAAAGAAAAGACAAAAATAGTCTATAATTCCTCCTGGTATGGAAAGATGAAATTTGAGGAAATCCTCGATCTTGCCTCACATTATACTGTAGCAAGGCTCTTAGAACGGGATGATTTTTTAAAACGTTATAAGGAAAATAAACCGATTACTTTACTGGAATTTCTTTATCCCCTTATGCAAGGATACGATTCAGTGGTTCTTGATGCGGATATAGAATTGGGAGGGACAGACCAGAAATTTAATCTTTTAGTTGGCCGTGAACTGATGCGCGATTATGGAAAAGCTCCTCAGGTCATCATTACCCTGCCTCTTTTGGAAGGAACTGATGGTAAGGAGAAGATGTCTAAGAGCCTAAACAATTATATTGGAATCGATGAAGCTCCCGAGGCTATGTTTGGGAAAATAATGTCTATACCGGATGAAATTATGCCTAAATATTATGAACTACTTACCAATTTACCCTTAGATATTTTAAAAAATAAGCATCCGCGGGAAGCAAAATTTAATTTGGCAGAAGAGATTGTAAGGCAATATTATGGAGAGGAGAAAGCAAAAAAAACCGGTCAGGAATTTGAGCGGGTTTTTAAGGAAAAGGAAGTTCCTGAGAATATTATAGAGTTTAAACTTTCTCCCTCAGAATTAAAGGAGAGGCGCATCTGGATTGTCAAATTGATGCGTCTTTTAAATTTTGCCTCCAGTAATGCGGAGGCAAGACGCCTAATTGAACAGGGTGGAGTAACTTTGGACGGGGAAAAGATTACTGACCCCAACTTAGAAGTAGAGATTAAAAAGCCCCTTATCCTTAAAGTAGGGAAGTTTAAATTCGCCAAGATTTTACTTAAAGATTAATGTTGAGACATAAGAATTAATTCTTCTCTTACTAAATCTTCTCTTCCTTCTTTAATAAGTTGAGAAGCAGTTTTCCCATATTTTTCTTTAAGTCTATCATTTAATCTCCTATTGATATTTTTAATCATACTCCCATCCTTTACTCCAGGTATAATTTCCACAATTAATTCACATACTCTATAATTAATAGTTGCTATTTTAAGAAATTCCTCAGTTAATTTTTCTTGAGCCACCCCCATTCTTTTGAGCAATTCTACCTTTGGTTTGATATTATCCTCTAAACTTAAGCCCAGAACTTGAGGATGTGTTTTTATTATCTCTCCTATATCTTTTTTAGATAAGCTTAATTCCGTAACAAAATATTCTACCTTTGGTTTGATATTATCCTCTAAACTATAACCCAGAACTTGAGGGAAAGTCTCTATTATTTCATCTACGTCGTTTTCTGTAAGTCCCAATTCTTTAAAATAAACAACGAGCTGGTCCCTTTTTGTCTGTGGTCCTCTTATTTTTCTTAAGGCAAGGGAACAAAAAGAAACATTTCTAAGTAGATAGATACCATCAAAAGTAAGAGAAAAGAAATTAATTAGTAAGAGAAAAATTACAATACTTGCAAATTTAATTTTTCTTATTATATTTGAATCTGTCCAATTTTTATTTGAAATTACAAAATCCTTCATTTTAAATTTCCTCATGTTAAATATAACATGCTTTTAAGGTTTCGTCAAGGTCTGAGAAAATTTTTATTAAGTTGGGAGATAAAAAGGTCGATGCTTTTGCAATTTTTTCAAAAGATGACATTTTTATATTGCAACAACAAGGTGAGGAAGAGGACCTTGACAGAGGTCTTTTTTTATGCTATATATTATTAAGTAATTAAAAATTATAGGGAAGATGAGGAAAATATTTTTTATTTTACTTTTTGTAATTTTATTAAAACCCCATAATCTCTGGGCGGATTCTTTGCTTTTAAAAGAGGCAGAGAAATATTATCAGCAAGGAGAGAAAGAGTTTAAATTGGGTAATTTTGAGGAAGCAAAGAAATATTTTCAAAAAGCTTTGGCTATAAATCCAAATCTTACAAATGCTTGCTACTATTTGGATGAGATTGCAAAGATTAAAGGAGAGGCGGAAATAATTTCTCCACTATTAGAATATCCAAGAGAGAAAGAAAAGATTATCCAAGAAGCTAAGGAGTGGGAGAAAGAATTAGTGGGTAAAAAGGAAGTATTTATTTCTACTCCTGAAGAAATTTCATTGGAGGAACCTTCTGTTATAAAAGGGAATTATACAGGAATTACCCCATATGAAATTTATAAAGCAGAGAAGAGAGGTCCAACGATTATCACCCGTCTTGATCCCTATCATCCTGAACACAAGGATTTTAAAATTCCCTATTATAAGGATAGGGAAGGATTAAAGATTACACCGATTGTGGGGATAAGGGGAGAGTATATGGTAAATAGAGAGTTGCCGGGTATAGAATGTCTGATTCAAGAGGCGCAAGAATTTAATCAGAGAAATATTGAGCAGGCAAAACAGTATCTTTCTATAAATGACAAAGAATATCATCGCGAAGAGATAATTCTACATTACAAAGAAACCTGGCCCAAGTTTACCTATACTTATCATGAGGAAAGAGCAAGAAGAGAATACGATGCACGGACAATTTGGGGACCAGATAAGGTTTATTACGACAATTATAACAAAAGATATTATCAGATTGAACATGCTATTCCGGGTATTAAGAATTTTGGTTCTCTTAGATGGAAATTCCGTTACGGGGATGAAGTTGGCTATAAACCCAATGATCCAGCAGGATATAAAGAAATAGATTCTTATTTATTTGGTTTAGAGACTAATCCATATTTTCCCTTATTAGGGACATTTGGAGCTAAAATCGAGTTTACATACATGGACAAAGATTATTCTCATAATGAAAGTTTAGGGTTAGCTGAGCAATGGGCGAAAGAAAGGGACTTCTTTGTGGAATTGGATTTTTATTATCCTGAAAAATTTTTAAGAATAAAACCGCACTTTTTCTACAAAAAAGAAAGACTTTACCCTGATTACAATACCTGGTATGATAGGAAAAATGGGGTAAAGGTGGAGAAAGATTTAAATGGTAAAATTAAGTTTATTTCCGATTGGACTTATATGGATTATGCACGGGATAAAAATCCGTTCCTTGCTTCTGCAACCCATCTTTCCGCTTCCTGCTGGAAGTTGGAGAATGATTTAGAATACGAATTTATCCGCGATTGGAAATTGAAATTTGGTTACGATTATGGAAATGCCTTAGGTTTTAGTCTTTTTGATTATTATACCTTACGTTCTGAATTACAATATAAAAAACCTGGTTTAGGAGAATTTAGACTCGGCTATGGGCTTACTCGATATTATAAATTGGATGATGAGGTAAATACATTCCTTTTTAAATTGGGGTTATTCATATGAGAAAAATTTGTCTAATTTTGATTCTGTTGGGTTTAAACTTTTCTCTTGCTGAGGCAGAGATTCTAAAAATTGATGATTTTGATCGCTGTCAGAAGCCTAGTCTTATTAGTGGAGACTATGGTTCTTGGAATAGGACAGAATGGGATAGGAGTCAGTATTGTAATGAGTCTTATACCTCTAATCCCCATATTGTCTATGGAGGAAAGGGTTGTTCTCTTCAACTTGACTACGATGTAGATTCGCCCAATCCTGCATATAATGGTTTTTGGATGCGTTTGGAAAAGATTAACTTAAATAATTATAGAAATTTTGTCTTTTTTGTTAAAGGAGATGAAAAGAAGGGCTATACTACAAGGTTTAAAGTGGAACTTAAAAGTATGAAAGGAGATATTGCCCGTTATGAAGTAGAAGGAATAAACTCGGAATGGAAAAAAGTAGTCCTTCCTTTAGGACCTGCTTTAAAAGAGGGAGACTTTTCTGAAGCCTTCGAGTTTACCATTGTCTTTGATGACCAGTTTGTGACGCAAAAAAAAGGAAGAATTTACCTCGATAATATTTATCTTACCAATTGAATAAAATTTTATCGAAAAGATAGCATCTTTTTAAGTTTCATGAAAAGTAAAAAAGCTTGACAAAAATCCATTCTTGTGGCATATAATAATTGGAAGAAGAGAAAAAAGATAAAAAATACTTGACAAAATAAAAAATTTTTGTATAATAATTTTTGCCTTAAGAAGGAAACTAAATTGAAAGGTTCTCTGAATAAATTTGGTTAAATAATCAGAGCGTGACGATAATTAAGAAAATAAAAAAAGGCATCGTCACGATGCCTTTTTTATTTCTTTTTGCTCTTTGAAAAATAACCAAGTTGCTCCTTCAATTCCTTGAAAGTTTTTCTTTCGGAGAGTTTGATCCTGGCTCAGAGTGAACGCTGGCGGCGTGGATTAGACATGCAAGTCGTGCGATCCCGAGAAATCGGGATAGCGGCAAACGGGTGAGTAACGCGTGAGTAACCTACCCTCTAGACTGGGATAACCTTGTGAAAACGAGGCTAATACCAGATAAGTCCCGACTGACCGAAGTCAATCGGGAGAAAGGTGGCTTAATTCCGGCGGTAACGTCGGAATGCTACCGCTAGAGGATGGGCTCGCGTCCTATCAGCTAGTTGGTAGGGTAACGGCCTACCAAGGCGATGACGGGTAGCTGGACTGAGAGGTCGGCCAGCCACACGGGGACTGAGACACGGCCCCGACTCCTACGGGAGGCAGCAGTCGAGGATCTTGCGCAATGGGCGAAAGCCTGACGCAGCGACGCCGCGTGCGCGATGAAGTCCTTCGGGATGTAAAGCGCTGTCAGTTCGGAATAAACCTTAGATCAAAAATATTGGTCTAAGGTCGACTGTACGAACAGAGGAAGCCACGGCTAACTCCGTGCCAGCAGCCGCGGTAATACGGAGGTGGCAAGCGTTACTCGGATTCACTGGGTGTAAAGGGTATGTAGGCGTTCCGGTAAGTTCTAGGTGAAATCCTTCAGCTCAACTGAAGAATTGCCTAGAAAACTGCCGGAATTGGGTTCGGGAGAGGGAAGCGGAATTCCCGGTGTAGCGGTGAAATGCGTAGATATCGGGAAGAACACCCGTGGCGAAGGCGGCTTCCTAGACCGAAACCGACGCTGAAATACGAAAGCTAGGGGAGCGAACAGGATTAGATACCCTGGTAGTCCTAGCCGTAAACGATGGGTACTAGGTATCCCTGCTCAAACGGGGGTGCCGTAGCTAACGCGTTAAGTACCCCACCTGGGGACTACGGCCGCAAGGTTAAAACTCAAAGGAATTGACGGGGGCCCGCACAAGCGGTGGAGCATGTGGTTTAATTCGATGCTACACGAAGAACCTTACCAGGGCTTGACATGCAGGGAGTAGGAACCCGAAAGGGGGACGACCCGTTAAGTCGGGAACCTGCACAGGTGCTGCATGGCTGTCGTCAGCTCGTGCCGTGAGGTGTTGGGTTAAGTCCCGCAACGAGCGCAACCCTTGCCCTTAGTTGCCACCAGCTCTTCGCAAGAAGAGGCTGAGCACTCTAAGGGGACTGCCCTCTCCAAGAGGGAGGAAGGTGGGGATGACGTCAAGTCCGTATGGCCTGTATGCCCTGGGCCACACACGTGCTACAATGGGAGCTACAGCGGGAAGCGAAGCCGCGAGGCGGAGCAAATCCCTGAAAAGCTCCCCCAGTTCAGATTGGAGTCTGCAACTCGACTCCATGAAGACGGAATCGCTAGTAACGGCGGATCAGCCATGCCGCCGTGAATACGTTCCCGGGCCTTGTACACACCGCCCGTCAAGTCACTTGAGTCAAATGCACCTGAAGTCGCTGACCCAACTCTGACGGCAACGTTGGAGAGGGAGGCGCCCAAGGTGTGTTTGGCAAGAGGGACTAAGTCGTAACAAGGTAGTCCTAGCGGAAGCTGGGGCTGGATCACCTCCTTTCTAAGGAAGAAAATAAGGAGCAACTTGGTTATTTTATCTTCTTTTTTAAGCGGGCCCATAGCTCAGTTGGCAGAGCACTGTGCTGATAACGCAGGGGTGACTGGTTCGATCCCAGTTGGGCCCATTCCAAAATTTGCAAAGCAAATTTTGGAAATCAAATATAATAATTTTGATTTTTGCATTTTAATTTTTGATTTTTTTTGGGGATGTAGCTCAGTTGGGAGAGCACTTGATTTGCATTCAAGGGGTCGCGGGTTCAAATCCCGCCATCTCCAAGATATTTGCTCTTTGAAAATTTGGTAAAAATTTGTGGTCAAGCTACTAAGGGCTTATGGTGGATGGCTAGGCGGAAGGAGGCGATGAAGGACGTGGTAAGCTGCGATAAGCTCCGGGGAGTCGCAAACAGGCGTTGATCCGGAGATCTCCGAATGGGGAAACCCATCCCAGGTTATGCGGGGATATCTCTTGCTGAACCCATAGGCAAGAGAGGCTAACCAGGGGAAGTGAACCATCTCAGTACCCTGAGGAAAAGAAACCGAATGGGATTCCCCCAGTAGCGGCGAGCGAAAAGGGAACAGCCTAAACCCTGATAATGTAAAAGGCTATGCCCGTTGTTATCAGGGGGTTGCGGGATTTATCCGGAAGAAGGCATAGCTTCTTCGGGAAGTTACCAATCCTATCTTTAGTCGAATACCTTGGAAAAGGTAGCCAAAGAAGGTGAAAGCCCTGTAGACGAAAAAGATAGGACTTCCTGGGATAAATCCCGAGTACTACGGGACACGGGAAACCCCGTAGGAAGCGGGCCTGACCACAGGCCAAGGCTAAATACTCCCTTCCGACCGATAGTGGACTAGTACCGTGAGGGAAAGCTGAAAAGTACCCCGGTGAGGGGAGTGAAATAGTACCTGAAACCATAAGCTTACAAGCGGTCGGAGCCTCGACGGCAACGTCGGGGTGACGGCGTACCTTTTGCATAATGAGCCGGGGAGTTACTCCTGTACAGCGAGCTTAACCTCGCTAAGCGAGGGTAGGCGTAGGGAAACCGAGTCCTAACTGGGCGCTAAGTTGTACAGGGTAGACCCGAAGCTGGGGTGATCTACCCATGGCCAGGGCGAACCTCGAGTAACATCGAGGGGAGGTCCGAACCCGTCACTGTTGAAAAAGTGTGGGATGAGCTGTGGGTAGGAGTGAAAGGCTAAACAAACCCAGGGATAGCTGGTTCTCCCCGAAATAACTTTAGGGTTAGCCTCGAGATTGGAAAGTGGGGGTAGAGTACTCGATGGGCTAGGGACCTCACCAGGTTGCCAAACCCAACGAAACTCCGAATACCACTTTTCCGTATCTCGGGAGTCAGTCTACGGGCGATAAGGTCCGTGGTCGAGAGGGGAACAACCCAGACCACCAGCTAAGGTCCCTAAATGCAGGCTAAGTGGAAAAGGATGTGAAATCGCGTAGACAACCGGGATGTTGGCTTAGAGGCAGCCATCATTTAAAGAGTGCGTAACAGCTCACCGGTCGATTACCCCACACCCAGCTTGCTGGGTGTGGGGTGCGATTTCGCGCCGACAATAATCGGGGCTAAGCCTGCTACCGAAGCTGTGGACTACCACATCTGTGGTAGTGGTAGGGGAGCATTCCACCGCGGTGAAGTTCTGACGTAAGTCAGGATGGAGCGAGTGGAAGAGAGAATCCCGGTATAAGTAGCGAAAAAACCCGCGAGAAACGGGTTCGCCGAAAGTCTAAGGTTTCCTGGGGAAGGTTAATCCGCCCAGGGTTAGTCGAGCCTAAGCTGAGGCCGAAGGGCGTAAGCGATGGACAGCCGGTTAATATTCCGGCACCACTTCTTTGGTATCCGCGCAAGCGGTAAACCTAAGGGTGACGCAGGAAGCTAAGCCAGCTCCGTGCAGACTTACGGAGTCCAAACCTGTAGTCCTGCTGAAAAACGGGATGAGGGGTGTAAGGGAGCTCGATCTACGGAGAGAGCGAACTGGCTGAGGCTATACTGCCGAGAAAGAACCCTGATGGTGACACCAAAGAGGTGCTCGTACCGCAATCCGACACAGGTAGACTGCCAGAATATGGTAAGGCGCTCGAGAGAACCCTCGTCAAGGAACTCGGCAAAATGGCCCCGTAACTTCGGAAGAAGGGGTGTCTCGCTGCTTGTAGTCTCTTGCAGACGAAGGGCAGTGGGATCGCAGTTAAGAGGCCCATGTGACTGTTTAGTAAAAACACAGGTCTCTGCAAAGTCGTAGATTCAAGACGACGTATAGGGACTGACACCTGCCCAATGCCGGAAGGTTAAGGGGAGAGATTACTCTCCGGTGTTTCATCGGAGGGGAAGTCTCAAACCGAAGCCCCGGTGAATGGCGGCCGTAACTATAACGGTACGACCAGGAAGCAGTCCTGGAAGGGCCGTTGTAAAATCTGGCTATATGCTGGGACGTCTGAGAATCCGGCATTACCGAGGAGGTGAAAAAATGTCCGGTGCAGACAATCAGCAGGAAAGACTGCCTCAAGACGAAAGGTTCCAGTGGTTCCTGGCGGGGATAATTGAGGGTGAGGGAAGCGTAACAGTTTCCATTAAGGCTCATCCGTCGGCAAAGTTTGGTTATTATGTAGATCCGGAATTCTTCCTCTACCAAAAGGTAGAAGGAAGGAAGATTTTGGAGATGGCAAAAAAGTTTTTTGGAACAGGCCGGATCTATCCCAAACCAGGAAATGAAGAAGTTTTGGTTTTTGCTATCACTAACCGACGGAGCCTTAAGGAAAAAGTTCTTCCCTTTTTAAAGAAATATATGGTTTATTCTCCCCGCATAGAAAAATATAAGATCTTCACGGAGATAGTCGAAGATATGGAAAATCGGAAACACTGGACGCCTCAGGGGCTGGCGCGCATTGTCGAGAAGGCATATGCGCTGAATCCAGACTCCAAAGGGAAGGAAAGAAAGAGAGAGTTGGAAGAAGTCTTGGGCAGAATCCTCAGAGACCATACGCCAGATGCATTCCGAGAATAAAGAGGAATGCAAAGATATGGTCCAGTCTTTATGGCGACATAAAGGAAACTGCCTAAGGTAGCGAAATTCCTAGTCGGGTAAGTTCCGACCCGCACGAATGGTGTAACAACATGGGCGCTGTCTCGACGGGGGGCTCGGCGAAATTGTAGTAGCGGTGAAGATGCCGCTTACCCGCAGGTAGACGAAAAGACCCCGGAACCTTTACTGTACCCTGGTATGGGATTTTGGTCCGATATGTGTAGGATAGGTGGGAGGCTGTGAAGTCCCGACGCTAGTTGGGATGGAGCCGACGGTGAAATACCACTCTTATCGTACTAAAGTCCTAACCCCGACCTCTGAAGCGAGGCGGGGGACAGTGCCAGGCGGGCAGTTTAACTGGGGCGGTTTCCTCCTAAAGAGTAACGGAGGAGTCCAAAGGTTCCCTCAGTGCGGTCGGCAATCGCACGTTGAGTGCAAAGGCATAAGGGAGCTTGACTGCGAGTCCGACAGGACGAGCAGGGGAGAAATCCGGGCTTAGTGATCCGGCGGTGCTGTGTGGGAAGGCCGTCGCTCAACGGATAAAAGGTACTCCGGGGATAACAGGCTTATCGGTCCCGAGAGTTCACATCGACGGACCGGTTTGGCACCTCGATGTCGGCTCATCGCATCCTGGGGCTGGAGAAGGTCCCAAGGGTCCGGCTGTTCGCCGGTTAAAGCGATACGTGAGCTGGGTTTAGAACGTCGTGAGACAGTTCGGTCTCTATCTCCTGTGGGCGTAGGATACCTGAGGGGGGTTCTCCCTAGTACGAGAGGACCGGGAGGAACGAACCTCTGGTGTACCAGCTGTTCCGTCCGGAGCATAAGCTGGGTAGCTATGTTCGGTTGGGATAACCGCTGAAAGCATCTAAGCGGGAAGCCCGCCCCAAGACTAGGTATCCCTGAAGGCATCCCGGAGACTACGGGTTCGATAGGTCCCAAGTGTAAGCGCCGTAAGGCGTTGAGCTTAGGGATACTAAGGAAGCCGTTTGGCTTGACCACAAATTTTTACCACAAATTTTTATAGATTTTAAGTCCCGGTAACCATACTGAGGAGGAAACACCCGTTCCCATTCCGAATACGGTCGTTAAGCTCCTCAAGGCCGATGGTACTATGCTGGCAACGGCATGGGAGAGTAGGTAGTTACCGGGATTTTTTTTGCCTTTATAAGTAAACACAATTTGTCGTATTTATTCTTATTCTTGAATACAAAATATTGTATTTTTTTCTTGACAAGATTTTTTATTTCTGCTATCCTTTTTTAAGAAGAAAAAATTTAACTGCAATAAACGATTTAACAATTTAAATTGAGGAGGTGGAGATGGATTATTTTGAGCCAAAACTTACAGAAAATGCTTTAAAGGTTTTAGAGAGACGTTATCTTTCTAAAAATGAAGAAGGGAAAATTATCGAGACTCCTCGCGATATGTTTATGCGCGTAGCAAAACATATTGCCTCTGCAGATAGATTGTATGGTAAAAGAGAAGAAGATATTAATAATCTTGCCTATACTTTTTATAAGGTAATGGCTGAGGGTGAATTTATGCCCAATTCTCCTACTTTGATGAATGCGGGAAAAGAATTGGGACAGCTTTCTGCCTGTTTTGTTATTCCCATAGAAGATTCCATGGAGAGTATTTTTGAAGCAGTAAAATCTACTGCTCTAATCCATAAAACCGGAGGAGGAACAGGATTTGATTTTTCCAAACTTCGTCCTAAAAATAGTCCGGTGAGAACAACCGGAGGAGTTTCTTCGGGACCAGTTTCTTTTATGAAAGTATTTAATGCCGCTACCCAAGCTATAAAACAGGGAGGAACGCGACGGGGAGCAAATATGGGTATTTTAAGGGTCGATCATCCTGATATATTAGAATTTATTACTTGCAAACATGACGATAAGGAGATTACCAATTTTAATATCTCCGTTGCTTTGACCGAAGAATTTATGGAAAAAGTAGAAAAGGATGAAGAGTATGATTTGATCGATCCACGAACAAAGAAAGCAGTTAAAAGACTTCGTGCACGGGAAGTTTTTGAATTAATTGTAAAACAGGCTTGGAAAAATGGTGAACCAGGAATCATTTTTATTGATCGAATAAATAAGACTAATCCTACTCCTCATTTAGGGAAGATTGAGTCTACAAATCCCTGCGGAGAGCAGCCTCTCTTACCTTATGAGTCTTGTAATTTGGGAAGTATAAATTTGGCAAAGATGCTTAAATCTTCTTATGGAAAACTTGAAGTTGATTGGGAAAAATTGCGCACAGTTACCCATATCGCAGTTCATTTTTTAGATAATGTAATCGATGTTAATAAATTCCCTTTGAAAGAGATTGAAGAGAAAACGAAACTTACGCGCAAGATTGGTTTGGGAATAATGGGTTGGGCAGATATGTTGGTACAGCTGGGCATTCCCTACAATTCAGAAGAGGCTATTGAACTTGCGGATAAAGTAATGTCTTTTATTTTAAAAGAAGCGGAAAATAAATCTATGCAATTGGCGGAAGAAAGGGGAGTTTTTCCTGCTTTTGAAGGAAGTAAATGGGCTTTGGAAGGAAAAAGGTTGAGAAATGCTACTTTGACTACTATTGCTCCTACAGGAACAATAAGTATTATTGCGGGAGCATCGAGTGGGATTGAGCCTATATTTGCCCTTGTTTATACAAGGCATGTGATGGATAAAGATAAACTTTTAGAAGTAAATCCCTATTTTGAGAAGATTGCCAAGGAGAGAGGATTCTATACAAAAGAATTGATGGAAAAAATTTCTGAGAAGGGTTCTTGTCAGGAGCTACCTGAGGTTCCTGAGGACGTAAAGAGAGTCTTTGTTACCGCCTTAGATATTACTCCTGAATGGCATATCCGTATGCAAGCGGTATTCCAGAAATATACCCATAATGCGGTTTCTAAAACAGTAAATTTTCCTTATCATGCTACAGTGGAAGATGTGAAAAGAGTATATCTTTTAGCTTACCAATTGGGATGTAAGGGAGTAACCATTTATCGGGATAAAAGTAGGGAAGAGCAGGTTTTAAATATCTCTTCTAAAAAAGAGGAAAAAAAGGAAGAGCACTTTACTCCTCGTCCAAGACCAGAGGTAATGAGGGGGACAACTACTAAGATTAACACTGGTTGCGGAAATCTTTATATTACTATTAATGAAGATGAGGAAGGGCGTCCTTTTGAAGTTTTTATGCAGATGGGTAAAGCCGGAGGTTGTGCTGCCTCACAATTGGAAGCAATTGGCCGACTTGTTTCTTTAGCTTTACGTTCGGGAATCGACCCTCTACCCATAATCGAACAATTGAGAGGAATAAGATGTCCCTCTCCTTCTTGGGAGAGTGGAGGAACACGCATATTCTCCTGTGCCGATGCCATTGCGCGTGTTTTAGAAAGAAGGCTTGCGCAGATTAAGAAAAATCCTTCGGAAGTAAAAGTAAAGATAAATTTTTCTCCGGATGAAATAAACTCTGTAAAAGAAGTCAATATTGTAGGGGTCTGTCCAGAATGTGGTGAGCCATTAAAATATGAAGAGGGCTGTGCCAAATGTGACTCTTGCGGATATTCAAAGTGCTAATTTCTTTTTCTTGATTCCATTTCTTTATCAAAATTGCAAAAAAGGTGATTTTTTTATATAATTTTAAAATGTATGGGAAAGATAAAGACAATAATCTTTGATTTAGGTAATGTACTGATTAAATTTGATCATACTATTGCTGCAAGAAGACTCTCTAAAAAAAGTCCCTATAATACGGAAGAAATTCGTGATTTTATCTTTGATTCAAATATTGTTGCACGCTACGAGACAGGGAGAATAAAGACAAGAGATTTTTTCTTAAAGCTTAAATCTCTTTTAAAATTAGACATCAGTTATCCAGAGTTACGTAAAATTTGGAATGAAATCTTTTATGCCAATCCTCCGGTGGAAAAATTGATAAAAAAATTGAAAGGGAAATATCGTCTGATTCTGCTTTCCAATATAAATTATTCCCATTTTATTTATTTAAAAAAGAGATTTCCTATTCTAAAAGAATTTGACCATATTATTCTTTCTTACCGGGTAGGTTTTAGAAAACCCCATCCTTTGATATATAGAAAGGCAATAGAGTTGAGTGGTTGTTTACCACAAGAGATTCTCTATATCGATGATCGGGAAGATTTAGTTAAGTCTGCCCAAGAATTGTGGATAAACGCTTTCAGTTTTAAGGGGATTAGTGATTTAAAAAAGAATTTAGAGAAATTTGGAATAGATAGTTTATAGTATGGATATTGAGTTCTATAAAAAAATAAAGAATATTTTGAATAAAGATCCCCGTTATAAACTTCCTGCCTATGAATTTTTATTTCAAGCACTCTTCTATACCCAGTCAAAATTGAATCGTCAAGGACATGTTACAGGGAAAGAGCTTTTAGAAGGGATAAAAGAGTATGCGGTGGAGCAGTTTGGACCATTGGCTCAGACAGTCCTTGAGGAATGGGGAGTGAAGACTACCGATGATTTTGGTGAGATAGTTTTTAATCTGGTAGAGGAAGGACTTCTTAAAAAGACTGAGGAAGACCGCATTGAGGATTTTAAAGGAGTTTACGATTTTAAAAAGGCATTCCGTGAGGAATATGAGAAGAGATTAAGGGAGGATATAAAGCGTGCCCTCAATTTACAAGACAATAATTCAAAGAAGAACTATAAGGAGATTTAAACAAAAGAGAATCTCACGCAATATCTTAAGAAAATTAGTTAATGCGGGAAGACTTGCTCCCTCCGCTGCCAATCTTCAACCCTTGGAATTTTTGATTTTAGACAAGAAAGAGTTATGTGAGCTTATTTTCCCCTATCTTAACTGGGCAGGATATATTTATCCTCATGGGATACCTCCTCCAGATAAACGACCTACTGCCTATATTCTTATCTTAGTAAATAGAAAAAAAGAAAATCCTCAATATACTCCCTATGATGTAGGGGCTTCTATAGAAAATATTATTCTTACAGCCTGGGAGATGGGAATCGGGTCTTGCTGGATAAAATCGATGGATAAAGAGAAGATATCTTCTTTATTAAAATTGCCCCGCAATTTAATTTTAGATTCTGTGCTTGCTCTCGGCTATCGTGATGAGATGCCTAAAGTAGAGGTATTGAAAGATTCGGTAAAGTATTGGAAAGATAGATTCGGATGCCTTCACGTTCCCAAGAGGAAATTGTCTGACGTTATACATATAAATAAAATCTAAGTTATGGCGAGGGTAATCTTTGATATTGAGACGGTAGGAGAAGATTTGAAAGATTTGGATGAGATTTCTCAAGAATATATGCTCAGATATTCTGAGACAGAAGAAGAGAAAGACCGTGTAGAGAAATCTTTAAGCTTTTATCCCCTTACCGGTGAGATTGTTGCTATTGGAATGCTCAATCCTGATACGGAAAAAGGGGTGATTTTTTTTCAAGCTCCGGGAGAGAAATTAGAGAAAATTATCGAGAATAATATAGAGTTTATTCCGGGGACAGAGGAGGAGATTCTAAAACAATTCTGGCAAACAATTAAAAAATATGACCAGTTTATTACTTTTAATGGAAGAGGATTTGATTGCCCTTATATCATAATCCGCTCCGCAATCCATCGCATAAAACCAACCCGAAACCTTATGCCTTATCGATACGACCCTAAGGAACATATCGACCTTCTCGATTTACTTACTTTTTATGGAGCGGTGAAGAAAAAATTTAGTCTTCATATGTGGTGTAAAGCTTTTGGGATAAAGAGTCCTAAAGAGGAAGGAGTTACCGGAGATACAGTAAAAGAGCTTTTTAAAGAGGGAAAGTTTTTAGAAATTGCGCGCTACTGCTTGGGAGATTTGCAGGCAACCAAAGAGCTCTATTTCTATTGGGAAAAATATATCAAAGTTTAGGATGGATAAGGCAAAGGTTTTTTTTATTCCCGTGGAGAATGGTAAGGATATAGAAAGGGTAAATTATCTTCTCAAAATTCTTATTAAAGAAAGCAATCTCCTGGAAGAAGTAGAACAGAACTCTTTAGTAGCGATAAAACTTACTTTTGGAGAAAAAGATAATCGTGGATATATAAATCCTCGATATGTAAAGACTGTAGTGGATAAGTTAAAAGCAAAGGGAGCAAAACCTTTTCTTACCGATACAAATGTGATCTATAAGGGTAAAAGAATGAATGCGGTAGACCATTTAGAGACCGCCTACTTGCATGGTTTTACTTGGGAAAATTTAGGCTGTCCTGTTTTTATTGGAGATGGACTATTGGGAGAAAATGGGTGGGATGTAGAGATAAATAAAAAACATATCCAGAAAGCAAACATTGCCCACTTTATTTTTTATATAGATTATCTCGTCGTCCTTTCCCATTTTACCGGTCATCTCTTAACCGGTTTTGGTTCTACATTAAAAAATATTGGTATGGGGCTGGCTACAAGAAAAGGAAAACTTCAACAACATTCAAATATAAAGCCAAAGATCATTGTGAAGAATTGTCGTTTATGTAAATTATGTATGAAAGTCTGTCCAGTAGAGGCAATTGTTGAAAAAGAAAATGTTTGTTTTATAAGAGAGGATATCTGTACAGGTTGTGGCGATTGTTTGGTGGCTTGTAAGTTTAATGCGATAGAGGTAAGTTATAGTGAAAGTGTAGATATTCTCTGTGAAAAAATGGTAGAGTATGCTTATGCGGTATTGAGAAATATTAAGAAGAAAGTTTTTTTTAATTTTCTGATAAAGATAACTAAAGAATGTGATTGTTTAGCGAAGGATGACCCCTCCATTGTCCCCGATATAGGGATAATGGCATCAGATGATCCTGTAGCTATAGACAAAGCGGGAGTAGATATGGTGAGGGAAAGAAGTGGAAAGGATATCTTTAAAGAATTGCATCCCCAAGCATCTTTAGCGGATATCCAATTAAATTATGCTTGCAAAATTGGCTTGGGAAAAATAAACTATGAGTTAATAAAAATATAGAAAGGAGGCAAGATGCAGTTTATTATTTCTCTTTTCTTGTTTTTCTTTTTGTTAGTAAATAATCTTTTCTCTGCTCCTACCTGTGGAACGATTTTCCCGGGAAGAAATAAATTTCAATGGGGGATAGCTATTAACTCTATCCAAAAATATAGGATGAAAGGAGCGGTAAATAAGATCGATTTAAAAAGTAATCAGATGTTCTTAACTCTCAATTATGGTATTTTAGATAAATTTGTTTTTGATGGAAAGTTAGGTATAGGAGATATAAGAGATGATTGTATAAATAATAATAGCCTCGATTACGATACAGGTTGGGGAGGAGGATATGGAGTAAGATTAAAGTTGTATGAAAATGAAACCAAGAAAATGGGGTTTATTTTAGGTGCCCATCATATAAGTATTCATCCTCCCAGTGAAGAATTGAATTCTGTAAAATATAAATCTATTTTAGATGACAATCAATTAGATTGTATCTTTTTTAAAAGATTTGATTTATGGACACCCTACATGGGTTTTAAGGTTTCGCGGAGTAGACTTTTGCGTAGAGAAAATAATGATGATAGTAGCTCTTTACATTCTCCCTGGAAGGCAGGGGTTGTATTAGGTATAGATTTATCTTTTTTTGAAAATACATATTTAAATTTGGAGACACGTTTTATCGATGAAAATTCCTTCACTATCTCCCTCTCTCATAGGTTTTAATCTCATATCCTAAAGCCTCATTTTGGGGATTGACAAAAGGCTTCCGGATGTATATAATTAAACTTGCGGGGTGGAGCAGTCCGGAAGCTCGCAAGGCTCATAACCTTGAGGTCCCCAGTTCAAATCTGGGCCCCGCAACCAATTTTTATGAGAAAAATAAAAATAAAGATAGGTAGTTTGGAAGTAAAAGCGGAATTGAATAATTCTCAAACTGCCCAACTTATCTATGAAAAACTTCCCCTAAAGTCTAAAGTAAATCTTTGGGGAGAAGAGATTTATTTTGATATTCCTGTAAAGACAGATTTAGAAAATGGATTTGTTAAAGACATCGTAAGTGTAGGAGATTTAGGATACTGGCCAGAGGGTCCTTCCTTCTGTATCTTTTTTGGCTTAACTCCCATCAGTAAAAAAGGTGAAATTAGACCAGCAAGTAAAATAAATTTGATTGGTAAGATTATCGGAGAGCCAAAGGTATTTAAAAAAGTAAAGGAGGGGGAGCTGGTTATTTTAGAAAAGGAGGATTAATTATGTCTGGACAAAATCCAGGAATTTCCGCAGTTTTATCTTTTTTATTTAGTGGATTGGGACAAATATATAATGGTCAGATAAAGAAGGGGATTTTGCTTATGTTCTTTTCTTCCTTAGGTATACTTATTCTACTTATCGGATTTATCTTTATGGGACATTGGGCTTTTTATTACTTTAAAACCGGAAATTTTTTAAATATCAAAGAATTAATCCTTGGGATTATTCTCTTTTTCTTGGGTTTGCTTTTTATCTGTATTATTGGAATATATAGTATATTTGACGCTTATAAAACTGCCAAGGGAGGTGACGATTTAAAATAAACCTATAATGTCAGAGTTAGGGGATCAAGGAGAAGTAGCCAGGGGTGAGTAGTGAGGGGTTAGGGATGAGTTAGAAAGTTAGAGAAGATTTAAAGAAGGAATCAACAATAGAGTAATTTACAATTTAAAAGGAGGTGAGGAATGTTAAGTTTTCTTTATAAAAAGAAGTTAGTTTTTTTATTTTTTCTTTTTTGGGCAATTCTTTTAGGAATAAAACCAAACTTAGGATATGCTGGATTTATCGATTCTAAAAAAGGTTTTATAGAAGAGAGAGAGAAGTATCTGGAGAAGATAGAAAGATTTTTCCAGGATAAGAAAGTAGTTGCTTATTTAAATAAGATGGGGATGGATAAAGAGATTATCTGGGAAAGAATAAAAAATCTCGATAACGAAAAATTGAGAGAAATAGCTTGGCGTTGTGATATGCTTAAAGTAGGAGGTAATTCGGGAGTAATCATTGTCATTTTGGTTTTACTTCTTTTAATTTTTGTTGTACTCTATTTTACCAACTATACTATAAAGATTGAACCGAGGAATGCTGTTCCACGCAGATATTAATCTTTAATTTAAATAAAATTGAAAATTATAGGTAGAAATTTATTTATATTATTTCTTCTTTTATTTTCTGGTTGCGGGAGAGGTTATATCCAGCTTAAGAAAGAAGTTTCCAGGCAAGATAGTTTTGTAATACCCGAAGTCCCTTTCTATAAACAGCTCGGCAATACCTGTGGTCCTTCCGCTTTAGCTTCTATCCTTAGTTATTGGGGAATAAAATTTGATTATGAAAAACTTATTAAAGAATTATATGTTCCAGGTTTAGGAGGTTCCCTTGATTTTGAGATTGCTTTTTATCCACGGAAATTTAATCTCTGGTCAAAATATGCGCAGGAGAATTTTTCTTATTTAAAAGAGAGAATAAGAGAAAAAATTCCCTTAATTGTTTTACAGAAAGAATTGCCCATAAAGGGAGGATACCATTATCTAGTAGTTTTTGGATTCGATGATGCGAAAGAAAAAATCCTTGTACACACAGGGAGAAGCTCCTTTCTTTGGTTAAGTTATAACTCTTTTCTTAAAAAATGGGAAAAGGCAGATTTTGGAACAATCACCATTTGTCCTCCCGAAAAGGTAACTTGGGAGTTGGAGCCCGAGGATTATTTTTATTTGGGATACCTTTTAGAGAGAAAAGAAGAATGGGAGAAGGCAGAAGAGATTTATCAGAGATTAGTAGAGGTATTACCTCAAGAGAAAACCATTTATTTTAATTTAGGAAATGTTTATTTCCAGAAAGGAGAGTATCTAAAAGCAGAAGAGGCTTATAAAAAGGCGATTGCCTTAGATAAAAATTTTGGCGATGCATACAATAACCTTGCTTATCTCTATCTTAAAACAAAAAAGAATCTGAAAGAGGCAGAAGAGTTGATAAAGAAAGCAATCGATATAGAGCCAAAGAAGGATTATTTAGATACCCTCAACCAGATTAGAAAGGAGGTAGGGAATGATTGAGCGTTATACTCTACCTAAGATGCAGAAATTATGGTCTGAGGAGAATCGTTTTCAAAAAATGTTAGAAGTAGAATTGGCGGTATGTTGGGCTTGGGCGAAGAAAGGCAAAATCCCCAAAAAAGATTTAGAAAAAATTGAGAAAAAGGCAAAATTTAATTTAGAAAGGATAAAGGAAATAGAAAAAAAGACTCAACACGATGTGGTTGCTTTTATAGAGAATTTGAGCGAAAATTTAGGAGATTTGGCAAAGTATTTACATATGGGTTTAACTTCTTCAGATGTTCTGGATACAAGTTTAGCCATGCTCCTTGTGGAAGCCTCTAATATTCTTATCGAGGATTTGGAGAACCTCCTTTCCATTCTTAAAAAGAAAGCAAGATTATACCGCAATACTATTATGATTGGTAGGACTCATGGAGTCCATGCTGAGCCGATTACTTTGGGATTTAAATTAGCCAATTTCTATGCGGAAGGTTTAAGGGATCTGGAGAGATTGAAGAAAGCAAAAGAGGAGATTTGTTTTGGGAAAATTTCTGGGGCGGTAGGTAATTTTTCTCATCTCGAACCAGAGATCGAGGAGATGGTCTGTGCGAAACTCGGACTTAAATATGAACCAATTTCTACTCAGATAATTCCTCGCGATAGACATGCATTCTTTCTCTCCACTATAGCAATAATTGGGGGATTTTTAGAGAGACTTGCTTTAGAAATAAGAAGCCTTCAAAGGACAGAAGTTTTGGAATTAGAAGAGCCTTTTGAAGAAGGGCAGAAGGGTTCTTCCGCTATGCCCCATAAGAGGAATCCGGTTTTGTGTGAACGTATCTGTGGATTGGCAAGACTATTACGCTCTTATGCTCAGGCAGGTATGGAAAATATGGGTCTCTGGCATGAGCGGGATATAAGCCACTCCTCCGTAGAGAGGGTAATTTTACCAGATGCAACTATTCTTTTAGATTATATGCTTAATTTAATGAGCTATATTATGGAAAAACTTGTGGTCTATCCCGAAAATATGCGTAATAATTTGAAAAAAACAGGCGGACTTATATTCTCTCAAAGGGTCTTACTTTCTCTAATGGATAAAGGAGTTCCCCGTCAGAAGGCATACGAATTGGTGCAAAAAAATGCCCTTATCTGCTGGAAAGAAAAGAGAGATTTTCAGGAACTCCTGGTGAGAGATAAAGAGATAAGGAAATATTTAGAGGAAAAAGAAATCCGTTCCCTTTTTGAGTTGAATTATTACCTACGTAATATAGATAAGGTATTTCAGAGGCTGGGTTTATAAATGGTCTATCAAATAGAGATTAAAAATAAAACGGATGTTTTTGATGCACAAGCAGAAGGTTTAAAGAGAGATATCTTTGACTTAGGTATATCTTCGGTTAGCTCCATAAATATCAATCAGATCTATTTTCTAAAAGGGAATCTTTCGCAATTAGAATTAAAAAGGATTTGTGAAGAACTCCTTGTTGACCCCCTCACTCAGGAATATCAGATTTCTTCAGATGTATCTTACTCTAAAAAATCAGTGGATGAAACTGTCTTTGTGGTTGCCTATAACCCTGGAGTTATGGATCCTTGGGAAGAATCTACTTTAAAAGGAATAAGGGATTTGGGGATCAGAGGAGTTGAACAGGTAAGGACGGCTAAAAAATATATTTTAAAAGGAAAGATAGATAAAAAAGATTTAGATTTTATCTGTGATAAACTCCTTTTAAATAAGACGATTCAGCATATCTTGGGCAAAAAAAGAGGGCTTATCTTCGATAATCCGGAGTATAAATTTAATCTCATCACCGTTGATATCCTCAATGCGGATATTAAAAAGTTGAAAGAGATAAGTATTAAGGGGCAACTCTTTTTAAGTGTTAAAGAGATGCTTCAGATTAAAAATTATTTTAAAAAATTAAAACGCAATCCTACAGACTGTGAATTAGAAACAATTGCCCAGACCTGGTCAGAACACTGCAAGCATAAGACATTTAGGGGTAAAATAGCTTACTACGAAGAGCTTAAGATGAATGGGAAAAGAGTAAAGAGAAAAAGGTTGATCGACAATCTTTTAAAATCTACTATAATGCGGGTGACTGAGGAGCTGAATAAACCCTGGTGTGTATCGGTATTTAAGGATAATTCGGGAGTAATCAGATTCGATGAGGAATACAATGTTTGCTTTAAGGTGGAGACCCACAATCACCCTTCAGCTTTAGAGCCCTATGGAGGTGCAAATACAGGAATCGGAGGAGTGATTCGTGATCCTTTAGGAACAGGTTTGGGAGCAAAACCCATTGCCAATACCGATGTTTTCTGTTTTGGTCCTCCTGATTATCCTTATGAGAAGCTTCCTCCCGGAGTACTTCATCCCAAACGGATTATGAAAGGAGTAGTTTCGGGAGTAAGGGATTATGGAAATAAAATGGGGATCCCGACAGTGAATGGGGCAGTTCTTTTTGATGAGCGCTATATCGGAAATCCCCTGGTCTATTGTGGGACCGTGGGATTAATTCCTAAGGATAAATCTTTTAAGAAAGTAGTTCCCGGAGATTTAATTGTACTTGTGGGAGGAAGGACTGGACGTGATGGAATTCATGGAGCAACATTTTCCTCTGCGGAGTTGACTGTAGAATCGGAAAAGGTTTCTTCTTCTGCGGTCCAGATTGGTAATCCCATTACGGAAAAGAAAATGGTGGACACTCTTTTAAAAGCACGCGACTTAGGTTTATATAATGCCATCACTGACTGTGGGGGAGGAGGGCTTTCTTCCGCAGTGGGAGAGATGGGAGAATCTTGTGGGGCACGTGTAGATTTGGAAAAGGTTCCTTTAAAGTATAGGGGACTTTCCTATACAGAGATTTGGATTTCTGAAGCACAAGAGAGAATGATTTTGGGAGTTCCTAAAGAAAAATTGGAAAAACTTTTGAAAGTATTTGAAGAAGAAAATGTGGAAGCGACAGTAATTGGAGAATTTACTGATGATAAATACCTGCGTTTATTTTATGAAGGAAATCTTGTTTGTAGCTTAGAGATGGATTTTCTTCACCACGGACTTCCCGAGGTGGTGCGTAAGGCAATCTGGAAAAAGAAAGAATATCCCGAACCAGAATTTAAACCTCCTAAAGACTTAGGAGAAATCCTTTTGAAAATCCTTTCTTCTTATAACGTTTGTTCTAAAGAATGGATTATTCGTCAATACGACCATGAGGTTCAAGGAGGTTCGGTAATAAAACCACTGGTAGGTAAAGAGAATGATGGTCCTTCTGATTCAGCAGTGATAAGACCAAGGCTTGATTCAAAGAAGGGAGTAGCTATTTCCTGCGGAATAAATCCCCGTTATGGTGAAATTGATCCCTATTTGATGGCTGGCTCATGTATAGATGAGGCTTTAAGACAGATTATTTCGGTAGGAGGGTCTTTAGATAAGATTGCTATTCTGGATAATTTCTGTTGGGGTAATACAAATAAACCTGAGCAATTGGGAAGTTTGGTGCGCTGTGCTTTAGGCTGTTATGAAATTGCCAAAGGATATGGCGTTCCCTTTATTTCCGGTAAAGACAGTTTGAATAATGAATACAAAATAGGTAAAAAATCTATCTCTATTCCCGGAACTCTACTTATCTCGGCTATAGGAATTATCGAAGATGTTTCCTATTGTATCACTATGGATTTTAAAAAACCGGGAAGTTTAATTTATGTTATTGGCCAGACATATCCAGAATTGGGGGGTTCAGAATACTATCGGATTTTTGGTTATTTAGGAAATAGTGTTCCGCAGGTTAATCCTAAGAAAGGTAAATTGTTAATGAATGCTTTGAGTAGAGCCATAAATAAGAGATTGGTTTTATCTTGTCATGATTGTTCAGAAGGAGGATTGGGAGTTGCTTTGGCTGAAATGGCTTTCTCGGGAGGGTGGGGGATAGATGTATTTTTAGAAGAGGTTCCTTACCGAGTATTGCGCAACCAGAAACTAGAATTGAGGGATGACTTTATACTTTTTTCAGAATCGAATACAAGGTTTGTGGTAGAGGTGGAAAAAGAAAATCAAAAGAGATTTGAGAAAGAGTTGGAAGGATTTCCTTTAGGATTAATTGGTTGTGTTTCTGAGAGTAAGATTTTTAGAGTTTATGGATTGAAGGGAAAAGAGCTCATTTCTTTAGATATTTCTAAATTAAAAGAAGCCTGGAAGAAACCGTTGAGATTGTAGATGAGAAAGCCCAAAGTTATTGTTTTGCGCACTGCGGGGACAAATTGTGATTATGAGACTGCCTTTGCTTTCGAAAGAGTAGGAGCAAAGGTGGAGTTAATCCATATAAATCAAATTATTCGTAAAGAAAAGAGTATTTTAAATTACGATATACTGGCAATTCCCGGAGGGTTTACCTATGGAGACGATATTTCCGCAGGAAAAATTTTTGCTAATGAGTTAAAATATCGTCTAAAAGAGGAGATAGAAAAATTTATTAAAAGAAGAAGGCCGATAATTGGGATATGTAATGGATTCCAGGTTTTAGTAAAATCGGGATTACTCCCTGGAGATGGTTTTAGGCAAAAGGTAACCTTAACCTACAATGATTCGGGAAGATTTGAAGATAGATGGGTATATTTAAAAAATCAAAAATCAAAAAGCAAAAAGCAAAAATGTATATGGACAGAAAATCTTCCTGAGATAATCGAATTGCCTGTAGCCCATGGAGAGGGGAAATTTGTCGCCAGTAGAGAAACAATCGAGGAGTTAAAGAGAAATGGACAGATCGTTTTCCAGTATGTAGATGAAAAAGGGAATTTGGCCGGTTATCCCTATAATCCTAATGGTTCCTTAGAAAATATTGCGGGTATTTGTGATCGTGAAGGACTAATTTTAGGCTTAATGCCCCATCCGGAAAGACATATTGAATATTTACAACATCCACGTTGGGTAAGGGAAAGGCGTTTTGGAGAAGGAGAGGGTTTGCAGATTTTTAGAAATGGAGTTATCTATGCTCGGAAGAACATATAATTGTGTTTACAGTTAACCGTGTACCATTTTACCGTAATGGTAAGCAGGTAAGCGAGGAGGTAGAGCTGTGTACAAAGAGGTGAGGGAGAGTTGTGGCCTCTTTGGGATTTTCGGACATTCCCAGGCAGGCTATCTGACCTATCTTGGACTCTATGCTTTACAGCATCGGGGAGAAGAATCCTGCGGAATAGTCACTTCTGATGGAAAAAAAATTTTCCATTATAAAGGGATGGGATTGGTGGGAGAGGTTTTTACAAAGGAGATTTTAAATGCTCTTTTGGGAGATAGAGCTATTGGACATACACGTTATTCTACTACGGGAGCAAGTCTATTAAAGAACGTTCAGCCAATTCTGGTTAATTATGCTAAAGGGACACTGGCTATTGCTCATAATGGTAATTTAGTAAACGCTTTTATTCTACATAAGATTTTAGAGGAAAAAGGTTCTATATTTCAGACAGGCTCTGATTCGGAAATTTTGCTTCACCTTATGGCAAAGACAAAGGCAAAAGACCATTTAGAAGCTTTGTTAAAATCTCTTAAATTCTTAGAAGGAGCATACTGTTTCCTTCTGCTTACTCCTCAAAGTATATTTGCGGTAAGGGATCCTTGTGGATTTAGGCCTCTTTGGTTAGGAAGGTTAAATAAAGCATACGTATTTTCCTCGGAGACCTGTGCTTTTGATTTGATTGGTGCCCAACCTTTACGTGAAATAGAACCAGGAGAGATATTAGTAGTGGATAAAGATGGACTAAGAAGTTTCAAACCTTTTAAAAAAATCTCTCCCTCTTTTTGTATATTCGAACATATCTATTTTGCCCGTCCAGATTCAAAGATTTTTGGAGAAACTGTTCATTTAGTTAGGGAGCGCTTAGGTAGAGAATTGGCTAAGGAACATCCGGTAGAGGCAGATTTGGTTATTCCAGTTCCTGATTCTGGAGCTTCTGCTGCTTTAGGATTTAGTCAAGAATTAAATATCCCCTTAGAATATGGAATCATCCGCAATCACTATATAGGTAGGACATTTATTCAACCCAGTCAGATAATCCGTGATTTTAATGTAAGGGTAAAATTTAATCTTTTGAAAGAGGTTATAAGAGGGAAGAGGATCGTAGTAGTAGACGATTCTATTGTGCGGGGAACCACTTCTAAGATAAGGGTGAGGAATTTGAGGGAGGCAGGTGCAAAGGAGGTGCATCTAAGGATTAGCTGTCCTCCGCATCGTTTTCCTTGTTTTTATGGAATAGATTTTCCTACGCGAGAAGAGTTGATTGGAGCTAAATACAAGACAAAAGAGATTGAAAAATATTTGAATGTAGATTCTTTAGGCTATCTGAGTTTAGAGGGAATGCTTTCCGCAGTTAAGGCTTATCCTAAAGAGAATTACTGTGTAGCTTGTTTTACGGGTAATTATCCCGTAAAATGTAAAGGAGGATTTAATAAATTTTCTTTAGAGAAAGGAATTTAATTGTACAGATTTACCTATAAGAAAGCAGGAGTAGATATTGAAAAGGCAAATATCTTACTTAAAAAAATTAAGCCTTTTATGAGAAAGACTTATACTGAAGAGGTGGTTATGGATGTAGGAAGTTTTGGAGGTCTTTTTGATGTAGAAGCTTTGAAAAAATATAAAAATCCGGTCTTAGTATCATCTTGTGATGGAGTAGGAACAAAGTTAAAGATTGCCTTTTTGGTCAATAAACATGATACAGTAGGGATAGATTTGGTAGCCATGAATGTTAATGATATCTTAACTTTTGGAGCAAAGCCTCTCTTTTTCTTAGACTACATTGCTTGTTCAAAATTAGAAGAGGAAAAGTATGTTCAGATTATAAAAGGAATAGCTAAAGGTTGCAAGGAGGCAGGCTGTTCTTTAATTGCGGGAGAGACTGCGGAGATGCCTGGAATGTATAGAGAAGGAGAATACGATTTGGCAGGATTTTGTGTAGGGGTAGTAGAAAAAGAGAAAATCATTGATGGAAGAAATATAAAAATTCAAGATAAGGTAATCGGTTTATCCTCTTCAGGTCTTCACTCTAACGGTTTTTCTTTGGTGCGGAAAATATTTTCCGAAGAGGAGCAGAGAGAATTGGCTAAAGAATTACTCCGACCTACAAGGATCTATGTTAGACCAATCCTCTCCTTGCTCACTAATCGCTACTCTCTACTTATTAAAGGTATAGCCCATATCACCGGAGGTGCTTTTTATGAAAAAATCCCTCGGATTATTCCTTTAGGTAAAGCAATCCTTATAAGAAAAAATTCTTGGAAAATCCCTAAGATATTTAGAATGATTCAAGAGAAGGGGAATATCGCAGAGAGGGAGATGTTTCGCACATTTAATATGGGAATAGGAATAGTTTTAGTGGTAGAAAAGGGAAAAGAAGAGGGAATAATTAAGCGATTAGAAAGTTGGGGAATAGAATCTTTCTTGATTGGAGAAGTAATTAAGGGAAATAGAGAGGTAATTATTGAATAAAAGGGGGTTTTTATGCGTATATTAGTTATCGGCTCAGGGGGGAGAGAGCATGCTTTAGTTTGGAAAATCTCTCAGTCAAAATTGGTCGATAAGATATTTTGTGCTCCAGGAAACGGAGGGATCCTTAAACAGGCAGAATGTATCGAGATTAAAGCAGAGGATATCGATAGTCTTTTAGATTTTGCACGTAAGGAGAAAATAGATTTAACTGTAGTTGGGCCAGAAGCTCCTTTGGCTAAGGGAATTGCTGATGAATTTAAAAAATATGGACTTAGAATTTTTGGTCCTACAAAGTTAGCGGCACGTTTGGAATCAAGTAAAGTTTTTGCTAAAGAATTGATGTATAAATACAATATCCCCACGGCAAATTTTAGAATTTTTGATAGCCCCGAAGAAGCAAAATATTATGTAGAAGAAAAGGGTGCTCCTTGCGTAATCAAAGCAGATGGACTTGCCCAAGGTAAAGGAGTAATTGTGGCTAAGAATATAGATGAGGCATTTAAGGCGATTGATCTGATTATGGTGGAAAGAATATTTGGTGATGCAGGGAAAAAGATAGTAATAGAGGATTATTTAGAAGGGGAAGAAGCATCGATCATTGTAATTACTGATTCAAAAGAATTTATAACTTTTCCTTCCAGTCAAGACCACAAAAGAGTTTTTGATAATGATGAAGGTCCAAATACCGGAGGAATGGGAGCCTATTCTCCTCTACCCATAATTAATGAAGAGACGGGGAAAGAGATTGAAAAAAGAATAATTTCTCGTATAATTGATGGGTTAGCTAAAGAAGGAGTGACCTATCAAGGAGCTTTGTATGCAGGACTTATGATTACAAAAGATGGGCCAAAGGTTTTAGAGTTTAATGTGCGTTTTGGAGATCCAGAGACACAGGCTATTTTACCGCGTCTTGATTCTGATTTAGTAGAGATGATTTTAGCGACTACAGAAGGGAAGTTGCATAAGTTTAAAAAATTTGGTCCTTTAAATTGGGATAAAAAATCATGTGTATGTGTGGTGTGTGCTTCAAAAGGTTATCCAGGAGAATACGAAAAGGGTAAAATTATCTATGGCTTAGAAGAAGTAGAGAAGATGGAAGATATAATTGTCTTCCATGCAGGAACAAAACTACAAAAAATAAATGATAAATATGAGATAGTAACCAATGGTGGAAGAGTTTTGGGAGTAACCGGATTAGGGAAAAACATAAAAGAAGCAATTGAAAATACTTATCGGGCAGTAGAAAAAATTTATTTTGAGGGTATGCATTATCGTAAAGATATAGGGAGAAGGGCTCTGGAGAGATTAAAATGTTTAAAAATTTGAAAGGAGAAGAATGAATAAAAAAACTTCGCCGTTAATAAGTATAGTTATGGGAAGTGATTCTGATTATCCTACTATAGAAGAGGCATTGAAAATCCTTAGAGATTTTAAAGTCCCCTATGAGGTAAGAGTTATTTCTGCCCATCGCACCCCGGATAAAGTAAGAGAATTCGCTAAAGATGCGAAAAAGAGAGGAATAAAGGTAATCATTGCGGTAGCGGGAGGAGCTGCTCATTTACCGGGAGTAATTGCTTCTCACACAGATTTACCCGTTATTGGTATTCCTGTGGAGACAAAGTCACTAAAAGGTTTGGATTCTCTCCTTTCGATGGTTCAGATGCCTTTTGGAGTTCCGGTGGCAACTATGTCTTTGGGTAATACGGGAGCAAAAAATGGAGTTTTGTTTGCTTTAAGGATTTTAAGTTTAGAAGATAGAAAATTGGCGAAACTTATTATAAAATATAAGAAAGAATTAGAGGGAAAAGTAGCAGAAAAAGATAGGGAGATAAGAAAAAAATATAGTTTCCTTTATGATTAGAAATATTCTCTTTGTTTGTACGGGAAACAGTTGCCGTTCAATAATGGCTCAAGAGTTACTGAAGAAGATGCTTAAAGATAAGGCAAAAAATTTTGTAATAAAATCTGCAGGAACATCGGCATTGGAAGGGATGAAGGCAAGTTCAGAAGCACAGAGAGTGATGTTAAAAGAGGGAATAGATATATCTTCTCACCGCTCTGTGCGTTTGACTAAAGAGATGCTTTTAGAGGCAGATTTGATTTTGGTTATGGAAGAAGCCCATAAAAAGATAATTCTGGAGATGTATCCGGAAGCAGAAAAAAAGACCTATCTGTTAAAGAGCTTTAAGGAGGATAAATCTAAAGATTCCAATTTAGAAATCCTTGATCCCATTGGTAAACCTCCGGAGGTTTACGAAGAGGTTGTATTTATACTCAAAGAAAGTTTGGAAGGTTTGATTAAGAAATTTGGATTGGATAAATAGAGATGAAGATTGCTATCGCTTCTGACCATGCCGGTTTTAAATTAAAAGAGAGTTTAAAAAAATTTTTATTAGATAAAGGGTACAAAGTAAAAGACTTTGGAACATTTTCTGAGAAAAGATGCGATTATCCTGACTTTGGATATAGAGTAGCAAAGGCGGTAGCAGAGAAAAAATTTGCACGGGGAGTTTTAATCTGTGCTACCGGTATTGGACAGAGCATAGTGGCAAATCGTTTTCCTGGGATAAGAGCTGCTTTATGCTATAATCTTAAGTGTGCTAAATTGAGTAGAGAACACAATGATGCCAATATAATTATTTTTGGGGCAAAATTTATAAAGGAAGAAACTGCCCAAAAGGCTTTAGAGATATGGTTAAATACAGAATTCTTAGGAGAAAGGCATGCACGAAGAATTAAAAAAATTGAAAAGATCGAGAGGATGATTTTATCAAGAAGGAGGAGATGAGCGTGAGCGAGTTAAAAAAGGTTGATCCAGAGGTTTACTATTTTATTAAAAAAGAGATCGAAAGGGAGAATGAAAATTTAGAGCTCATTGCTTCGGAGAATTTTGTCTCTCCAGCTGTTTTAGAGGCTCAGGGTTCAGTCCTTACCAATAAATATGCTGAAGGTTATCCGGGAAGACGTTGGTATGGAGGATGTAGATATGTGGATGAAGTAGAACGTTTAGCGATAGAGAGGGCTAAAAAGTTGTTTAAAGCGGAGCACGTAAATGTTCAGCCACATTCGGGTACGCAGGCAAATATGGCGGTATATTTTGCCTTACTTAAGCCTAAAGATACAGTTTTGGCTATGGACCTTAGTTGTGGAGGACATCTTTCCCATGGGCATCCCCATAATTTTTCGGGAAGATTTTATAAGATTGTTACTTACGGAGTGGATAAAAAGACAGAAACGATCGATTATGCTGAAGTGGAATATTTAGCCAAAAAATATCGTCCCAAAATGATTCTTGCGGGAGCAAGCGCCTATTCACGTATAATTGATTTTAAAAAATTTAGAGAGATATGCGATAAAGTGAGAGCCTTTCTTTTCGTAGACATGGCACACTTTGCAGGATTAGTGGCTGCGGGTATTCATCCCAATCCCTGTGAATATGCTGAGGTAGTTACTACTACTACACATAAAACCCTGCGGGGAGCAAGGGGAGGAGTAATTCTCTGCAAGAAAGAATTTGCTAAAAAGATAGATGCACACATTTTCCCCGGAATTCAGGGAGGTCCCTTACTGCACATAATTGCTGCCAAGGCAGTTACCTTTAAGGAAGCCATGAAGCCGGAATTCAAAAAATACCAGAGACAAATTGTAAAGAATGCCCAGACTTTGGCTGAAGAATTAGCCAAGAAGGGATTTCGGATTGTTTCGGGAGGAACGGATACGCATCTTTTTTTAGTAGATTTACTAAATAGTAAAGGGATTACAGGTAAAGAAGCATCTGAGTTATTAGAAATGGCTAACATTACGGTTAACAAAAATCTTATTCCCTTTGATACCCTAAGTCCGATGATCACCAGTGGAATACGTATAGGGACCCCTGCGGTAACCACTCGGGGGATGAAAGAAAGAGAGATGAAAGAGATAGCTCATTTCATTGAGAGAGTAATCTCCTCTCGGGGAGATAAAAAATCGATAAAGGAGATAAAGAATAAAGTAAAGGATTTACTTAAGGATTTTCCTTTATACAAGAATGAGAAAAATTAAAAGACCATCTTGGGATAAATATTTTATGGAGATAGCTAAACTTGTAGCTACACGTTCTACTTGTTTACGGAGAAAAGTGGGAGCAGTGATTGTTAAAGATAGACATATTTTATCTACTGGCTATAATGGGACTCCTAAGGGAATTACCCATTGTGAAGTAGTGGGTTGCTTAAGAGAAAAGTTGAAAGTCCCTGCGGGTGAGCGTCATGAGCTATGTAGAGGATTACATGCTGAACAGAATGCTTTGCTTCAGGCAGCTTTATACGGGATAAGTTTAAAAGAAGCAACCTTATATTGCACAAATCAGCCCTGTATTATCTGTGCTAAGATGTTAATCAATGCGGGGATAAAAGAGATAGTTATACTTAAAGGTTATCCCGATACTATGGCAAAGGAAATGCTCGAGGAGGCGGGGATTAAAATAAGGAGAATAAAGGATTAAAAGAGGATGCAGTGTCCTTACTGTAAGTATAAGGAGACAAAAGTCATAGATTCACGGATATCTCAGGAAGGGATGGCTGTTCGTCGAAGGAGAGAATGTCTAAAATGTAAAAGGAGATTTACTACCTACGAGAAAATAGAAGAGATGCCCCTTATGGTGGTTAAGAAAGATGGGAGAAGGGAACCTTTTGATAGAAATAAACTCCTTGCGGGAATAATGAAGGCAGTAGAAAAGAGACCTATAAGTACGGATAAATTGGAAGATATGCTGGATAAGATTGAAATGGCTTTACAGAGGAGTGCAGAGAACAACGAAGTAAGTTCAAGAGAGATTGGAGAGTTAGTGATGAAACATCTGCGCAATTTAGACCAAGTTGCCTATGTGCGTTTTGCTTCGGTTTATCGAGAGTTTAAGGATGTAAATCAATTTATGTTAGAATTGAAGGATCTTCTTAAAAATAAAAGGAAGAAATAATGTATTTTAAACGTTTAGAATTATACGGTTTTAAATCCTTTGCAGAAAAAACAGTACTGGAATTTGAGCCGGGGATTACTGCTATCGTAGGTCCAAATGGATGTGGAAAGTCAAACATTGCCGATGCAATAAAATGGGTTTTAGGAGAGCAGAATCCCCGTGAACTGCGTGGGTTGAGGATGGAAGATGTTATATTTAATGGAACAAGTCTTAAAGAGCCGGTTAATTTTGCGGAAGTTTCTTTGACCCTTTCTAACGAAGATAAAATTTTCCCCATCGAATATACAGAAATTACTGTAACAAGGAGACTGTTCCGTTCTGGAGAGTCAGAGTATCTCCTGAATAGGGTTCCGGTTCGGCTTAAAGATATTCAAGAATTATTTATGGGTACAGGGATAGGGACGAGTGCCTACTCTCTTTTAGAACAGGGGAAGATAGAACTTATTTTAAGTTCCCGTCCGGAGGATAGACGATTTGTTTTTGAAGAGGCAGCCGGGATTACGAAATTCAAGGCGCAAAAGAAGGAAGCCTTAAGGAAGTTGGAAGATACAGAAAACAATCTCATCAGGGTCAACGATATAATCAGTGAAGTCAATAGACAACTCTCTTCCCTTGAACGACAAGCCCGTAAGGCAGAGCGCTATCAGGAGATTTTTAATATTTTAAAAGAGAAAGAAATAAAATACAGTAAATATCTATGGAATAAATTAGAAGATAAGCTTAAGAAACTGGTAGAGGAAAAAGAGAATTTACAGAGAGAGGAGAAAAGGATAATTGAGGAGATAAGTAAGAAAGAAGAGGTTTTGAGAAAAAGGAGAGAAGAACTGGAAAATCTGGAAAAGGAAATCTCTTTAGAGGAAAGAAATAGAGCACAAGTGGAAGCATCCATAGAAAATAACCGAACAAAAATTGAACTTAACTTTGAACGAATAAAAGAACTTGAAAAAAGAAATTTGATTCTGGAAGAAGAAATTAAGAATTTGAATGAAAGGATAGAAAATGAGAGAAAGGTTTTAGGAGAGATAAAAATTCAATTTGAGGATTTTTCTAAATCACAAGAAGAGAAGGATAAATTGCTCAAAAATAAACGTGGATTGTTAGAAAAAATTAACCAGGAGATAAAAGAAGAGGAACAACTTATCCATAATATACGCATTCAGACTATGGAGATAAATCAGGAGATGGTGAAGTTGAGAAATGAATTGGTTAAATTAAGAACAGAGAATTCCTCTTTCCAGGCTCGCTCCCGAAGACTGGAGATAGAGATAAAGAAGGCAGAAGAAGAGAAGGTTAAACTCGACAATTTGTATAGTGAGAAGAAAGGAGTTAAAGATAATAAGAGTTTAGAATTAGATAGAAAGATTAAATCTATAGAAGATTTAAGTATTAATATTGCCAAGTTAAATCAGGAATTGGAAGATTTAAACAGGGCTCTTCAAGAAAAAGAAGTCGAGTATAAGATGGTCTCTTCACGTATAGAGATATTAGAAGATATGAAACAGAAATATGAGGGATACTCTCCAGGAGTAAAATCTCTGATGTTAGCAAAGAAGAACGGAGCATTACCTGAGGCAGAGATAATCGGTGTTTTAGCTGAACTCATAGAGGTAGATAAAGGTTACGAGAAAGCTGTAGAGGCTGTTTTAGGAGATATTGCTCAGGCAGTTTTGGTAAAAGACCATAAAAGTTTTTCTATATGTTTAGAATATATAACTAGAAACAATTTAGGTGAAGTCTACTTTATCGTTCTCGAGGATGTAGATAAGAATGGTTCTTTTGCAAAATTTGGCGATGGATTTGTTTATCTAATCGACTTTGTACATATTCCCACTCCCTACGAACCTATTCTTAACCAACTCTTTTCTTATACTCTCTTAGTAAAAGACCTCGCAGAAGGAATGAGGTTGAGGAAAGAAAAAAGCGCTCTTCCCATTAAGTTAGTCACTTATCAAGGGGAGGTTTTAGATAAAAACTTTATTAAAACTGCCCCTATCTTAAGGGATGAAGATATAATCATAATTGGTAGAGAAAGGAGAATTAGAGATTTGAAAATTGAACTAACCAAATTGGAAGAAGAGAAGAACTCTCTCTATAATAAAAGAGAGTTATTACTTTCGCAATCGAAAGATTACCAGGAGAATTTAACAAAAGCACAAAATGATAAGCATGCTTTAGAGATGGAACTAAGTAATTTGGTTCAAGAAATAGAGAGGATAGAGAAAGATCTGAAAGAAGTAAAGGATGAACTCAATCTTTTAAATTTAGAGATGGAGGAGACTAAAGAGGAGATTAATTCGCGTAATGAAAAAATAAAAGAAGACGAAGTAAAATTGAAGGAGTGGGAGTTTAAAGAAATAGAATTAAAGAAATTGTTTGAGGAAACAAATAATAAATTAGAAGAAAATAATTCTTTGCGGGAAAGGACATTGGTAGAGATTACGGAAATAGATTCAGAACTCAAGAATTTTAATGAACGGGTGAACATCCTTAAGGAAAGAATCTCTTCTTTGGAAAGTTCTATTACCGAGGCAGAGAAGATGATTTTAATGAGGAATAAAGAAAAGCTTGAAAACATTGAGAAAATCGAGAATTTAAATAAAGAGATTACTTCCTTTAAAGAAGAATCTCTCTCTTTCGAAAAGGGGAAAGAAGAGATTATAAAGAAGATAGAGGAGTTGAATGTTAAGAGGATTGATTTTAAAAATATAATACAAGGGGAGGAAGAAAGATTAGGTAATCTTCAGAAAGATATAGATAATTTGAGGAAGAGCATTTATGATTTAGATATGAAGATACAAGAGATAGATTTTAATAAGCGGGATATTTTACAGAGGATAGACAATTCTTATAAAATAAATCTCGAAACTTTGAATGTAGAATTACCCAGTGAAGAGTTTAATGAAGAGGTTTATAAGAGTGAGATAGATGCATTAAGAGAGAAACTTTCTTCTCTTGGCCCAGTCAATCTTGTTGCTATTGAAGAGTTTGGGCAACTTCAGGAAAGGTATAATTTTCTGCTCAGTCAACAGGCAGACTTAATTAAGGCAAAGGAATCATTGCATGAAGCGATAAACAAGATTAATAGTACTGCCAAGAGTATGTTTATAGATACATTCAAGAAGGTGGGGGAAAACTTTAAAGAGATTTTTAGACTGCTCTTTGGAGGAGGTAATGCCCAACTATTCCTCTCTAATCCGGAAGATGTTTTAGAATCAGGTATAGAAATCGTTGCCCAACCACCGGGTAAAAAACTGCAAAATATCTCTTTACTCTCTGGAGGGGAGAAGGCTCTTACCGCGGTATCTCTACTCTTTGCCATCTTCAAGGTTAAACCCAGTCCCTTCTGTATCCTTGATGAGGTAGATGCTCCCTTAGATGAATCAAACATCGACCGTTTTTGTATGCTGATGAAAGAATTTTCTAAAACCTCCCAATTTATTGTGATTACCCATAATAAAAAGACAATCTCTGTAGCGGATGTGATGTATGGAGTAACTATGGAGGAATCGGGAGTATCTAAACTTGTTTCAGTAAAATTCTCCGATGTTCCTGACGATAAGAAAGTTTCAGCAAAAAAATCTTAAGATTGTTGAGTGATTAAATTAGAAGAATATTGATAGGTGCAATTCTTTCCCCTCTTCTTAGCTTCCAGCATAGCCATGTCTGCTTTATAGATTAATTCATCTTTGTTAGAGGCATCATCGGGGAAAGTAGCTATCCCTATACTCGCAGTAATTTTTTGTTGAGGTTGGATTTCCTCTTGGGGGAATTTATATTGTTCGATTTTGAGTCTCAATCTTTCCGCAAACTTAAAAGTTTCTTCCTTATTGGTATTGGGTAAAATTATAGCAAATTCCTCTCCACCGTAACGACATGCCCAATCATTCTTACGGATATTCTCTTTAATTATCCGACCAAATTCCTGAAGAACTTTATCTCCCATGGGATGTCCCAATGTATCGTTATAATGCTTAAAATTATCGATGTCTAACATGATGAGACTTAAAGGTGTTTTATTCTCTATAGATTTTTTTAACTCCTCATTCATCAATTGTTGGAAATAACCATGATTCCATAGGCCAGTAATGTAATCGGTATTAGAGAGGAGTAGGGTCTTTTCGTAAAGTTGTGAGTTTTCAATAGCCAATCCTGCCTGATTAGCAAACATACTTAAAAGACGCACATCCTCGTTGGTTATAGGTTTTTTGGTTACGAAATTGTCTGCTAAAATTGCTCCAATGGTTTTATCTTTTGCTTTAAGGGGGACAGTTACAAACTGGTCAACTTTAAGCATGGCAAGAACTGCATCTTTTATCTGAGCCCTTGCTTCCGGAGTATTTATGAGAAAAGGCATCCCCTCCATTACTGTTAAGGCAAGGATTCCTCCATCTTCCCTTAAAGGGATTTTGATATTTTTTACCAGATTGTTCAAAGGAGAATCTCCACGCGTGGAAAACTCTTTATATGCTTCGATAAAGTCATTGAGGTCCATTTTCTCTGTCTCGATTTTTTTCCAAATATGATAAGCTTCCTCACCCGATTGTGGACCAATTCCCATACGACCCTCAAGTAATCTTTCCTTCTCATTGACCATAAAGAGCATTGCCCGATTAAATCCCAGTCCTGTATGGGCGGTAACTGCGGTGAGGATGATATAGAGGATTTCGTCGAGATTAAGGGTAGAATGCATAGCATTACCTATCTCATAGAGCATAGATAGCTCAGCTTTTGCCTTTTCTATTTCTTTCTTTAATAATTCGATTTCTTTTTCCATAAAATTAATTTATATAACTATATCAGAAATTCTTACCTTTGTCAAGATGTTTAGCAATTTTTCTTCTTGACATGTTTGTCAATTTTCTAATAGAATAATTAGCGTAATTATCCTAATTATCATAATGAAAAAGAATAATACAAAATTTCGGAAAAATAAGGACATCTCCTCCATGGATGTGGTGAAGAGGTTTAACATCTCTTATCATGTATTAAATCATTATACGAATTTAGGATTACTTCCCATTTCCAGAAGGGAAGGGAAAATAAGATACTACAATCAGAATATTGTAAAAAAACGGCTAAAAGAAATAAGGCGTTTTATGAAAGAGGGATACCCCTTATATTTGATTCGGAAAAAAATAATTGGGGTGTAAAAAATGAGTTATTATAAAATTTTGGGATTTGAAAAAGAACCTTTCTCCACAAGTCCCGATCCCGAATTCTTTTATCTATCCCGCGCCCATGAAACTGCTTTAACTAACATCTTAATAGAACTTAGGCTTAAACGAGGTCTTTCTGTGATATTAGGAGATGTAGGAACAGGTAAAACTACACTTTCCCGAAAACTTATTCAGGAGTTAAAGGAGAGAGAGGATTTTATTTTCCACATAATTCTTGACCCTTCTTTTGATAACGAATTCCTTTTCCTTACCTATCTGGCAAAGAACTTTGAGATTGAGATAAATAAGAAAGAAGACTTGACCATTTTAGATTTAAGAGATGCTTTAGAAAAATTCCTTTTCCAGAAGGGAGTCACTGAAAATAAGACAGTTGCATTGATTATCGATGAGGCTCAGAAGTTAAACGAAGGAACCTTAGAGATATTGCGGGTACTATTAAATTATGAAACGAATGAATTTAAACTTCTTCAATTGGTCCTCCTGGGACAGTTAGAATTGCATGCTAAAATAATGAATATACCCAATTTCTTTGACCGCATAAGTTTTAAATATACACTTAATCCTTTAAATTTTACCGAAACTAAAGAAATGATTGAATTCCGTATAAGACAAGCAGGGTATAGAGCAAGTATGCATCTTTTTTTAGACGAAGCAATAAAGGAGATTTATCAGTATAGCAAAGGATATCCAAGAAGGATTACTATGCTTTGTCATAAGGCTTTAAAGAATCTCATATTGAAGAATAAATTTGTGGTGGATGCAGAATTGATCCGAGAAATAATTGAAGAGGAGATAAAATCAGGATGGCTAAGACAGGATCTCCTACTCCAGAAAGAGAATTATTAAAATTGATTGAAGGGAAAACTCCTGAGATGGTTCAGGTTCAGAGGTTAAGACATCAAGGTTTGAGTTTTCTCTCCATTTCCGCATGGATAGGTAGAATTTCTTTTTTAAAGACATTATTAAGAGATAAGTTTTATGAGATAAGGTCTCAACCTTTCGATATAAAGTTTTTAAATAAAGTTCTTTGTCTTTTGATCTTTATTTTATCACTTTATTTCTTTATTTCCCTCTTTTCTATTTTTAAACAGTTCAAGAATCTTCCTTCGGTGGTAAACTTGGCTAAAGAAGAGATTGATTCGCTCGATACTTCGGGTGTATTGCTTCTTAAAAACCCCTCTTCTTATTATGTGAATAAAGCAAGGGAGCGGGATATATTTAGAATGGGTAAGATAGAAAAAGATACACAAGAGGTTAAGTCTGTTTCTAGAGGACCTTCTTCAAAAATAATTGAGGCAACACAGCATTTAAGACTTGTGGGTATTTCCTGGTCAAGCGATCCCGATGCGATGATTGAAGATACAAAAGCGATGCGGACTTTCTTTATAAAGAGAGGACAAAAAATAGGAGATGTTAAGGTAGAAGCTATTTTTAAAGATAAAGTTATACTAAGTTATGAGGGAGAAGAGATAGAACTGAGATGAGAAAGTTGATTGTTTTCTGGATGATTATTGGTATAATGGGTAATTCCTTTATAAGGGCAGAGGAGCCAGTAGCAGAAGAAAAAAGTTCTACACAGCCGAAAGGGATGGAGGAGAGAATCTCTCTCGATCTGCGCAATATCGAGGTTATCGATGCTCTTAAGTTCTTATCCATGAAGGCGGGAATAAATATTATTGCCACAAAGAATGTTAGTGGTAGGGTTACTCTGATGGTGGAAAATGTTCCTGTAAAGGATGTTTTTGATATAATGTTGCGTTCCAATGGACTTGCCTATGCTAAGAAAGGTGAGATTTATAATGTAATGACTGAGGAAGAGTATAAGGCTCTTTTTGGTAGAAAATTTGCTGATGAGAGACAAGTTAAAACGTTTAGACTACAATACGCTATTCCTGAACAGGCATTTGTCCTTTTAGATACTCTAAAGAGCGATATCGGAAGAATTTTTGTTGAGCCTGATTCAGGGACTGTGATCATTATGGATACTCCTGAAAAATTGAGTCTAATGGAAAAGGCTTTATTTACTTTGGAACAGAAAAATTTAATCCAAGTTTTTCAACTAAAATATGCGAAAGCTAAAGATGTAGAGGAGCAACTTAAATTGCATTTAGATTTGAAGAAAGTAGGTTTAGTGAAAGCAGATGAGCGTTCCAATCAGGTAATTGTTCAGACTCTGCCTGAGCGGATGCCCGATATAGAGAATTTAATAAATGCTTTAGATAAAAAGACAAAGGTTGTTTTAATTGATGCAAAGATTATCAAAATTAAATTGTCAGATAAATTAGAAGAGGGAGTGGAATGGGAAGGGATATTTGATGTTGCCAGAAAATACGGGTTGACCTATGTAGGTTCTTATCCTTTTAGTGTGCTAAAGCCGGGAACCGAACCTTGGCAGTCGAGAAAGGACTTTCTGGATTCTATAGGAGGACAAGTAGGAGCATATCCTTTTAGTGGGAATACTTCGAGTGTATCCGCAAGTACAAAGGTTGCTCCGGGAGAAAAAATGCATGTCGGAATAGTAGATTCCAAGCGAGATTTCGATGTTTTGATAAAGTATCTACAGAGTTTAGGGAAAACTCAGATTCTTTCTAATCCTAAATTAGTGGTAGTGAATAATCAGGAGGCAAAGATACATGTAGGAGAACGCCAGGCTTATGTTACTTCTACAATTACAAAAGGACAGACTACGGACACTGTTTCCGAAGAGGTTACTTTTGTGGATGTAGGAATTCAGTTATCGGTTACTCCCACAATCAATGAAGAGGGTTATATTACCATGAAGGTAAGACCAGAGGTTTCCAGTGTTGTTTCTACTCTGGTAACAAGTCTGGGTAACAAAATACCTATTATTGATACTTCCACTGCCGAGACAACTGTGATGGTAAAGGATGGTTCAACCATAATAATTGGAGGTTTACGGAAGGAAGAAAAAACCTCGAGTTCTAAACAAGTCCCTATCTTAGGCAGTATTCCCTTGGTTGGACTTTTATTTAAATCCGCTACTAATCAGAATGAGCGGACGGAGTTGTTAGTTATGTTGACTCCCCATATATTAACGGGAGATGTTTTGACTACGGGGGAAGAGAGACCTTCGGAATTAAAGGTAAGTAAAGAATTTAGTATTGAAGAGAAAGCAAGAGAAAGACCAATCGAAAAGAAAGAAGAGGTAGGAAAAGAGCTTGAACGCGGAATAAAACCATATAGAGAATACACACCCCTTAATGAGGATATAGAAGAATAAATTTTTCATGATAAAGAAATGGCTGAATTATAAGAGAGTAATTTTATTTCTTTTTCTTACCATTTTATATCCTACAATTACTACCTTCTCTTCGGAAAGTGTCCCTTCAGAGATAGATGTCCTTCAGAAAGAAAATGCCAAACTCCTTTCCGAAATCATAAGTTTGCGCTACGAAATTTCGAGACTACAGAAAGAAAAAATTAAGATGGAAACTCAACTCAATTCAGAGATTGCAGATTTGAAAAATAGATTGAATTCTCTGCAAAAGGAAAGGGATAGGCTTCTTTATGAATTTGAAGAATTAAGGAAATTGAAGGATAAAGATGAAGCTATATTTAAAGAACAGATTTATTTTCTAAAACAACAGATTTCTAAACTGGAAAAGGAAGCGCAAACTCCCGAATGGGAGAAGAAGGTTGAAGAACTAAATAAAAGAAAAGAGGAACTGGAGAGAGAAAAGGAAGCATTGAATGAGCGAGTTAATGAATTGCAAAAAACAATCTTGGAAAAAGAAGCGAAGTTTAATCAAGAAATAGAAAATTTAAATAAGATAAAACAAGAATTAGAAGAGAGATTAAATACCTTGAATAAGACAAATGAGGATTTAGAGAAAAAAATTGTAGATTTAGAAAAAGAGAAAGGAAGCTTAGTGGAGAAATTATCTGCTTTAGAGAAAAAAGAACAAGAGGAATGGGCTTACTTTAAACAGGAGATAGAGAGATTAAATAGTGCTAAACAAGATCTGGAAAACCAAATAGCCCAGGTAAATAAGGCAAAAGAAGATATAGAGGCAAGACAGAAGGCTGAGATAGAGAGGCTCATACAAGAGAGAGACAATTTAAACAAACAACTTACAGGATTAAGCCAAGAG
>Ga0078972_1000456_pt1 | contig 170309 bp, 173 predicted proteins | sample YelNatPaOPGAMG01_FD_67568 | JGI IMG/M metagenome (GOLD analysis project Ga0078972, IMG submission 67568) | Hot spring thermophilic microbial communities from Obsidian Pool, Yellowstone National Park, USA - OP-RAMG-01 (SPADES assembly) (version 2) | ecosystem: Environmental > Aquatic > Thermal...
ATCTGGATATTTTTTCTTCATCCATTTTAGTTTTAAATGGTCAGAATTTAATATATCCTCGGATATAAAGAGCTTTCTTCCTTTAAATTTATTTACTGAAGAAATAATTTTATATACTTCATTTGAAGAAATTTTTTTATCTTCTAAATCATCTAAAAGGTAATGTATATCATCTAAAATTAATATACCCCCAGTTTCTGAAGAAATTATTTTTTCAAGATTTTCTAAGAAGCTTAGATTTTTATCTACTTTCTTACATAAATGATAAGGTCCCTTTTCTTCCTCTGATCTCCAGTATTCAAGTTTAGTTGTGTCATAGAATTCAAATTGGCTATTTTTAGTATTATATTGAAGATATAGAATCCTTCTATTATTTTCTGACTTCTTAAAGTAATCAGGATCTTCTTCTAAACAATATTCAAGGTCAGATGCTATTCCATTTGTTGATTTACCACTATATTTACCATATGTTATATCTCTTATAGGTACTCCAAATTTTTTATTTTTAATGTCATATAAAAGATCCAACCATATATCACCAATATGTAATATAAAATATTTGACATTTTCCGATTCCTTATGTACAGATGGTTTATACTTTTCCAGCTCTTCGTGAGTTATATCTACGATTTTGTATATCCTAATAAAATTTCTACCATCTCGATCTTCATCATAAAGATATCCATAATTTTTATTATCAATATTTATTTTAAAATCAATTTTTCCAAAATTTCCGCTATTTTCTAAACTATAAAAATAAACTAATAAATCTTTAAGTCTTATTAGTACATTATGTGTTTTACCTACCCCTTTAGGACCTACTATGAAATTTTTATCATTAATAAATAAGCCAGATACATTTTTATTCTTAATAAATAAGCCATATAAATCTGTACCAATAAGTATTTCACTCATAATTGACCAATCATTATCTTTATAGTTTTCTGCTCTTAATTCTATATTTGGTAATAAAAATTTACTTTGTTTATTAGGATTATAATTCAGAAAGATATAGTCATCTGGAAAACCTTTGTATTGTTGAGCTAATTCAACCGCAGTTTTATTGAAAAATTCATTTGAATTTTTATAATTATTCTCTTCAAGTTCTTTAATTATATTATCTAAGGTTAGTTCATTATTATTTTTCTTTAAATAAGTAATAGCTGGAAAAACTTCAAAGACAAAGGATTTATTTAATATTTTATTTAATTTATCTTGTTGTTTAATTTCAGTTTCGTCAATACCTGTTTCTCTTAGCAAATAAATTTTAAATTCTCTTCTTTCATAAGGATAAGGAATTTTTTCTTCTGTTGTTTTTTTTAATTTCTTTTAATTTTTTTAATAAATTTTCAAGATCTTGCATAGCACCACCTTTAAATAGTATTTTTACTAAGTTTAATGCTTTATAAATTTTTCTAAAGAATTTTACATTTTGTTTAAGATTTCAATTCTTTTATCAATAGGAGGGTGAGTTGAAAATAAATTTTCAATATTTTCTTTTTTAAAAGGATTAACAAAAAATAAGTGTGAAACAGCTTCTGGAACTTCTAATTTTTGAGCTGAATGATTTTTTATTTTGTATAAAGCATTAGCTAAGCCTTTGGGATAGCGAGTTAATTTAACAGAATAAGCATCAGCTAAATACTCTCTTTTGCGAGATATAGCTAATTGGACAAGTTTGGCTATGATAGGGGCTATTATTAAAAGTAAAAAGCCTAAAATTAAAATAATAGCATTTCTACCCCTTTTTTCATCCTTTCTATCTATATTAAAATACATATTCCTTGTTATCATCCAACTTAAAATAGAAATGAAACCAGCAGCAACAGCAACTAAAGTTGCAAATTTAATATCATAATTCTTAATATGTGCCATTTCGTGACCAATAACTCCTTCTATTTCTGCTCTATTTAGATTTTCAATTAGACCTTTAGTTGCAACTATGGACGCATGTTCTGGATCTTTTCCGCAAGCAAAGGCATTCATATCATTTGAATCAATAATATAAGCTTTAGGAGTAGGTATACCAGCAGATATAGATAAACCCTCAACTAAATTTTGGAAATGTTTTTCCTTTATATCTCTTTCATTTATAGGTCTAGCTTTAGTTACACTTAACACTATTTTATCCCCATAGTTATAAGTATAAAGAATTTGAATTAAAGCTATAGTGAAAGCGAATATTACAAAAAAAGTTGCTATAGAAGGATTATAAATTTCTCCTATTATATAACCTGTGAAAATAGCAAAGGCAATAATTGAAACTAGTAGAAAAAAAGAACGAAGTTTATTTTTGTTTATTTCTTCACGGAAATCTATTCTTTCCATTTTAGAATTGTACCTTTACATTTTTTCTTTCTTCTTCTGTAGCTTCAAAATATGTTTTTTTCTGATTTTTACCTGTTAAGCTTGCAAACCATTTACCAGGTATAGTTGTTATCAAATTGTTGAAAGAGAGAACAGAATCATTATAATATTGTCTTGCATAAGCAATTTTACTTTCTATATTTGAAATTTCTTCTTGTAACATCTTAAAATTCTCTGAAGCTTCAAGTTTAGGGTAATTTTCAGAAAGAGCAAAAATTGACTTTAAAGCTTTACTTATTTGGTTATTTATTTTAGCTTTTTCTTCAACTGAACTAGCATTAATCATAGCTGTTCTATATTTTGCTATATTTTCAAATATACTTTTTTCATGCTTCATATATCCCTTTACTGTTTCTATTAAATTGGGTATCATATCATTTCTTTTCTTCAATTGTACATCTATTTGTGCCCATGCATTTTCAATGTTATTCCATAAAGAAATTATTCTATTATAGTAATATGCGGATATTAATACCACTAAAATTAAAGCTATAAGGCTAATTAAAATAATCATTTAAACACCTCCAACCTAATTTAAGGAAATCATAATTCTAATTTAAAGTTTTCTAAAAAAAGAAAATAAAGATTTAACCACATGTAGCTGTGGTTTCTGATCCAGCGTTATAACCTAATCCTGGAGATGGAGTTTCTGTTGAAAGAGATGTATTACACTCTTTGGGTGTTTCTGTAAAAGCTGAACATATAATATTAAGTAAAGCTGATGGACTTCTTCCTGATGATACTGAAACTCCATTAATTACAAGGGTAGGAGAACCAGCGACGCCATATTTTTGATTTTCTTCTTCAAAAACAGGGAATTGAGGGAAATTACCCCCTAACCATGTAGTTTTATCATTGAAAAGCTTAGTTACATTGTATTTTTCATCTAAATCTTTGACACATATGTTAAGTTTAGATTGATTAAGTTGAGTTTTGTTCATACATTCATCAGTTTTTCCTTCAGAAAGGAAGCATCCAAGATAATCAAAATACTTCGAAGGGTATTCTTTTTGAATGCAAGTTTGTAAGAGATTTTCTGTCATTTCTTTTTCTCCATGCATGATATAGTTACAGAATTTTATACTAAAATCAATTTTATCTCCAAGAGTTTTGATCACAGGAAGAATACCCTTTTCTATCTGCATTCCATAAGGACAATAAGACATAACGAAAAGTTCTACCTTAGGCTTTTCTGATTTTTGAATATTTTCTGTCTGTGACGCTTCATTTGAAGTAGGTTTAGGTAAAGGAGCAGTCATGTCAATTGCTGTTTGTGAATTAAACATTAAAGTTCCTTCTTTATTAACATAAACTGATACTGGCAAACTTGCCTTTTGACCATTATATTCTCCAGTTATGTTCATGTTAACTAAATACATATCTCCTTTTTTATCCACTGATATTAATTTAGCAGTAAAACCAGAACTTAGGAGATTTTCATTCACATATTTAACTACTTTTTCACCTATTTGATTAGCATTTCCTGAACTAGAGAAATTTAAACCTATTAAAATTACTAAAATTAAAGCAAGAGCAACTGTTGAAATTTGAAAAAATTTAAGTTTATCTATTTTTATTTGATTATCTACCTTTGAATTATTTTCTTCTTTGGGTTGATCTTCCATATTTTCACCTTAAACATCCAAACTTTCTTCTTTAATAAATCTTTTCTTTTTAAGGATATTGATATGATTACGCTTATATTTATAGATTACGTCTCCTTTTTCATCGCTTTGATATTCCCAAGGTTTTACTATAATTACGTCACCTTCATGAAGCCAAAGTTCTCTTGTTAACCTTCCAGGGACTCTACATATTCTTGTTTTACCATCTAAACATCTTACACGCATTTTACAATATCCAAGAAATTGTTCAATTATACCTATAACTTCACCATTTCGTGGTAAGCGTATTCTTTCATTGATAGTTTCTTGAGTATTTTGATCATTTGAATCATTAAAGTTATATTGATCGTCATCCATAATCTTTATGGAGTTTTGTTAGTTTTATATATTTTTGTATTAAGAATTACTCTCTTTATGAGAATTTAATTATTTGAGCATGAGGAACTTTATCAATTATTTTGATATTTTCTTTCTCAATAATTTTTTCATCTATTAAACTTTCAATGGCATTTTTTCCAAATATGTTAGCTATAGTTGCCATTTTAATCAATTTTATCATTTTTTCTTTATCTACAAGAGTTTCTCCATAAAAAGGTTCATTTAATTTTATTTCTATCTTATTTTCTTTTAGAATTTTACCTTTGAGTTCTTCATCTATACAAGAAACTATTAATTCTTCTTTTGGGCCTTGTAAAACCATTTGGGTTTTTATATAAAATTTCACTAAATCACCTTAGGCATAGGTCTTTTAGCTTGACAAGCCATACATTTTATAAAAAAATTATCCTTGTCATCCTTTATAATTTGAGTATCTGGTTTTTTACATTCTTTGCATATAACAAATTCCTTTAAATAACTTTCAATTTTGTCACTTATTTGCTTGGGATAAAATTTTCCATTAAGAATTACTTTATTTCCTTCAATTAGGCTAGAAGTAGCTAACTCTTTAGCTAAAAATTTAACAATGTGGTCAATATCTCTATGGATATAATTAGCTAATTGATTCATATTATTAATAACTGTTCTATTTCCTTGTATAAAAGAATCTAAAGCAGGAGGGTTAAATCTTTTGTTTTCAGAGGTTTCTTGGGGTATTTTGCTTCTTGCTCTACTTAATAAATTATCATAATCCATGTTTAAAGTGAATTAAGGAGTATTAATAAGTTTTTCTTAGGTTCTAATAATTGGCAATTTCTTATAAGGAGTGCTCTTTAATATTGTTTTTCATTTTGTTAATATAACCTTGTTGAAGTTCGGGCATGAACATTTCATAATATTTTTCTCTGCGTCTTGCAATAGTTACTTTTTGATTGTTAATTATTAAAATAGGTGCCTTAGGTATAGTATTGAAATTTGAGGTTACAACATTTGAATATGCTCCCGTATCCATTATAGCTATAATATCATCATTTTGAAGTTCTGGTGTTTTTTCATCTTCAGAAAGTATATCTATGGGATCGCATAAGCACCCACATATATTATAAGTAAAAGTTTTAGGTTCATTCATTTTATTAGCTACAAAGATAGGATATTTCCATTTGTAAGCAATGATGTCTGGTAAAAAACCATAAGTGCTCCCATCAGTAATGGCTGCTTTTTTACCATTAGGAAGCGTTTTAATAGCTTTAACTTTAACTAAGGACACACCTGCATTTGCAACTAAAAACTTACCTGGTTCCAAAATTAAAGTAGGTAATTCTCTGTAATTTAGTAGCTTAAATTGTTCTATGAGATAATTTGAAATTTCTTTTCCAAGAATTTCAAGGTTAAACTCTTGACTATTTTCCATATTAGGATAAGGGTAACCCCCGCCCATATCTATATCTTCTATTTCTACTCCATTTTCTTTGACAATTTTTACTAACTCAATTAATTTTTTTAGGGCTAAATAATAAATTTGATTTTCGTGAATGTAGCCTCCGTGAAAGTGAAAGCCCTTTAAATTTAAATTATTAGATTTGAGAATAAGATTAATAGCCTCGGAAGCTTCACTAAATTTTATCCCGAATTTGTTTTCCATAGTTGAATAATTTTTTGTTTTAATTTCAGGATTTACTCTAAGAACAACATTAGCTTTTAAATTCATTTCAGAAGCAGTTTTATCAATAAGATAAATATCTTCAAAGCAATCAATTGTTATATATCTAATATTCTTTTTAAGAGCATAAGCTATTTCTTTGGGACCTTTTAGTCCACTAGTATAACTAATTTTGTCAGGAGATATGTCTAAAGCTAAGCCTAATATGATTTCTCCTGGAGAAGATGCATCAAGACCTGCTCCAGCTTCTTTAAGAATTTCAATGACTTTCATGTTAGAATTACATTTACAAGCATATTGGATACAAACTTTAGGATAATCTGAGAAAGCTTTTTTGAATTGAATAAAATTTTCATTTATTTTATTTTCTGAAATTATATAGAGAGGACTATCATATTGTTTAACTAATTCAGAAACAGGAATGTTCTCTATGAGCATTTCTCCCTGAGAATTAATTTCAATATAATTCCATCTTTGATTTAAGTTCATTTCTACATTTAATTATTAATTCTAATTTAAAAATATTTATATTTTATAAAATATATTATTAAAATTAATCTAAAATTTTTACTATTCCAGCTTTAGGTTGGAAGATGGTTCCATCAGCCATTAATTCATTTAAAATTTGGATAACTGTATCATTGTCAAAATTTGATTTTTCTTTAATTTTTTTAATATCAGCTCCATTACCTGTATCTAATTCTTTTATAATATCGAGAATTTTCTTTCTTGGACTTTCAGATGTGTTTATAATTATTTCTTCTTCTATTTCCTTTGTTTCTTCTAATGTTTCATCTTGAATAGGTTCTTCGTTAGTAACTTTCTCTTTAGCTTTTTCAGATTTTAAATTTTTGGATAATTCTAATTTTCTGAGAAGTTCAAAATTAGGATCAACTTTTTTAATTATCTCTGGAATAATATGAATTTCATTATTATAACTTTTGACTCTTCCTATAACTGTAACTATATCACCTACTTTTATAGGTAATATAAGATTAACATTGCTTTCAAAACATCTTGCACGTATAGTTTCAGTTCCGTCATCAATTATAATAAAACCATACTTATCTTCTGGACCTAAAAATTTATTCACTACACTACCTATAAGATTAACTCTATTAATTTCTTTTTCTCCATCTAACATAGTCCCATTTTCATTACTTTTAAGATTAAGTACATCTTTAATAGATATCCTATATGCTATCCATCTTTTCAATTTAAACACCTTAAATTTTTGAAAATATTATATAATTAAAACTTTTAGCGTGGCATTTTTCTTATAATACCATGTTTGGGTTCAAAAATTTCTCCTTCACGCTTCATTTTTTCTATAATTTCTTCTGCTTTAGATACATCTATACCTTTAGCTTTAGCTGCTTCTAAGACATCAGCTAAAGGTATATTACTACCAAATTTAGTTTCCATCTCTTTAATTATATCTCTTATTTGAATTATTTTATTTCTTTGGGTAGCAGTTATGCCAGTGACTATTCTATCAATATCTAATTCTCCTGTTTCTGTATCTAAGCCAACTTGCATTAAGCATGATTTGAGAAGATTTATGGCTCTTTTAGCATCAGATTGAGTTACATTATTACTAAGTCTTACTCTTGCTGATGCTTGAGCTAATCTTACAAGAGCTTCTAATTGTCTTGCTGAAATAGGTATGGGCTTTACTCCTCCTTCTTCTTCACTTTTGCTTCTTTTAGATCTTAAACCAACAAAAAATTCTTGTATTTCTAAAATTGCTTCATCGCTTAATTTAGGTGAAACATTCTTTTTTGCATAAGCTATATATTTTCTTAAAATATCCGGTTCTATTTCAGGTATAACTTTTTGAGGATTTTTGAAAGTGTTTAGGATATGTTGGGCTAAACGCGTATCTCTTTCTTTTTCAGGTATATCTCTCAAAGTAAATAGTAAATCAAAACGAGAAATTAAAGTAGGGGGCATATCTATTTGATCTGCTAAAGGTTGATAAGGATCGAATCTTCCTAATTTAGGATTAGCTGCCGCAAGAATAGTTGTTTCAGCTTTGAGAGTTGAATGAATATTAGCTTTACTAATAGTAACTGTTTGTTGTTCCATAGCTTCATGCATAGCAGAACGATCTTCTTTATCCATCTTATCAATTTCATCAATTAAACATATGCCTTTGTTAGCTAAAACTAAAGCTCCAGCTTCTAAAGACCAACCTTTTAGAAATTCATCTTTAACTACGGAAGCAGTTATTCCTGCTCCTGAAGCCGATTTTCCAGAAACATATCTTGCTTTAGGAGCCATAGTAAAAATATATTTTAACATTTGACTTTTAGCTACACCAGGATCTCCTACAAGTAAAATGTGAATATCTCCTCTTACAGAAGTATTATCAGGTCTTTGAGTTCTTTCTCCTCCAAAAAGTTGAAGAATAATAGCCTCTTTAATAGTTTCATAACCATAAATACTTGGTGCTATTGAACGTACTAATTTATTCATTATATCTGGGTCAGAAGCAAGATTTTTAATTTGGTTAATATCTTCAGGAGTAATTTCTAATTCAGAAAATTCTTTCTCTGAAACTTCTATATTATTGGCTTGTATAATTAAATCAAAACGGGTACTTTTAGTTCCGTGATCTATGATAGGAATTTCTTTAGTTATACCTGTAACTATTACCCTTGTTCCAGGACTTGTCTTTTTTTCTAATTTGGGTTCTATTAAATCATCAGTTAAAAATACATTTATTTTTCTTGGTTGAGTATCATTTGATAAGTGATCAGGTGTTTCTTCTATTACTAATCTTTGGGTATCTATGAGAGTTTTGCTAAAAAGTTTAAATTTCCCCTTTCTTCCGCATGATACACATATAGAGGGTTCTTTCATTAAAAATTCATTTTGTTCTACATCAATATAAGTTCCACAAACAGGACATTCAAAAGTAGCTTTCGACATTACAGGCCGGACATCAGAAGTTTGTCTAATTAAACCTTCAATAGTTATAAGTTTACCTAAATCCTTGCTTCGTATATTTCTTATTTTTATTCTTTTATGTTCAGGCACTTCTGCAATGCGAACTTTAATCTCATTTTCTTCAGTTATATCTATTTTCTTTAAAGCATTTGAAAATAATTCTAAAGCTCGTGTAGGCTGTTCACATAAGAAATCTGTTAAATCAGGGTCAAATTTATCAAGTTCATCATATTTTACATTTAAAGAAGGATACCCCTTTTCAACAGTCTTTCTTAAAGAATCCATATAGCTAACTCTGATGAATTCTTCAAAGCGTTCTATAATATCCTCATCTTTGAGTTCAGTAATCATATCTCTAAAAAAAGCCCCCTGGAAAAGGGAATACTTTACTTATTTTATACTTTTCGTAATCATTTAAAAGAAATATAAACTTTAAATCAATTTTTTAAGAGTTTTTATTAGTTGATTAACTGAATCAACAATTTCTTTTTCGTTCTTTGCTCCTGTACAAACTATCTTTCCTGTGCCGAAAAGTAAAAAGGTTATATGAGAATTAGGAACTTTATAAACTAAACCTGGAAATTGTTCAGGTTCATATTCAGCATTTTCAAGTTTGAAAGCTAAACTGTTTAAATTAAGTTTCATGAAAATATCTCCAGAAGCAACCATATTTTGTATGCTTATATCTGGTTTTTTAGTTATATCTATTTTAATTTTTTTCATTTCTTTAATAATCATTTTGACAAAGTCATGAACTTCTTCTTCACTTTTTGCTCCTGTGCAAACTATTTTTCCAGACGAAAATAAAAGAGCTGTTTTGTGAGCTGCTAATCTCAAAACTAAACCTGGAAATTGTTCAGGGTTATACTCCGCATTTGGAAGAGCAATAGTAATCTTCTCTAAAGGAAGTTCATGATGTAAATTACAAGAAGCAACTACATTTTGAATATCTATTTTAGGCTTTGTAGTCATACTATCTTGAAATATATTAATATTTATAAATGCTTTTCTTTTATAAATTAAATTTAAATTTTAAATTTATTTTTCCATCTTTAAGCTTATTTCTTTATTTTTAATGCTTATTTTTTCTGATTCCGGAACTACATTTTGAATAATAATTTCGCATCCAGTTCTATTTTCTATATCTTTTTTATATTTCTCAATTATATTCTTAGTTTCTACATCTGAAGCTATGAAAATTTTTGCTTTCTGACCTTTCTTTAATCCATTATCTTTTCTCATACTTTGTATTTTTCTAACAATTTCTCTCGAAAAGCCTTCTTCATAAAGTTGTTTAGTAAGAGTTATATTTAAATATAAATTGAAATCAGAGTCATAAGCGCCTATAATATTTTCTGGAAGGTTCTCTTCTATAATTAAATCTTCTTTTAATATATCATAATCTTCTCCTTCTACATTTATAGTTACTTTATTATTTTTGTTTAAATTATATTGGATGGAATTAGGGCTTATTTCGATTAATTTACTTACTATTTTAGGTACTTTTTCTTTGAATTTCTCATTAAGAGTCTTGTAATTAAATTTAATTTTAGGTGTTACCCAATTAGGTTTTTCTGTTACTATTGAAATTTCTTTAAGATTACATTGTTTCATTATTAACTCTCTTAAAGAATCTGCGGCAGAAGCTATATCATCTTTCTCAGTGAAAATTATTAACTTTTGAAGAGGCCATCTAGTACCTATCTTAGCTTTATCTCTTAAAGATAAGGTAGAACTTATTATATCTATTACATTAGACATGTGTTTTTCTATATTTAAATTTATTTTAGTCTCTTCAATTTCAGGCCATTTGCCCATAAAAATGCTTTTCTCTTTGAGTTCAAGATCCATGCCTATTTTTTCAGATATATATGGAGTGAAAGGTGCAATCATATAATTTAGGTTTTTAAGTAAATAATATAAAGTTGCTAAAACTGTAATGGCATCTTCTTTACTTCCATTGATTCTTTCTCTGACCATTTGTATATAATCTCTGCTTGTTTTATTTAAAATTAAGTCATAAATTATTTTGGCTGATTTATTTAAATCATATTTGTCCATAGCATAAGTTACTTCTTTTAAAGCAGAGTTCAAACAAGAAATTATCCAAACATCTTCCTTTTCTAAACCGAATTTATTTAAATCTAAATCTTTAAAACTTAATCCATAGAGTTCCATATTTTCTAAAAGAAGTTCTTTCATATTCCAAAGAGTATTTAACATTCTAAGAATCATATCATTTTCCTTTTTGCTGAAATTAATAGATTCCCATGGATCAGTTTTCCATGTTATATAAAATCTAAATATATCTGCTCCTATGTTATTAATAATATCTCTCGCCCAAATTGCATTTCCTTTAGATTTAGACATTTTTTTACCTTCTTCATCAAGGACAAAACCTTGATTAAGAACAGTAAGATAAGGAGTTTGATCAAAAGTTATCACATTTGAAAAAAGTAAAGTATAATACCATCCTCTTGTTTGGTCAGTTCCTTCAGTTATAAGATCAGAAGGGAACCATTCCCAAAAGTCTTTTTCATTTTGGAGAAAACCTAAAGATGCACCAGGAGCCACTCCTGAATCAAGCCAACAATCAGCAACTTCTGGTGTTCTAATCATCATACCCTCACATTTGTTGTCTCCTTTTCCGCTACATTTCCAAGTTATTTCATCTACCCAAGGTCTATGTAATTCTTTAGGTAATTTCTTTGTTACTTTTTTAAGTTCTTCTTTGCTACCTATAACTTCTATTTTTCCACATTTATCGCATATCCATATAGGTAAAGGAGAACCCCAATATCTTTTTCTAGATATACCCCAATCTCTTGCATTTTCTAACCAATCGTTGAAACGCTTTCCTGCCCAATCAGGTATCCATTTAATTTTTTCATTTTCGCTGAGAAGCTTATGTTTTATAGGATCAACAGTGAAAAACCATTCTCCAGATCCTCTAAAAATTAATTTAGTATTACATCTCCAGCAAAAGGGATATTCGTGTTTTATTTTTCCTGCTTTAATTATTATGCCTTTATCTTTAAGTTCTTCTGTTATTGCATCATTAGCATCAAATACATACATACCCTTGTATTTTCCAACTTCTTCTGTATACTTTCCAGCTTCATCTACTGGTGAGAAGATAGGAAGTTTAAGCTTTAAGCCTAAATCATAATCTTCAGGCCCACATCCCGGGGCAATATGAACAATACCTGTACCTTTCTCTAAAGTTGGTAAATCCGAAAGAACAACTTTACAAATATTCTTTTTGCCAAATTCTTTTTGTTTGGGTATTTCATCTTCTAATAAAGGTACATAAGTTTTATCTTCTAACTCTTTCCCGCTGAAAGTCCTTATTATTTCATAATGTTCCCATCCTAATTCTTTTGCTACATTTTCAACTAATTGTGAAGCAAAAATATAAGTGTTAAGGCCTGCTTTTACTTCAGCATATTCTATATCAGGGTTTGCAGTCATAGCCACATTTGCAACAAGAGTCCAAGGAGTTGTAGTCCAAACAAGAAGATATTTATCCTCAGATTTTAACTTGACACGGAAGTAAATAGATGGGTCAGTAGATTCAGTATAGCCTTGTGCTACTTCATGTTGAGAAAGAGAAGTTTCACATCTCGGGCACCAAGGTACAGTTCTTAATTTTTTAACTAGCATACCTCTTTCATAAGCCTTTTTTATGGTATACCAGACAAATTCTATATGTTCATCTTTCATAGTCATGTAAGCGTTCTTCCAATCGAGCCACATTCCTAATTTTGAACATAAATTTTCCCAAATAGTTTTATAATTATTAACAAAATTTTTACATTCATTAACAAAATTTTCTACACCATATTTTTCAATATCACTTTTAGTGTTAGTATTCAATTTCTTTTCTACTTCTAATTCAACAGGTAAACCTTGACAATCCCAACCAGCTTGATGCCATATATTATATCCTTTGAGAAGTTTATACTTCATAATTATGTCTTTGATAGCTCTGCCTCTAAAATGACCTACATGAGGTTCATTATTAAGAGTAGGAGGTCCTTCTAAGAATCTAAATTTATTATTCTTTTCTCTTCCTTTGTAAACTTTCTCAGGTATATTATTTTTATTCCAAAATTGGTAAATCTCTTCTTCAATTTTAAAAGGTTCATATTTCATAATGTTTCAAATTTAGTTTTATTATTAAATTTTTTGGTATTTTTGTTATTACTCTATATGTACAACTTTATTTTAAAAATTAGCAAGCTTTTTATGTTATTCAAATTCTAAATAAAGATATGGATAATACTGAAATATGGACGGAGAAGTATCGTCCTGGGTGTCTTAAGGATGTTATAGGTCAAGAACTTATTGTTGAGAAACTTAAAGCTTTTATAAGTAATAAAAATATGCCTCATCTTCTTTTTTCAGGTCCGGCTGGAACAGGTAAAACTACTTGCGCTATAGCTTTAGCTAAAGAATTTTTTGGTAACGAGTGGAGATCTAATTTTCTTGAACTTAATGCTTCTGACGAAAGAAAGATAGAAACTATTAGAACTAAAGTTAAAGATTTTGCTAGAACTAAACCTCTCTCTGATGTACCTTTCAAATTAATTTTACTTGATGAAGCTGATGCTTTGACAAGAGATGCTCAACATGCTTTAAGGAGGATTATGGAAAGTTATGCATCTACTTGTAGATTTATTCTTAATTGTAACTTTTCGAGTAAAATAATATTGCCTATTCAATCGAGATGTGCTATTTTTAGATTTAAACCTCTTTCTCAAGAAAATGTTAGAGCGTATATTAATCGTATAAAAACATCTGAAAAAGTAGATATTGATCCAGAAGCTGAGTTTGCTTTGTTTGAAGTATCTGAAGGAGATTTGAGAAAACTTACTAATATACTTCAAAGTGCTTTTTCAGTTGAAAAGCATTTAACTAAAGAATTAGTTTATTCTATATCAGGAGTTGCTCAACCTAAAGAAATTGATGAAATAATTAATTTAGCTATAAAAGGAGATATTATTAAAGCTAAAGGAAAAGCTTTAGATGTAATGTTAAGATACGGGATTAGTGGGATTGATATGATTAAAATAATGAGTAAACATATTTGGTCTATTCCTATAAATGATAGTGCTAAAGTTTGGCTTATTGATAAAATGGGGGAATATGAATTTAGGATGGTTGAGGGTGCTGATGAATATTTGCAAATTGAAGCTCTTCTCGCTCAATTTGCAGTTGTTCCAAATAAATAATTAAAGAGGTGTCTTTTTATGTTTGTAGATAGGCAAAAATTGGAAAGGGATTTTTTAGATGAAATAACTAAATTAGGTAACCTTCTTGATACTTTAAAAGTAAATTATTGTGTAGTAGGTGATTGGGGTCTTTTGGCTTATAACTTAAAATCTAAAACAATTAATGAAGCTTTTATATTGGTTGAAGAAAAGTCGAAAAATGAAATAGTTAAAATACTCTTTAAATTAGGTTATACTATCTATTTTATGAGTAATAGAATAATCAAAGTAAAAAAGTTTTCATCTAAAGGAGAAATCTTAGTTGTTATACAATTTATTAAAGAACATGAGAAAAATAATTACCTTTTAGATATGGATGAAAGAAAAATAATTTTGCCTAAATACGTATTTGATAAAGATGTCAGTGAAGTAAAAGGCAATTTAAAAAATGTAGGTGGAAAAGGATATTTTAAATTAGCTCCTCTTGAAGTAATATATTTTTTGAAAATGAATTCAAAACTTCCAGAAGATCTTGCTGATTTAGATTTAATTATGGGTTCTGGTAGATTAGATATTGACGAATTAATTAAACTTTTTGAACTTAATGGATGGATATGAGCCTTTCTTTAGTAGAAAAATATACTCCGAAGAGAATTTCAGATATTGTAAATCAGGCCGAAAGTATAGCAAGCATTATTAATTTTCTTGAAAATTTTGAAAAGAAAAAGAAAAAAGCTCTCCTTTTATATGGACCAACTGGATGTGGAAAAACTTCTACCATTTATGCAATAGCTAACGAATTTAATTATGAAATAATTCAATTAACTTCTGAAGATTTCAGGGGTAAAGAAGTAGTTAATTTAGTAATTAAAAATGCAATTTCAACTACAAGTCTTTTTGGTAGAAAAAAAATGATTTTAATTGATGAACTCGAATCTTTTGTTGCTTCTGACAAAGGAGGTTTATCTTCCCTTTTAGATATAATAGCTTCTTCAAAAGTTCCGATTATTTTGATTACTCTTGATTTTTGGGATTCTAAAATATTACCTATAAAACCTTATTGTGAAGCTATTGAATTTAAGAAACTTGTACCTAAATCAATGGTTTCAAAGATGAAAAAAATTCTTGAAAGTGAAAATATTGAGTATGATGATTTAGTTTTAGAATATATAGCTAAAAATAGTGGGGGCGATATGAGAGCAGCTCTTAATGATTTGGATATATTATGTACTAATAGAAAAAGAATCTCTAAAGAAGATATAGTTTTTCTTGAAGAAAGGGCTCAAGAAATTAATATTTTTACTGCTGTTCAGAAAATTTTTAAGACAAGTAATCCAATTGAATCTATGGAAACTCTTGATGCAGTTAATATAGATATAGATACAGCTATTCTTTGGTTAGCTGAAAATATACCTAATGAATATGTTTCTAAAATAGATAGAGCTTTAGCTTATAATTATATATCTAGAAGCGATGTTTTCATGGGAAGAATTAGTCGAAGACAAAATTGGGAACTTTTGTCATGGGCTATAAATCTTGCTACCGCAGGAGTTACCTTTGCTAAAAGTAAAGTTAATAGAGAATTTGTTAGATATTCTAGACCATCTATAATAGCTAAATTAAGTGAATCTAAAAAAGCTAGACAAATTCTTAAATCAATAGCCTTTAAAATTTCAACCCAAACTCACGCTTCTACTAAAATTGTGGCAGAAACATATGTTCCTTTACTTAGGGTGATTTTTAATCATAATGAAGAACTTAGTTTAAAATTTAAAGATTTATTATCTCTTGAAAAAGAAGAAGTTTCATTTCTTTCTCAAAAGATATTTAATTAATTTAGTATCTTTTTTCATATTTTCTAAAGCAGATTTACCTAATTTGGATATAAGTTTACTTTTATTAATCTTGTATTTTTTATGTATTGGGTTATAATCCCATATATTAGATATTTTTAAACTTCCACCTTTTATATCTATAATTTCTGATATTCTTTGGATTTTAGGTAATTCTTTATTATCTACTCTTTCTTTAGTCATATAAATAATAATATCAAAGTTAAGAATTTTAAAATTTGGAAGATAAAGAGGTCCATTAGTAATTTTTCTAAGAGCTGAAGAAATACTAAAATCATCTATAAGCATAATTTTGGAACTTTCAAAGTCTATTAATTTTTCAGCATACTTTAAATTTTCAATTAAAATAACATTAGCCTTAGTTCTTAATCTACTTTTGATAGTTTCATTAGGTAAAGAATGCATATCTAAAATTTCAGGTATCCATTTTATTTTGTTTAAAATCAAAGATGGTGTTTCTTCAAAAGAAATTATAGATGTATCTGATGGTAAAAGGTTAATAATTGCATTAGCAAGTGCTTTTTTTCCGCAATACTTTTCTCCGATTATAATTATACTTTTTCCTCTTTTTATGAAATTTATGAGATAAGAAACCATTTCTGGTGTTGCCATATCAGAATTAAGGATATATTTTAAAAGATTATATTTATTTTCTAATTTTCTGATTAAAATACTTTTTTCCGATTTATCACAGAACATTAAAAAACCTTCGGGAGTTAAGCCATAAAAGTAATCATTAGTCTCATATTGATTCATAGATCTATTTTTAAATTTTTCTTTCAAAATATCAATATCTATAGAAGTAGGCAAAGTTATATTAGTTGGTAAAATACCTATGCTATCATAAAAAATATTTATACGAGTTCTTGGATAATCTATAGCTATTTCTTTTATAGAATCATCTCTTATTAACCCTTCAATAGGACCAAAGCCGAATAAGTCTTTATAAATGAAATATTTAATCTTTGCAATGTCATCTGAAGTTAAAGTTAAGTGTTTTTCCTTTATTATATTCTCAACTGTTAAAAAGAGATTTTCGCAATTTTTGAAAGAAGCATCTTTGCTTTTTAGAATTTCTCTTACATTTAAATAAGCTACTCTTCCCTGCCTTGAAAGTTGACTTTCTTTTATAGAGTATACTCTAGACTTAAGTTTTTCATTCCAATCTATTGAACTCTCACAAACTGAGAATTCTTTTCCTTCATGAGTGATAGTTACAAGATATTTACTTGATTTTTCTAAAGAGGTCATATTATCATTATCCAAAAAATAATTATTATTAAAGTTATAATCAAAATTGTAGATAAAATCATAATAGCTTGAATAGGAGTAAGGCCTTTATTCATTTTAGATCCCTTTGATTACATTTCTTAAAGCTTTTCTTAATTCTTCTCTTTTAAGTTCATTTTCTACTTTTTTTAAAGTTTCAGTTAATTCTTTATTTTGTTCTGTAATACTTTTAATATTTATATTACCTGTTCCATTAAGCTTTTTTTCCAAAGCTGACATAAATTCTGTTATTTTTAACATCAATTGAACTATCTTGTTTTGAAGTTCAATATTTACTTCTGTAGTTTTGTCGATTTTTTGAGACATTTTTTTAATTTGTTCTTTTATATCAGAAAGAGTATTCCTTTCATTATCTTCTATAACTTGAACCATTTTTTCTGTTTTTTTAAGACTTGAAATAGGTATAGTACTTTTATTCATGAACTCACCTTTATTTAATAAAGGCATTTAGATATAAAAAGCTTATTTTAAAGTGCAATTTATTGAATTTAATAAAAAGAATTAAAATAGTTTCTTTTGTCTAAAAATTTTTGCTCCCTTTCTTATTACTTTTATGCTTTTATTATTTACTCCTATGTTTTTATTACCTTCCGTTTTTTACTCTTTTTCTTTTTTGCCCCTTCTAATTGTTTTTCTTTAATTTCTTCCACTTTTTCCTTTTTAGCTTCTTGTTCTACCTGTTGAATCTCTCTTTCTTCCCTTATAGTTGTATTTATCTCATTAACTAAATTCTTTTGTATTTGTTCAAGTATTTTAATAGCTTTATTTATGTTATCTTTGATATCTTTCAAATCGTTTCTTCTTCCAAAGAGCTTCTTTTTAGCATTTTTCAGATACTTTATAATTTCCTTAATGCCTTCTATATCTTTCTTTGTAAGTTTTATTTTATATTCTTCCTGTTGTAATATTTGTCTTTCAAGCTGATCTTCTATCTTTAATTCTTGTCCAATTTCTTTTTCATATTTTTCAAGCATTTTATCAGTTTCTTCCTTTTCTTTTTCGATGTCTTTCTTAAGTTTATTGTCTACAATTTTAGTTGCTTCTTTAGAAGATTTTTCAACTTCCTTCTCTATTTTTAAATCATTTTCTTCTATTTTTAAGAGAGAATTAAAGAAGTTTATCATTTTATTTAAATACTCATTTAGAGGAAAAGGTAAATTTTTAATATCTAAAATAGGGTTGAGTCGTTTACTTATAGATTTTAACATAGCATAAGCTTTTAGTATGTAACTTAATTCGTATCTTTCTAATTTTAATTCTCTTTCTTCATCCTTTTCTTCATTTTTAATTTCCTTTTCAGAATCCTTTTTGATTTGACGGGCAATTAATATAATAGCTAATATAGGAAAAATAAGAAGTAATAATTCCAATACCATATTTAAGTTAAAACAAATTAAATATAAAAAGATATTGTAAAGTGAAAATATATTACATTTCAGGCATTGGAGGTCTTTCTCCTTCCGGCTTGTTTATTTTACCTGCAGCTATTACATCATCTATTCTTAGTATCATAACTGCAACTTCAGATGCAGACTTAATAGCTTGAGTTTTAACCTTTAATGGTTCTAAGACCTTTATATTTTTCATATTTATAATATTGTTACTATTTATGTCTACGCCACCCCATATTTCTCCTTTTTCATGAGCTGCTTTAATATTCACCAAAATGTTAATGGGATCAAGACCCGCATTTTCAGCTAAGGTTCTTGGAATTACTTCCATAGCCTCTGCAAAGGCTTTAACTGCTAATTGTTCTCTACCTGTCAAAGTTGCAGCATATTTAAGGAGTTCTTTTTCAACTTCCATCTCTGGCGCTCCTCCACCAGCTACAATCTTTCCTGTTTCAAGAACAGCTGCTAAATCTCCTATAGCATCTTGGATAGCTCTTTCAACTTCATCTATAACATGTTCTGTTCCCCCACGTATAAAAATAGTTACTGCCTTAGGATTTTTGCATTCTCTCACAAAGGTCATATCTTCTCCCGCTATTTTTCTTTCTTCTACTATTCCAGCATAACCTAAATCACTTGGTTTTATTTCATCTAAAGTATTTAATATCTTAGCGCCTGTAGCTTTAGCTAATTTAACCATATCGGATTGTTTTACTCTACGACACGCATAAATTCCTGCCTTTGATAAGAAATGTTGAGCAAGATCATCAATTCCTTTTTGCGAGAAAACAACATTAGCCCCACTTTTTTTAACTTTTTCTATCATATCTTTTATTATTTTTTCTTCTTGTTCTATAAAAGCTTGAAGTTGTTCTGGGGACGAAACTCTTATTTGAGCATCTCCTTCGGTTTCTTTAACTTCCATAGACATATCGAGAAGTAGTATTTTAGCATCTTTAACTAATTTAGGCATTTCAGAATGAACTCTTTCCTTATCGATAGTTATGCCATTTATAAGTTCTGTATCATTTATCCCCCCGCCAGCTTTCTTTTCAAGTTTAAGATTGTCAAGGTTAACAATTATTTTATTTTCAGATTTTTCGGCTATAGTTTTTATAGCCTTTACTAAAATTTTATTTAAATATTCTTTATTAGCTATAGTCCCCTTTCCTGAAACAGCTGTGGCTACAACGCTTTCAAGTAATTCGTCATCATTTATTGAAACATTAATAGCTATCTTATTGAGAATTTCTTGTGCTTTTTCTGCTGCTAATTGATAACCCTTTGCTATAATAGTTGGGTGTAATTCTTGTTCTAATAAAACTTCGGCTTTTTTGAGGAGTTCTCCAGCTATAACTACAGAAGTAGTAGTTCCGTCTCCTACTTCTTCTTCTTGAGTTTTGGCAATTTCTACCATCATTTTAGCTGCTGGGTGTTCTATTTCCATCTCTTTGAGAATAGTAACTCCATCATTAGTGATTATTACATCACCCATAGAATCTACAAGCATTTTATCCATACCCCTAGGACCTAAAGTAGTTCTTACTGTTTCAGCTACTATTTTAGCAGCAATTATATTATTTCTTTGAGCATCTTTTCCAAATTGTCTATTATATCCTTCAGGTAAAATAAAAACAGGTTGCATACTTTGATTTGCCATTCTTTCCCTCCTTTAAATTCATTTTTGAGATAGAATTATTAGCTATTTATCTAATAATAAAACCTCTATTTTAATTTTTCTTTTTTCTAAGTAAAAATATAATATGATCTTCTTCAAAAGGTTCAAGTCTTTTTTTATCAATTATTTCAAAGAATTTATTTAATTCTCTTTCAGCTTCATCAAAAATTTCTTTAGGATCTTTAGTAACATCTATAGAACGGGATTTTATAGCAATCATAGCATAACCTTTTGGTTTCAGAAATTTATCACAATTTTTAATTAGAATATCTATTTGTTCTGGTGCAGCTACATCTTCAAAAACGAAATCACAAAGTTCAACTATAAATTCATATTCTTCTACTTTGGAAGCATCTGCTAAAATAGGTATCATATTTTTCTTTTTTTCACAAACAAAAATTAAATCTCGAGTAGTTCTTGGGGAAATATCTACACAAAAAACTTTTCCGTTTTTACCTACAATATCACTAACATGAGAAGCTGTTGTACCTGTTGAAGCTCCTAAATAAAGAACATTATCACCTTCATGAATGGGGATATCCTTAATATTATTCATTATAGCTGCTCCTATTTTAGATCTATAAGGATCCCATTCTCTGTACTCCTTTCCTTGGTCTTGGATTAATCTTTCTCCATAAACACTAAAGCCTGGAACTAAATTTAGAGTAGCAGGTCTAAATTTTCCATTTTCTATGAAAAAAATTCCTTCCCACTTAGACTTTGAGATTTTCATTTTACAATCTTTTAATTCTTTGTTCTAATTCTTCATTTATTTTTTCCCATATTAATTCTTTACCTTTAGAATAAAAATCTACTTTAGCAGTAAGGGCTATTTTAGCTGAAAGAGTTCTTGCCATTTTACCCCTATCTTTGAAATCTACCTTTTTCATATAGATGTGTTGAAGAATTAAACCATGTTTTGGAGGCTTAGTTCCTCTTCTAAGATGTCTAAATAAAGCTTTTTCAGCTCCTAATATTTGAATGGTAGAAGCTGGCATTAAAGCTAATTTTTTTAAGGTGCCTGCTTTTTCAATTAATTTAGCTCCTAAAATTGTTCCAGCTACTTTTGATAAATTAGGTGCATAATTTTTCATAGTTTCTTCCAAATATTTTGTAACTTTCTCTTTAATATTTATCATATTTTTTAATTCTTCACCTAAAACTTTTAGAATTTCTAAATCATCTTCTTCTACATCATATCCCATACTATTTGAAGATAAATTTAGTTCTTTGGCAGCTTGTTCACGAGGCATGCCTGAAATTTTAGCTAATTGTTCAGGTTCAGTTATTACTTTTATTGCTTCAGGAAAATATTGTCCATACCATTCGATAAGTCTTTCGTAAAGGATATTTATAGATTTATTTAATTCTTCAAGACAATTAACAGCTTGAGAGATACTTCTATCTTTTGAATAGCCTTGTTTTATTTTTAATTTTGTAAGTTCTATCATATACTTTTGAAAGAAAGTTTTAAACTCATCTTCTTTAAAGCCATTTTCAAGTGCAAATTTTTTGAGTTCTTCTCCGAATATTAAATTAATTTGGCGTTTAGCTTTAATGTTAATAGAACTATTATAATTTTTAATTAAATCTTCTCTTTTTAGAAAGTTTTCTGCACATTTTTCTGGATTTTTTCCCCAAAAATCCTTCTTATATTTTGAAAATATGCCAAAAGGAGTAACCTTTATTTCTATAATTTCTTCTTTAGGGAATTTTTCTTTATTTTCTCTTTTTTTGTTATTTTTCATACACTTTCATATTAGTTTGTAATTTTAAAGGTTTTTCTATAATCTTGTTGTTTTTTCCGCAAAATTTAAAAACAAATGAACTTTAGTCAATACTATGGAAATAGAGATTCTTTTAGATGATAAAACTGAGCTTAAATTTAAAATTAAAGGTGAAACCCATACTATAGCTAACATGTTAAAAGATGAACTTTTAATGGATAGCTCTGTTAAATTTGCAGGTTATAATATTGAACATCCTTTAAAAAATGAAGCTATTTTTGATATTAAAACTAATCGTAAAGAAGCTAAAAAAGTTCTTAAAGAAGCTATAGAAAAATTGAAGAAAAAAATTGATACTTTTAAGGATGAAATTGAACAAATAAAATAGTCTCTTTTCTGAATTACTTTAAAATGGGTAAAAATAATGACAGATAAAACATCTGAAAATTCATCGAATGAAAATAAGGAAGTTACCGAAGTTAATAATGAAGAAAAGGTTAAAACTCAAAATAATTTTTTAAAATTCTTAAAAAGATTTTGGCATTTTTTATGGAAAGAGGAAAGTTTGTTAAGTTATGTCGTTTTTATTATACTTTCATATATTGTGTTAAAATTTGCTGTTTTCCCTTTATTTTTAATGATAACGGGATTTTCAGATATTGCCGCAGTAGTATCTGATTCTATGCATCATAGTTCTTTAACTGGACATACTTTTAATGATTGGTTAGACTTTTATAATTTCTCTTCAGATTCTGTTAAAAAATGGCCCTGTCTCGAAGGCATTAATCGTGGAGATGTAATAATTGTAAAACCTTTTGAGCCAGACCAAATAAAAGTTGGTGATATTATATTATTTTATCATGATAAACGTCAAATAGTTCATAGAGTTGTTTTTATTAATCAAACTGAAGAAGGATATTCTTATACCACTAAAGGAGATGCTAATCCTGTGAGTTTAGATTTTGAAAAAAATATTCCTTATTCACAAATAAAAGGAAAACTTATAACTAAAATTCCTTTCTTAGGTTATCCTCGATTAATTTTAATGTATATAACACCTATGTCTTTCTGGTAACTTTACTTATAAAAGTTAAATTTTTAATTTATGACTAATTTGATTAATTAGGTGATTTTATGTTTTGTCCGAAATGTGGTTCACTTTTAAGATCAAAAAAGAATGCTTCCGGAGAGTTAGTATTATATTGTCCAGAGCATGGAGAAATTGCAGGTAAAGAAATTAAACTTAGAGATTCTGTTAAGAAAAAAGAGAAAAGGATAATATTACCTAGTGAAAAAGAACAAAAAGAAGCAGAGGAATCTAAACTAACTGCTAAAGAAGTATGTCCTAAATGTGGTAATAATGAAGCTTATGTTGAAATAGTTCAAACAAGATCTGCTGATGAAGCACCTACTAGATTTTTAACTTGTAAAAAATGTGGTCATAAATGGAGAGAGTACTCATAAGAACCTACGGTTCTTATTATCTCCCTTCTAAACTAGCTACGGTTCTTATTATCTCCCTTCTAAACTAGCTACGGTTCTTATTATCTCCCTTCTAAACTAGCTACGGTTCTTATTATCTCCCTTCTAAACTAGCTACGGTTCTTATATCGTTTAATTTATAAGTCTCTTCTTTATGTTATTACATATGGTTGAAATATCTGAACAGCCAGAAAAGTTTAAGAAAAGAGCAGTTGCTTTCGAGAGAAAAATCTCAGATGTGAAAAAAGAAGATATTCGTGTTAAAGTAGCTGGAAAGATTATAGAGAAAGAAGATAGTTCAAGTTCAATTTTGATTGAAGACGGGGTAGGTAATAAAATGCGTGTTCTTTTGGACGAATCTCTTTATGATAATCAAATAATAGGTTCAAAAGTTAGAGTAATAGGTCTTGTTATCCCTGCTCTTCAAGGTAATGAAATAGAAATTAAAGGTGAAGTCATACAGGATTTTTCAAAAGTAGATTTGCAACTTTATGATAAATATCTTTCTAATAAAAAGCTTTAAATTTTAAAGGTTCTTTAATTATTTGGTGAAAAATAATGAATAATAAAGGATATTTTTATTTTAGTATCCCTACTGTTAGTTCAATATTAATTGGAATTGCTATTATTGGACTTGCTGGAATTATTTTTTTAGCTTCTATGGGTGTTGAATTACCTATAGAATTACCTTTTGAAGTAAGTGATACTGTTTTTGGTTTTCCAACCATAAATGTTGTTGCTATATTAGGCGGTATAGGTCTTTTGTTGGTACTTATTGGATATTTTAATCCATTTAATTGGACGTAATAAATTTTTTAGGGGTGTGATTAAATGTTTAAAGCAGTTTTACAGGATGTATCTTTGTTAAGAGATAGTTTAGATGCAATTTCTTCTATTATTACAGAAGGAACTTTTGAAGTATCTAAAGATGGACTAAAACTTGTGGCTATGGATCCAGCTTCTGTGGCTATGGTAATATGTAAAATCCTTCCAAGTGCCTTTGTTGATTTCGATGCCAAAGAATCTTTTAACATGACTATGAATATAAGTAATTTTGTTGGTATAATTAAAAGGGCAAAAGTTAATGATAAAGTAACTCTTGAATCTGATGGAAGTAAACTTAAAGTGTATATGGATGGAGACTTTAAAAGACATTTTACAGTTCCTTTGGTAGATATGGTTTCTACTAATCAAAAAGTACCAGAATTAAGTTTTAAATCTAAAGTTATTATTTCTTCTGATGTTTTGAGAGATGGAATTAAAGATGCTCAAATGGTTTCTGATTGTGTAATTTTTGAAACAACACCTCAAACTTTTGTGATAAAAGCTCAAGGAGATATGAGTGAAACTAAGATGGAACTTACAAGTAATTCTCCTAGTTTATTAGGAATTCACATTTCTCCTGATGCAGTTAATAGAAATATACAATCTAAATATGCAATAGAATATTTGGAGAAAATGCTTAAAGGTATAAAAGTAGCGGATGATATTTCTTTGCAATTTTCGAATGATTATCCTTTAAGAATTGATTATACAGCTATTGATAAACTTCAATTGAGCTTTATTTTAGCTCCAAGAGTTGATACAGATTAAATATCTCTCAAAAGAAATTTTCTGGAAAGATTATTTTTAATTTCACAAAGTTTAATTAGTTTTTCTTATTTTTTATTGTTATGATTTCACATGAAGAAAAAGTTCAGAGGATATCAAATTATTTAAAGAATAGAAAAAGTAATTCTCATCTTATAATTATTAAAAAAGTTGTTTCACACCAAGTACCTAAACCGAATACTTCAAATAAAGATATTGAAGGTCTTGATATAAGTGATTTAAATCAGATTTTAGATATTAATCCCAAAGAAAAAACATGTACAGCAGAACCAGGTGTTACTTTTTCTGACCTTGTTAAAGCAACTATGAAATATAATTTAGTTCCAATTGTTGTTCCTGAACTTAAAACTATTACAATAGGTGGAGCTGTTGCTGGATGTTCCATTGAAGCTACTTCTTATAAAAATGGAGGCTTTCATGATACTTGTTTAGAATATGAAGTTGTATCTGCTAAAGGAGATATTTTTCAATGTACTCCTAATAACGAAAATAGAGAAATGTTTCAAATGATTCATGGTACTTTTGGTACTTTAGGCATTCTTACAAAATTAAAATTTAAATTAATGGATGCTAAACCTTTTGTGAGGATGACTTATGAAACTTATTCTACTCTTGAAGCTTATAAAAAAGCAATAAGTGTACATTATACTAATAAAGATGTTGATTTTATGGATGGGGTTATTTTTTCCCCAGAAAAATTTGTTCTTTGTATAGGTAATTTTGTTGATTCCGCTCCTTATTTTCATAAATATGAATGGATGGTTCCCTTTTACAAAAGTGTAGAAAAAAGAAAAGAAGATTATATTCCAACTTACGATTATTTTTTCCGCTACGACTCTGATTGTCATTGGATAGCTAAAAATTATGGCTTAGAAAATCCTATTTTAAGATTTCTTTTAGGTAAATTTTTACTTTCATCTACCAAAATGTTAACCATAGCTAAGAAAATAGCTCCTATAATGAAAAAAGTTAAACCAGATGTAGTAGTTGATGTCTTTATCCCCTTTTCTAATTTTGATACCTTTTTTGAATTTTATAAGAAAGAATTTAATTATTTTCCTTTATGGATGGTGCCTTATAGAGTAGTAAGAAAATATGAATGGATTAATAGAGATTTTATGAAAGATGTTAAAGATGAACTTTTTATTGATTTAGCTATTTATGGTATGAAACAAAAGGGAAATAAAAATTATTACAAAATAATGGAAGATGAAATTTTTAAACTTAAAGGAATTAAAACTCTTATTTCTTACAATTTCTATGATGAAGTAACTTTTTGGAAAATATGGAATAAAGAAAATTATGACAGAATTAAGAAAGTTATGGATCCCGATAATATTTTAGATGATTTATATCATAAAACACATAAGAATTTAATAAAATAAATTTTTTATAAAATTAAAAAAATAAAAATTTATACTATTATAGCTGTTGTTTTTTCATCTTTTTCTTCATCAAAGTCAGTTACAAGAGCTTCTGTTATCAAAATCATTGAGGCTATAGATGAAGAATTTTGTAAAGTATTCCTGACAACTTTAGTTGGATCTATTACACCAGCTTCAAATAAATCTTCATACTTATCCTTAGCAGCATTATATCCAAAGTTTTCATTTTTGTCTGCTTTTATTTTAGTTATTACTTCTGCTCCTTCTTTTCCGGAATTTGCTGCTATTTGTCTTATAGGCTCTTCAAGAGCTCTTTTAATTATTTCAACACCTATTTGTTGTTCTCCTTCTAATTTTAATTTTGCTAATTCAAAAGTTGCTCTATAAAGAGTTACTCCTCCACCTGTGACTACTCCTTCTTCCATTGCTGCCTTAGTTGCGTGGAGAGCATCATCTATTCTGAGTTTCTTTTCTGATAATTCTGTTTCAGTGGTTGCTCCGACTTTTATAATAGCAACACCTCCAACTAATTTGGCTAACCTCTTCTTTAAATCTTCTTTTTTATATTCTAAATCTGTAGCTTTAATTTGATTTTCAATTAAGCGTTTTCTTGCTTCAATTGATTTTTTATCTCCCTTTCCATCGATAATGATAGTCTTTTCACTATCTACTTTAATCTTTCTTGCACTTCCGAACCAAGTTTCATCAAATCTATCTAATTTCATACCCTTATCTTCTGAAATTACTTTTCCTCCTGTAAGAATAGCTATATCTTCTAAAATTTCTTTTTGTTCATCTCCGAAGCCAGGAGCTTTTACTGCACAAACTTTTAAAGCTCCTCTAATAGTATTAAGAATTAAAGCTGCTTGTACTTCTCCTTCTATGTCCTCTGCAATTATAAATAAAGGTCTTGATTCGCCTGCAGATTTTTCTAAAATAGGTATTAATTCTTTTAAATTGGATAGTTTTTTATCAGTTATTAAAATCATAGGCTCTTCTAATTCTGTTATCATCTTTTCGTGATCAGTTGCCATGTATGGAGAGATAAAACCCCTATCAAATTGCATTCCTTCGACAACTTCCAAAGAAGTTTCAAAACTTTTACCATCTTCTACTGTTATAACTCCTTCACTTCCTACTTTTTCCATAGCATCAGCGATTAATTTACCAATACTTTCATCATTATTTGCTGCGATAGTTCCTACTTGTGTAATTTTTTCTTTAGTCTTAACTTCTGCACTTTTAGATTTAATATACTTTACAACCAAATCTATAGCCTTTTCCATACCTTTTTTAATTTCAATAGGGTTAGCTCCCGCTGTAACATTTTTTAACCCTTCTTTAATCATAATTTGAGCTAAAAGGATAGATGTGGTTGTTCCATCACCAGCATTATCTTGAGTTTTAGTTGCTACTTCTCTTATAAGTTTTGCACCCATATTTTCGAATTTATCAACTAATTCAATTTCTTTAGCAATAGTTACACCATCATTACACATTAAAGGATGAGATGATTTATCTAAAACTACATATCTTGCTTTTGGACCCAAAGTGATTTTTACAGCATTTGCAATTTTGTCTATTCCTTTTAGAAGAGTTTGTCTTGCATTTTCATTAAACATTAATTGCTTTGCATTTACCATTTTTTCACCCCTCTATTTTAGCTAAAATATCTTTATAATCTACAAAGATATGTTTTTCTCCATTAATTTCTATTTCTTCAGAGCTATATCCTCCATAAATTATTTTATCTCCCTTCTTTAAAGGTATTTCTTTTCCATCCTTTAATTGACCTACTGCTATTACTTCACCTTCTTTTTTTTCTTCTTTAGCAGATTCAGGAATATAAATTCCCCCTGCTGTTCTTTCTTCCTTTTTGAGGGCTTTAATAAGGACTCTTTCACCTAAAGGAATTATTTTCATATTTAAAACCACCCCTTTATTTAACTTCAATAAGCTTTTTCTTTTTTTCTTCAACAATTTTTAATTTAGGTATAATTATTTTTAATATGCCATTTTTATACTCTGCATTTGCTTTTTCTGTATCAGCATAAGAAGGTAAGCTAAAATATCTATAGAAACCTGAATAATTTCTTTCAAATCTATATATACCTTTCTTTTGATTTTCTTGTTTTATCTCTGCTTTATTTTCTGCTTTAATTTCTATGCCATTTTTATCTATTTGGATTTTAATATCTTTTTTATCTACACCAGGCATTTCTATCTCAGCTATTATCTCTTTATCTGTTTCATAAATATCTGATAGAGGCAATTTGTAGTTGGTCTTACTTATTTCTCCCTTTGGCCTTTTTAGTAAATTATGATTTATATTAAAAAAATCCATTTCAAAGAAATTCTTGAAGGTATTATCTATTTGTTGTTGCATTCTTTTAAGTTCATCAAAAATTCTATCCATATTCTTACCTCCTTTAATAATTAAAATTTTAAATAAATATTTAAATTTTTTTTAATTTAAATTGGTTAATTTCATTCTATTACTTAAAATGGTAAAAAGAATAATATTGCAAAATCTTCAAAGACATAAAGCTTTTAATTTTGATGAAGATATAAATCGGTTAAGTGATAGTTTAAGATTTTGTTGACGGAATATTAATGATATGTCATTGAAAATACTGAAGTTTGTATTATAAAATTTTATGAATGTATCCTCTGAGATCTTTAATTGAATCATGATTTTTATATCGTGAAAAAAGATTAATTTATTTAAGATAAGGTAGTGTAAAAGAGCTGTCAAAGAATTGAAAAAAGATGCTAATCATATTTTTGATAGTATATTTATAGTTGCTAAAGAAATTGATAAAAAGTTAAAATTGAAAAATAAATAATTCTATTTCTTTAATTTTTTGAGGAATTTAGAAAGAGCAGGATATTCTCTTTCTAAAGGTAAGTTTTTCCTATCAGTTTTTTCTGTTTTAATTTCTACTTTACTTAAGTAATGTTCTTTAGGTGGGAGAGGAGGTATCTTGGGAATAGCATATACTTTCTCTTGCTTTTCAGGAACTTGCTGAAGTCCTTGCGGTTGGTATTGCTGAGGGGAAGTTTGTTGATAAGGTAAAGGTGGAAGGGGTGATGGAGTTTCTTCTCGAGTTTTGATATAAAATATAACTAATCCAACTATTATACCTATACCTAAAACTATGCCTCCTATTAACATAATAATGCCCATAATATTACTTTCAGTTTTTACAGGTGAAGGTTTATATTCTGGTTGAGGTGGTGTTTGAATAGGTGTTTCATTAATAGTTTTATTTTTAGGTAAAGTTTCTTGAACTTTGGGAGTAGTTGTTTCTATTACAAAATATGAAAATCCAGGAGAGTAAGCTTCATAATAGTAAAAGGAAGAGTCATTTTTAACTAGGGACGTACTCAATTCGTTCCATGTACCTTTTGACCATCTAGCTAAAGTTATATAATTTGGTGATACTCTCTTTAAATTTATCCACTCTTTCTCTACTCTGAAACTAAATTTAACTTCGAAGAGGTTATCTTCTACTAAATTATTCGGTTCTATACTAAACCAATTATAAACAGTGCCTGAAGGTTGAGTTACATTATTTGGTTTAGAATCTAATTTAGTAAATTTAAGTGAAGCTTTATTTGTTTCATTTTTAACTGAAAATTCAATTTTTGTAACAGGTGTGTTATTTAGAGATAGAATCATATAAGCTTTTTCATAAGCTTTTATGCGATCCCAATTTTTAATTTCATAATTAGAGGGGGTAAAAGTAGAAGGTGTCTTACTTTCGCTAGGTGGGGTAGATGGTGTTTTTATAATTATTTCTCCTACTGGAACAAAAATTCCTCCATTTAAAGAAGTAATATTGGCATAAACATAATTTTCATCTTTGTTAAACCCTCTATTAGAAATGTAAGAATTACCTGTATCCCAACTTCCGTTATAATATTTAACTATTTTTAAAGTATCTTCTTTTATATCTTCTATTTCATCATCTGTATAACTAATATTTATGAAAATCCAAGAAGTAGATGAAGTATTATTTAAAAGTACGAATTTGTATAACGCTTTTAAATTGTTAGGTAAATCTTCATCAGGAGTGTAGCCTTTCTTTAAAATTATATCTTTAGATTCAAAATTGACATTAGCTCCATTTTCAAATTTTAATTTTTTGACTAAATTATCTAAAGCAGTACTTATAGAATAAAAAGCTATGTCATTCCCAGAAATATAAATATTAGTAAAATTGTTTGAATCAGAACCGTTTAAATAAATTCCAGATATACTATTTGATGCAAATTTAGTTCCATTGAAAGAATTGTTTTTGGCTGAACTACTTAATAAAATTCCATAACCATTTGAATTAAAGCTACAATTTTGAATATTTGAAAGGTTGGAATTGTCTATAAATAAACCTACTTCATAGTTTGAAATGTTACAATTCTTTAGAGTGATATTTTTGAAATTAGAAATTTTAATACCTTTAGTTGAAGCTTGATTTTCGCCTAATAATATATGATTATTACAATCCAAAGTTACATTATCAGTTTTAATTTCTATACATACACCATAAGATTGATTTCCTGATAAATCAGAAGCTAAATAGAAAGTTTCTGGTTCTGTTATATTTTTACAATTTTTTATTTCAGTAGAATTTCCAAAAACACTGAAAATACCGTCCATAGATGATATATTAGCATAAATTACCTTTGCTGTTAAATCTATATCATTAATATCTCCAAAAGAATCAATCCATCCTTCAGAAGTATTTTTATATATTTTTAGAGTTTTTTCAATAACTCTCTTTTGAATTATTTCATCTGAATTGTAGCTGTAATTTATAGCTAACCAAGCGTCTTGTGATAAATTTGTTATATTTAAGAAATTTTTGAAAGGAGCTTTACCTTCCGGTATGTCTGTTATACTTTCAATTGAATCTATAGATAGATTACCTCTGAAAATTATAGTACTTAAATTATCATTAAAGCTTATGTTTATAGGTTCTATATAAGTACTATTCTCTGATACAAAATCTATACTATTATTCTTTAAGTTATCATTAGAAAGTTTTATAGATGTAGCATCAAAAAATTGAAGTCCAATATTATTATTATAAATTGTATTTGCTTCTGTTTGGCAATCAAAAGATTGATTAATTAATAAGCCTCTTTCATTGTTGCTTATGACATTACTTTTAATTAAACCAGCACTCAAATGTAATCTTAATCCTTCTTTGTGATTGGTTATGTTATTATTAGTTATATTTCCATCAGAATCTTCAAGAAGAATACCATTTTGATTTTCAAATAAAGTATTGTTTTCTATCGATGAATAGTAAGATCCGTTTAAACTAATCCCCCATTCTGAAATATTTGAAATGTTATTTTCGAAGATTTTTATTCCATTTGAGTTTTCTACTTTTATTCCATTTAAAGAACTATTAAAAATAATATTAGAATTAATTTTGCAATCATTTGAATTTTTTATGTATATAGAATTATTTGATAAAGTATTTTCTATTCTATTGTTTGAAATTGTATTATTATTTGAAGATGATTCAATATAAATCCCGTAATTACTATTATTGTTGATAGTATTATTTATGAGTATATTGTTATTTGAAGAAGAACTGATAAAAATTCCATAACTATTATTATAAGCGGTATTGTTAATAAGTGTATTATTTTTTGAATATGAATAAATATAAAATCCATAACTATTATTATTAGCAATATTATTAATAAAGGTATTATTATTTGAGCCTGAAGTAGAAATTCCATAACCATCATTATCCTTTGCTAAATTATCTATTATTATATTATTATTTGAATTTTCTAAATAAATTCCACTTATCCAATCGGAACCATAATTTGAATTAGCAGTATTATTGGATAATGTATTATTGTAACAATCGACTAAGCGAATTCCTTGTATTTCATTACTATTAACAATATTTTGAGTGATATTATTATATGCTGTATTAGAATATAAAACAATACCATATGTGTTATCAGTTACGATATTATTTTCTATATTATTATTTAATGAATAATCCCATAGATAGATACCTGCTCCATCATTAAAATTAGCAGTATTATTAGTTATAATATTATTTGATGAGTTATACACATAAAAACCACAATCACTATTATTGTTAGCAGTATTATTAATTAAAGTATTATTTGAGGATGAATTAAGATAAATACCTTGGGTTTCATTTATGATATTACAATTTTTAATAGTTATATTATTTCTTTCAAGAATGTAAATACCATAATGTTCATCACTTTGTGTATTTGTGATATTATGACCTTGGCAATCCAAAGTTATATTGTCGGCTGTAATATTAAAACAAGCTATATCAGAAGAATGAGTGATATCTTGGGTTAAAGTGTAAACTTCATTAGGTGTATTTAATTCACTGCAACTAGAAATATCAGTACTTAAAGTTCTGTATGTTTGATCTTTAATTAGTGAACCAGAAATACTTATTGAGAAACCAGTGATTATACCAACTATAATTAAAAGTGAAGAAGCTACGATAATCATTTCTAAAGAGCTTAATCCCCTTTTATCAGGATAATTCATAAATTTAAAAGCTAATTTAACATTATAAATATAACTTTGTGCTTTTTTTGTCAAAGAAAACTATAAAAAGCATCCAAAATGTTCTTTGTTTATGTGTGGGATAATAGGATGTTTTAATTGTAATAATGCTTTTGAAGTAGTTAAAGAAGGAGTAAAAATAATAAAAGAAAGAGGGTTAGATGGGAGTGGTTATTTTGAGGGTAATAAAGTTTGTTACGGAAACTGGACTAATTGGCATAAAACTTCTTCAAAAAATATAATTGCTCACGTGTTACATGCTATTGTAAATAATATAAAAGAACCTTTAGTTATAGATGATTCTTCTTTAGTAGCTAATTGTGAAATATACAATTGGAAAGAATTATGTGAAGAAAATAATATTCAAGCAAGAAATGATGCTGAATTGCTTTTAAAAATGATAAATAAATTTGGAATTGAAGAAACTTTGAAAAAAATAAAAGGAGATTATACCTTTTGTTATTGGAAAGGAAATGATGTTTTTCTTGTAAGAGATATTATAGGTGTAAAACCTTTATGGTTTTCTTCTGAAAAAGGTTTAGCTTTTTGTTCAGAAAAGAAGGGTTTATCTAATCACTTTAAATGGGTTGAAGAATTAAATCCAAGAAAGATTATTAAATACTCTTTAAAAGAAGATAAATTAGAATTCATAAATAGACCTTTTTTTAAAATTTCTTCTGAATTTAATAATGAAGAAATAGTTCTTCCTCAATTAAAAAAATATTTATTTAATGCTGTAAAAATAAGAATACCTGAAGTTAAATTTGGAGTTTTATTCTCTGGTGGTGTAGATTCAATTTTAATTGCTAAATTGCTTAAAGATATAATAGGTAATAATTTTGAATGCTATGTAGCAGCTGTGAGTAAAAATAGTCTTGATTTAATTAGAGCTCAAAAAGCTGCTAAAGCTTTGGATTTAAAATTAAATAGTGTAATTATTGATAAAAATGATGTTGAAGTTTATCTCAAGAAAGTTGTACCTTTAATTGAAGATTCTAATGTTGTAAAAGTTAGTGTTGGACTAACTATTTATGTTGCTTCTGAAAAAGCTAAAAAAGATGGTATTAAAGTTTTATTTTCTGGTTTAGGTGCAGAAGAACTTTTTGCAGGTTATCATCGTTATAAAAAAACCGAATATATAAATGAAGATTGTTATTCTGATTTATTAAAAATGTACGAAAAAAATACTTATCGTGATGATGTTGTTACTATGAATAATTCTATTGAACTAAGATTACCTTTTCTTGATTTAGAATTAATTAATTTTGCTTTTAAAATTGATGCTTCTCTTAAAATTAAAAAAATAAATGATAAACTAATAGATAAATATATTTTAAGACAACTTGCAATTAAAGAAGGAATACCAGAAGAATTTGCTTTAGCTAAAAAGAAAGCTGCTCAATATGGTAGTGGCTTTAATAAAATTATTAAAAGATTAGCTGAAAAATCTGGCTTTAAATTAAGGTCAGAATATTTGAAACAATTTTATAATTTTCCTAACCTTCGTTTGGGTGCTTTAGTAAGTGGAGGAAAGGATAGTCTTTATGCAGCTTACATAATGCATAAACAGAATTATGAATTATCTTGTTTTATTACTCTATTAAGTGAAAATAAAGACTCTTATATGTTTCATACACCTAATGTAGAATGGGTGAAATTGCAAGCTAAAGCATCTAATATCCCTTTAGTTACATACAAAACTCTTGGTGAAAAGGAAAAAGAACTTGAAGATTTAGAAGCAGCTTTAAAAATTGCAAAGGAAAAGTATCATATTGAAGGTGTAATTACAGGAGCTTTATTTTCTAATTATCAAAGAAGTAGAATTGAAACTTTGTGTGAAAAATTGGGATTGAAAGTCTTTTCTCCTCTTTGGCATATGGATCCGCAAATAGAAATGAATAACTTATTAACTGAAGATTTTAAGTTTATTTTTTCAAGTGTTGCTTCCATGGGCTTGAATAAAGAATGGTTAGGGAGAGAAATTGAAAGAAAAGATATTGCTTTACTTTCAGAGCTTAGTAAGAAATATAAACTAAATGTAGCCGGAGAAGGTGGAGAGTTTGAATCTTTTGTAATTGATTGTCCTTTATTCAAAGAAAAAATAAAAATTTTAGATGGAAAAATAATTGAAGATAAAGGAGCTTTTAGATTCCATATTAAAAAAGCTATTTTATCACCAAAAGTTATTTAAAAGTTTTAATTTTAAAATGTAAGTTGAAGGTGCAAATATGTATGAACAAGTTTTATATCCTTTATACAGAAGTAAAATAGATTTAGAAAATTTCTTTTATTTCAAAAATTCTTTAGGTCCATCTGAGTCAAATGAATTAGAAAATAATAGTTTTCTTTAATATAGCTCATACAGCTTAGAAAATATATTTCTTTCATCTTATTTACAAAGAGATTTAATAAAAGAAGTCAATTGGGATAAATGCGCAACTGTAGAAGAGTGTCTATATAATCTTTCTAAAAATAAGTATAATCTTTTTATTATTGATGAAGATAGTTTAAATTTAAGTTTAATGGGGGAGTATAATATAAAGGATTTTTGCAAAGGTATAATTAAGCACCCTTTAGAGATAATTTATGAGAAAATATCGTATTTGATTAAAGAAGCTCAAAGTCAAGATTTAATTTTAATAACTGCTGATTTGGATTTTTGGGTTAATGAATGGTTGAAAAATTCAAATTTGAATAAAGTCAAATACATGTTTGAAAAGCCTATTGACTTTGAACTTTTTAAAAATATTACAATTAATTATAAAAGTGATGTAAATTCACCTTTATACTTAGTGTGTGAAGAGTATAGATTAGAAGATATAATTTCAAATTTAAAGAATAGAAAGAAGCTTTAATATTTCTTCAGGTTTTTTGCATAGGAAGATATCTTGTCTAATTTTTGAACTTCTATAAAAGCCTTTAGTAAAGTGAACAGCATGTACTTTGGCAATGGAAAAAGGTACTTCATATTTTTCTGCAAATTTATAATAATCTTCAAATATTTCATAAGGTTTTTTAGTTTCGTAAGTATTATTTCTTAGATAGTCTTCAATTTGTTTGAAAATGAAAGGATTACTCATAGCAGCTCTACCTATCATAATATAATCAACTCCAGATGTTTCTAATCTTTCTTTAAAAATTTCTGGGGAAGTGATATCGCCATTTCCTATAATAGGGATGTTTACATTTTCTTTAATTTGTTTTATTAAATCCCAATTAGCTTTACTTTTATATCCTTGTTTTATAGTCCTTCCATGAATAGTGATAGCAGATGCTCCAGCTTTCTCAGCTAATTTAGCTATTTGAAGAGCATTGATATGTTTTTCATCTTCTCCTGTTCTTATTTTGAGAGTAATAGGTTTTTTAATAGCTTGAGTTAATATATTTACTAGTTTTTCTATTTTAATAGGTTCTTTAATTAAAGAACAACCTGCACCTATTTTTGTAACTTTAGTAGCCGGACATCCACAATTTATATCTATAATATCAAAATCTTTTTCTACTATTGTTGTAGCTTTTAATAATTCATTTATATTTCCGCCGAAAAGTTGAACTGCTGATGGATTTTCTTCATCAGCTTTCCTAAGTAAAGTTTTTGTTCTTACATTATTTCTAACAATACCAGCACTGCTTATTAATTCAGTATAAGTAAGTCCAGCACCATATTTTCTTACTAAGGCTCTAAAGGCTATTTCAGTTACACCTGCCATTGGAGCCATAATTGCTTTAGATTTTAATTTTGGAAATTTCATTAAATATTCAGATTTTTTAGGGGTATATATGAATTTTTATAATTAGTTTTGCTATAAGGAAATTGTATTTCCTATAAAGTTATAAATCGTAAATTTATATAGAAGTTCATAATTAATTACATCGATCAAAATGATAGCAATTAGTGATTTGCGGAATTGAAGATTTCTGTTATGATTTTTCTAGTTCAATTTCTCTTCTACAAAAAGAATTAGTTTTCGTGTTCTCAGTTAGAGAAAAAATTCTAAAAAAATTTAGGAGGGTGAAATTATGGAAAGTTTAGTTAAAAGTTTAGTTGAAAAAGGTGATTTACGGAATAGATAGTGTTAAGGAAAAAGATTTTAAAAGTAAAAGCTTTGAAAGAAGTATGGAATTTATTCAAATTAAAGAAATCTTAGATGGCAAATATACAGGAAAAAAAGTTTCAATTCGTGGATGGATTTACAGAGAGAGAAAGCAAAAAAGTATTTCTTTCTTTGTTATAAGAGATGTATCTGGTATAATTCAAGTATCTATTAAACCAGAGTGCAAAGATTGGACAGAAGCACAAAAATTGCTTGTTGAGGCATCAGTTGAAGTTACAGGTCTTGTTAAAGAAGATGTTAGAGCACCAGGCGGTTTTGAAATTGAGGTTGAAAGTTTATCTATTGTAGGTTTGGCTGAAAGATTTTTAATTACTAAAGACCAAAGTGAAGAATTTCTTAGAAGAGTTAGACATTTATGGATAAGAAGCAGGAAGATGACTATAATTTTGAAAGTAAGAAGCGCTCTTTTTCAAGCTATAAGAGAATTTTATGAGCAAAAGGGATTTTATGAATTTCAATCTCCAATTTTTACAGGTTCAGCATGTGAGGGCGGATCAACTCTTTTTGAAGTAAAATATGGAGATGATAAAAAAGCATATCTTTCTCAATCGTGGCAACTTTATGCTGAAGCAGCAATTTTTGCTCTTGAAAAAATTTATACTATTGCCCCAAGTTTTAGAGCAGAGAAAAGTAGAACTAGAAGACATTTAGCTGAATATTGGCATCATGAGATGGAATGTGCTTGGATGGGTTTTGAAGACCTTATGAAATTTGAAGAAGAATTAATTATCTTTTTAGCTCATAGAATTGCTGAGAAATGCAGATCTGAGTTAATTGAATTAGGAAGAGATCCAGACGAACTTCTTGCTTTTAAAGGTCCCTTTTTAAGAATGACTTATGAAGAAACAATTAAAGAATTAGGAAAACCATGGGGATATGATTTAACAGATAAAGATGAAAGAGAATTAGTTGCTAAATATGGAAAGCCTATTTTCTTAACAAGATTTCCAAGAGAGATGAAAGCTTTTTACATGAAAGTAGACCCTAAAGATCCAAGAGTAGTTTTAGGTGTTGACTTACTTATGCCTGGTGTTGGTGAAACAACTGGAGGAAGTGAAAGAATTTCAGATCCAAAAGAACTTGAAGAATCTCTTAAATTATTCGGTTTGAAGAGAGAAGATTATGAATGGTATTTGGACTTGAGAAAGTATGGATCAGTTCCACATTCAGGCTTTGGATTAGGTACAGAAAGATTTTTGATGTGGTTGCTCGGAATTGACCATATAATAGATACTACAGCTTTTCCAAGAACTTTGGATATCTTATATCCTTAATTCTTTTTTATTTTTTTACATATGATAAATAATTAAAATAATGTAGATTAGATAACTAACTATTAAACCTATGCCCGCTGCTCTATTAATTTTTCTAAAAGCTTTGGCTATTATAGCAAAAGTTAGTACCATTAAATTTAAGAAAAGTAAAGGAAATACTTGAGTGTTGTAAGTTATAGAATAAGTAATAGGAAGAATTAAGGCAGTTATGCCTGGAATTAATGAAAGACATATAATAATACTTCCAATTATACTATCAATAGCGAGTTCTTCATTAGTAAATACTCTTCTTAAACCATAAATAGTTGGTAAAGCAATTATAAAACCTAAAGGAATAAGTCCTATAAAGCAATAGGACAAAGCGGTATATTTGTCAAGTAAAATAGTAGCACTTGTTAAAGCTAAAGAGCTTAAGATAATAGCGAAAATAGCTATAGGGTACATCCATATGTGAATAGGTTTTATTTTCAAGAAAGTATATTCCTTAGCTTTTGAAGTGCGATAATATATATAGATTGTATAAAATATGAAAATAAGTAATAAGAAAATAGCATCCATCCTGTCAATAATTTTATCTAATGAAACTATAAATAATACTAAAGCTGAACTCCACATAAAAGTAATGTTGCGGTGACTCTCAGCTTTAATTGGAAATTCACTTGTTAAAAGAAGTATACCCAAAGTTAAAGTTAGGATAGTTACTGCTGATCCTATAACAGCAGAAATACCTAATTCAGAAATATTATAAAAGTTTGAAATTAGCATAATTATTAATAAAGGTAAATTTACAAAAAAACATAAAACTATAGTACTAGCTAAATACTCAGGTATGCCTAAATTTTGAGTTATATTTGATGTAGATTTTATTATAAAATTACCTGCTGAAATTAAGGTCAAAATGCTTATTATCAACAAAAATATTTCGAACATCATTAATAAAAGAAGGTGCAAAAATTATTAAAAGCTTACTGATTATTATCTTTCATGCGAGTATCTGATATCATCCGTTTTTATTCTAATAAAGATATCAGAGATAGAATTCTTGAGTTCTCTAAAAATAGAGAAATAATGATTCGTTATAAAGATAAAGTAGGTCCAAGGCCAGATATTCTCATGTTTGACAATGATATTCTTGAATCGGTTAAAAAGGGTGCTACTTCTTTTCATTCTTCAATAGAAAGATGGTCTAATCCTCTTTTTTTAAAAGATATTAAAAGTAAAAAAGAATTAGATAATTTGCGTATAGGATGGGATTTTATTATAGATATAGATTGCCCTTATGTTGAATATTCTAAAATTTGTGCTAATTTACTTTGCGAAGCTTTGGAATTTCATGGAGTCAAAAATTATTCTATAAAATTTTCAGGAGGATCTGGTTTTCATTTAGGGGTACCCTTTGAATCATTTCCTAATGAAATAACAGGGGTTAATATTAAATTTGCTTTTCCTGATGCTGCTAGAATTGTTGCTGAATATTTGAGACAAATGATTAAAAAACATCTTGCTGATTCTCTTTTAGAAATGCATAGCTTGACGGAAATTGGAAAAAATGTTGGTAAATCTGCCGGAGATTTAATTCAGAAAGAAGATTTTGATCCTTTTTCAGTTATATCTATCGATACTATAGCTATTTCTTCTAGACATATGATAAGAATGCCTTATACTTTTAATGAAAAAAAATGGTTAATTTCTATCCCTATTAAAAGAAAAGATATTCTTTCTTTTAATCCTATTAAAGATGCTAATCCTTCATCTGTAACTACAGAGTTAAGTTTTCTTAATATTTCTTCTAAAGATGAAGCTCGTCAACTTTTCTTACAAGCTTTTGATTGGAATAAAAAAATGTTATCTACTAAAATAGAGAGCATATCTAAAACTGAAGCACCAAAGAAAGCTATAAAAGAAGAATTTTTTCCTCCTTGCATAAAACTTTTGCTTAAAGGAGTAGAAGATGGGAGAAAAAGAGGTGTGTTTATTCTTATAAATTTTTTAAGATCTTGTGGTTGGGATATAAATTCTATTGAAAGTAAATTGAAAGAGTGGAATTTAAAAAATAAAGAACCTTTACCAGAAAATTATATAAATTCACAAATTAATTGGCATAAACAGATACAAGGGTCTTATCTTCCACCGGGGTGCGATAATCAGGGTTATTTAAAAGATATAGGTATTTGTAAACCTGATGAAATTTGTAAGTTAATTAAAAACCCTGCAGCGTATCCTTTTAAAGTGATGAAGAGGCGCTGGGAAAATGGGGAATGATAATTTAATTTCTTATGAGGAATTAAGGAAAATTCAAGCTTTGGAAAGAGATAATAAAACTCTTTACAAAATAGATGATACTTTTTTTAACAGAGTTAAAGAATATTTAGCTATTAAAAAGAAATTAATTGAACAAAATAAAAATAGTGATAATATCTTTGCTAAAGAGAGTGTTTTTACTGCTGAAATTGAACTTAAAAATGCTAATAAAATAATTGTTGATTTAGCTTCTCGTAGAGTAAGAAAAATTGTTATGCAAGCTTTGACAAATATTTATTCTAGAGCTCACGATACTGAAAGAATGCTTAATTTTGAAGAAAGATTTTATTACAAAATTCTTGAAGAATTAAGAACATATATTGAGACCTTCCTAAGTAATTTTGATGAATCTAAACAATCTTTAGAAATAAAAAAATCAGAGGGAGAATTTTTATTAATTCGTTTTCTTGAAGATGTGCCTAAATTTGCTTGGAAAGATGGAAATGATTATGGTCCTTTTGGAAAAGAAGATGTTGCCAATTTACCTAAAGAAATAAGTGAATTTTTGATAAGTCAATCTAAAGCTGTTTTAATGGAAGTTGAAGATAACTAAAAATTCGAACTTAGAAAGTTTAATAAAGCATAATTTTTGTTTTAAATGTTAGGTGTAACATATGAAAATGCCTAAAGAAGTTAATAGATTTTGTCCCAAATGTAATAAAGTTACTAAGCAAAAAGTTGTACAAGTAAAAAGCAGTAAGAAAAGAGGAGCTTTAAAATTAGGTTCAAGAAGACATGAACGTAGATCTGGTGTCTCTGGTTATGGTGGTTATCCAAGACCTAAACCAGAAAATTGTAAAAGATGGGGAATTAAATTAACTAAAAAAGTAGATTTAAGATATAAATGTTCTGAATGTGGAAAAATGACTGTAAGAAAACAAGGATTTAGATCTAAAAAATTAGAATTGGAGGCTGAGCAGAAATGATACCATCAAGTTTAGTTCCTACTCCTGAAAGTAAATTTATAAAAGTAAGATGTAAAAAGTGCAAAAATGAACAAATAATTTTTGGTAAGGCATCTACTCAAATTAATTGTCTTGTTTGTGGAGCTACACTTGGTGCTCCAAGTGGTGGAAAAACCAAAATTAAAGGAAGAATTTTAGAAGTTTTTGATTAATTTTTTGGTCATTTTGAACTTCTTTGTTATTTTTTCCCGACAACTCAACTGAAGGCTTAATTTATTTGTTCTTTTATTTGAAATATATATTGGATTCTTTAATCATTTAAACAGCTACTATTTTTGTATTTGAAAGGTTTAATTTTCGAGATTCTTTAGTTCTTTTAAAAGACTAATTTCTTACTCTTTATTTTAATATTTCAAATGAAGAATCTTTTTAATGGAGTATTATTTAATTCTATTAGTAACATATTATTTATATGTCAGATCCTCTTTTTATAAAATTCATCAAAAGAAAATATAAAATAAGAAAAAAAGTAAATTGAAAACATTTATAATGTTAAATTAAATTCCTTAAACTATGTTTTTCAAGAAGAATGGAAATCCTGAAGAAGGTGAATTAGTAGTTTGTACTATAAAGAGAATTTTACCTCATGCAGCTTTTGTAGACTTAGATGAATATGAAAATAAAGAAGCTATGCTTCATATTTCAGAAGTTTCTTCAAAGTGGATAAAAAACATTAAAGATGTTATATCAGAAGGTAAAAAAGTTGTTTGTAAAGTTCTTCAAGTAAACAAAGAGAAGGGTTATATTGATGTCTCCCTTAAAAGAGTTAGCAATGCTGAAACTCAAAGAAAAATGAATGAAATTAAACTTGAAGTTAAAATCGAAAAACTTATAGAAGCTATTGCTAAAAAATTTAATGAAGACCCAAATAAAGCTCTTTCTGCAATAGGTAAGGAGTTAGTTAAATCTTATGGTTCTCTTGCTGGATTTTATGATTATGTCAAAGATAAAGGTGTGGAAGTTATCAACACTTTGACTATTCCTGATAATTGGAAAGAAGCTTTGAAATCAGAAATAAGTGAACAGATTAAGTGTCAAAGAGTATTAATTAAGAAAGAATTAGATATAACTTCTTTTTCATCAAATGGAATAAATAACATAAAAGAAGTTATTGAACTCCTCATTCAAAATTTAGAGAAATTAGGAGCTACATGTATTAAAGTTAGATATGTCTCAGCACCCAAATACTCCCTTGAGTATACTTCCCAAAATTTTAAGCAAGGTGAGCAATTTTTGAAAAAGGCATCTTCAGAAGTTATGGATGCTATTAAGAAGTCAGATGTAATCTTTAGTATTTCTGATAATTGAGTATGGAACATATAAGATACTGTAAAAAATGTGAAAATTATACTTTGAAACAGATTTGTCCTAATTGTGGAGAAAATACTATTGAGCGTATTCCTCCTAAATATTCTCCTATTGATAAAATGGGTAATTATCGTAGAAAAATTAAAAGTGAGAAATTAAAAGAAGAGGGATTATTATGAATGATTTTATAATAGAAAAAGTTTCTTTTAAGCCTAAATTAAAATCACCTATTTTAATCGAGGGTTTTCCCGGTGTAGGAAATGTAGCAAGGATAGTCGTTGATTTTTTAATTAATAAACTTAAGGCTAAATTGTATTTAAGAGTTTATTCTAAGTATTTTCCAAATACTTCTTTTATAAATGAAGATAACTTAATTGACCTTCCCAAAGTTGAATTTTATTATTATAAAAATAAAAAAGGGAAAGATTTAGTCTTTGTTATAGGAGATACTCAACCTGGAGAGAGTAATTTAAGCTATGACTTTTGTAATATGGTTTTAGATATTACTCAGAGTATGGATATTAAGGAAATTATAACTTTAGGAGGGATAGCGGCTTCTTCACCAGAATCTAAACCCAAGGTATATGGTGCTGTAACTCATAAAGAATATTTATCTAAGCTAACTAAAATAGGTGTAAACTTTGACAGGAAAGGTGTTGTAGTTTTAATTGGAGCAGCAGGATTACTATTAGGTTTAGGCAATCTTAGAAGCATGAAGGGCTTTACTCTTCTTGCAGAAACTTTAAATCAAAATAAATTAGGTTTTGCAGCAGCTAAATCAATTCTCGAAGTTTTAAACAAATATTTGAATCTCAGTGTACCTTTGGATAGTCTCAATCCTTTAATTTCAGATCAAAAACAGAATTTAGAACATAAAAAATTGATAAAGAAAATAAAAGAACAAGAGGAACTTTCCCATTTAAGTGAACATAGATATATTGGTTAATTTATTGACCTTTCATTATTATGTTAAAATTAGCAGTATTAATACAATAACCATGTTCAATTTCTGTATAAATACGTTCAATTCTTTGTTCTTGATATTTATTCGTGTCAGTGATATTAATAGTTATAGGTAATGATAATTCATTGGCTTGAAGAAGAGTTAAAGTCCTTGAAAATTCTCCTTCATTGCTTTTGTTTATTTCTAAAGACCATCCTGGATTTTTAGTCCAGTTTTCTAAATTGGAATTACCATTAAATTCTACTATTTTAGCATCAGGAGCTGTTAAATTAATTTTAATGCTTCTAAGTTTGTTTATAGTCATACCTTTGTTGTAATCTGAACTATAATCAGGATAATCAATATTGCCTTTTCCAATATTCTTTAAAATTATTTTTCCTCTTATTTCATTTATGCCATTTGGGATTATCCTATTTACACCAAAATCATGAGTTATTGAAAGGTAATCACTTGCAAAATTACCAGAGGAAGAAGGAGGTATATCTGTATAACTTTCGGGTATGAAAACTATATCAGAATAACCTTTTGAAATATAATCAAAGCAAACTTTTATGGAAGCAGGAATAGTTATTCTTTCATTAGAACTTAAAGAAATTCCACTAATGCTCCAACTAAAATACATTGTTTGTCCAGGTACCATTATAATTTCATTTGTTTTTTTAGGTGTATTCTTAACACCACTTATTAATTTAAGAGATACATTTTTCATCTCATATTTTCCATTATTAGTTATTTTAACACCTACTTCAGCATTTTGATAAGGTATTAATTCTATAGAATTAGTTTCCTTTCCATTTATTATAACAGTGGCATTTAATTCATTCATATTTATAGATTCTTGAGTTTGAGGTTGACTACAACCTAAAATTAGAATTATCAAAGATGAAATGAAAAATAAAAAAAGAAATTTTTTCATAAATTATCCACCTTAACATGGACTTCCAGCTGGACATACTGTTATCTTTTCTAAAGGCACTTCATAGCAATATCTGTAATCAGCAAAACCTGTGAATCTTTCTGTTACGGGACTACTAATACCTAACTCTTTTGGAACTGAAAGAGTTACTGATGTTATAATGCCGTTAGCAATTGCTGCTGCATTATTAAGAATGCCACAATTATCTGATTGATCAGGTATACTTATGGATACTCCTTTAGTACTTGTTTCATTTTTACAAAGACTATATGACAACGCCCCGCCTTCAATGTAATCTGAACTTGGTATATCTAAGGATATCTTGTTGAATTTTTGTATTGTACCAATCCACGAATTTTGGATGTTTAAATTTAAAACAGGGTTAGTTTGTTTTTCAAAAATTGTATCTAATCCTTCTCTTGTTATGTTTACAGGTCCTTTAACACAACTTTGAGGAGTAGCTATCTCTTGTGAGTACATATCTACTTTTTTGAAAGCTACATCAAAGTAAAAGTCGCTTTGGTAATCAAAACAAACTTTAATTTTGGGATTAATTTCTTCTTTTACATTTACATCTTTTTCTGTTCCTATGTTAAAAATTACTGGTATTTCTTGCCCGTTCATTATAGTACCTAATGAATTTGTTCCAGAAACACTATAGCTACTTGGAACTCCTAATATAGAAATCTCAGTATTTCTCATCTCTTTAAGGAAAATATTTTTTATAGCAAAATTCACTACAATAGATCCAGGAGCTATTATTTTATTTGAACTCATTTTTACACTGTACCCTGTTTCTGGTTGTACAACTTGGGCCTTTTTTCCGCTGCATCCTAATCCTAAAATTAAGATAGATGCAATCAAAATTGTAAAAATTATTTCTTTTTTCATATGTTTACCTCCTTTTATCCTTGTATTTTTATAGGATATATATTAATATAACTATTTCCTTCTATGAAATATCTATAAAGAGCATGTACTCTAAAAGTATACATAGTAAGAGGAATATTGGAATCTCTTAAATTTGTCATTTCTTCTCCTGTAATTTCAAGGGGTGCATAAATATTAAAGGATTTTACAAAAATACTATTAGGTATTATTTTTACTATGGTTTTATCTTTGTCTAATTTTTCAAATTCCTTTTCTCCAAGAGTATTATTAAGCCAATCATAGCAAGGAATTTGTTTCATGACAGTTTTATTTTTATAAGGGAATAAGCTATAATCTTTTTTGACTATTTGTGATATTTCATCATATTCATATTTGTGTATCACGTTTTGTTCTAAATTTTTTGTTTCAATTGTTACCTCTTTTATACCTTCACAACTAACTCCCAAAAATTGAATATCAATACTGTAAAGATCATCATTTTCCGCGTAACCAGTTATTCTTTCCCTATCTTTTAAAATATCATATTGAAAAGAGATTAATTTGTTTTCTGGGAATCTATTCTTTAAAATATCATCAATTACTTCTTCGCAGAGCATAGCTTCTTTGCTTTCAATACCCGAATTACATTGTATACCACTAAGTTCATCTAATTTTTTCCAACCATATGTTGATGTTTGATTAGATACATTTATACCATCCGGATATTCTAAAATGATAGCTAAATCTGAAAGAGGTAAGCCCTGCCCTTTATTTTCAATTAAATAAGATAAAGCAAATTCAAAAGGAGCTTCATTTCCACTACCGGGTTTTTGACTAAAGAAGTAAACAATGGGCTGTTGAGTACTTCCACTGAATCTAAGTTCTCCAGCAGTCATTCCAGATTCTCCGGAAAGAGTTAGAGGCTCTCCAGCTTGTTTTCTTCTTATTTGTTCTTGTTGAGACATCATAAATATATTTTCATGAAAGTCTGTAACATAAGAATATTCTACATTATAATAAATAGGATGTCTAAGTCCTATGTTTGAAATTTCTTCTTGAGTTGGTGCTTTTAGCATCCAATAAACATCAATTTCTTGGCCTGGTAAAAATTTATCTGTACGTCTTTCTTTTACTGGTAAACCTTCATCTTTTTCAAGCACACCTGCACATCCTGTTGGTCTTATTTCTGTAGGGTCCATTACTCTTCCACATTCAAGTATTTTAAAAGGGCGTACATTATCAAGAGTTATTTTAACATCCTTAGCTTCGTGTCCACCTAAATTATTTCTTACAGTTAAAGAAACATAACCTGATAAACCGGGATTTAATTCATCTATTTTTATATTTCCCACTACACCTAAACCAGAATTTATATCTAATTTAGTTTCATTAGTGGAATATTGGGTACCTGTACAACCTAAAACTAAAATCATTGTTGCAAGAGTCATAAAAATTATAACTTTATCTTTCATTTTGATTACCTCTATTGTTGAGTGCTATAAGCTCTAATAGTAAAGGATGATTGTACTTTATAAGGATAAATTGCAACAGCAGTTACATAATCAGTACGCCTGCGTTCTTCAGTGGGAAGTTTTCCCAAATTTAAAGTACAGGAGAACTTATCAAATTCTTTTCCAATATTATTAGTTGCTACAACATTTTGATTTCCAATTTGCTCGCAGGCCCAACTTATTAAATCTTCTCCTGTTTTAGAGTATCTTTCAACTATTTCAGTATATAATGGATTATTTTTATTACACCACCCACCTATATTAGCATCAGTTGTTTTAAGATTATCATTTTTTAGCATACAAGTTGATTTAATTTCATTGAAATTTGAGCAATCTATATTAGTATAAGAAGGTACAAATTCACAAGGACCCATCTCTTTTGGTGTAATTATCATAAGTATAGCTGGTTTATCATAAATTACATCCCCTATGCCTGTTTTTTGCCAATTTAAAAGAAGACCTATCCTTTCAGTTGAATCGAGGAAAGGTTGCTCTCCAGTATCTAAATTTATTTTAATAGCTGAACCAATTGAAGCTACAGCCCCAACTTTTTGTTGTCTTAATAAATTGTTTTGGAAAAGTAAACTTCCATATTCGCTTTGTATCCTTTCAACTGAAAGTCTTGATGATGCAGTATAATAAGTCCAAGCATCAACTAAAATTGTAAGAGGTGTTGGAACTTTTTTATCAAAATTTCCTCCTACTACATTCTCCCTATAAGAATTTTCAGCATCTGTTAAATCTATATAAGCTCCACTTATAGTTAAAAATTGTGATGCTCCAGGAGCTAAATCAAATATACTACAGGATATGTAATGAGAAGTATACCCCTTACTTTCTTCTCTTTGATTCTTTGTACATCCTGGAGGGAGAGTGACTTTATCAAATTTTAATCCACCGCCAATACCTTCATTTGGAGCAGGATATATATCAATATTTGCTTGCTTTATTTTTGATGAACCTAAATTTTGAACTTTTACTGAAAAGGTAAAAGTTTGACCTACCCCAGTTTCAGAATATTGAACATTATCTGAGTAAGAATTAGCGCTTACTGACATTGCTTCAGTTATAGATTGTTCTGTAGTTACAGTTTGAGATTGAACAGGTTCATATTGACTTTCTTCTGGATTTACTCCGAAAGGATCTCTAATAAATCTTGATATTTGCTTTAAAGGTAAAACTGTTTGTAATTGGTTTAATAAACTTTTAGTCTCTCTTTCAGTTCCAACTGTTTGTTGAAATACACCCACTCTTATAGCCCAAATAATAACAATTATAATAGTTATTGCAACTATTCCTAAAACAATATAAGGAAAAAATCTTGATTCTGAAATTTTTTTCCATATAGCCCCAGTTACGCCTGTGAGAGATGAAAAGATTATTATTGAAATAATTATAGATAAAAATCCAACTGTTGGACCTATAAATAAAAATGAAAGTATAGGTACAGCTATACATAAGATTGCTATAGCTGTCTTAACAGGATTTCTGATAATTTCTTTAAAAGAAGTAAGTTTTTCAGATGGAGCTTCCTTTTCATCAGAAGTTTCAGATGAACCTTCACTAGAAGATTTTTCAGGAAATAATCCTTCAATTTCCTTTTCTAATTCTGGTTTTTCTTCAGCCATACCTTTCTTATTCATTTTTTAAACACCTTGTTGAGCTATAACAAAGAAGCCATCTGTGTAAAAAATACCATTTGGTGAACTAATTTCTATTTGATTGCCTAAATTTTTCAATTTGCTTTTATCAAGTTTTACATATAGAGTTGCCCCTTGTGATATTTGTGAATTAGGTATATAATAAATAGTATCATAAGGCTTAATTTTAACTGTTAAATCTCCTTTAGAAATAACATCTTTAATTATAATACCTACTTTAATTTCAGTGAAAGCATCATATAAATATTCTGATGGAATATCAAAATTATAAGTTCTGGTTGAAGTAGGTGCTGGTTTCGTAATTATCTTTAAAATTACATCTGTAAGTTTAAATTCTCCTCCTTTATCCGTAGAAAAGGATATTAAATTTTCACCTACTTTTAAATTACTTTCTTCGCGTGTTAAAGTTACACTCGAAATTTCATTCTCTGGAGGTTTAATCCAACTTACAGCTTTATTATTTATATTTAATATAAGATTATTGTCTGTTGCTTTTTCAGTTAAAAATTCAAGCATAATAGTATTTCCTTCTGGAATATTTTGTCCGAGGTTAATCTTTTGAGTTTGACTTGGCTTAATCGGAGAATATTCTACTTTTTCAATTGAACCAGAACTAAGAGTTATACTTTGTCTTTCCCAAAACATACCATTATGTTCAAGTCTTATATAAATAGGATTATCTTCTTTTAAAGCCTTTTTATCTATTCTAAGTTTGAATTCTCCTTTTTGAGCTAAATCTTCATAAACTAAAGTTTTGTTAATGTATACTCTTAAAGTGGGTTTACCTACTACACCTGTAATATTAAGATTAAGTATTACTTCTTTAGTATTATCATCAATATTATTAGCATTGAAAATTATAACCCCTCTTTTAATAATGCTTGTTGAGATAATAGTATTACCTATGCTATCTATTATTTTATTAATAGTCGGATAAGAAAGCGAAACATCTTCAAGTTTGAAAGAGTATTCTACTTTTTCTAAATTAACTGAGCCTATACTTGTACCCGGGGCTTTAAAAATAAGTTTGGCATTTTCAGGTAAGTTAGTTTGATTTTCAAATTTTTCAAAATAATCACTTAAGATTTCTTGCCTTTCGGCAGGATAAATCATAACCATATAGATGAAGAAAAAGGCTGCGATAGCAACTATAATCACAACCAATCCATAGCTAGTTGCTTGTCCTTTTTGAGTTTTTTCCATAATTTTTTAAAGGATTTTTAAGTTAAAAACCTTATCTTATAGTTTTATTAGGGATAGTATCGCTTATAAATAATTGATTATTGAGAAAATTTATTGGAAATAAAATATCTTAAGGAAAAATTGGATAAAGTAATCTTTGATTCTTTAGTTTCAAGAGGTTTTAATGAACTTAGACCTCCGCAAGAACTTGCTATTAAAGCAGGTCTCTTAGAAGGTAAAAATATAGTAGTTGCTAGTCCTACAGCTTCTGGTAAAACTATTGTAGCTGAGATAGCTTGTTTAAATAATATTTTGAAAAAAAGAGGAAAGGCAATTTATATTGTTCCTATGAGAGCTTTAGCTACTGAAAAATTTAACGATTTTAAAAAAGATTATGGAGACAACATTAAAGTAGGCTTATCTATAGGAGATTTAGATTCAGATGATTATTGGCTTGATAAATTTGATTTAATAGTTTGTACATCAGAGAAATTAGATAGCTTAATAAGACATGGAGCTCATTGGCTTTCTTCAATTGGTACTATTGTAATAGATGAAATTCATATGCTTGATGATGTATCTAGGGGACCAACTCTTGAAGTTTTAATTACAAGAATGAGGATCTTTCTTAAAAAAGCTCAAATAATAGCTTTAAGTGCTACTATTAAAAATTGTGATGAAATAGCAGAATGGTTAAATGCTGAACTTGTAAGAAGTGATTACAGACCTATTGAACTTAAAGAAGGTGTTTATTTTAATAATAAATTATACTTTGATAAGGAAGAAATTTTATTAGAGAGTGAATCTGAGGAACCAGAGTTATCTCTTGTTGAAGATGCTTTTAAGAAAAATAAGTCAACTCTTATTTTTTTATCTAGCAGAAGAAATGCAGAAAGTTCTGCTAAAAAATGTTCAAAATTTTTATTAAATAAATTAAACAATGAGGATAAAGTTAAACTTAATCAATTAAGTGAAGAAGTAAAAAATGTTTTGGAAACTCCAACTAAACAATGTGAAAATTTGGCTGAGTGTATTCGAGGAGGTGTTGCTTTTCATCATGCAGGTCTTGTTCAGAAGCAAAGGGAATTAATTGAAGATGCTTTTAGAAACAGGATTTTGAAGGTAATTTGTGCTACTCCTACTTTATGTATGGGTATAAATTTACCTTCCTTTCGTTCTGTAGTTAGAGACCTTAAGCGTTATTCTGATGAAGAGGGCATGGGATGGATACCTGTTTTAGAATTTAAACAAATGATTGGAAGAGCAGGCAGGCCTGGGTTTGAAGATCATGGGGAAGGTATAGCTATTGCTAAAAGTGAAGAGGAGCTTAATTTAATAAGAGAAAAATATATTGAAGGAGAACCGGAAGAAATTTATTCTAAATTATCTGTGGAACCTATTTTAAGAATGCATGTCTTAGGATTAATTGCTAGTGGGGAAGTTTCATCTTTTGATAAATTAATAGCTTTTTTCGAAAAAACTTTTTATGTTCATCAATTTAGAAATATTGAAAAAGTTGAATATTTGTTAAGAAAAGTTTTGACTACGCTTGAAGAATATGAATTTATTAAAATTGATAAAGAAAAATTAATAGTTACGCCTTTAGGAAAGAGAGTTTCTGAATTATATATAGACCCTTCATCTGCAAAGAAAATAATTGAAGCTTTAAAACAATCAAAGCATAACTATCTCTACTTTTTGCATCAACTTTCTCTTTGTACTGAAATGAAACCTCTTTTAAATATATCTCAAAGAGACTTTTTTAGTTATCAAGAGAAATATACTGAATATGCTGATGAATTACCAGATTTTCCTTCGCCTTGGGATTATGAATATGAAGACTTTGTAAGAGCTTTTAAAACAGCTCTTATGTTTTTTGATTGGATTAATGAGTTAAGGGAAGATATTTTAGTTGATAAATATAATGAAACTCCTGGAATGCTAAGAAGTAGACTTCAAAATCTTAATTGGTTAATTTATTCAGCTATTGAATTAGCTGAGTTACTTTTATTTAAAGAAGATTTATCTCTTCTTAAGAAATTAAGAGTACGTGTTGAGTATGGCATAAGAGAAGAACTTCTTTACCTTGTAAGTATTGAAGGTATAGGGAGAGTAAGAGCAAGATTACTTTTCAAAAATGGAATAAAGACTCCAAAAGATATTTTAAAAGTGCCTATAGAAAAACTTTCTACTTTGTTAGGCTCTAAATTAGCTTTGAAAATTGTTAATAAACTTAAAGAAGAAAAATAAAATTTGCTAAAGATTATAAGCTTTTTTTGATTATATTCTTTTATGAATATTTTGAAAGTATCTTTTTTTGCATTGGGCATTTTAATGATTTTAAGTATGATATTAATTATTATAAGTTCAATTCCTCCCGCTCCAACTGAAAAAATTATTTTATTTGATTTTGAAAATAAACAATTAAATCCAGATTGGGCTATTTTTAATAATACTTTTAATGATGAAGTATTTGGAGTAGGATTTGCTTATTCAAGAGGTAGTTCAGTTCTTGATGTATATAGATATTATTCAGGGTATATTAATGGTTACGTAGGTGTAAGTAGAATATTAAATTTTGATGTTTCAAAGTGCAAAAGTCTTAAATTAAGTATGGATGTAAGATTACTTTATTTAACTCAATATAGTAGTGGTAAAGCAAGTACTAAAATACCTGGAATGGAAGGAGAATATCCTGCAGAATTTATTCTTAGTTTTATTGATAATAAAAATAATGAAAGAACTTATATGAGAGGTTTTTTAACTTTATCAGATACTTATGGAAAGAGTAATTATGATATTATTAATTTGGATAAATGGCATCATTATGAATCAGAAGACTTAATGAAGTTATATTATACACCTAAAATAATGACAGGGATCTTCCTTGGAGGAGCTGGTTGGGATTTTCATTCACAATTTGATAATGTTAAATTAGTTTGTAGTTTAGTTTAATTATCTTGTTCTCCTTCAGTTCTTATTTGAAACTCATAATCGGTGATATCAAATGATAAAGTATCCTTTCTTTTTAACACTAATTTTCACTTCCAAAATCATGACCATTCTTCTCTTAAGAGTCGCTGAAACTCATCATTATTAAATAGTAGAATATCCTTTGCTTTAAATTCCTCTTCCTTTTTTGACAATCTTTTATCTAAAAGCTCTTTTTTGGTGTTAAGATAATGATCAATTAAAGCTTTACAATATTCAAATTCAGATTGGTCTAATTTTGTAAAACGTTCTTTTGCTATAGTTATAAGTTTATTTATAATATTACCTTTTCCTCCATCAACTTTAATTTCGCCTCTTTTGAATTTTCTAAGAAAATTTGCTGCATCTTGTATATTATTTTTAGAAATGAAGTTGTATTTGGATAAAGTATCAGCAAGGTACTTCCATAAATTTAATCGCGCAGTTCTATAATGTCCGTGAGTTTCTTCAATAGCTTTTATTAAATTGCGATCTGTTATTTTTTGCTCTTTTAGTATTTTTTCTATTTCTTGTTTAATAGTCATAATTTTTAAAATAAGTACTTTAAATATAAACTTTTAGCCATAGAAAAAATTATATATAACTACTTAGTAATAGTTACTATGAATAAAGAGGGGAATAATAATGATTTTGGGGATGGTTGTGATTTTCTTAATCAAGAGTCCTTAGATGAAATTTTAACGCCTTGGAAAGGAGAATATGAATCACTTGAAAAAGATCTTACTGAAATTGATACAGCTTATAATTCAGCAATTTCTTTTGTAAAAAATAATCCTGAAGATATTAAATCTATTCAAGAAGTATATGATACTCTCCGCTTTTATGAAGAATATTTCATTGCTAAGAGAGATAGTTATAAGGAGGAATTCCAAAAATTGAAATCCTCATCTGAAGAATATAGACATTGGGTAAACTTATACAAAATTTTTTGTGATGGTCTTAAAAAAGCTTCTGAAGGTAGAAGATTGATAGAACATTATGCTTTTAACAATAAACTTCCATTAGACAAAATTAAAACTCTTGAAGAAATTAATAAGGAATTAGAAAAACTAAATATGCAGAGAATTCATAAAATGGTAATGCCTTGTCTTCCTAAACAATAATTTTTTCAATGTAAAGTTTTTAATATTTTAGGTAGTCATAGAATTATTAAGGGGACGTAGTTCAGCTTGGTAGAATGCGCGCCTGGGGCGTGCGTGGTCGAGGGTTCAAATCCCCCCGTCCCCAATGAAAATGCATTTTAAGGATTACTTTCTTAAAAATTTATGGAAAAAATATCTTCTTGTGTTTTTTGTGGTTGTGGATGTAAGTTAAATTATGTTATTGAAGATAACCATATAGTTGGAGTTAAACCTGTCTTAGATGATCCTTGTTCGAAAGGTAAGCCTTGTGTTAAAGGTCTTTTAGGTTATGAAGGAATGTACACAAAGAGGATATTATCTCCTATGCTCAGGAAAGGAGGTAAGTTAAGAGAGGTATCTTGGGATGAAGCTTATGATTTAATAAAAGAGAAACTATCAAAATTAAAATCTAATGAACTATGTTTCTTAGGATCTGGAGAATTAAATAATGAATTTAACTATGTTCTTGGCAAGTTAGCTAGAACTGTTTTTAATACTAATAATGTTGATTCAACTGCTAGATTATGTCATGCAGCTACTGTATTTGCTTTTGAGAAAATATATGGGATAAATAAAATGCTTTACCAAATGGATGATATTTTAGATAGTGATGTAATTTTAATAATTGGAAGTAATCCGGCATCTAATTATCCTGTCTTCTTTAATAGAATAATTGAAGCTAAAAATAAAGGTACAAAGTTAATTGTTATCGATGTAGAAGATTCTATTACAGCTAATCAAGCTGATATATCTTTAGTATTGAGAGGAGAAGCTTTGATTTGTTTCATAAGTGGGTTAATAAAAGCTGTAATAGATTATAATAAAATTAAATTAGATGGAATTGAAGAATTGAAAGAAGTAGTTTCTAAATTTGATTCTGAACATATGTGCGAAATGTGTGGTGTTTGTCCTGAAAAGTATAGTTCTGCTCTTGAAAGTATTCTTCATGCTAAAAAACTTTCAATATGTTATGGTATGGGCTTAACTCAACATATTAATGGAGTACAAAATGTTTTTGCTGTATCTAATTTAGCTCTTTTGAAAAAAGCTAAACTTTTTCCTATGAGAGGAAAAGTTAATATTCAAGGAGTTGGAGATGTAGGCGTTGAACCTAAAGGTAGTAATTTAATTAAAGAAAAACTTAATCTTTTCAATTATAATTCTCCAAAAGATGATGGAAAAACTTTAGCTGAAAATGTTTTTAGAAATAATAATTTAAAAGCTATGGTAATATGCGAATGTAATCCTGCTGTATCTTTACCTGATTTAAATTTTGTTCATAAAAGGTTTGAAGATTTATTCATCGTTTATATCGGCTCTCATTTTTGTAAAACTACTGAATTTGCTAAAGTAGTTTTACCTATAGGTCTTTTGATTGAAGAAGAAGGAACTATAACTAATGCTGAAGGTCGTGTAAGAAAAGTAAATAGATTACCTTCTCCTTATTCTCTCAAAGAAGGATGGAAAATTATTTGTGAATTAGCTAACCATTTTGGTATTAGAGAAGGTTTTGATTATAATAATTGGTTAGACATCTTTAATGAAATAAAACAAGTTGTTAAGGGTTATTCTAAAATAAATTCAGAAGAGGATATGTTAGTTGAAAAAGAAAATAGCGGTGGTAAATTGATGCCTTTTGATACTTTTATAGTTGAAAAGGGAAGTCCAAAATATAAGTGGACTTTGACTACTGCTCGTCAATTAACTCAATTTTGTACTGGTGAAATAACTACTCAATGTAAATCTTTGCTTAAAAATAGTCCTAAAGCTTTTTGTGAAATAAATCCCGAAGATGCTAAAGAAGTAGGCATTTTAAATGGAGATAATATAATAGTTAGTTCCGAAAATGGAAAAATTATGGTAGAAGCTAAATTTGATCCTAAGCAACCTAAAGGTGTAGTAAATATTCCTTTTCATTTTGATGATACTCTTGTCAATGTATTATTTCCTCATTATTTAGATGAACTTTCTATGACACCTAACTTAAAAATTATTAAAGTAAATATAAAGAAAGCTACTTCAAAGCATTTATAAATATAATACCATTTATAAGTAATATGAGAAAGCTTGTTACAATGCTTTTAATCTTATTTATATTTAGTTTAAGTCATGCTAAAATTGCTACAAGTGTAGAAAATATTAAAATCTCTGGTTCATCAGGTGATATTCTCCAATACAAAATTAATTTTGTTAATACAGGTACTAATTCAGAGTATATTAGTTTATTTGCGGATGCTAATTTCTTACCTTCTAATATTTTTACCCTTTCAGGAGGAGAATCAAAGACTATTTCAATCGAATATAAAATTCCTTTAAATAGTAAATCCGGAGAAGTTTTAATTCCTGTAAAAGTTTTTGATGAAAATGGTAAAGAAAGAAGCTTTTCTCCTATTTTCCTTCAAGCTAATATTATTCCTAGACCTTTAGTTTATAGAAATTCAGCTTTGTTAGAACTTTCAGTTGTTCCTACTTCAGTTAGTCCTCTTGAAACTTTTAGTGTAATTCTTAAAATAAATAATACTGGTAAAGATGTAGCTTCTGCTAATGTAGTTTTAGAATCAGGTTTTTTTGGAAGGTCAAAAAATGTATCTTTGAAAGCAGGAATTAATGAAATTGTATTTGAAGGCTTATCTTTGGCAAAAGATACTACTCCCGGAACATATGTTTTAACAGCTAGCGTCTATCTTCCAGAAGATACTTTGTTAATTTCAACTGTTAATTATGATGTTAAAGGTTATAGTGATTGTAAAACACAATTTAACAAAGAAGTTACTATTTTTGGTAAAACTTATGAGGCAATGGTAACTAATGTAGGGACTGAAGAAGGTAAGTGTCTTATTGCAGATGAGATAACAAGTATTGAATATAAACTTTTAACATCTCATACTGAAGGAATATCTTATAATGGTTCAGCTGTTTCTTGGTCAGTTTTAGTTAAACCTGGCCAATCTAAAGTTGTTTATTATAATGTAACTTATCTTTCTATTCTTGCTATACCCTTTATCGCAGTTGGTATATTTTTGACTATATGGTATTTCACCCGTGAAATGGATGTTAAAAAAGAACTTATTGATTATAAGATATATCCTGGAGCTATGTTGCTTAAATTTCAAATAAAAATTAAGAATTTAAGCTCAAAGGATTATAAAAATATTGAAGTAATTGATTTGCTTCCTTCTTTTGTAAAAGATGTAAAGGATTTTGGAACTGTTTCAGGTTCTTTAACTAAGTATAGTGGTCAATTAGCTGTTATTTGGAAAATTGAAGAACTTAAAGCTAAGCATGAAGTAATACTCTCTTATAGTTTTAGAACTTCTGTTGAAGTATTAGGTAAAATAGTAATACCAACTACTCTTGTTAAATACATTAATGGTAAAGGAGAACATAGAGAAGAAACTTCAAGTTTGCTTGTAATAGAAGTTGAAGAAAAAACTAAGAAATAAATTTCTTTTTAAACTTTTATGTTTTTGAATTGAATTATTTGTAGAGGTGATTATTTTTGATTTCAAGTGAAAAGCTCATTAGAGATCCAGAGAATTTAACTCCTAAATACCTTAATATCTTAGGAGAAATCAAATTAAGAGCAGAGAATTATGAAAAGAAGGAGTGGGTGGATTTACCAAGAGCTTATATTGAAGGCTTATTCTCAAATGATAAAAATTTTTTAATAGGTCCAAAAGGAGCAGGTAAAACTTATAGTGTTTTATCTTATCTTATAGGATTAATAGCTCATTTAAGTGCTTTAACATATAATTTTAGTGTTGAGTCTTTTGATAGAAATTACATAAGATATTATATAAATAGTGGAAGATATAATGGAGTTAAAAGTAATTTTTCTATTGAAAACAATGGTTATAAAATAAGTAAATATATTAACTATTTTTATGATAATACATCTGAATTAAGTTATTTTAATAATAGGGATAATAGAAAAATATTGTATATTCAATATGCTAATAAGAGTAAATTTGAATTCTATGACACATCTAAACTTGAATATTGGAAGTTAGATGAAGGAAAAGAACTTTACCATTTGTATGATAAAATTGATAAAAGTTTGAACTTTTCAGAAAATCTTGAAAAAATAATTTCTTCAGAATCCGGAGGTATACTAATCTTAGATGATATACATTACATTTTAGATGATTTAATAAATAATAAAATTTCCGCAGATGAATTATATAAAATTATTTCTTTAATAAGTGATTTTAAAGGAAGAAAGCTCTTTATATCTAATGATAGAGATTTAAGATTGAAACAATTGAGAGAAAGATATTTTGAAATCTATGAAAAGTTTTCAAATTTAATAGATTTTAAGGGCAATGTTAAAGAAGTAAAGAAAACTTTACCCGATCAGTTAATGCAAAATATACCTAATGAAGATTTGGAGTTCATTGAGGATTTGAATTTAGTCACGAGAGATTATCTTGCTATTTTGAAAGAGATGCGAAATAATAAGTTTTCTTTTGATAGAAAAGGCATAATTAATTTTTCTATTACTTATTTGAATGATTCCTCTCTTGAGGATAAAAATGATTTGATTTCTTTTATGAAAAAACAATTAAGAACTAATTGGCAAGTTAAAGATGAAAATTATAACAAATTAGTTAATATAGTAAGTTCAATTCTTAATGACTTTTCTTCCAAATATGAAGAATAATTTTATCTGAGAGGAAAAAAATGGTCCGCAGGGAGAGACTTTCTCCACCTGCCTATTTCTTTCTTTGAAAGAAAGGGCAGGTAGTTTTGAACTCCCAACCTCGCGGTTCCTACTGCTGATTTGATCAGCAAGGCACAACTACAGCCGCGCGCTCTACCGTTGAGCTACCTGCGGATAATTAAAATAAAATATCAAGCTTTTAAAAATTTATCTTTCTGCTTGAAAATCCATTTAACTTATATATCAAATTCATCTGCTTGTTATAGAAGTTATGATGAAATTTAATTGTTGAAGAATATCTTGAAAAGCATCTAAAAAAAATAAAAGTTATACTTCTATGTAAACACCTCTTTTTTTTAATTTAGCTATAATCGGATCAGAAGGATTTACTTTACTATCTTTGATATGTAGCCATTCAAGATTCTCTAATCTTTCAACAGGACTTATATCACTTACTTTTATATGATTAAGATATAACTTAACTACATGTCCATTCTCTATATATATTCTTTTATTTTTTATATAAAATGTATCAAAATCTTGATCTGTTTTAATCTGTTAATAAATCTTTTTTAAAGCTTCATATTCTTTTAGAGGAATTTTATACTCTTCGAGATACAACTCTTCAGCTCTTTTTTTCTTTTCTGTGTTATCAACATTCAATTCATTATTTTCAAGACTAGGAATATCTCCTTTCTTTCCAAGTCCTTTTAAAATTTGACTTAGATTCATTTTATTCACTATCATTATTTTTTAGAAGTAAATAATAAACCTAATATATAAATATTTGCATTTTCTGAATTATAGAATTAAAATATCCCAAATAGATAATAAAAATTTATTTAACTTTAAGTAAGTTCTAATTATATATGACTATTGAAAACGAATTTTATCCTTGGCGAATGGAAGATAAAGATGTTATACTTTCATTAAAGAGTTCTGAAAATGGATTAAATGAAGACGAAGCTGAAAAAAGATTGAAAATATATGGGAAAAATGAAATAAAAAGTATCAAACGCCAATGGTTTCAAATACTTCTTTCACAATTTTTAAGCCCTTTCATTATTATATTAATAGGCGCAACTATTTTATCCTTCATTGTAGGAGATAAAATAGATGCTCTCGTTATATTTGGTATAATTCTTATAAATGGCTTTCTCGGTTTTATTCAAGAATATAAATCTGAAAAAACTATGGCTTCTTTAAAGAAATATATTTCTTATACAGCTAAGGTGAAAAGGGAAGGCATAATTAAAGAGATAAATTCTACTAATCTTGTCCCTGGTGATATAGTTATTCTTGAAACAGGAGATAGAGTACCCGCTGATCTTAGAGTTTTGAAAGCAAATAATTTTGCAGTAGATGAATCTATTTTAACAGGAGAATCTTATCCAGTAAATAAAGTTTCTTCTGTTCTTAATATTGAAAAGCCGAATATTCATGAAATAAATAATATGACTTTTATGGGTACTTTTGTATCTGAGGGTACATGTGAAGGTATAGTAGTTTATACAGGAAATAAAACTAAATTTGGTGAAACAACGGAGTTAGTGAAATTTACAGAAGAACATGGAAGCTTTCACAAGAATCTGACTAAATTTAGTAATACTCTTGTTAAAATAGTTTTAGTTATTGTGGCAACAATTTTTCTTATAAATGCTTTTCTAAATAAAGGTTGGCTTGATTCTTTCATTTTTGCTATTGCTATAGCTGTTGGTATGGTCCCAGAGTCTTTACCCATAGTTATTACTATTTCTTTATCTCATGGAGCTATGATTTTAGCCAAAAATAAAGTGGTTGTCAAGAAACTTGCAGCTATAGAAGATTTAGGCAATATTGATGTTTTATGTACTGATAAAACAGGGACCCTTACAGAAAATAATATTTCTTTAAGTGACTTCGTTAATGTAGGTCTTAAGCAAGATAAAGAAGTTCTTCTTTATGGTTATTTATGTAATTCTGTTAAAAGTTCTAAAGAAAAGTATGGTAATCCTTTGGATATAGCTATTAAAAAAGTTTCAGATAAATTAATTTCTAATCGAATAAATAATTTTATACAGAGGGATTTTATTCCCTTTGATTTTAAAACGAGAAAAATGTCTGTTTTAGTAGAAAGTAAAAAAGATAAATTAATTATAAGTAAAGGTGCTTTTGAAGAAATATTTTCTTCTTGTTCAAAAGTTAAATTGGATAATAAAATAGTTGCATTAGATAAGAAAAGAAAGGAGATGATATTTAATAAATTTAGAAGTTTTGCTGAGAAAGGTTTTAAAGTTTTAGCAGTATCATACAAAAAAACTAAATTAAATAAAATAGGTAAAGAAGCTGATAAAGAAATGATTCTTTGTGGTTTCTTAATTTTTATAGATCCTCCTAAAAAGGGCGTTAAAGAATATCTTCAACAAACTGAAAAGTTAGGTGTAAATATTAAAATTATAACTGGAGATGAACCTATTGTTGCTAAACAAATAGCTGAACAAGTTGGTTTAATAGTTAAATCAGAAGAAATAATTACAGGTGATGAATTAGATAAGTTAAATCATAATGAAGCTATTAAAATAGTTAATCGAACAATTATTTTTGCTAGAGTTAATCCTGAACAAAAATATAAAATTATTAATTATCTCAAAGAAGCAGGACATGTTGTAGCTTATTTAGGAGATGGTATAAATGATGCTCCTGCTTTAAAAGCAGCAGATGTAGGTATAGCTGTTAATAATGGAGCTGATGTAGCTAAAGAAGTTTCAGATATTATTCTTCTTGAAAAAGGTATTAATATAATTAACAAGGGAGTAATAGAAGGTAGAAGAACTTTTAGTAACATGACTAAATATATTTTAAATACAGTAAGTGCTAATTTTGGAAATATAGGAACTATAAGTTTTATTTCTCCTTTTTTGAAATTTATACCTCTTCTTCCAAGTCAAATTCTTCTAAATAATCTTCTTACAGATACACCTATGATTTCTATATCTAGTGATAATGTAGAAGATTCTGATCTTAAGAAGCCTCGCCATTGGAATATAAAAAAAGTTGTGAATTCTAGCATTATCCTTGGAGCAATAAGTTCCTTTTTTGATTTGTTAACTATTTTTTCTTTGCTTTTTCTTTTAAATGTAAGTGTTCCTCTTTTTAGAACAGCTTGGTTCCTTGAAAGCGGACTTTCTGAACTTTTAATAGCTTTCTCTATAAGGTCAAATAAATCTATTTTTAAGAGCAAAAACCCGTCTAAAATATTTTTGATTTTTTCAATAGGCACTATAATATTGACTTTACTTTCTATTTATACACCTATAAGGGACCTTTTTCAATTTGTTATTTTACCTTTGCCTATATTAATTACTATTGTTGGAATATTGTTAGGGTATATTTTTGTAGTAGAGATAATTAAGAAATTCATAAATTTTTATGGATGATTTAGAGGGTAGGTTATTAGAATATCATAAGATATTTATAATAGATTAAATCAGATTTATTAAACTCTAGATAATTTTTAGTAGGCGATCTTAAAACTATAGCAAAAACAGTTGGAGAGGGAAAAGGTAAAGTAAATAAAAAACCTTTAGAAATAATTAAAGAAGGTCTTTCTTACTTGGATTCATTGAAAATGAATTTATTTAGAGGTAGAGGTGGCTGTGGTTACATTGATGATGTACCCACTGGGAGCATTGATGATTTACCCATTAAGAAGGATTTTTACAGAAAGTATAAAAAGTTAATACATTAATTTTATTTGCTGAAATAAATTTTTGAATATTAGAAAACTTTAAAAATTTTAATTTTTTCTTTTTCTTTGGTGCCTCGATAGTCTAAAAATTTTCCTGAGTATTTGGGAAAATGGACAGCGGCTAGGATATCGGTCTGTCGAAGCTTTTCTCCTGAAAAATTGGAGAGAAGTTGTAGCACACCGGTGATCCGGGTTCGAACCCTCCTGCCCTTTCTTTCAAAGAAAGAAAGTGCAAGTTGCCCAAAGAAAGATAAATGGGTAAGTTGCCAAAAGAGAAAAAAATGAAAAAATTGCTCTTTTAGAAAAAGAGAAAAGGCAGATGGAGAAAGTCCCGGTCGAGGCGTTGAAAATGTGGATTTGTTGCCTTCATTTTTAATGATGATGGTAATAATCCACATTTAATTTTTAATTATATTAATAAATTGCTAACTACTTTAGATTTTATGGCTCAGCCATCATTTTTAGTATTTAATGCTAATGAAATTTTACCTACAATTTTTAAAATAATAGTATTATTCTTTAAATATCCTGGTGCCTATTTACCTATTTTAGGGTCATGGATAATTACTTCTGCATATTTTATCATTCATCATGAAGAAAAACCAGGTCATACTTATGCTATGTCAACTGGTATTGCTTTAGCTTTTACAGGTATAAGTATAATTTTTAATGGCGTAGCTACTTACTCTGTTAGGGTAGGCACAATTCAATTTTATGCAGTTTTATGGATGGTACTTGCTGGTATAATTTTAATTGTAATTTCTTTGCTTAAGTATATACCCGATTGGATAGCAGATTTCTTTGGTGATCCAAATATACTTATTGTCCCCACCTTATTAGTTTTATTTTTCGTTGATGGATCTATAAGAATTAATTTAACTACTTTTGTAGTAGTTGTTGTTCCAGCATTATTTTTGATGTTTTTAAGATTTTTAAGACAAATAACTAAGAAGTGAAGGAATTGATAAAATTTAAGAGATAAATATTATTATCTATAAAATTTTAATCATATACCAAGCATCACGATTTCCAACATATTTGTTTATAAATTGTACTTCTTTAAAACCAAGTTTTTGAGCTATTTCTTTCATAGCTTGAGAAGTAGCATGCATACTAATACTTTTGTAACCTTTTGAGGTTATAATTTCTATAAATTTAATTAACATCTTTTTTCCAATACCCTTACCTTGAAAATTTTTTATTACCGCAACTGACTCTATGTAAAAATTAGTGTCTTCTGGAAAACCTGTAGAATATGCAATTATTTTTCCATTAAATTTAACTACTACACCAGACATTAATGGATTTTTGAAAGTGTTTTCAAAATCTTCTTTTTTAAAGCGTACTTCATCTTCAAAGGCATCTTTTTCTACTTTTATAATTTCATTTTCAATGAAGGGCCAGTCATTAAAATTTATTTCTTCAATAATTACATCCATATAGGTCAGTATGAATAAGTTAAGTTTGTAAAATTTAAGTTATATACTTTTTGCCTATAAGTAACATTTATAAAAGTATCTATAAGTCTAATTAAACTTTATTTTAGCAATCCTTATAATTTATTTTAAATTTGATGAGTATATGAAGTACTTTGAAGATAAACTTAGATATATTCTTAAAAAAGAACTTAATCTTGATAATATTGATATAGAAATTCCTCCCGATTCTAAATTAGGTGATTATGCCTTACCTTGTTTCTCTTTATCTAAAATATTTAAAAAGGCTCCACAGATTATAGCTATTGAACTTAGAGACAATTTAAGTAATAACAATGAAATTAAGAAATATTTTGAATTAGTAAAAGCAGATGGGCCTTATCTTAATTTTTTTGTGAATAAAAGTAGATATATAGAAGAAACTTTAAAATTAGTTTTCAAAAAGAAATATAAATTTGGTAAAAAAAAGAAAGAAAAAATAGTTGTTCTCATAGAATCTCCTGGTCCCAATACTAATAAGCCTTTACATTTAGGTCATTTAAGAAATATATTATTGGGACAAAGTTTGTTTAATATGACTAATTTTATTGGAGAAAAAGCTCATTTAGTAAATATAGTAAATGATAGAGGAGTACATATATGTAAATCTATGTTAGCTTATCAAAAATTTGGTGATAAATTAACTCCTGAGAAAGCAGGAATTAAATCTGACCATTTTGTTGGGGATTTCTATGTTAAGTATAATCAATTAGAAAAAACTAATCCAGAAATTGAAAAAGAAATTCAAGAAATGCTTATTAAATGGGAAAAAGGAGATAAAGAAATTTTGAAACTTTGGAGACAAATGAATAAATGGGCTCTTTCTGGCTTTAAAGAAACTTACAAAAGATTGAATTTTAAGACAAAGGATTATTTTGAAAGTAAGATATACTTAAAGGGAAAAGAAATAGTTTTAGATGGATTAAAAAGAGGTATTTTTCAGAAAGATGAAAATGGTGCTATTATAGTTGATTTAAGTAAGGAAGGTTTAGGAAAAAAAGTTCTTCTTAGGTCTGAGGGTACAGCAGTTTATATAACTCAGGATATTTACTTAGCTAAATTAAGGTATGATGAATACAAATTTGATAAAATGATTTATGTAGTTGGTAATGAACAAGAATATCATTTTAAAGTTCTTTTTGAAATATTTAAGAAGTTGAAGTGGCCCTTTGCTGATAAGTGTTATCATTTTGCTTATGGAATGGTTGCTTTACCAGAAGGTAAAATGAAATCGCGTGAGGGCAAAGTTATTGATGCTGATAATTTAATTGACCAAGTTGTAGAAGAAGCAAAAAATGAAATTAAGAAAAGATATCCAAATTTATCTGAAAATGAAATAAATCAAAGAGCTGAACTTATTGCTTTGTCAGCTATAAAATTCTTTTTCCTTAAGTATGATCCTATGAAAGATTTTGTTTTTAATCCTAATGAATCTTTATCTTTTGAAGGAGAAACAGGGCCTTATGTTGAATATGCTTATGCTCGTATTAATTCAGTGTTTAAGAAATTTTTAGAAAATAAGAAAGTAAATTTAGAAGATTATATTAAAGATGCTAATTTAAGTTTGCTTAAAGAGATTAATGAATTTGAGTTATCGAAACTTTTATCTAACTTTCCTGAAATGGTTGAAAATTCTAGCAAAAAAATGAATCCTTCTATTTTAGCAAGATATTTAATTGATTTAGTTAAAGCTTTTGGATCTTTTTACCAAAATAATCCTATTATTTCTTCTGATGAAGAACTTACTAAAGCTAGACTATATTTAATGTATTGTGTTCAAATAGTTATAAAATCGGGATTAAATTTATTAGGTATAAAGGAAATATCCGAAATGTAATTACTTAATTAATTTAATTATGTCCTCTGGATCAATTATATGATATAATTTACCCAAAATTAAATTGTTTTTTGAAATAATTATTGTTCCACAATTACTTATCATTTTATCTAATAAATTGTATTTTACAAGAACTTCTGAAATTTCCTTTTTTTCAATAGTATTAATTATATCTTCAATATTCCATTGTTTGAGAATTATTTTTTTATTGGTAATTATATATTCTGTTTTTTGAAATTTTAGTATACCATAAATTAAAGGTGAAAGGATAAATACGATTTCTATTATTAATGAAAATATATTTATGATATTTAAAATTATTAATTGGGCGGAAGAGATACCGATTCCTTCTAAACTTAAAATTAAGATGAGTGTAAAAAGCATAGGCCCTATCATAAGTAAAATTAATAGAAAAGAAAGTAGAAGATAAGGTGTTAAAAAAATTAAAGATAAAGGCTTTCCTTTCCATATAATTTTTTCATTTTTTTCTATTGTGTTCATAATTAATTTAATTAATTTTTATTAATAAAGTTTTTAATGGAGCATATTTTAGATAAATAAGGTGATAATAAAATGAAATGGTATATTTTTTTAATATTCAGTTTAATAATTTTTAGTTTAGGATGTACAAATAAAATAAGTGTATCTAAAGAGAGAATAGAGAGTGAAACTTCTGTAGAAAATGTTAGTGAGGTAATCGCTTCTAATAAGTCAAGTTTGCCATCTTTTTCAGATCTTTTAAATAATGCTCTCCCATCATATTATATTAATTATAAAATTGAAACTAAAGTCGATAATACCAAACAAATTTCAAATTTGAAGCAGTGGTCTAGTAGCAATAAGAGATTTAGAATGGATAGTGAAATTAATCTTGAAAATGGGGAAAAAAGTATAACTAGTATTTTTAAAGTGGAAGATAAAACATATATTTGTAGTAAAACGGATAATCAAGAATTTTGTTATAAGGCTTTTTCACCTGAAGAATCTAACGGAGCTGATACCTCACTTAAACAAGCAAATGATTATAAAAATGATGTTGTTTATAGTGAAAGAAAAATGATTTCTGGAGTAAATACTTATTGTTATGAATTTGTAGCTAATGCTAATTATAATTATAAATGGTGCATTGATGCTTCAAGTGGACTTATCTTAGGTGCTTACACTAAGACCTTAAATACTGAAGTTAATATGGAAGCAGTAGAATATAAAGTTGGAGAGCCGTCTCCTTCAATTTTTGTTCTTCCCGCCACGCCTCAAACTTCGCCATCCTATTAATTTTTTAGTTATATTTAAATAATCCCTCTTTTTTTATTCTCTTATGGATATAAAGGAAAAACTTAATTTAATAAAAAAGAATGTTGTAGAAATTATTTCTGAAGAAGAATTAGTTAATCTTCTTAAATCTAAAGAAAAGCCAGTTGTTTATTGTGGTTATGAACCTTCAGGTAATATGCATTTAGGACATTTTGTAACAATAACTAAATTAATGGACTTTCAAAAAGCTGGATTTAAAGTAATAGTTCTTTTAGCAGATGTGCATGCTATGTTAAATAGAAAAGGCTCTATTGAAAAAATAAATAATTATGTTAATATTTGGAAGAAAACTATTAAAGCTATAGGATTAAATGCTGAAGTTGTGACTGGTTCATCCTTTCAATTTTCACGAGATTATATTTTAGATGTAATGAAAATGAGTCAAGAAATAACTTTACATCGTGGTTTAAGAAGTATGACTGAAGTAGGTAGGGATATGGAAAATGCAACTATTTCTCAATTACTTTATCCTTTGATGCAAATTGCAGATATTAAAGCTCTTAAATGTGATATAGCTTACGGAGGTATAGAGCAAAGAAAAATACATATGTTGGCTCGTGAAATGAAAGATATCATCAATTATAATCCTATTGTAGTACATACACCTTTAATAACTTCTTTAAAAGGGCCAGGATCTAAAATGTCTAAATCTATTCCTGGTTCAGGCATTGCTGTAACTGATAGCGATGAAGAAATTAAAAAATGTATAAGTAACGCTTATTGTCCAGAAAAATCTAATGAAGATAATCCTCTACTTCAAATAATGCAATTAATTATATTTCCAAGAATTGATGAATTAGAAATAAAAAGACCTGAAAAATTTGGAGGTAATATAATTTTTAAGAATTATGAAGAACTTGAAAAATATTATGTAGAAGGAAAACTTCATCCTTTGGATCTTAAAAATGCAGTAACTAACGAATTGATAAAGATAATATCACCTATAAGAGAAAATTTTAAGTAGTTTTTTGTAAAATAAGCTTATTTTGAGTTTATAATGGAAATCGATAAGTATATAAATATAAAAAAAATCGATTTTCTTATGTTTAAGCAAGATTTAACACAGAAAGTATTCTCAATTTTTAATTTTTCATCAATTAAAACTTTTCGTTCTTTTAATTATTGGGCTCGTAGCTCAGCCAGGTCAGAGCGCCTGACTTTTAATACAACCTCTTTTCAATTAGAAAAATTAAAGTTTCGAAGATATCAGGAGGTCGAGGGTTCAAATCCCCCCGGGCCCATTTTTATAGGTATGTGAAATTATGGCAAAAAAAGTTAGTAAGACCACTGAAGAAGTAGAAATTAAGATATTTGAAAATAAATTAGTCCCAAAGGCTCGAATTCTTTCTGAAGATGAAGTAAAAGAGTTACTTAAAAAGTATAATGTAAAGTTAAGAGAGTTACCTAAAATTCTTATAACAGATCCAGTAGTTAGAGCTCTTAAAGCTGAAACAGGGCAAGTTATTGAATTTAGTAGATCTGGAGAACTTTATGGTTATTCTAAATATTATAGATTAGTGATTGGTGGTGTTTAAATGGTTGTTTTAAATGATGTTAATTCAAAGTATTTAATACAAAAATTTTTTGAAGAACATTCACTTACAGATCACCATATAAATTCTTTTAATAAATTTGTTAGAATAAGTATGCAACGTGTTGTTGATGAAGTTGGAGGCATAGTGCCCGATATATTGCCTATCGGTGTTAGAGATCTTAAAATCAAATTTGGGAAAATTTGGCTTGAAAAACCTGTAATAAAAGAAGCAGATGGTTCAAAAAGGAAAATAATGCCTATTGAAGCAAGGCTTAGAAATTTGACTTATGAAGCACCTATAATGCTTGAAATGAGTGTTATACAAGGTAATGAGGAACGTGATAAACAAGTAGTTCATATTGGAGAAATGCCTATTATGTTAAAATCAGATAATTGCTATCTTAAAGGTATGAGTAAAGATGAATTAATTGAAGCTGGAGAAGACCCAGATGATCCCGGCGGATATTTTATTGTTAATGGCACTGAAAGAGTAGTTGTTATAGTTGAAGACCTTGTAGCTAATAAAGTAATAGTAGACGAAGAAAAATCAGGAACTTATCCTTATGTTGCTAAAATCTTTAGTGAAGACGGACAATATAATATTTCACATGCTATAGAAAAAGGAAAAGATGGTATGATTTATGTTTCATTTTCTAAAGTTCAAAAAATTCCCTTTGCAATTTTAATGAGAGCCCTTGGTGCTCAAAAGGATCAAAATATAATTGAAGAAGTAGTTGGTTCTGATGAAGATTCGAAGTTCTTAGGTGATCTTTATATTAATCTTTATGAATTAGGGGATGTTAGAAAGGTTTCTGATGCTTTAGAATATATAGGTAAAAGAATGGGTATAATGATGCCCGATAAAAGAATTGAAAGAGCTGAAGAAATTATAGATAAATTTCTTTTACCTCACATAGGACATAGTAAAGAAGCAAGATTGTTAAAAATGCATTTTATAGCTAGAGCTGTTAAAAAACTTTTATTAGTCTCATATGGAGAAATAAAAGCAGATGATAAAGACCATTATGGTAATAAAAGACTTAAACTTTGTGGAGATCTTCTTGAAGTGCTTTTTAGATTTTCATTTAGATCTTTAGTAGGAGATATGAAATATAATTTTGAAAGATTAATTAAAAGAGGTAAAGTTCCTAATTTACAATCAGTAACTCGTTCACAATTTTTAACTTCAAGGCTTAGAAGCGCTCTTGCAACAGGAAATTGGGTTGGTGAAAGAGAGGGTATATCTCAACATCTTGAAAGAGCTAATTTCTATGATACTTTATCAGGTGTCAGAAGAATTGTTTCAACTCTTACAGAAAGCAGAGAGAATTTTGAAGCGAGAGATCTTCACCCAACTCACTGGGGAAAATTATGTACTTCAGAAACTCCGGAAGGTACATCTGTAGGGCTTAGAAAAAATCTTGCGATTACTGCATGTATATCTACTGAACCTGAATTTATGGAAGAAGAAATTATATCTAGATTAAAAAGTATGGGCGTAACTAAAAAATAAAGGTGGTATATTGACAAGTATTTATCTTAATGGAAAATATGTTGGAGAACATAAGGAACCTGAAGTTTTTATAGCTAAAATTAAAGAAAATAGAAGAAATGGCAAACTTCCAGAAGAAACTAATTATAGATATATTACAGAAGAAGATGCAATCTATATCTTTACAGATAAAGGTAGAGTCAGAAGGCCACTTATTGTAGTTCAAAATGGTAAATCTCTTATGACTGAAGAGATTATTAACGAATTGAGAGAAGGTAAACTTAAATGGAGTGATTTAGTAAAGCATGGGATAATTGAATATTTAGATGCTGAAGAGGAAGAAAATGCTTTTATAGCTTTAAAAGAAGAAGAATTAACTCCAGAGCATACTCATCTTGAAATATCACCTACTGTAATTATGGGACCACAAGCGAATATGGTTCCTTATTCAGAACACTCTGCTTCATACAGAGTTACTCTTGGAGCCAAAATGACTAAACAAGCTTTAGGCCTTTATGCTGTTAATTTGCCATTAAGATCAGATACTGATATTTCTATTATACATTATCCACAAGTTCCTATTGTTAAAACGCAGATGTATGATTTATTAAATTTTGAAAATCATCCTATTGGTATTAATGTAGTAGTAGCTGTTTTACCTTGGGACGGATATAATATGAATGATGCTTTAGTTATTAATAAAGCATCTATTGATAGAGGCCTTTTTAGAGGAACTAATTATAAACCTTATAAAGCAGAGGAACTCAAATATCCTGGAGGTCAAACAGATGAAATAACTATACCTGATAAGGATATTAAAGAATATAGAACGGAACAAGCTTATAAAAATCTTGAAGAAGATGGTATAGTTTCAGTAGAATCTTCTGTTAAATCCGGTGATGTTTTAATTGGTAAAGTTTCTCCTCCAAGATTTCTTGCTTCTCTCGAGGAGTTTAGGGTTGATTCTGAGTCACGAAGAGATACTTCAATTGTTATGGGGACTGGAGAAGAAGGAGTTGTTGATTCTGTTTTAGTTTCTGAAAGTGAGGGAGGAAATAAATTTGTCAAAGTAAAAGTTAGAAATCAAAGAATACCTGAAATAGGTGATAAGTTTGCATCAAGACATGGCCAAAAAGGAGTGGTTGGAATAATTGTTCCTGAAGAAGATATGCCTTTTACAGCTAATGGTATTGTGCCTGATATAATCTTTTCTCCTTTTTCTATTCCTTCAAGACTGACTGTAAGTCATCTTATCGAACTTGTTGGAGGGAAGGTAGGAGCTCTTTCTGGTAAGCAAATTGATGCTACTACTTTTCAAGGTATGGATGAATTTACTCTTAGAAAATTCCTTCATGAATTAGGATTTAGAGAAGATGGTAGTGAAACTCTGTACGATGGAAGAACAGGTAAAGAGATGGAAGCTAGAATTTTTGTTGGAAGTCAATATTATTATAGATTAAAGTATATGGTAGCTGGTAAACTTCAAACACGTTCTAGAGGAGCTGTACAACTTCTTACGAGACAGCCTACCGAAGGTAAGGCTAAAGGTGGAGGTCTTAGATTAGGAGATATGGAAAAAGATTGTTTTGTAGCTTATGGAGCTTCTCTCTTGCTTAAAGAAAGATTTGATTCTGATAGTACTATTATACCCGTGTGTAAAAAATGTGGTATGGTAGCAGTACATAATAAATATAAAGGTATTGATTTGTGTCCTGTATGTGGAGAAGGTGCCCCCATAGCTCTTGTAGAAATATCCTATGCGTTTAAACTTCTACTCGATGAGCTTAAATCTATGTGTATTTATCCCAAAATTGTGGTTAAACATAAATATTAGGTGAAAATATGGTAGATGAAGATAAAGGTTCAAATTTTGTTATACGCGAAAAAGTAGCTTCTATTAGTTTTGGAATGCTTTCTCCTGCTCTTATTAAAAAGATGAGTGTAGTAAAAGTAACAACTCCAGATCTTTATGATGCAGATGGTTATCCTATGGATTCATCACTTATGGATCTTAGGATGGGGGTTATTGATCCAGGATTAAGGTGTAGAACTTGTGGGGGTAAAGTTAAAGATTGTCCTGGTCATTTTGGACATATTGAATTAGCAAGACCAGTTTATCATGTTAGATATGTTCCTGAAATTTATATTATTCTTAGAGGTACTTGTGATAAATGTGGTAGAATTCTTCTTTCTCCTAATGAAATTGAAAAATGGAAAGAAAGAATGGAAGCGGTTGCTCGGATAAGAGGACCTTCAAGTAAATGGGCAATGACTACTCTTATATCAAATAAAGTTAAAAATGTGAAAATATGTCCTCATTGTGGTTCAAAATTAACTAAAATAAAATTAGTAAAGCCCTATACTTTTATTGAAGGAAATAAAAAACTCACACCTGTTGATGTACTTGAAAGACTTGAAAAAATTCCTGATGGTGATGCAGAGCTTTTAGGTATTAATCCAGAATATGGGCGACCAGAGTGGATGGTTTTGACTAATCTTCCTGTTCCTCCAGTTTCTGTAAGACCATCAATTACTCTTGAAAGTGGGGAACGTTCAGAAGATGATTTAACTCATAAATTAGGAGATATTGTAAGGACTAATCAAAGACTTCTTGAAAATCTTAATGCCGGTGCTCCAGAATTAATTATAGAAGATTTATGGGATTTACTTCAATATCATGTAACAACTTTTTTTGCCAATAATATTGCTCAAATTCCACCAGCTAGACATAGGTCTACAAGACCTTTGAAAACTTTAGCAGAGAGGATAAAAGGTAAAGAAGGAAGGTTTAGGTATAATCTTACTGGTAAAAGGGTTAATTTCTCTGCTCGTACAGTAATTTCACCTGATGCTAATATTAATCTTAATGAAGTAGGTATTCCAGAAATTGTAGCTAAGGAACTTACAGTTCCAGAAAGAGTAACTGAATGGAATATAGACTACCTTAAAGAATTAATTAAGAAAGGACCAGATGGATATCCTTCTGCTAATTATGTTATTACACCTGATGGAAAGAGAAAACTTATATCACCTGAAACTAAAGAATATATACTTAATGAGCTTGCTCCAGGATATATTGTTGAAAGACATTTGGTTGATGGGGATATTACTCTTTTTAATAGACAACCTTCTCTTCATAGAATTAGTATAATGGCTCACAAAGCTAAAATTTTACCTTATAAAACTTTTAGACTTCATCCTTCTGTTTGTACACCTTACAATGCTGATTATGATGGAGATGAAATGAATTTACATGTTCCTCAAACTGAAGAAGCAAGGGCTGAAGCTGAGATACTTGTTTTAGTAGATAATAATATAGTGACACCTCGTTATGGTTTACCTATTATAGGATGTATTCAAGATCAAATAACTGGATTATACTTACTTACTAAGAGAAAGGAACTTATTTCTAAATCTGATGCTTCTTATTTACTTTCAGCTGCAGGAGTATTTGATTTACCTTCTAAACCTGCTCTTTCCAAAGATGAAGAAGATTATTATACTGGTAAGCAAATTTTTTCAATGATTTTACCCAAAGATATTAATTATGAAGGTATAGCTAAAACTTGTACTCATGGGAATGAAAAACATAAAGGTAATGAGGATTGTTATGTAGTTATAAAAGAAGGAGAACTTAAAAATGGGATAATTGATGAAAAAGCTGTTGGTTCCGAAGTTGGTAAAGGAAAATTAATTCAAACTATAATAAACAAATATGATACTTATGAAGCTATTAAATTTATTCAAAAAGCTTCTCTTTTAGGCATAGCCTATTTACAGAGATTTGGATTTACAGTTCTTATTAGAGATACTGATCTCCCTAAGGAAGCTTTAGATGAAATAAGAGAAACTTTCAAATTTGCTGAACAAAGAGTTAATGAGGTTATTAATCTTTATGAAAAAGGTAAACTTGAAGCTTATCCAGGTAGAACAACAAAAGAAACTCTTGAATTTAAAATAATTGAGATTATAAATTCTTCAAGAAATAAAGCTTCACATATAGTTGAAAGAAATATTCCATATAAAATAAATTATTCTCTTGATATGGCTAATTCTGGTGGAAGAGGTTCACTTACTAATCTTGCAATTACCTCTGCTGTAGTAGGTCAAGTTGCCTTAAGAGGTGGCAGAATAAATAAAGGATATAGTGGTAGAACTCTTCCTTATTTTAAGAAAGGAGATATTTCTCCTGCTGCTTGCGGTTTTATTAAAAGTTCATATAAAAGTGGTCTTAAACCATATGAATTTTTCTTTAATGCAATGACAGGAAGAGATACGATGATGGATACCTCTATGAGAACGCCTAAATCTGGATATCTTCAGAGAAGATTAATGAATGCTCTTCAAGATGTTAAAGTTCATTATGATGGAACAGTTAGATCATCTTCAGGGAGCATCATACAATTTGAGTATGGTGGCGATGGTATTGATGTATCTCGTTCAGATTATGGTAATCTTCTAATAAATGTAGAAGATATTAAATAAAAGGTGTTAAAATGGTATTACCTGAATCAATTATGAGAAATTTGGAAGAAAAAAAAGTTCTTTATAAACTCAGTGAAGCTAAATTCAAAGCTCTTATAGCTCTTGCTGAAAAGCAATATGAAAAAGCAAAAGTAGCTCCTGGTGAAGCTGTAGGTGTTGTTGCAGCTCAATCTATCGGTGAACCTGGTACACAGCTTAATATGAGAACAAAATGGCTTTCCGGAGCTAGGGATACTACAACTACTGGAGGTCTTCCTAGATTAATTGAACTCTTTGATGCTAAAAGAGTACCAAGCACTCCTGTAATGATAATTTATCTTAATTCTAAATATGTTCATAATGAAGATGAAGTCAGAAAAATTGCTATGAATATTCTTGAAGTAAATTTAAGTGATATTGCTCAAGATATAAGTGTAGATCTTGGTAAAATGAGAGTTGAAATTGAATTAAATCCTGAAAGTATGAAATATTTTAAGATAACCGAAAAGAAAGTCTATGAAAAAATATCGGAGCAGTTTAAAGGATATAAAATAACTACTGGTTCTGGTAAAATAAATGTTAAACCTAAAGATGAACTTGATTTAAAATCTATTTATAAACTAAAAGTTAAGTTGAGGGATACATATATTTCTGGAATAAAAGGAATTACTCAAGTTCTTCCTGATAAACAAGGAGATAATTGGATAATTAAAACTGCAGGAAGTAATCTTAGAGAAGTTCTTAAAATGCCTGAAGTTGATATTAAAAATACTAAAACTAATGATATTTTTGAAACTTTGGAAGTTCTTGGAATTGAAGCAGCTAGAAACCTTATTGTTGAGGAAATTTATAATGTCCTTGTAGGTCAAAATATTTACTCAAATGTAAGACATTTTATGCTCGTTGCCGATTTAATGACTTCAGATGGAACTATTAAAAGTGTAGGAAGATATGGTCTTAGTGGAAGCAAATCTTCAGTTTTAGCTAGGGCAAGTTTTGAAGTTCCTCTTAAACATCTTTTTGGAGCAGCTCTACATGGAGAAGTAGATCCTCTTGAAAGCGTTGTTGAAAATGTTATGCTTAATCAACCTGTTCCCGTTGGTACTGGTGTAGTTGATTTGTTTGTTGAAAGTCCGAAACTTGAAGATAAGAAAGGGAATAAAAGGTGATTTAAATGAATGAAGAAACTGATTTAGTTAAAGAACTTAGTGAAGCCGTTGCTTCTGGAAAAGTAATTTATGGTAAAAAAGAATTGTTTAGAGCTATTAATAAGAAAGAAAAAATAAATAAGATCCTTTATGCTAATAACATGCCTAAAGATATTTTAGATGAACTCAAAAAACATGCTAGTGAAATAACAATTGAAAAATTTGAAGGGAATAGTGTTGAATTAGGTATAAAGTGCAAAAGATCACATAGCATTTTAATGCTCGGTATTTTAGGTAATAAAGAATAAAGGGTAATAATGGCAGTTCGTTTTAAACTTAATCTTGAAGATATTAGTTTAATTAATATCTTTGAAAAAGTAACAGGAGCCAGAGTAGAAGATTGTATAGTAAATAATGATAAGAACAAGATTCTTTTTGTTGTTAAAGAAGGTCAAGCAGGTATAGCTATAGGAAGGGGAGGAATAAATATTAAAAAACTTGAAGGCATGTTTAAGAAAAAAGTTGAAGTTCTTGAATTTTCATCTGATTATTCTAAATTTCTTTCACATATCTTTAATCCTATAAATTTAAGTAATGTTTATACTTCTGAGAAAAGTGATGGAACTAAAGTGGTACATATTACTATAAGTAAAGGTGGAAATGTAGGCCTTATTAAAAGTAAAATGAAAATGGCTAAAGATTTACTTTCCAAATATTTTGAAATAAATGAAATAGTCTTTCAATAAGAGCGAAAAGCTTTATAAATTATAAAACTTGTTTAAAATATGTGATGTGATAATGGCTAAAAAACCTACTGGACTTAATGCTAGTAAAAAATTGAAGCAAAGAAGGTCTAAATTCCTTTTTGCAAAAAAAGATTTGTATAGATATAAAACTAGATCATATATTAATTCAGACCCTTTTGAAGGTTCTCCTGCAGCTAAGGGAATAGTCCTTCAAAAAGCAGAGATTGAAGTTAAACAGCCTCACTCAGGTCTTAGAAAAATTGTTAAAGTTCAACTTATAAAAAATGGTAGAATGGTTTCTGCTTATGCAGGTTATGGACCAGGTTGTATCAAAAAAATTGATGAGCATAATGAAGTTGTTGTTGAGAAAATGGGGGCACCTCAAGGTAGATCTTATGGAGATATGCCCGGTATTAAATTTAGAGTTATAAAAGTTAATGGCGTTTCTATAAAAGAAATTATTAAAGGTAGAAAAGAAAAACCAGCTAAGTAAAGGGTGTTAAGAGATGGATATAAAACTTTTTGGAAAATATTCTTTTTCGAATATTGTTGTTATGGATCCTAGTTTAAAAGATTATATTTCACTTAAACCTGTAATTGTTCCTAAATCTTATGGAAGACATGCTGGAGAAAGGCTTAAGAAATCAAAAGTTAATATTGTTGAGAGATTCATTAATAAGCTTTTTATTCCTGGACATAGAGGAAAGAAACATTTGAAAACTAGTAAAATATGTACAGGTAAATATGAAACTGCTGCTAAAATAGTTAGGGAAGTTTTTGATATTATAGAGAAAAAAGCTAATAAAAATCCAATTGAAGTTCTTGTTAGGGCTGTTGAAAATGCAGGCCCTAGAGAAGAAACTACAGTTATTGAAGTTGGAGGTATAAGAATACCTAAACAAGTAGATGTGGCTCCTCAAAGAAGGGTAGATTTAGCTCTTAGATGGATAGTACAAGGAGCTTTTCAAGCAGCTAATTCAAAACATATACCTATAAAGGAATTACTTGCAGAAGAATTAATTGCGGCTTCAAATGATGATTCAAAATCATTTGCAGTTTCAAAGAAAATAGAAACAGAAAGACAAGCTGCAGCAAGTGGCTAATATTTTTTCTAAATTTATATTTTTAAATTTTTTGGGAAAGGTGGTACATTGGTAGAAAAAGAAAGTATGGTTGATGTTGTCAAAAGACTTATGGATAATAAAAAACAAATTAGAAATATATGTACTAGTGCACATATTCATCATGGAAAAACAGCTTTGACCGATAATCTCCTTGCGGCATCTGGTAAAATGTCTATGAAATATGCTGGAAGTCTTGAAGGAGGAATGATGACTTGGCAACATAAAGATGAACAAGAAAGACTTTTAACAGTAGACGCTGCAAATGTTGCTATGGTTCACGAGTATGAAAATAAAGAATATTTAATTAATTTAATTGATACGCCAGGGCATGTTGATTTCGGTGGTAATGTTACAAGAGCTATGAGAGCAGTTGATGGGACTATTGTTCTTGTTTGTGCTTCAGAAGGAATTATGCCTCAGACTGAAACAGTTCTTAAACAAGCTCTTAGAGAAAGAGTAAAACCTGTTCTTTTTATAAACAAAGTAGATAGATTAATAAAAGAATTAAGATTGACTCCTGAGCAAATGCAAGAGAGATTTTTCAAAATAATAGCTAATTTTAATAATCTTATAGAGCAAATTGCTGAACCAGAATTCAAAGAGAAATGGAAAGTAAATGTTAATGATGGAAGTGTTGCTTTTGGTTCAGCAAGGGATAATTGGGCTCTTTCAGTTCCCTTTATGAAAAAGAAAGGTATAACTTTTAAAGATATATCTAAAATATATGACATGACTGAACAAGAAAGAAAGGATTGGTCATGGAATAATGCACCTTTATACGAAGTTTTACTTGATATGGTAATTAAACATTTACCTGATCCTAGCGAAGCTCAAAAGTATAGAATACCTAAAATTTGGAAAGGAGATTTGAATTCTGATTTTGGAAAATCTCTTGTTAATTGTGATTCAAATGGAAAACTTGGTTTTGTAATTACAAGAATTATAATTGATCCTAGAACTGGTAGAGAACTTTCAGTAGGCAGACTTTATAGCGGGACTATGAAAACAGGAATGCAAGTTTATTTGAATTTAGCTAATAAAACTCAAAAAGTTCAACAAGTTTTCATTTATAATGGAATTAAAACTGAACAAATGGAATATATTCCAGCAGGTAATATAATTGCTATTGCAGGAATTTCGGCTGATGTGGGTGAAACTATAACAGAAGGTCCGGAGGAGCCTTTTGAAGCTCTTAAACATATTTTTGACCCTGTAATCACCAAAGCTATTGAGCCAGAAGTTTCTCAAGATGTGCCTAAATTAATTGAAGTACTTAGAAAAGTCCAAAAAGAAGACCCATCTATCAAAGTTGAAATTAATGAAGAAACTGGTGAAAGTCTTATAAGTGGTATGGGAGAATTACATCTTGAAATTATAGAAAATAGAATAAAAACTGAAAAGAATGTTAAAGTAAAAACATCAGCACCAATTGTAGTTTATAGAGAATCAGTTTCAGCAGTATCTCCTGAAATAGAAGGTAAATCTCCTAACAAACATAATAAATTCTATATAACAGTTGAACCAGTACCTCCTATTTTGATGGAAATGATGAATAAAGGAGAAATTGGAGATGGTCAATTTAAAAAGAAAGATGATCCAAGAATAGAAAAGATAATTAATTCAGGAGCTCTTTCAAGAGATGACGTTAGAAAAATATGGGATATCTTTAACAAATGTATCGTTCTCGATAACACTAAAGGGATTATACATATCCTTGAAATAAAAGAGCTTTTCCTTGAAGCTTTTAGAGATGTTGCAAAATTTGGACCTCTCGCAAGAGAACCCGTTACAGGTGTTTTAGTTAGACTTAAAGATGCTGTTCTTCATGAAGATGCAATTCATAGAGGGCCAGCTCAAGTTATACCAGCAGTTAGAGATGCAATTAAAGATGCAATGTTATCAGCTAAACCTATTATTTATGAACCTGTCCAAGAGTATAGAATTGATGCACCTTCTGAATATCTTGGAGGAGTGAGTAAACTTATACAACAAAGAAGAGGACAACTGTTAAATGTTGAACAACAGGATAATTATTCAGAAATCTTCGTAAAAGTACCCGTAGCAGAATTTTTCGGTTTTGCAGATGCTTTAAGAAGCGAAACTGAAGGAAGAGGATCTTTTTCACTTATAGATTCTTACTTTGAGCAATTGCCAAGAGATTTACAAGAAGGGGTAATTAAGAAAATAAGAGAAAGAAAGGGTTTAAGTGAAAATCAGTGACGGATAAATTTTTAAAGTTGCAGAAAGGACAACTTTCTTTTTTTATCTTCTTTTGCCGAAAATGGGTGTCAAGCTATAATAAGAATGTTTTCAATAAATAAAAAAATGATTTAATAACATTAAAATGAAAAGCGATAAACTTTTAAATCTTGACTAATTTTTTAAAGTTAGTTAAAATGTACTTTTAGATACAAGGAGGAGTGTAATAATGGCTGGAAAACCTCATCTTAATTTGGTTGTAGTAGGACATGTAGATCATGGTAAATCTACTACAGTAGGAAGACTTTTATATGAAACTGGTGTAATTACACCACAGGATATAGAGAGATTTAAGAAAGAAGCAGCTGCTTTGGGAAAGCCAACTTTTGAGTTCGCTTATGCCCTCGATGCTACACGTGAAGAAAGAACAAGAGGAGTTACTATAGATTTGTCTCATATGAAGTTTGAAACTCCTAAATATTATTTTACTATAATTGATGCACCGGGACACAGAGACTTTATTAAAAATATGATTACAGGAGCATCACAAGCAGATGCAGCTATTTTAATAGTCTCTGCAAAAGAAGGAATTCAAGCTCAAACTAGAGAACATGCCTATTTGCTTAAAGTTCTTGGTGTAAAACAATTAATTGTTGGAATGAACAAAGTAGACGCTATTAACTATAATGAAGCTGAATATAATAAAGTTAAAGAAGAAGTAACTAAGCTTTTAAAAACAGTAGGTTATAAAGTAGAAGAAATTCCTTTTATACCTCTTAGTGCAATTGAAGGAGAAAATATAATAAAGCCATCTACAAAGATGCCTTGGTATAAAGGAGCAACTCTTTTAGGAGCTCTTGATATGCTTAAAGAACCAGAGAAACCAGTAAATCTTCCTTTAAGATTACCAGTTCAAGATGTTTATTCTATTAAAGGAATAGGAACTGTACCTGTAGGTAGAGTTGAAACAGGAGTTTTAAAAGTAGGTCAAAATGTAATTTTTAATCCATCTAATGTCTCAGGTGAAGTAAAATCTATTGAAATGCATCATGAACAATTACAAGAAGCTTTACCAGGGGATAATGTTGGATTCTGTGTTAGAGGTGTTGATAAAGAACAAATTAGAAGAGGAGATGTAGTTGGTACAACAGATAAGCCACCTACAGTAGCTAAAGAATTTACAGCACAAGTATATATATTAAATCATCCAACAGCAATTTCAAAGGGTTATACACCTGTTATGCACTTACACACAGCTCAAGTTGCAGTTAAATTCAAAGAATTGAAATCAAAGCTTGATCCCAAATCAGGAGCACCATCTACTACACCTCCAGAATTCCTTAAGACAGGGGAAGCTGGAATAGTAGTCCTTGAACCACAGAAACCAGTAGTAATTGAAAAGAAAAGTGATATACCCAAATTATCTAGTTTTGTAATTAGAGATATGGGTCAAACTGTTGGAGCAGGAGTTTGCATAGATATTGTTAAAGCATAATTTTTTCTTTTTTATTTTAAAATTTCTTTAATTTTTAAGGAAAGATTTATAAATTATGTTTTAGTGTGATTAAATATGCAAGTCGCAAGAATTAGATTAAGTTCGAATGAACCGAATCAATTGAATTCAATTATTAATCAAATAGTTGATATTGCCAATAAGACAAATATTAAAATAACCGGACCTATACCTTTACCAACTCAAAGGCTTATTCATTCTACCAGATCTTGTCCTAATGGTAGAGGCAGAGAATTGTTTGAAAGATGGGAAATGAGGATTCATAAAAGAGTTATAGATTTACCTGTTGATGAAAGAGCTTTAAGATTAATAATGAGAATCCCTATGCCCAAAGATGTAAATGTAGAAATAGAAATTGTTGAATAATAATTATGGCAAGATTACCTAAAGGTTGGAAAAAAATAACTGAAAATGAAAGTGTAATTGCTTATTCTAAGGGTAATTATATTGTTTATGTGTGGAAATCATCAGAAGGTAAAAATAAAATTTATTCAGTTGAACCTTTTAGGAAGTTAGCTAATTATAAAAGAAGACTTTTTAAAAGAGATTTTAAGAAACTTTCAGAGGCTAATGCTTTTGCATGGGAGCTTATGAAACAAAAAGAAATTCGTAGCTATTATGGAGATAGTAAAAATATTGTTGATGAAGAGTAACTCCTTATGTTGTTTAGTGTTTGACCAAACAAATTTAGAAACTACTTTCCTGTTCTTTTTATTTAATTTAGGTGTTTTATTGTAAGCTGAGATGGTAAAGTAAAGCATTATAATCCAATTATAGCTAAATTAAAAAAAAGAAGAGTTTTGGTATGGGTATAAATACAGATTCCTAAAAGTTTTTATATAACTTTAAATTTCTTAAAGAAGATGGAAAAGGATACAAAGCTAATAAAAAACACTATAAAAAAGGCTATAAAATTAAATAATCGAATTATTGGAAATAATAATTACGAAAATATCTTTGTGATGACTTCTTTAAATGCAGACGAAATTAGTGATTTAAAAGGTAATAAAATGAAAGATTATTTAGATTCGAACTTATTCAATCATGTTTTTTCTTCTGCTGAAAAATTAATAAAAGAAAAGCCTAAAGGTTTTAATCTTAAAGAGAAAGGAACTTTTAATTTAATTTATATACCAAATTCTAAAATTTGTCCTGAAAGTTTTACTTCAAAGGGGTTTACTTTGGACTCTATATTAGATATTTTTGAGGAAACTTTTCATGCTTTAGATGATATACCTTATATTAAATGCGTTGATGATCAAATGGCTAAAGAAGCTTTAGCTGTTTTTGGAAGATATATTGGTATAAGATATTTAAAAAATAAAAATTACTCTATAAATAACGTCTTAGAAAGTTCAATAGGTGTCAAGTTAATAATTAAAGATGACCAATATTGGTTTGGTGAAGATATTTCAAAAAATCATAATTACATAGGGCGATTATGGTTAGTAGATGCAATAAAGCATCTTGAAAAACTTAAATTCATTCAAGCTATAGATGAAATGAAAGTTACTTATGAAAAAGTTAAATCATCTGGTGATTATTTTAAAACTATTCAAGAATATGGAGAATTTTATGGTTCAAGACCTCACGATGAAAGTTATATTAATTGTATACTAAAAATATTGTGTTAATATTTAATTTACTCATATCTTAAAGCTTCACTTACTATCATTTGAGATGCTCTTTTAGCTGGGAAATAACCAGATAATAATCCTAATAATATAGAAAATAAGAAAGTGAATAATATTATAGATGGAGATATAATTATTTTTAACATAGTGAAAGCAAAATATTTAGCAGCTATGAAAGATATAAACATAGAAGTGGCATAACCTATAATTGTCCCTATTATGCCTCCAGAGGCACTAAGTAAAACAGATTCTATTAAAAATATAATAGCTATATCTTGATTAGTTGCTCCAACCGCTTTCATTACACCGATTTCACGTGTCTTTTCTAAAATAGAAGTAAACATAGTATTTGAAATTCCAATACCTCCTACGATTAAAGATATACCTGCTATACTTGTTAAGAACAAAGCTATAACTGAAAAGATACTTAAGAAAGTTTCCATTATCTCTTGGTAATTTTGAACAGTAAAATCTTCGTCTCCCTTTTCTAAATTATGGGCTTTTCTTAATTCTTCTTTTATCTTTTCAGTGACTTTATTTAAATCAGCATTATCATTGATTGTAGCAAAAATATATTGGTAACTATCATCTTTAATGTTGAAAATTTCTCTAAAATCATTTATAGAAATATAAGTTTGCATATCATCAGAAGGATTACCTACCTGTGATAAAATCCCTACAACCTTAAAATCTTTATTTTCTACTTTTATAGTATCTCCTACTTTTAATTTTTTTCCAAAGGTAGAATCTTCCTCAGCTAAAAGGTTACCTATTATTATAGTATGCTTGTCATCTTTTTTAATAATTCTTCCTTCTTCAATATTTAATCCAAAAACTTTAAGGAAGAGAGTTTCAATATTAGAAGAATCAACACCTATTATTTGTAAATACTTTAATTGTTTATTAAATTCATGTCGTCCAAATTTATACATACCTGGTGAAACAAAATCAATACCATCTATATGCTTTATGATTTCAACATCTTTATCAGTAAGTTTATTTTTAGTATCTATTATCCCGAGCATGCTTCCTCTAGGTGTAATGATAATAGCATTAGCACTTAAAGAAGAATATTCTTCCTTCATAAAATTCTGTAAGCCTTGACCTAAAGAAATAAGAGCTACAACAGAAGTTATACCTATTATTATAGCTAACATAGTTAAGAGGCTTCTGAGTTTTTCACGTTTTAAATTTTTGAAAGCGAGGTTAAAGTTGTCTATCAATTTACTCATGTCTTATCGCCTCGACTGGATTTAACTTCGAAGCTTTTATAGCAGGAATTAATCCAGCTATTATACCTGATAAAAAGGATAGTATCAAAGTAACTAATATTAATTCTAGAGAAACAGAAGTCTTCAAAAGAGTCATACCTTTTGCAGCTGCAAAAATTTCAACTAATTCTGCTATAATTGACCCAATAATTACCCCGATACTTCCCCCGATAGTACCTAAAATTCCTGCTTCTAAAAGAAAAATTGTAATAATTTGTAAATTAGTTGCTCCAACTGCTTTCATTATACCTATCTCTTTAGTACGTTCTGATACAGATGTAAACATAGTATTAGTTATACCTATTCCTCCAACTAAAATAGAAATAATAGCTACACCTATAAGAACTATTTGAGCTGCTAAAAGGACAGATTTAAAACCTTCAATTAAATTTTTAGTAATTTGAACTGTGAAATCCTCTTTTCCCTTTTCTACATTTCTATACTTTCTAAGATCTTTTTTAATATTTTCAGCTACTTTAGCAGGATCATATCCTGATTTTACTTTAACTAATACCATAGATATTAATTCTGGTTCATTTAATATTTCTCTTGCCGAATCAATAGGCATTCTTATTAAATTGTTATGGATAGGACTTCCGCTATTTTTAATGATACCAACTACTTCAACCTTTTTTCCATTTATTTCGAGAGTGTCGCCTATATTTATTTTCTTTTTAAAAAAATTGTTAGCTAAGTTTGATCCTATATTAGCTTTAAATTTATCTTGAGAAGTTATAGTTCTTCCTTGGCTTACTTTATAAAATTCTATGTTCTTAAAAATGTCAAGTGATTTAGAGTCTACAGGTGTACCGAAAATAGTTGCATACTTATTTTGACCTTCAAAATTTACTTTAGCTGATTTAGTTATTAGAGGGACAGCATATTCAACTCCTTCTGCTTTTGATATTACTTCTACATCTTTATTAGAAAATTTAGTATTAGTTAAAGATGAACCTGTTGGTCCAAGTGAGATACCTCCTGGAGAAACAAAGATTCTATCACTTCCTACACTTGATACAAGTTGGTTAATAGCGTCATTCATACCTTGACCAACTGATATGATACTAACTATTACAGTAGCTCCTATAACTATTCCTAAAATAGTAAGAAAACTTCTTAGTTTTCTATTTAAAATACTTCTTTTAATTAAATTAAGGTAATCTAAAAACATATTTATCTTTTGAATGCCTTTTTATACCATTTGTAACCTAAAAAGCTACCTAAAGATACAATAACTACTATTAGCCACCAACTTATTTGTAAAGGTTTAGATAAAGGTGAAATTGTGACTTCGCGATCTTCAACATAAGGCTTATTGTTGGCATCTAAGTAATCTAATTTTAATTTCATTGTAAAAGGTGTTGAAGTTTTAGGTATTATTTCCAATTCTAAACTTTCAGTATCATCTGGATCAAGATTTCCAATATAAACTTGGTTAGGCGAAGTAAGTTTAAACTCATTTGAGCCATAGATTTCTACTTTCATAAATTTAAGTTCTATAAGTCCTCTATTAACGAGTTTTATGCTTGCCTTTCCACCTGTGCCTTTGTAAACATTATTTTGTTCTAAAAAAGCTTCAACTTTGGGTGTGTCACCTACTTTAAGACTAATAATATCTGATAAAGTATATTTAGTTCCAATTGAATCTTGGTAACTTATACTTACAGGAATTTTATAAATTCCACTTTCAGCGTTAGATAAAACTATTAATGGAAAGGTTATGTTTTTAATTTCTCCGGCGTTAATGATATATGCTCTTTGCTCACTTGAAGAAACAGGGGCAAAGGGTAAGTCATTTCCAGATAGATTTAATCTAACTGAGACATCTGTTAAATATGAACCAGCTTCATTTTTTAATTCTAAGGTAACATTATAAGTATTACCTGGTTTAAGCTGATCTTCTTTGTAAATTTTCTGAATGCTTAAAGTAGCATCTTTATTTTGAATAAATATAGGTAATTTTTGCCCTATCTCTTGCTTTCCTGTACTTATGTAATAAATATCTAAGTAATTTTCACCTTGAACAGCGTCAGCTTTTATTTTAATTCTGAACTTAGTTATATCTGCTGCTGTTGGTTTTAAGATGCCTATGTCTTTTGTAAGACTTTGCCCTTCTACAGCTTCAAAAGGATATTTAGGGTCAATGCGAATAGATACATCTAAAATATCAGATGTTCCTTTATTTTCAGTTTTTACCCATACATCTAAATATTTTCCTGGCTCAGCAGGGTAAGGTTCATATTTTACTATAGAAATAATTGGTGCACTACTTTCAGCATAAGCTATAGGCATAATTAAAATTAAAGTTAACAAATATATTAGTATACTTTTCATATTTTTTCCTCCTCTATTATTTTTCCATCTTTTATTCTTATTTTTCTTTGCATTTTTTTAGCCAATTCCTCATCATGAGTTACTACTATGAGCGTCTTTTTTTCATTTTTACTTAAGTCTACTAAAAGTTTTATAATTTCCTCTCCTGTTTTAGAATCGAGGTTACCTGTTGGTTCATCCGCTAAAATTATGTCCGGATTATTAGCTAAAGCTCTGGCAATTGCAACTCTTTGTCTTTCTCCTCCTGACATTTCATTAGGCAAATGATTAATTCTGTGACTTAATCCTACTTTATTTAAGAGCTCTTTAGCTCTTTTTTCTCTTTGATTTTTAGGGACCTTTTGAAAAATCATAGGTAATTCTACATTTTCTATAGCTGATAAGTTTGGAATAAGATTAAAATTTTGAAATACGAAACCTATTGTTTTACCTCTAAGAATTGCAAGTTCAGAATCGTTCAAAGTTGAAACATCTCTATCGTTTATAATTACTTTACCTTTGGAAGTTCTATCTAAAGAGCCTATTATATGCATAAGAGTTGATTTTCCAGAACCAGAAGGACCTAAAATAGCTATTAATTCTTGAGGATATATTTGAAGATTTATATTAATTAAAGCATTAACTTGAGTTTTTCCCATTTGATAAGTTTTGTATACTTCTTTCAATTCAATTAAAGGTTTTGGAGTCATTATACTAGATAAATTTTTTTTATTTTATATACTTTTAGTAACTGTAAATATTAACTATAGTTGCTATTAAGCCCTTGTGATAGCAAAAGTTCTTAGGAAATTATTCGAGTGAATAAAATTAGTGAGAAAGTTCAAAACTAAGACATCGTTCTTTCCTAAGGGAATATATAAATTGCTTTAAATGACTCATTTTTAGTAAAGAATTTAAAGAGTAACTATTTTAAATTTTTATGGTTAGTTCTTCTTATACCATTGATTTATCTAATATTAAAAATGAAATTAGAGAACTTCTTAAATTAATTGAAACAAAAAATGTAATATCTCTTGCTGGAGGATTACCTAATAAAGATACTTTTCCTAAAGAAGAACTTAAAAGAATTTTTGAAAAATGTAGCGAAAAATATGATAACTTTTTGCAATATGGTCCTACAGAAGGCATAGTTAAATGTAGAGAAGCTATTGCTAATTTTCTTAAATTAAGACATCTTAATGTGCCTCTTAATCAATTAATAATTACAACAGGAAGTCAACAAGCTCTTGAAATTATTTTTAAATTGTTTGGAAGTAAAGATATAACTATTTATGTTGAAAATCCCACTTATGTAGGTGCTCTTAATTGCATTAAATTAAATAACAATCCTATTGAAACTATTCCTTGTGATGATAAAGGTATAATTATTGAAGAATTTGAAAATATGTTGAAAAATAAAAAAAGTAACTTTGGTTTAGTTTATACAGTTCCGACTTTTCAAAATCCAGCTGGTTTTTGTATGCCTAATGAAAGAAGAAAACAATTGGTTGAATTAGCTAATAAATATAACTTGTTAATACTTGAAGACGAACCTTATGCTTTTTTAAATTATACAAATGAACAATTTTTTCCGATAAAATATTATGATAAAAATGATAAGGTAATTTATACATGTTCTTTTTCTAAAATATTTTGTCCGGGTTTTAGATTAGGAGCTGTTTTTTGTCAAGATGATATTCTTAAAAAAATAGTTACATTAAAACAAACAGAAGATTTACAATCTTCTTCCATAGGGCAATTTATTCTTGCTGAATATTTAATGGAAGGAAGAATGGAAGAACATATAAAAGAAGTAATAAAATTTAATCGAAGTAAAAGAGATCTTATGGCTGAAGTTTTGAAAAAATATTTACCCCAAGCCGAATGGGTACTTCCTAAGGGAGGTTTATTTTTTTGGATTAGATTAAAAGGCATAAATACTTCTGATCTTTTGAATAAATGTATAGATAAAGGAGTAGCTTTTTTACCAGGAGATAGTTTTTTTGCTAAGAGAGATGATAAAGAACATATTAGACTTAATTTTAGTTATGCTAAAGATGAAGAAATTGTAGAAGGTATAAAAAGAATTGCTGAAGTTGTATCAAAGCTTTTATAATCCCTTGAAAATTTTTTGGGCATTTTCTAAAATTTTTAATCTAACTTCTTCTTCTTGCATTTTTTTGATTTCAGCTATTTTTTTTATAACTAAAGGTATATTTCTTGGATCATTTCTTTCAGAGGTAGGTCCTTGATAAGGAGCATCAGTTTCAGTTAAAATTTTTTCAATAGGTAAGATTTCAGCTAATTTTTGCAGTTTTTTGCTTCTTATGATTAAAGGTGGAATACTAAAATATATATTTTGTTTAATTGAAGCTTTAGCCAAAATAGGATCTCCACCATAACTATGCATAATAGAAGGTACATGAGCTGATTTAAGAATCATTTGGAGAACTAATTCTTCTGCATTTCTTGAATGAACATTCAAAGGTAAATTTAATTTATTAGCTAACCATATTAATTCTGAAAATTGTTCTATCTCTCTAAGTTTTTGAGCTTCATCTTTTATCCAATAAAAGTCAATGCCAACTTCGCCTATGCAACATAATTTATTTTTATTTTGTTCTATAAATTTTAATTCATCAAAGAATTCTTTATCAGTCATTTCAATTCCATTTAGAGGATATATTCCCAAGCCTATGAACAATTGAGGATGTTTAGCTTTAAGCTCTAAAACTTTTCTATTAGCTTGAGGTTTCGAACCAACATTAATTATAGTTATTTCTTTTTCTTTACATTCTTTCAGAATCAATTCTCTATCTTTATCAAAGATTTCTTCTTCAAGATGAGTATGAACATCTATATACTTCATAAAATTAGAAATTAATTCGAAGTTTTAAAAGGTTCTTAAAAATCTCTTGGAAGTAAATAATGAATTTTTATCATTAAGTATCTAGTTTTATGATAAACTTCATTTTTATCAGTTTCGGATAATAATTGAAGATTTTCTGTAACAGAGTACATTGTATCTAATAATTCTTTATAAGATTGTTTTGGATTATTTTCTTTTAAAAGTTCATTATAGATGGGTATAAAACTTTGTTTTCTTAAATTTTCAATATTTTTGGGATTTTTCTTATAAGCTTCATACTTCATATCATTCAATATATTGTATAAAGTTCTTATTTTACAATTTTCCATAATCTCACAAAATATAAAAAAATGGAAGTTTATTTTTTACTTTCTTTAATAGATGCTTGAGCAGCAGCTAAAATAGCTATAGGCACTCTAAAAGGAGAGCAAGATACATTGCTTAAGCCGATTTTGTGACAAAATTCAACTGAAGTTGGATCTCCTCCTTGTTCTCCACAGATACCTATATCTATCTCTTTGTTGGTTTTTCTTGCTAATTTAACTGTCATTTCCATTAATTTTCCTACACCTTCTTGCTCTATAGTTGTAAATGGATCTTTTTCAAAAATACCTTTTTCTACATAAATAGGTATAAATCTTCCAGCGTCATCTCTAGAAAAACCAAGAGTTGTTTGAGTTAAATCATTAGTTCCAAAAGACATAAATTCTGCTTCTTTAGCAAGTTCATCAGCAGTTAAAGCAGCTCTTGGAAATTCTATCATAGTTCCAACTTTGTATTTAATATTTCCTTCAGCTCCGGTTTCTATAGCTACTTTCTTTATTATATCTTTAATCAATTTGAATTCTTTAACTGAAATTACATTAGGGACTTCTATTTCTGGAATAGGTGTATATCCTTCTTTTGCAACATTTAAAGCAGCTTCAAAAATAGCTCTGACTTGCATTTCATTGATTTCTGGGTAAACTACACCTAATCTACAACCTCTGAAGCCTAACATAGGATTAAATTCGTGAAGTTCAGTTATTCTTTTCTTTATTTTTTCGACAGGTACATTTATAGCTTTAGACAACGCTTGAATTTCTTCTTCTTCTTTAGGTAAAAATTCATGTAAAGGTGGATCAAGAAGTCTAATTATTACAGGCATTTTATCCATTACTTTGAATATACCTTCAAAATCTCCTTTTTGATAGGGAAGAAGTTTATTTAAGGCTTTCTTTCTTTCTTCTTCATTGTCAGCTAAAATCATCTCTCTCATGCTGTTTATTCTATCTCCTTCAAAAAACATATGTTCTGTTCTTGTTAGACCTATGCCTTCTGCTCCAAAGTTTTTAGCAACTTGAGCATCATGAGGAGTATCTGCATTAGTTCTTACTCCTAATTTTTTAATTTCCTTTGCCCAACTCATAAAGGTTGCAAACTCTCCAACTAATTCTGGGTCAATTACTGGTAATTGTCCAATATAAAATTCACCTGTTGTACCATCGAGAGTTATTATATCTCCTTCTTTTAATGTAATATCCTTTATTTTAGCTATTTTATTATTTTCATCTATAATTAATTCTGAACATCCTACAATACAACATTTACCCATACCTCTTGCTACAACAGCTGCATGAGATGTCATTCCACCTCTTGCTGTTAAAATTCCTTGAGCTACATGCATTCCTTTAATATCATCTGGAGAAGTTTCGAGTCTAACTAATATTACTTCTTCATCACGTTCTGTCCATTCTTCAGCATCTTCAGCATTAAAAACTATTTTTCCTACTGCTGCCCCAGGTGAAGCAGGTAATCCTTTCCCCAAAGGTTTATTCTTTTGTTTAGCTAAAGGATCAATTCTTTTGTGTAACAATTGATTTAATTGATGGGGATCAACCTTAAGCAAAGCTTCTTCCTTTGTTAAAATACCTTCATTATATAAATCAACTGCAATTTTTACAGCAGCAAAACCAGTTCTTTTTCCATTTCTAGTTTGTAACATGTAAAGTTTGCCTTTTTGAACTGTAAATTCTATATCTTGCATATCTTTGTAATGCCTTTCTAATTTGTTTCTAATCTCTAAGAGTTGTTGATAAACTTCAGGCATTTTTTCAGCTAATTTTTCTATAGGTTCTGGAGTTCTTATTCCAGCTACTACATCTTCTCCTTGTGCATTAATTAAAAATTCACCATAAAATTTATTTTCTCCTGTGGATGGATTTCTTGTGAAACAAACTCCTGTTCCAGAATCGTCACCCATATTTCCAAAAACCATAGCTTGGACATTAACAGCTGTGCCTAAAAGTCCTTTAATATTATTTAATTGTCTATAAGTTATAGCTCTTGGATTATTCCAAGAATTAAATACAGCATCTATTGCCATTTTAAGTTGTTCTTTAACATCCTGAGGAAATTTTTTTCCAGTGTATTTTATTATTAACTCTTTATAATTTTGTATAATTTCTTTTAAATCTTCAGCTGTTAATTCAGTATCAATTTTTTTACCTTTGGTTTGTTTTTCCCTTTCTAAAATTTCTTCAAAATACTTATGTTCAATACCCATAACTACATTTCCAAACATTTGTATAAAACGTCTATATGCATCCATTGCAAATCTTTCATTTTTAGTATTAGCTATTAAACCTTTAACAGTTTCATCATTTAAGCCTAAATTAAGAATAGTATCCATCATTCCAGGCATGGATACGGCAGCCCCGCTTCTTACTGAAACTAAGAGAGGATTTTGAAGGTCTCCAAATTTCATGCCTGTTTTATTTTCTAAGTTAATTAAAGCTTCATCTATTTGAGCTTGAAGCCCTTTGGGATATTTTTTATTATTTTTATAATATTTATCACATACTTCAGTAGTTATAGTGAAACCAGGAGGAACTGGTAAACCAATATTAGTCATTTCAGCTAAATTAGCACCTTTTCCTCCAAGTAAACTCTTCATTCCAGCATTTCCTTCAGAAAAATTATATACATATTTTTTTTCAGACATCATATCATCTCCTTTAGTTCTCAATTTTTAGAAAAATTAAACTATTAATAAATTTTGTGACTATTTCTTAACAATATAGAATATTTCGTTGTCAATTTCTAAAATTTCAAAAGGATAATTTAAATTCTCACAAATTTTTTCGAACCATATTCTCCTTTTGAAAGTCATTTTATTTCCACTAAGAGTTTCTGTTGGAAAACTTACTATAATATATTTAGATTTAACAGCTTTGAGAATCTCCTTTTTATATCCTTTTTTAAGAAGGTCTAATAATTTGAAAATAAAGCATACATCTATTTTAATTTGACTTATTTGTTTAATACCTTCTTCTGTATTTAAATCTATATTTAAAGCCTTACCTTTAAGGTCAAATTTAGCCATAGCTTTAAAATATTCATTTAATATTTCACAATCTTTAGCATTAAGTTCTACTGCTATATAATTTAATTTTTCTAAGTTCATAAAAGGATAAGAAAGAGGATTTAAACCAGCTCCTAAATCAAGAATAGAATTTGGTTTTTGAGTTATTTTCCATAATTTAGAATAAATAAAAGGATACATTAAGTTTCTTTCTTTAGTAGATTGATGTAATTCCATAATCTTTTTTGATATTTCTTTTAAATTCTCTATATTATTAGTTGATTCAATAATAACCTTTAGCTTAGATAATTCATTAGATAATATTTCTGAAGAAGTTTTTACAAAAGCTCCATAATATTTTCTTAAATTAGCTCTTACTTGTTTAATAGTCTCTTTATACTTACTTGATCTATTTATATTTCTAATTTCATGTTTTTCTAAAAAGTTTTTTAATTTAGGATTTTTAGTTAGAAAAATTTGAATTTCCTTTTTAATTATTTCATCATCTAAATTTTGTAATTCTTTCTTTTGCTTTACATCTTCAATTATTTTAGAAATTAAAGACATAAAATTAAAATGAAAAATAAATTATTAAAAGTTTACTTAGAAAGAGTTATTTCTATAGTTGAAATTTTAACTTTCTTGTTTTCTTCACCTTCGAACTCTTCAGAGTTTATTCTTATATCTGATACCTTTACATCTTGCACAAAGCGGTTTCTTACTACTTCTGCTACATCTACAGCTCTATTAATGTATTTACCTCTCGCTTTTATAGTCACTGCTTTGGCACCTGAATTAAATTGCATTACAACACTTGTTACATAGTTCATAAAAGGCTTTTTTCCTATAAAGACGATATTGCTTTCATTCATTTCAGTACACCTCCAAGATTATTATTCTGCAGTTGTTACTACTTCTTTCTTTGCATCTTTTTTAAGTTTAGTTATACACCCTGCAATTTTATTTCTTATCTTCTTTGAATAAATGTTAGCTATATTTTTCATATTTTCTTTGTTCTTTGAAAAATCTTCTGATAAAAATTCATTATAATCTTCTAAGATCTTCTTAGATATTCTTTTAATGTACTTTGTTCTTATACGACCCATGGTTTTTCCAAGAATCTTTTTCTTTTTAAAGGTTGTGAATCTCCATTCACCATAAGTATTATTAATCTTAGTATTTTTATAATGGATATGGATTTAAGTATAATATTTTTTGCACTTTTAATTATCGTAGCTTTTGTAGTTGCTTTTAAAATGTTTGCTATTGTTAAAATTGTTACATATATAATTTTAGCTTTTGTAATTATAGCAATCTTTTTTAAATTTTTTGTGAAAAAATATGATGAATACGAAAGAGCTATAATTTTTAGAATGGGCAAATTTAATAGAGTTGCAGGACCAGGTTGGTCTATTGTTATACCTTTTTTTGAAAAAGAATTCTCTAAAGTAGACGTTCGTACCAAAATGATTAATCTTTCAGTACCTTCTGCCTTTACAAGTGATGATTTACGCTTGCAAATTGATGGAATGATTTATTATAAAATAATGGATCCTAATAAAGCTCTTCTTAATATTGATAATTATATGAATGGGTTAACTACTTTGCTTGTTTCTGAGACAAGAAATTTAATTGCTTCTTTTACTATGAGAGATCTTTTTGGAAAATTAAGTAAACTTAATGAACTTTTAACTGAAGCTATAAGACACAATGTCTGGAAATGGGGTATTGATGTTCCTATGATACAAATAAAAAGCATAATGCCTCCTGAGGAAATTTCTGTTGCAATGCAACAGAAAGAAATTGAAGCTCAAATGATGCAAGCTACTAGATTTAAAGCAGAGGCTCAAAAAGTAGTTATAGAAGCTCTTGGAGAAGCAGCTAAAAAACTTGATGATAGAGCTATTGTTTACCTTTATATTAAAGCTCTTGAAGAAATGAGTAAAGGAAGCGCTACTAAAATAATTCTTCCTATGGGTGTAAAAAATATAGCTGATTCTTTAGGTGAAGGTTTAGGTCTTGGTACAGGTTTAGGTGCGGGCCTTGATGTTAATGCTGCTATTAAAGCTATTCAAAGTAAATTAAGTGCATAATTATGGATTGGTCTAAAGAATTTTATTTAAAGGATTATTCCTTCACTTTAGGTGAAATAAGAGATTTAATAATTTCGGTATTAATACTTAGCTTTATTTTTACTTATGCTTTATTTAACTCATTTAGTATCTTAAACTTTTTACAATCTTTCTTAATAGTCATTTTGGCTTTTGTTGGTCATGAGTTAGCCCACAAATTTGTTTCTCAGAAATTTGGATTTCAAGCTAATTACTCTCTTTGGTTAGGAGGAGTTATTTTATCTATAATTTTTTGGCTTTTTTCAAGTCAAGGAAGTGGTTTAATTTTTGCAGCTTTAGGAGCAGTTAATATTAACTTAGGCAAACCTTCGAAATTAAAGTATAAAACATCTATTACTATAAATGATATAGGAAAAATATCTGTTGCTGGTCCTTTAGCTAATATATTTTTGGCAATTCTTTCTTATATGTTTTTATGGTTAAATCCAGGATTTTTTAAATTATCAGCAGAAATTAATCTTATTTTAGCTTTTTTTAATTCTTTACCTTTCCCCCCTCTTGATGGCATTAAAATCTTTGTTTGGAGTTATATTGTTGATTTAATTATGATAATTACTCCTCTAATTTTACTTTTTTTACCTGGTGTAATTGGTCTTTTTTTGACTCTTTTACTTACAGTAATTATTATTGTTTCATTATTTTTGTTTATAAAGATGCATGTTGGTTAAATCAAAAAGTATTAAAATATTAAATTTATAATATTGATTTAGATAAATTGGAGGTTAAATTATGGTTACAAATGGAGAAAAAATTCCTTCAAGAAATTTGTTGGGAAAAACTGTTGTTTCTAAAGCTGGTAAAAAATTTGGAGAAGTAGGAGATTTAACTTTTGAAGCTAGAACTGGAGAACTAATAAATGTTGTTGTTAAAAATCCAACTCCTTATGCTATGGGCTTTGATTTAGAAAAAGACCCTAAAGGGAATATATTAATACCTTTTAGTTCAGTTGTGGCTATTGGAGATTACATAGTTGTAGCTGAAGAAGATATTATATAAGTTAATAACTCTTCTTTTTTATTTTTGAATTGTTTCTTTGAACTTTTCAAAGATTTTTATTACTAAATTTTAAAAAATAAATAAAAAAATTTAAAATAAACTAATTAAGAACTAAACTTTTATTCTTCATCTGATTCTTCATCAGTTTCTTCTTCTTCAGATTCTTCTTCATCTGGTTCTTCTTCCCAATCGTCTTCGTCCCAATCATCTTTATAAGTTTTCATTTTAAGACCTCCTTGATGTTTAGTCTAAATCAGTATCAATCTCTTCTACTTCAATTTTTTCATTTTGAGCTGTTTCGTATTCTTTGCAATCTTTACATATATTATTCTTATAATCTCCGCAATTTTCACAAAACATAGCACCGCAGTATTTACATTTGAATAATTTCTTTACATTCTTTTTACATATATCACATTTGGGCAATTTATCACCTGTTTTTTAATAAGATTTTCATATTTTAATAATTTTCTTATAAAAGTTTGAATATTTTGATTTAAATATTTTTCTTTTTTTCTCTCTGTCGTATTAAGGGATCATTTAATAGCACCTCTTTTTTATCGTAAAGCCTCACTCAGAGCTATGTGCTCCTTAATGAAGTTGTGATAAAGCCTAAAATCGTCATTCTTTGCTGTACTGTTTCATCTAACTTAAAGCCTTTTCTTACTTTGTCAAATTCTCTAAACTCATTATAATAACATTCTATTTTATTATTCAAAATCTCTTAAGCAATTTTATTCAGAAATAAACTCTTTTCTAGAAGGTTGTTGGTTTTCTATAAGCATTATCTATTTATCTAATAGTAATATATTATCAAATATCTAATTCAGTTAGTATAATAACAATATTTATATTTAAAGTGAATATATTGACTAGTAATGGGAAAAATTAAACTAGAAGATTATGTTTGCGAAATGGATTCCTTGGAAAAAACTACTAACGAGCCAAAAGTCTGTCCTAAATGTAAAAGTCTTTATTGGAATGTTCCTAGAAAGGATGAAAAGGTGAAATAAAAGAGGAAGGAAGATAAAAAAAATGGAAACAAGACATAAAAAAATAAGAAGCAAAGCATTGGAACTCCTAGAAAATAACCTAAATGGGGTAAGATATTCTGAATTAGTTAGAATGATATCAGAAGAGTTTCCTGAAATTCCAATTAACACAGTTCACGGTGCGGTATGGGATATTGATCGCCAATTTCCTGATAAAGTTTACAAACCAGCAAGAGGCATTTTTCGGCTTGTAAAATTTAAAGATATTGAGATTAAGGAAGAGAAAAAAGAGACAGGTGTAGAAACGAAATTAAAAGAAGAATCATTTTATAAGCCATTTGCAGATTGGTTAGTGAATGAAACAGAAGAAGCTACAAAAGCCATACCTCTTGGGGGAAATAAGTTCAAAGATAAATGGGGAACACCAGATGTAATTGGCATAAGAGAATCAAGAAAAAGTGACATTATTAAAATTCCGACAGAGATTATCTCTGCTGAAATTAAAACTGATTCAACAAATTTAATAACTGCATTTGGGCAAGCATGTTCTTACAAACTATTCTCAAATATGGTTTATTTAGTAGTACCAAAGCAAAGCTCTGAGGCAGATATTTCAAGATTAGACTCTTTATGTTTAATTTTTGGAATAGGTCTGATATTATTTGATGCAACAGATGTCAATGATCCTAAATTTGAAATTCGAGTAAGACCTTTGAAGCACACACCAGATATTTTTTACACTAACGAGTATCTAAAATTAATTGAGAAGGAATTGTTTGGGTGAATTAAAATGCAACTGGATAATGAAATAAAACAGAAATTACTGAATAAAGAACAAAAATTTTACAAAGCATTACAGGATGTTTTTATCGGTGCAAAAATTGAAGGCAAAGGCGGTTTTGTTAACCTGATGAGGATAAAATCAAACTACTACCGCAAGATTGAGAATATTCTTAAAAAAGATATTGAAGCGGCACTAAAAAGCCACCCCAAATTTAGGGACGAACTTTTTGATAAACTTTACTCCTTTTTTAACCGCTATTTTACGGAAAGCGGCTCAATCTATTTTAATTCAACGCCATTTCATAACAATATCTACGAAAAGGTTTATACCGATGAAAAAGATGTTATTCTATTTTGGAAAACACAGATGCTTTACTATGTCAAAACCGACAGAATTTTTAGAAGTCTGCCAGTGGAGTTTGACGGACTGAAATTCTATTTTGACGCTTCAAAAATTGAAAGCAAAAAAGCCAATGAAAAACGTTCACTCATTTTTGAATTAGATAAAGTCCGTGAGGACAGCACAATTGTTTTTGGTGTTCAATACTCAGAGAGAGGCGCGAAAACAAAGCAAGACGAGCTCTTAAAAGCCATAAAAAGAAAAGGCATAGCAATTACCGAAGAACAATTAGAACGGGCATTTAGAGTTTTTGAAAAACAAAGCGAAGTAGATTTTTTTATCAACAAAAACGCCAAAGCATTTTTACAGGAGCAATTTAAACTCTGGAGTTATCAGTATTTCTGGGAAGGGGCAAAAGAATGGTCTTCGGATAGAGTAAATGAGTTACAAATATTAAAAGACATTGCTTTTAAAATAATTGATTTTATTAGTCAGTTTGAAGACGAGCTGGTAAAAATCTGGAACAAACCGAAGTTTGTCAAAAACTCAAACTATGTGATTACGTTGGACAGGATTAAAGATGTTAATCTTATAGAAAAGATTTTAAAACATTCAAACATAAGTGAACAAATCAAAGAATGGCAAGAGCTTGGAATTGTTGATGAGAACTTTGAAACAAATGATGTTTTTGAAACCGACCTAACTGGTAAACATCTAGCAAAGAAATATGAGCATCTACCTATTGATACAAAATATTTTAAAGATTTAGAATTGGAAATTTTGAGTCAGTTTGATGATTTAGACCAATTCTTAGATGGCTGGCTGATAAAATCAGAAAACTATCAGGCATTAAATACAATTTTACCGAAGTTTAAAGAAAAAGTGCAAACAATTTATATTGATCCACCGTTTAATTTGGATTCTTCTGATCAGTTTCTCTACCGCACAAATTACAAAGATGCCAACTGGGCAACACTTCTTGAAAATCGTTTGAAACTTGCCAAAGATTGGCTGAATAAAAAAGGAAGCATTTTTGTTAGATGTGATTATAATGGCAATTGGCTTGTTAGGCCTTTGATGAATGAGATTTTTGAGGAAGAGAATTTTAGGAATGAAATAACGATTAAAAGAACAGAGGGTAAAAGCAGAATAGAAGGCTTATCTTATTCAATAGCAACCGAAAGTTTATTTTTCTATGCTAAAAGCGATAAACAATTCTTTATAATTCCTTTTAGAAAAACAGACTTTTTTAATAATCTTCAAATTTTACAAGAAAAATTAGAGAAAGTTAAAAATTTAGATGAAGAAAATAAAAAGATATTAATAAAATTTCTAAATGAAATTTTTTGGATAGATTTAGATCATAGACCTGGAGAACGAGGTACTTCTTCCATAATAACAGTATTTGGAAAAAGATTTAAAGCTCCAGAAGGAAGACATTGGCTTTATAATCAAAAAAGAATAGATGAATCTGCTGCTCAAGGAAAAGTAAGACTTATTTGTAGTAAGTGCGAAACTCCATATTATTCAGAAATAGATGAATGCCAAAATTGTAAATCAAAAGAATTTAAAGTTCAAGTGTTTTATGATAAAGAAAGTTTGACAACTAATTGGACAGACATAATGAGTTATTCTCAATCTAATTTTTGGGGAATTAAATTTCAAACAGAAAATTCTCAAATCCTTCTAAAACGTGTCATAGAATCAACCTCTAACGAAGGCGATTTGGTTATGGACTTCTTTTTAGGAAGTGGAACAACAACAGCAGTAGCACATAAACTTAAAAGAAAATGGATTGGAATTGAGATGGGAGAGCATTTTTATAGCGTAGTTTTACCAAGAATGAAAAAAGTTTTGGCTTATGATAAATCAGGCATTTCAAAAGAAGTGAAAGAATACAAGGGTGGAGGGTTTTTCAAGTATTTTGAACTTGAGCAATACGAGGAAGCGCTGGCGAATTGTAAATACGAAGATGGTGATTTGTTTAATTCGCCATCAAAAACTCCGTATCAGGAATATGTCTTTATGAAAGACGAAAAAATGCTCAAGGCACTGGAAATTGATTATGAGAATAACAAAGTCAAAGTGGATTTAAACAAACTCTACCCAAATATAGATATTGCCGAAACATTGTCTAATCTTACTGGCAAATGGATTAAAAAAGTGAGCGATGCAGAAGTAGAATTTGAAGACGGAACAAAAATCAACACAAAGGATTTGGATTATAAACTCATTAAACCATTGATTTGGTGGGAGTAAAATGACAAAACTTTATTTACAAAACATCATAAATGATATCTCTTCTGAAAACCTGCCGGCGAAATGGCAGGGGTTTGATTTTGCGCGATTTTCAAAAGATAAAACACTTTTTGATTTTCAAAAGCAAGGACTTCAAAACGCGCTGAAAGGTTTGTGGCTTTATTTTAAAGATAAAAAAGCGGATAAGAAAGCTCTATTTGGTCATTATACATTAAACGGACTTGAAGAAAACTTTGATTATAACCTAAATCGCGAAAGGAAAGCCGCAAAATATCTTTTGGAATATCCCGAAGATTATCCTGTAGTTGATGACAAAATATCATTTGCTTATTTCATTAACCGAATGAGTTTTTGGATGGCAACTGGCTCGGGAAAAACGCTGATTATCGTTAAATTGATTGAACTTTTAGGCAAACTTATTGCTGAAAAAGAATTGCCGGCGCGGGATATTCTATTTTTGGCGCACCGTGATGATCTTTTGGACCAGTTCAAAAATCATGTTGAGGAATTTAACAGCTTTAATTTTGACACGAAAATAAACCTAAAAAGTTTGAAAGATTACGAAAATGTAAAGCAGCAAAATATTCTGCCATTTGCTAAAAATGTGATTACAGTTTTTTATTACCGTTCTGATTTAATTTCTGATGAACACAAAGAAAAAATTGTGAATTTCAGAAATTATGACAATAGCGGCAAATGGTATATTCTTTTGGACGAAGCCCACAAAGGAGATAAGGAAGATAGCAAACGACAGATTTTATACTCCATACTTTCTAGAAACGGATTCTTGTTTAATTTTTCCGCAACATTTACTGATCCGAGGGATTTTGCAACCTGTGCTTTCAATTTCAATCTTTCAAAGTTTGTTGAAGAAGGATACGGCAAGCATATTTATGTATCCTCAGCCGAGATTGATGCATTTCGCAGACAAGGCGATTTTACCCCAATTGAAAAACAAAAAATAGTTTTGAAAACTCTTTTACTTTTAACTTATATCAATAAGTATTTTGAAGAAATTAGGGAAGTTGATAGAGGCTTATACCACCGCCCGCTTCTTTTAACATTGGTTAATTCCGTAGATGTTGAAGAATCTGATTTGGAGTTATTTTTTAGAGAATTAGAAAAAGTAGCCAAGAACGAAATTATGGCAGATTTGCTCAATAAAGCAAAACAGGAACTTGTTCAAGAGTTTAGTGACCATCCAAGATTTGAGTTTGAGGAGTTAGGCTGCGTCGTAGTAAATGCCGATTTGATTTCAAAACTAGATTACAAAGATATTTTGAAATACGTTTTGAATGCTAAAACTCCGGGTAACATTGAAGTTTTAAAAATTCCAGGCAATAGAAATGAATTGATTTTTAGGTTAATGACGGCTGAAAAGCCGTTTGCGTTAATCAAAATCGGCGACATTTCCGGCTGGCTAAAAGACAAACTTGAAGGATACGAAATAAACGAAAGCTTTGAAAACGAAAGTTATTTCAGACGGATAAATCGCGACGATTCCGACATAAATATTTTAATGGGTTCACGCTCTTTTTACGAGGGCTGGGATTCTAACAGGCCAAATCTTCTTCTGTTCATAAATATCGGAGTCGGAAGCGACGCTAAAAAGTTCGTTCTGCAATCGGTCGGCAGGGGTGTAAGAATAGAGCCGCAAAAATACCAGAGGAAACGGCTCCAGAACTTGCTAAATGCCAAAGTCGTAAAAGAGCAGTTGTTTGAGAAGGTAAAAAACTTGATATTGCCGATTGAGAGCTTGTTTGTTTTTGGCACTAACGCTGAAAATCTGAAGGAAATAATTGCAACGCTGAAAGCAGAGAAGCAAGATAAAAACTTGGGCGACGCATTTATTTTAAATCCCGAAGCGCAAAAACATTTGCTTTTGGTGCCGGTTTATAAAACCGCCGAGAGGATTTTTGCCGAAGAAAACAACCCACAAAAATTTCCTGTTAGTCGTGAAGATTTTGATATAACATCACAATTTTATGAATTTTTGGGCGATAAAGTAGCTGTGGTTAAATTTGATTGCGAAGTGAAGGTTTTGAAGAAAGTAAAAGAAAGTTTTACTGAAAAAGAGCGATATTACGATTTTAGTGAAAGAAATTCGCTTTTTGAGCCGGAGTTAATTCTTAACCGTATTTTTGACTATCTCGGAGTTAAAAGCAAAGAATTTGAGAAGTTTAAGAAGTTGGAAAATGAAATCATTCATTTCAAAAAGGTTAGATTTAGCGATGGCGAAAAATACGAAGAAATCAAAAGAAAAATTGAGGAAGTCCTGAATTATCCCGAAAGGCAGAAAGAGTTGGATAAACAGTACGGAAAAATCCCCAGAAAAGAATTTGAAAGACAAAAGACCTTGTTTGAACAAGCGGGGAAATTTGAAATGAAAAACCAAAAAATAAGTATCAAATATTTGGCTAACCACTACTATCTTCCGGTGATAGTTTCAGAAACCGAAAAAATTGATTATATCAACCATATTATCAATGTTTCAAGTGAAGTAAAATTTATTGAGCAACTGGAAGAATATCTTACCAAATCCGACAATATTTTTTCGCAATTTGACTGGTGGATGTTTTCAAAACTTGACCAAACTCTAGATGAAGTTTTTATTCCTTATTACAACCCAAAAGAAAATAAAATCGCCAATTTCAAGCCGGACTTCATCTTTTGGGCACAAAAAGGTAATCGCTACTTGATTTTATTTGTTGACCCAAAAGGAACCGAACATACTGACGGATACAGAAAAATTGATGGATATTCAAGAATATTTGAAATAGAAAAGGATGGACAAAAACAAAGCAGAGATTTTTCGTATGATGGATCTACTACCATAAACATAAAACTATTGCTTAAGCCAAAAAGAGGGATATCTGGGGTTTTGGAAAATTACAAAAGATATTGGTTTAACGACTTTAATGATTTTGAAAATAAAATAAAATAAAAGCACTTGCTATTTTAGATAGAATTGAATGATGAAAAACAAAAACATACAATGATTTTATGATATCCCTTATGCTTATAGAGAAAAAACACACCAAAAATGGTCCAAATTCAATCCAGATTTCTTTATCAAAATAGGCAAAGATATTCTTGTCGTAGAAGTAAAATCAGATGAGGATATTACCGAAAAAAATAAGGCGAAATTGAAATATGCAAGAAAGCATTTTGAAGAATTAAACAGGAAACAAAAGAAGTTCAAATATTATTTTAAGTTCCTTTCTCCAAATGATTTCTCGCAGTTTTTTGAAGCAATAAAAGTAGGAAATTATGCTGAATACACTAGTGATCTTGAAGCTGAATTGAAAGGGTAAGCTCTTTTAAAACTGTCTACAGCACTAAATATTACTGTCTCTTACTATTACTCACATTTAACTTAAGAATCATCACCCTTTATTGCGACAGAGAGCTTCTTTTAATTTTCTGATTTTTTCTGTGAATCTATTATAGTTACAAAAGCAGGAATTCTTGCAGCAAGATATTCTAACATTTTAGTTGCTAAAGTTATTTTTTCTTTAGTTTCCCATTTACCTGTATTAGCATCTTTTTCTATTCTTTCTATTTGAAGTGAGCTTGGCCAAAGAGTTATTTTCATGCCTTTACCTTCTCCCATTGCAATATAATCGCTTTTTATTGGATTAGTCATAATTTCACCTCTTTATAATTCTTTAACCTTAGGTGGAATAGCTGTTGGAGTTTCTCCACCATGCCAACTTAATTTAGGTTTCATTTGGACTTGATATAATCTTTCTTGATTTTGATCTAAAATTAGAGTTACACCCTTTACTCTTGGAAGTTCATCAATTAATTTAGATAAAGTAGAGGTCATATATGATTGCATAATTGTGTTTAAAGCTTCTATATCCATTTTAGATGTTACTCTGTGAGATATAACTAAGTCACATTGAGATAATACATCAGTATTCATTTTACCTGGTTGTTGAGTTGCAACTACAAGAGAAATTCCTGGTTGTCTTCCTTCTCTTATTATTTGAAGCAAAGGGCCAGTAGCTAAAGTTTCTCCTTGTTCAGGAAGAAATTCATGAACTTCATCGATGAAAATCCATATTAAAGGTATTTCTTTCTTTTTGGCTTCTCTTTTTATGAAATATGCAAAACCTGTATCAATATCTTCTTTTTCTTCTATTTTTCTAGCAGCTTCTCTTGTTTCAAGAATTTTTTTGCTAAAAAGAGCTATAACTAAAGCTCTAATAGAGAAAGCTCCATAAATATGAGAATAAATAGAAATATCTAAAACTGAAGCTTGCCCACCTTTTAAGATATCAGTTAAAGGAGTTCCTTCTTTTGCAAATAAGCCCCATTCTTTAGCCATTTGAAATCTTGTTATGGCTGCTAATTTTATCTCTTGAGGCATATCTTCATCTTTTTTAAGAGCGTCAATTATATTATCTATCTCATATTTTTCTTTACTTTCTTGAAGTTTAGTTATAGTTTTACTTATTAAAATGCCAATAGGTTCTGTTGGTTTTAATTCAAAGGTCATGCACCATTCAAGAGGACCTAATTCACTAGTTGTCAAATAGAATTTTTCATCTACAGGAATGCCTTGATCTTTTAACTCTTCGAATTTCCCTCCTGGAACGAATACTTTAACATTATCAAAACCTTTTGGACTTAAATTCCAAGAAGCTAATAGAGCTTCTTCTCTATAATTAGGATATTTCATAGTCCAGAAAATACCCATAGTATCTAAGAATAAAGAGGCTATATTTTGAGCAATCTCTTGGGGTAAATCAACAATTCCCTCTCCTATCATAGACATTGTATAAGAATTATGAACTATTATATCATTAGCTATAAAATTATGATAAGCCGGGACTGAAATATCATAAACTAAAAAATTTCCATTAAGTTTTCTAATTTGAATAATTTCATCCCAAAATATATCTGATTCTGCTAAAAGTTTAATTTCTCTACAAATTTCTAAATTGATTTTTTGTAATGATTTTTCTCCGCTTATAGTTTGTTCATTTTCTAAAGTTTGAGAGTTATACCATGCTAATAACTCTTTGGAGATTATATCTAAATTACTAACCTCTTTAGAATTTTTTTTAATCATTTTAAGAAGTTGGATTTCTTTATTTTTAGAAAGACCTATCTCTTGAATAAATTTTTGAAGGTAATTCTCTTTAATAATTAATTCATAATTAATTTTATTATAATTTATTATTGAAATTATACCGAATCTGAGTAATAAATGACTAATTTGTGATGCTAATTCTTCTGAAAATAAAGTCAATTTTATGGACTTTTTTTCTTTATGAATAGTTCCACAATTGCCAAATAGTTCATTTAATAAAAAAGATATTTTATATTTAGGAAGTTTGAAAATTTTATTAGGTAAGTGTTTAATTTTTTTCTTAATCAATAAATAGATTAATATTTTAATTTCTTTTTTAGACATATATTCATTTCCAAAAATACTGATTATTTTAGGAGTTGCTATTTTAGAACCCTCCATTAAATTACAAGCATTTTCCCATCCTTTAATAGTTAATAGAGGATGTTCAGGAGTAACTTTTATCTTTTTACCCGTTAAAGTTGTTATTTCTAACATCTCTTTTACTTCTCTAACATAAAAATTTTCTTTGGGAGAAGTAGTTATTTTAAGGTTATTATTTAAAGAAAGAACTTCATTTTTGTCATTGACTAATTCTTGAATAGTTTTAACTTCACCATTAGATAAGACAATTTTTGTATCTCCTGAGAGACATTTTCCTTCTCCACGTTTACCACAAACTAAAATAACATGAGGTCTTACAACATCGAGTAAAACACGATTAGCTAAAGACATCATGTTGCCCATTTTGATATATTGTTTTCCTATCCAAACAGTTCCTTCTGTTCCATATTTTGCAACATCTTTTTCAGAACGACCTATTACTATATCAGTCATATTCTTTAAAAGCTATTTAATATATATAAAGAGTTTGATATTTTGAGTGAAGCTTTTTATACTTAGTAGTTTTTTATAAAATTGTGCCGACGTAGCCTAACTCGGTAAGGCGTCAGTCTCGAACAATTTTCGTGAGAACTGATGTCCGCAAGGACTTCCAGGTTCGAACCCTACTGCCTTTTCTCTTTTAGAAAAAGAGAAAAGGTAAGTTGCCAAAAGAGAAAAACTTGCTCTTTTAGAAAAAGAGAAAAGGTAAGTTGCCAAAAGAGAAAAACTTGCTCTTTTAGAAAAAGAGAAAAGGTAAGTTGCCAAAAGAGAAAAACTTGCTCTTTTAGAAAAAGAGAAAAGGCAAGTTGCCAAAAGAGAAAAAATTGCTCTTTTAGGAAAAGAGAGAAGGTAAGTTGCCAAAAGAGAAAAACTTGCTCTTTTAGAAAAGAGAGAGAAGGCAGAGGAGGAAAGTCCTGGCGTCGGCGGATCTTTTTAAAATAAACATACATAAAAGAAAAATACTATAGATAGAAATAGAAATACTTATAATAGAAATGCTTATATTTTTTGTATATAATATTATATAATTATATATCATATATAATTTGATATAAGTGAGAATATGAAAAAAAATATAAAAAGAAATATGGAAAAAATGTCGCTAATGCATAGCCCGACGCTGGAATCCGTGATTATGGTAGAAAAAACTATACAAGAAAATTCTCAAGAATGTGGGAAATACCAGCTTTGGAAAAAACTACCTAAGAAAATGATGTATCAAACTTTTCAAACTATTTTAGACTATTTAATTGAATCTGGAAAGGTTATGATAGACAAAGACGGAATTGTATTTTGGATTCACAATCCAAAACGTATTAAATCTCTTATTTCTAAAGGTTTGGTGGTTAAATGAACAAAGAGATAAAAGTTGCTTTCATATCTGAAAAGATAAAGGCAGAATTTGATTCTCTTAAGAGTGGAAAATTCGAAGATCAACAACTTTACAATTTCATTAACAGAGCATTGGATGATTTAAAGAAGAACCCTATTTGTGGTACAAAGATACCTAAAAGTAATTGGCCAAAAATCTATGTTCAACAGTTTGGAATAACTAATCTTTGGAAATATGACCTTCCTAATGCTTGGAGATTAATTTACACCATCGAAAGTGATGAAGTTAGAATAGTTAATATTATCCTTGAATGGTTTGATCACAAAGAGTATGAAAAGAGATTTAATTATTAGTTATAGATTAAAAGAGTTAATATTGCATATACATTCTATCCGAGCAGTGTCTAAGTTCGGAAATTAATAGTAAAACATTTAACAAAGTTTATTTTATTTATTTAGTTAGCCAAATAACTTACTAAAAACATTTTTTTAATTTGAGAAAGTCTAATACTATATAGATGCATCAAAGATATTTCTGATACAAGTAGAGCCTTCATTATGTTCTTCGTAATTTAGAGTCAATGTCTTTCTTACAAATTATGCTTGGCGTCGGCGCATTTTAATATTCAATTCCTTTTTTAGCAGGAGGCATTTTTCTTGGCTTTTTTATTTCAATAACTTCATTAACAAAATCTGCTCTTTTAATCAATTCTTTAGGTGCATTTCTACCTGTAAGGTAAACTGTTGTTTCTGGAGGGGCGGTATCTAAAAATTTAATTAAATCTTTAGAATTTAATAATCCTACAGCACAAGCAAGATTAATTTCATCGAGAATTAAAAGAAAAGGCTTTTTCTTTATACATTTTTTGGCAAAGTCTAAACCTTCTTTGGCTCTTTGTTTATCTTCTTCAGATGGATTTTTTAAATCTATAAATTCAGGACTTCCAAATTGATATATTTTATAATTAGGATATAATTTTTTAGCTATTTTATACTCTCCAATATTTTTTCTACCTTTCATAAATTGAATGATTATTACTTTAAGATTATGTCCTACTGCACGTAGCGCTGTACCTAAAGCGGAGGTAGTTTTTCCAGCACCATTTCCAGTCCATAAATAAACTAACGCTTTGTTTTTCAACTTGTACACTCCTTACATTTTCTAACATTTATTACTTGCTTATTTTTGCTTTTATCTCTGTAAATAGTAATACCTTTACATTTTAATTGATATGCAAGTAAGAAAGCTTCTTTAACATCTTTTTTAGATGCTTTATTAGGTAAATTAATAGTTTTTGAAACGCTATTATCCGTATGTTTTTGAAAGGCAGCTTGCATTTTAATATGCCATTTGGGATCTATTTCGTATGCTGTGACAAACAATTCTTTAATTTCTTTGGGAATCTTTCCAATTTTAGAAAGACTTCCTTTAGTTAAAATTTCATTGATTAATTTTTTAGAATATATTTTTTCTTCCTTAGCTTTTTCTTCGAAGATGGGATTAATATAAATATAAGATTCTTCATCAAACATTTTTCTTTGATAAGCTACAGAAAAAAGAGGTTCTATCCCTGATGAACATCCAGCTATTATACTTATCGACCCAGTAGGGGCAATGGCTGTTGTCGTAGCATTACGCATATATTGGAAGCCTTTTTTAGCCCATTCACTTGTTTCAAAATTAGGAAAATTACCTCTTAATTTTCCTAATTGTTCGCTCATTTTATGGCTCCTTTCTTCTATAAAAGCCATAATTTTTTCTCCTAAAAGGCAACCTTCTTCTGAGTTATATTTTATTCCTAATTTTATTAGCATATCAGCAAAACCCATGACACCTAAACCTACCTTTCTATTAGCTTTTGTAATTTTTTCTATTTGAGGTAGAGGATATTTATTTATGTCAATTACATTATCTAAAAAATGAATAGCTATATCAATTGTTTTTCCAAGTTTTTCCCAATTAATTTGTTTATTTTCAACCATATTAGAAAGATTAATAGAACCTAAGTTACATGATTCATAAGGAAATAAGGGTACTTCGCCGCAAGGGTTAGTACATCCTATTTTTCCTAAATTTTTGTTAGGGTTTTTTCTATTAATTTCATCTATAAAAATTAAGCCGGGGTCTCCACATGTCCAAGCACTTTCAACTATTTCGTCAAATACTTTTTTAGCACTTATTTTTTGGGCTATTTCTTGATTAAAGGGATTTATCAAATTATATTCTTTATCTTTTATAACACATTCCATAAATTCATCAGTAACAGCAACTGAAAGATTAAAGTTTGAAAGATAATCAGGACGATTTCTTTTAGCTCTTATAAAATCTAATATATCTGGATGATTAACATTTAATATACCCATGTTAGCTCCTCTTCTTTTTCCTCCTTGTTTAATTACATTAGCTGATGCATCAAAGGCTTCTATGAAGGATACAGGACCAGAGGCAACTCCAAAAGTTGATTTTACTATACTGCCTTTGGGTCTAATTTTAGAGAAATTAAAACCAACACCTCCTCCGCTTTGTTGGAGAAGAACCATTTCTTTAATAGCTTGAAAAATTGATTCTAAAGAGTCTTCAACAGGTATAACAAAACATGCTGAAAGTTGACCTAATGGAGTACCGGCATTCATAAGAGTAGGTGAATTTGGTAAAAAATCTAAAGAATACATCATATTAAAAAATTCTTTGAAAGTTAAATTTACATCACTACCATATAGAAGATCTGCTTTAGCTACATTATTTGCTACTCTTTTAATAAGATCATCAAAATTTTCAATTGTGTGCATATTTTTATCTTTAAGAAAATACCTTTTTTTTAGAAGTTTTAAGGCTTGAGGTGTTAAATTAACCATTTTATTATAAATTCATTTGAAATTTATATGGGTTTTTAAGCCCATTGCCATTTAGGTTTATAATCTTTAGATTCTTTCTTTTTAATAAGATTAGGTGGTAAATAATCTACTTTCTCGATAGGCATGTTAATAAACCATTTTATAGCTCCCCAAGCTTCTTTATCCTGTTCAGTCACGATAGAGATAGCCTTTCCATATTTTCCTGCTCTACCAGTTCTACCTATTCTATGAACATATTGTTTGGGGTCTTTAGGTATGTTATAATTGATAATATGACTAATTCCAGATATATTTAATCCTCTTGCAGCCACATCTGTTGCAACAAGGAGTTGTAATTTGCCATCTTTAAAAGCTGAAAGAGTTTTATTTCTCTGGGCTTGTGAAAGATCTCCATGTAACCCTGCTGCACGGTACTTATTTTCTCTAAGTATTTTAACTAATTTTTTAACACTTATTTTAGTGTTGCAGAAAATTATAGCTGACTTTATTTTTTCTTTTTTGAAAATAGATTTTAAAGTATTAAATCTTGTGTAGAAATCAGCTTCACAATAAATTTGTTCTATACTTTTTAAAGTTATTTCATCAGAGGATACTGAAATAAAATGGTAATTTTTCATATATTTTTGAGCAAGATTTTGAATAGCTTCTGGGATAGTGGCAGAGAACATCATAGTTTGTCTTTGTTTTGGAGTTTGTTGAATTATTTTTTCTACATCTTCAATAAAGCCCATATCTAACATTCTATCTGCTTCATCAAGGACAATTATTTTTATATCATTTAAATTTAAAAAGCCTCTATTTAAAATATCTAAAATTCTTCCTGGTGTTCCAACTATTACATGAACACCTGTATTAAGTAAATTAATTTGAACATCTATGGATGCTCCTCCATATATAGTAACAGTTCGAACTTTAGTATACTTCCCTATACTTTGAAGGTCTTGACTTACTTGAACGGCAAGTTCCCTTGTTGGACAAAGAATAAGTGCTTGTGGCTTGATTTGATTTAAATTTATTCTTTCTAAAATAGGTATAACAAAAGAAGCTGTTTTACCTGTTCCTGTCTGAGCTTGGCCTATTAAATCTTTTCCTTCAAGTAATAAAGGTATAGCTTTTTCTTGGATAGGAAACATTTCATTTATATTTAATTCATATAATGCTTTTTTAATATTTTCAGATATATTTAAATCAATAAATTTATTTGACATGTTTTCACTCTTTATTCTATAATTTTTAAGTTCTATAAAAAAGTTCAAGAATTCGCCATAAAGATGAATTCTTGGGGTTTATTTTGGTGGTATCTATCAATTTTTGCTTAATAAATCTTTGGATTTAAAGTTCAATTTCAATTCCTATAGGACAATGGTCAGATCCCATAACTTCTGTTTGAATAAAAGCTTCTTTAAGTTTAGGTAATAAATTTTTTGATATGAAGATATAATCTATCCGCCACCCCACATTTCTTTCTCTTGCATTTGTTCTTTGGCTCCAATAACAATATTTTACTTCATTAGGATGTTTATAGCGGAAAGTATCTATAAAGCCAACAGCTTCAAATTTATCTATCCATTCTCTTTCTATAGGTAAAAAACCAGATACTTTTTCATTAGATTTAGGTCTTGCTAAGTCTATTTCATGGTGAGCAGTATTAAAATCTCCGCAAACAATTATTTTTTTATCCTTTTCAATAAGTTTTTTCACAATTTTTAAAAAATAATCATAGAAAGCCATTTTATAATCTAATCTTTCTTTGCTTTTTTGTCCATTAGGAAAGTAAATATTAAAAAGAATAAAGTTTCCAAAATCATGAATTAAGGATCTGCCTTCTATATCAAATTCACTTTTTCCTATGCCTATTTGAGTAGTTTTAGGTTTTTCTTTAGATAAAGTTAAAACACCACTATATCCTTTTTTACTTTCGGAAAAAGCCCAAAAATCATAATATTCTTTGAAATTTATTTTTTTGTCCTCATCTGAGATTTTAGTTTCTTGTGCGCAAAATATATCTGGTCTTTCTTTCGAAAGCCATTCTAAAAAACCTTTTTTCATTATAGCATTAAGTCCTGCTATATTCCATGAAATAATTTTCATATCTTTAGAAATAATATATAGACTTAAAAATATGTTGAATTATAAATATTTATAAATTACTTTAATTTTAATCTGAATATGAATAAATTAAAAATAAGTTTTTCACTTTTAATTTTATTATTAATAACTTTGCCTTTAGCCCATGCTGATGTTTGTGCTGTTTATTTTTCAAGTTTAGTTTGTCCTCATTGTGTTAAAGCTTCTCCAATTGTTTATGGAGATTTTATAAACAATTCTAATAATATACTCGTATCTTATGAAGTAGACCCTTCAAATAATATTGAAGTTTTCAATTATTATGATGAAATTTATAAAATAGGATCAGGTGTTCCTGTTTTTTTATTTAGTCAAGATAGAGTATACATAGGTGATAAGCCTATTTTAGATAATATAATAAAATATTCTTCATCTGTGTCTTCAAATAAATGTCCTCTGCCAGAAGGAATGGTTGATTTTTCTGATTTAGATTTTAATAAACTTTTAGGAAAGCCCATAATTTTATCTAAAGATAAAGTTTTATTTAGAATATCTAATGAAACCTTTGATAATTCTTATTTACATATGCTTTTTGAAGATAATTTTTTAGAAAGCCTTTCTAAAATGAATTATACTAAAATTAAGCCTATAAATATTGAATATATTGCTGGTAAAGAGTTATCTTATAATAATGCTATAAAGCTTGGTGGTTGGGTTTTTGAGTGGAATGGAAATACTTCAAATGAACAAAATCTTCCAAGTGTTGAAATTAATTTTAAAGATAACTTACTTTCATTTAATACTATATCAAAAGTAATTTCTCTTGCCTTAGTTGATGCTGTTAATCCTTGCGAATTTGCGGTTTTAATTATGCTTCTTTTATCTATAACTCTTAATAATGCTGGAAATAGAAAGAAAGTTTTGTGGTCTGGTTTATCCTTTTCTTTAGCTATTGTTTTAATGTATTTTATATATGGTATAATTATAGTAAAGGCTTTTCAAGTGGCCAAAACTATAGCTCTAATTAGACCTATAATTTATAAAGTTCTTGGAATTTTAGCTCTTATTTTGGGAGCCTTTCAAATTAAAGATGTAATTAATTATCGTCCTGGTGGTTTTACTACTGAAATGCCTTTGAGTTGGAGACCTAAAGTCAAAGCTTTAATATCTAAGGTTACTTCACCTTATGGAGCTTTTGGAGTTGGAACCTTTGTTGCTCTTTTCTTAATACCTTGTACAATGGGACCTTATATTATACTTGGAGGTATTTTGTCAGCCTTTGAATTCTTAAAAGTTTTACCTATACTTTTATTTTATGATTTAATTTTCATTTCTCCTATGATTGTAATAACTTTAATAGTTTATTTAGGATTAAGTAAGGTGGAAACTTTAGGAGAATGGAAAGAAAAGAATATACGTTGGATGCATTTGATAGAAGGATTAATACTTGTTATTTTAGGTTTAGGTATGTTACTTGGTATTTTCTAAGCATTTTCTTTTTGAAATTCTTTATATAAAGCCATAATAGCAATTGCTCCTTCACTTGCTGCCGTAATTATCTGTTTGTATTTTCTATAAGTGCAATCTCCAGCAGCATAAACACCAGGTACATTAGTTTTTTGATTTTCATCAACTATGATATATCCTCTTTCATCTAAATTTATTCCAAGATTTTTAGTTAATTCATTTCTTGGAATGTATCCAGTCATTATAAAAAAGCCATCAACATTTATTTCAGTTTTATCTTTTAGAACTACTTTTTTTACAAACTTATCTCCTTCAACTGAAATTACTTCTTTATTTAGGAGAATTTCTACATTTTTTAATTTTTTAATTTTGTTTATTAAATTAGGTTCTGCTTTATCAAAATTTTCTTTGCGATGAATAAGATAGACCTTTTTTGCAAATTGTGAAAGTAAAAGAGCTGATTGAAGAGCTGAATTTCCTCCTCCTAAAACGGCAACTATTCTTTCTTTGAATAAAGGAGCATCACAAGTTGTGCAATAACTTACTCCCTTCCCTATGAATTTATCTTCATTTTTAATATCTGATTTTTTACTTTGCGAACCTGTAGCTAATAATATTTTCTTTGAGAAAAAAGTTTCATCTTCTGTAATTACTTTGAAATTTTGGTCATTACCTAATATTTCTAATACATTAGCTACTTTGATATTTACACCTAAAGATCTAACATGTTTTTCAAAGAGTTCCATTAATTCTAAGCCCGTTATGCTTTGGTATGGAGGATAATTTTGAATTTCTGGAGCTTTAGAAGCTGTGCCGCCTAATTCTGCACCTATAATTAAGGTACTTAAATTATATCTTGAAGCATAAATAGCAGCTGTATATCCAGCTGGACCAGTTCCAATTATAATTAAATCATATTTATTACTCATTTTTAACTCCATTTCTTTCTAACATTCTTAATATATTATTTTCTGGCTGGGCTCCGACAAATTCATTTATTATTTCTCCATTTTTAAAGAGTTTTACCGAAGGAATGCCCATTATACCATATTCTCTGCTTTTTTCTGGATTTTCATCTACATTTAGTTTAGCTATTATTAGTTTATCCCCAAAATTCTTGCCTATTTTAGTTAAAATGGGGGAAAGCATTCTACAAGGAGGACACCACGGAGCCCAAAAATCAACTAAAACAGGGACTTGCTTCGATTTTTCTATAACTTCTTTATCAAAATTTTCATCATTAACTTCAATTTCCATTAATTTTCACCTTACATTTTTAAGTAGTGTATGCTTAAAATTTTTACTTATCTTTTATAAATAGTGTTGTCACTATAAAATAGAAAGATTTAAATACAAGTGTTGGTATGTAATAAACAATATTCAAAGAAGATAATATATTCAATGGGGGTGCTTTATAATGTCTTTTGGATCAAAATTAAAAGAAATTGGATCAAAATTAAAAGGTATTGAAGGGCCAGGATTAGAAGAAATTATTATATCTGAAGATCGTAAGAAAGAATTAGAAAAAGGTTCTGATCCTTATATAAAAAAGAAAATAGATGATAAAAGTATTGGGTTTAGTGAATGTGGATCATCTGAAAGTGGAGAAAAATTATATAAAGTTGAAATTAAAGGAGCATACGAGACATTTGCAAAATATGGACGATTATTACCTTATGTACCAATAGGTCTTACAGTTGCTACAGGTGTTGCTTCTGAACTTGCTAACGTGTATTTAGGTAATCCACCACATAATCTCTATGAATTTTTAAGAAATCTTATATCAGTTACATATGAAACTTTAATTACAAAAAAAGGAATTTCTTCAATTAATGGAGAGGAAGTCAACACTGGTGATGCGACAGTGCCATATGAAGTTATAAGTTATATATCTGGTAAATTTGAATTAGCTTTAGCAGGTGCATCAGCTGTAGCATCAGGAATTTATTGCAAAATAAAAGCAGGTCTTAATAATCTTTATAACCAAATTAAAAGAAAAAGAAATCCGGAAGAGAGTGAAGCGTTAACGGTATCAATCAATTGAAAAAAGTGATTTTTCAATTTAAAGCTTTAAAATTTAATAATTGAAAGGTAGGGGTGCTAAAAATGAAATTTAATAAATATTTAACTTTTTTAATAATTATTTTATTAGGTCTAAGTGTAACTTATTCATATACTGCTACATTTAATATTGCAGGAATAATCTCAGATGCTAATTATGAATATAATGGTGTTCCAATTAATTTAGCTTTAAGTGATGTTTCAGTTTATTTTGAGACTGATGATTCTTCCGGTGCTAATGCATGTACTCTATTAACTAATAATAGAGCTTATTCTGATTCAAATGGATATTACTCATTGTCAAATGATTTATCTTCTAACAATGAAGACTGTTCATTTAAACTTGTTTTTTATAAAAATGGTTATGTTAAATCAGTAGACTATGTAAAATTTTATATTTCCCAATATTCTGGAGGAACTATTAGATTTAATAACCATGATAAAAAGCTAAATGAATCAGTCAAATTAATCTTAAAATACCCTGATGGTTCTTATGTTACTAGTGGTACTATTACTGGTGGTGATGCATCATATTATAATGTAGTTAGAGACGTAACAAATGGTATTGTTTATCTTCCACTACAAAGCGGAAGTAATTATATTGGTTATAGTCAAAATCAGAATCAGCCTATAAATAATCCAAACTCTATGTCTATCTATGTACCTGATGGCATTACTTCTCAAAAAGAAGTAGAAATGATTATAACTAAAAGAGCTAATGTAACCGCCAGTTTTGAATTAAATAAAGATACCATAACTTTAGGGGATAATGTTAAGGTTTCTTTATCTTTTACGAATGGAGATAGGAATACCCAAAGTGCTGTTTGTTCTTATTCTATAAATTTGACAGATAAGAATACTGGAGAAGTTATTATTTCTAATGAATATAATACTCCTGAAATTATAGGAGGAGCTACTATTACTGGTGTTGGTGTTAATCAATTTATAACTCCTCCAAGAATTGGAGATTACAATGTTGTCTTAAGTTTAACTTGTAAAGATACTTTCACTAATACTATTACTTATTCTTCAATTTTAGGAGAAGCAGCTAAATCGCTTTCAGTTATGCCTTTTAAAATTGAATTAATTGAACCAAGTAAAAATTCTTTTAATATAACAGATACAGTACCTATAAAAGTAAAGATTTCAGATGCTAATGGTAATGTTTTAACTAATGGAATAGAAGTTTTTGCTAAGTTACCTTCTGGTGATTTCTTTAAACTTAACAACATAGGTGGAGGTTATTATGAAGGTAGTTATGTAACTTCTATTAAAGATTATTCGTGGGATTTAGTTATAAAAGTTAGAGAAATACTTTATGGCATATCCTATGAAGAGAAAGTAAAAACTATAACTTTAAATAAAATATTAATCATGTCAACTATCGAACCTAAAGATAAAGTTTTTAACAGAGGCGATAGTTTTAAGTTCATTTTTTCTGTAAAATATCCTAATGGTGAAAGTGTTTCTGATAGTAATGATTTAATTAAAGATATACTCCGCACTGGTATAACTTGTTTTGACCCTCAGTATAATATTTCAAAAGAATTATGGGAAAGTGATTGTGCTATTAGTACTGACTCTTCTAATGAAGCTACTTTATATCTTCGTTATCGCATTCATGATAATGAGGGTACTTTAACTCAGAAATTTGCAGTTTCAGATAAGTATAATGTTTCTATTGTTGAACCTTCATCTTCTATAAGTAGAGGAGATAATGCTAATATTGTTGTAAATGTAACAGATGTAAATGGAAGATTAGTTTCTGGCGCGAAAGTTAAGTATAAGGATGAATTTGGAAATGAAAAACGTATGACTGAAATAGAGTCTAAACCTGGATTTTATAATGCTACTGAGAGAATTGAGTACTTATCTAATTCAAATTGGAATCTTTATGTTTCAGCAACCAAAAATGGAAATAGTGGGAGTATATCAAAAGTTGTTTCTTTAAAGGCAATTAATTTAATTATAGATAAAATTTCTCCTCAAGAAAATATAATTTATAATAGAGGAGAAAAGGTAGATTTTGAGTTTAAAATAAAATATCCTGATAATACAATTGTTTCTTCAGGAGATGTTTTCCTTGATTTAAATGGTCAAAATATAAAATTAAGTTATGATAGTTCAAGTTCAACTTGGAAAAATAGCACCACTCTTGGAGAAAATTCTCCAATTGATAAAGAGGTTTATGGTGTTAAAGCTTTTGATAATGCTCCTGGAGCCGAAAATAGCGGAAGATATGAGTTTAATTTATTAGTAAGTGACCAATATAATATTAATTTAATTTCACCTATAAAATATGGTAATTATTCTACCGGACAAAAAATCTTATTTAAAATTAAAGTTAATGATCAAAGTGGAGATAAAGTTATAGGTGCTAATGTTAAAATTTTAAGTGAAGAAGGAAATGTTATAACTGAACTTACTGATGAAGGAAATGGTAACTATTCAAAATATGTTGATGCTAAAGAGATTTTAGAAGTTATTAGATCAATTGGGTTTTCTAAACCTGAACTTACTAAATTGAAAGTAGTAGCTTCTAAGAGCGGGAATTCTAGAAGTGGAAGTGTAATCTTTTATTTAAAAGAGAGACCAAGCATCACTGCAAATTTAGAATCAGATTTACCCAATCCTTTTTTCGTTAATTCAGGACAATCTTTCAATCTCTCTTTAAAATTAGTTAATAGTGGAAGATTATCTGCTCAAAATATTACTATAAAAGTTAATTCAACTGAATTAAATTATGATTTTAATACAAAAGTAAATAAACTTTTAGGGGAAGGAGGAGAGCTTGTAATTAATTTGCCAAAAGTTTATGTGCCATCAATAACCTCAACTAAATTTGACATATCCGTTGAATATAATGATAGTTTAGCTAAAGATGTAAAATATACTTATTTCAATAGTAAAGAACTTATTATACAAAGTCAAGCTATTTTGTACAATAATATAAATGGAGCTGGAATTACAGCATCTAAAAATTTCATAAGTTCAAACGATAATTCAACCATAACTATATCTGTTTATAAACAAGGAACAGCTTCTGTTGAAAATCTTAATGTTGTTTGGAAAGTTAAAAAAGGAAGTACATGTGCAGGAGAAGATGTTACTCCTAAATTTAAGATAAATTCAGTATCTAAAATACCTAATATATTGGTAGATACAACTTTAGCTTCTGAAGTCGTAAATGTATCAACTAATATTGCTGATGATAGCATATATACTATTTGTGCTGAAGTTTCGGGTAGAGATAAAAATGATTTACATGAAGTTAAGACATCTTTTAGTTATAATATAATTGTTGATAAAACATATCCACAAATAATTATAAATTCACCTTTAAATAATTCAATATTAAATACTAGCAAAATTGTAATTGATTTTTCAGTTATAGAAGAAAATCTTGGAGACGATCCAACTTTTGAAATTAATCCAAGTATAACTTGTGTAGTTCAATCTAATTATATAAGATCGTGTGTAGCTTCAGAAGGAACATATGAATGGAATGTATCTGCTAAAGATAAAGCAGGTAATACTTTTTCAACAGGTAAACTCGTTTTTTCAGTAGATACTACTCCCCCAACTATAACTATCACCTCACCTACTGAAGGGTCTATTTTAGGCCCTTCAGTTTTTTATAATATAACTACATCTGAAGAAGCAACTTGCACTTATGAGATTAGTAATGCTAATACTCATGAAACTTATAAAAAAGGAGATATGTCAACAGAAAATGGAATTAATCAAAGTGTCATCATAAATTTTGACCTTAATAAAGGTTTAAGTGGTTATTATGTACTTAATGCAACATGTTTTGATTTAGCTGGCAATTCAAATCAAAGTCAATTTACTAAAATTGAATTGGATGCAGATGGGCCCAAAATAGTTTTATTATCTCCTTCAAATATGCAATCTGTTTCAGTTGGTAGTTCAATTAATGTTATAGCTGGAGCAGGGAAGGATATATCTGGAAATTGTTCTGTATATTTAGATAATGTCTTTTTAGGAAATATCGAATATAATACTACAACAGGACAATGTGCTGGCCATGTTTCAATACCTATTTTCTATGGAGCAACTGCTTTGAAAGTATTTTCAGTCAAAGCTTTTGATTCAATAGGTAATCCTAATTCAGATAGTGTAACTCTTTCAGTTGTAGGTCTTCCTTACCCCTCTGGTGGTGGAGGAGGTGGAAGTTCAGGAGGTAGAACAAGCTTTATACCTCCCGCTAATGTTTCATTTACTAATGGCTCTCTTGATATGAAAATTGATAAAAATAGTATTTCACTTTTATCTAACGAAACTGCTGAATTTAAAATAACTGTTAAAAACATAGGAACTTCAAGTGTTAAAGGAATAAGAGCAGAGGTTCAAAATTTTGATGGTAAATGGGACGTTGATTCTGGAAGTATTGATTTAGCTCCGAATAATTCAGCTGTATTTACTATAAGACTTTATCCAGAAAAATTAAAAGGGGTTATTAATTCCAAGATATTTGTAGGTAATACAGACATTAACAAAGTTTTTGATATTTCATTAACAGTTACTTCTATAGAAGATTTAATAGGAAGAGTCGAAGCAAAAGATATCTGTGATAACGCTACTTTATATTTAAATAAATTAATTGAAGAAGGAAAGTTAAGTGCTTCAGAAAGAGATAAGCTTTCTTTAGATCTTGCAGATGGAAAGATAGCTCTAGAAAAAGATGATTATAACAGTGCTAAACAACTTTGCAGTAAAGTTTTAAGTTATGAACCATCAAAAACTAGTTTAGCTGGAATAACAGGTTTCTTTGTAAATATAGGTAATGTATTTTCAAGCGGATGGATTTGGCTTTTAATAATTATAATAATTGTAGCAATAGTTTACTTTGGAAGACATTTTATTTTTAATTTTTTAAGTAAACTCATAGAAATAAAAGAAGAAAAGAAAGAAGAAACTACATTGGAGAGTAATCAAAAGGAAAATTTATCAAATAACACTGGAAGCAAAGATACTGAAAATAAAAGTGATGAAGCTACATTGGATATAGAGTGGAAGCAATAAAATTTTATTATAATTAACTATTTTTTATAACATTTAAAAAGAGTAATTGTTCTATAGCTTCTAAACTTGAGAAGATGGAATATAGGAAAATATCTATAATAAAACAAATTTGAAATAAAATTGCAAAAGATGAATGGAGACAACAACCAAAAATGTTTCATTGCTATGTTTTAGTATAGAAGGTCATGAAAAATGGAAATGAAAAAAATAAGTAAGAGAGTTTATTATTATGGAAGAGGAAAATTAAAAGTTGAAGTCTCTGATAATACTTTATTTTGGGATAAAATATAGAATTTCTTTTTCCTTTGACTTACTTCGTCTGCTATCTTTACTTAGTTCAAGAAGTATGCGTCGAAATGTTTATAAAGCATCTGCTACATTATTGTAGCATATGATACAAAAATATAGCAGATATAGAATTTTACAGGAATTTTTTAATTTTCCTAGAAAAGATTTTCATATGCGTGAGCTTTCTAGAAGAATAAAAATAGCACAAACTTCTGTAATAAATCATTTAAAAGTATTGTTGAAGGAGAAATTAATAATAAAGAAAAAAGAGGGAATTTATCCTTCATTTAAGGCTAATAGAGATAATGAAATGTTTAAGATTTATAAAAAATTTGATCTGATATTAAGAATTAATCAAACTGGTTTACTTAATCATATTTATGATAACTGTTTACCTGACTGTATTATCTTGTTTGGTTCAGCCTCTAGAGGAGAAGATGTAGAAGAAAGTGATATTGACCTATTTGTTCAGGCTAGAGAAAAAAAGCTAAATTTGGAAAGATATGAGAAATTATTGAATAGAAGAATATCCTTATTTTTCGAGGAAAATTTTTTAAGATTAAACAACGAACTTAAGAATAATATTCTGAATGGGATTATTTTAAAAGGTTATATTAAGGTGTTTTAAGATGGAATTAATAAAAATTACTCCGGATAAAGAAAAGGCAAAAAGTATACTAAAGATGGTTTCTTTAATAAAAGAGAGAATCACAAAACAAGAAAGAGAGAAAATGGCGGCTCTGATAATAGCAGACTATTACGAGATATTAAAAGAACTTATTACAGCAATTCTTTTGGTTGATGGTTATAAAACTTTGAATCATAAAGATTTAATTGATTATCTTAAAGAAAAATGCAAGGAGTTTAGCATTCATGAGATCTCTGTTTTGGATGATTTAAGAGTTTTGAGAAATAGGATTGCTTATGAAGGTTTCTTTATCGAACCTTCTTATCTTGAGAGAAATGAGTCTTTATTTAAAGAAATAATTAAAAAACTAGAAAGTTTAGTAGAAAGAAAATTAAAATAAATTTTGGTTATTCCTTGTCATGCTATGGCATATTTTACTTATTTCAAGAAGAATACAGCAATTAACTGAGAAATTTCTCAAATTTTTTTCCGTTATAGAATATTGAATTAAATCTTATGTATTATAAGCGTAACTAACTTAATAACTTATTATATAGTGCGCTGTAAAGTAAACATATCTATAACAGTTTGCTGATAGATGCAATTTTCCCAAGGAGAAATTTGGGGGTTCTGCAAGGGATTTTTTAGTCGTTATATCATCCAGAGGACATCAGCAGCTCAAGAACCTGCGAGGTAAGTTCAATTGAAAGGAACAAGTAATGACGGCATAAACTTTAAGGTTGAGGAAGAGATATTTATAATTCCAGTTCCATTCCATCATAAGAAATAAACATATTTTTAGGAAGCAATTTTTGTAATTCTTCATGTGATTTTTCTATTAAATGTGATATGCTATGAAAAATCACTTTTTCAGTATTTAATCCACTAACAAAATCTAAAATTTGTTTTCCATGCAAGTGGTCAGGGTCAGATTTTAAATTATTTTGCTCTGGTTTATTTGGGAACATCGCTCACTTTCTTTTTCAAAAGTTTTCATGATCTTCATGAGAGCAATTAAGAACTTGAAGTTCTTGAGTTTATTGGTGCCAGATTAAACTCTTTATACTTAATAGGTGTGCTAACTTTATAGCTTATCATATAGTTACATTTATAAACCCTAAAATTTTCTTTCAAAGCATGCAAGATAATAAAAAAGTTGTGAAAAATCCTGAGAAAAAAGTAAGTAAACCTTCTGTTGAAAAGAAAATTATAAGAATTGCTGAGAGCGATTTAGATGGAAGTAAAAAATTAGAGCATGCTCTCATAGGAATAAAAGGCGTAAGCTGGTCTTATGCTCATGCTTTGAGAGAAGCACTTAATTTTGAAAATAAGCCTCTCGGTGATTTTTCTGAAGCTGATATCGAAAAAATTAAAGATGCTCTTAAGAATCCCCAAAATTATGGATTACCTTCTTGGGTTTTGAATCGAAGAAATGATCCTTTTACTGGTAAATCTTCTCATTTGCTTGCTTCAGATTTAATTTTATCTCAGAAGATGGATATTAGATTTTTAAAAGCTATAAAATGTTATAGAGGAATTAGACATTCTTTTAATTATAAATCTAGAGGACAAAAAACTAGATCACATGGGGCTAATTATAGAGGTCGTATTGGATTATCAGTTGGTGTTTCCAGAAAGAAAACTTTACCTGAAAAATCTGCTGAAAAGAAATGATAAAAGTGTGAAAATATGGTAAAATCTAAATTAACTAAAAAGTATTCAGGACCAGCACATCTTTGGCAAATGAAAAGAATAAAAGAAGAAGCTCAGCTTAGAAAAGAGTATGGGTATAAAAATAAAAAAGAAATTTGGAAGATGGGTTCTATTCTTAGAAAGTTTAGAGCACAAGCTAGAAGACTTATTCCTTTGACAGATAAACAAGCTAATTTAGAAAGAAAACAACTTATAGATAAGCTTGTAAAACTTGGTCTTGTAAAAGCAGGAGCTCAAATAGAAGATGTTCTTGCTTTAAATATCCGTGATATTCTTGGACGAAGACTTCAAACTATTTTAGTTAAGAAAGGATTAGCTAGAACTGTTAGACAAGCTAGACAATTTATAACTCATGGTCATATTGTAATAGGTGAAAAGAAAGTTAAATCTCCTTCACATTTGGTTACAGTTGAAGAAGAAAGTTTAGTTGCATTTTCACCAGAATCAAATTTAGCTTCAATTGATCATCCAGAAAGGATTATTAAAAAGAAGGAAGTTCCTCCTTCTTCTAAGCCTGTAGAAGAAAAAGAAAAAGTTGATGAAGATGAGGAAGAATTAGGTGAAGATAATGAGTGAAGTTAAGCAACCTTCAAAAGAAAAATGGGGCATAGCGCATATTTTTGCTAGTTATAATAATACTATTATTCATATTACAGATCTAACAGGGTCCGAAACTCTCGGTTTTGTTACAGGAGGTTCACAGGTCAAAGCAGATAGGTTAGGGTCATCTCCTAACGCTGCGATGATGGCTGCAAAAAAAGTTGCTGAACAAGTTCTTAACAAGGGAATAACAGGCATACACATTCAAGTGAGAGCTCCGGGAGGAATAAAAAGAAGAAATCCAGGTCCAGGAGCGCAACCAGCAATAAGAGCTCTTGCAAGAGCAGGTCTTAAAATTGGAAATATAGAAGATGTTACCCCTATACCTCATGATGGTTGTAGAAGAGCTGGTGGAAAGAGAGGAAGGAGGATGTAAATTTGAAAATTGAAGTTCTTGAATCTACAGAAAATAAACTTAAAATGATAGTTAGTGATGTAAATTATGCCTTTCTTAATTCTGTGAGAAGAACTTCAATGGTAGAAGTCAATACAATGGCGATAGAAGATGTTGAGTTCTTCAAAAATACATCAGTTCTTTATGATGAAGTTCTTGCTTTAAGATTAGGACTTATACCTTTGAAAACTGACTTAAAAACATATAAAGTCAGAAGTTCATGTTTTTGTAAAGGAAAAGGATGTAATTCGTGTCAAGTTACTTTTTCTCTCGAAGCAACAGGACCATGCATTGTTACTGCTGGAGATTTGAAGTCTAGCGATCCTAAAGTTGTTCCAGTTTATCCTGATATGCCTTTAGTTAAATTAGCTTCTGGACAAGAAGTTAAATTAAGGGCAGTTGCTATATTAGGTAAAGGAGTTGAACATACTAAATGGTCTACTGGTCTCTTTACATATCAACATTATCCAGAAATAAATTTAAATTCATCTAAAATAGAAAATGCTGAACAATTTGTAAATGCTTGTCCAAGGAAAGTTTTTTCCCTTGAAGGTAAAAAAGTAAAAGTTAATGATATCCTCAAGTGTAATATGTGTAAATATTGTGAAGAATTATTTGAGGATGCAGTGACTATTAAAGGTGTAGAAAATAAATTTATAGTTACATTTGAAAGCTGGGGGCAATTGCCGCCTAAAACTATTATTTTAGAAGCTCTAAAAGTTTTAAATAAAAAGCTTGATTTAGTTTTAGAAGCAATTGAATAAATATAAAAATTATAAATTTAATAATTAATGTTGTTGCGGGGTTGCCCGAGCGGTCAAAGGGGTATGGCTAAGGACCATATGGCTTAGTGCCTGCGTGGGTTCAAATCCCTCACCCCGCATGTATAAAATATTAATTAAAGTGATTGAATATGTCTAAAAAAGGAACAACTAATTTGAATTTGAAGAAAGTAATAGATGATCTTAAGAAAAGTAAAACTCCTCTTTGGAAAAGAGTAGCTAAAGATCTTTCTAAAGCTAGAAGACAAAGAATTAGTGTTAATTTGTCAAAGATAAATAGAAATTCTAAAGAAGGAGATACAATTGTTGTACCTGGTAAAGTATTAGGTGATGGAGAATTAAAACATAAGGTAACTATTGCAGCTTATTGGTTTTCATCAAAAGCAGAAGATAAAATAAAAGAAGCTGAATCTAAAGCTATAAAAATATCTGAATTATTTAGAAATAACCCTAAAGGGAAAGGGGTGAAGCTCCTTGGATAAAATTTTTATTGATGGAACAGGATGTATCCTCGGAAGATTAGCAAGTAATGTAGCTAAGCTTTCTAAAATGGGTAAGGAAGTAATTGTTTTAAATTGTGAGAAAATCGTCCTTAAGGGAGAAAAAAATATGATTATAAATGAATATAGAGACATTTATAAAAGAATAAGTGGTCGACATAAGGGACCTTTTTGGCAGAGGAAAGCCGATGCTTTTGTTAGAAGAGCTATAAGAGGCATGTTAGAATATAAGAAAACTAAAGGTGCTAAAGCATATAATCATGTAAAAGTATATATTGGAATACCTAAAGAATATACTTCAGTACCTAAAGATAATTTTATGGACTTTCCTGAAGCTAAATTAAAAAGTGGTACTTCAAAATTTATTTATGTTAAAGATCTTACGAAAGAATTAGGCGGTAGGTGGCTTTAATGTCTGAAAAAGTATTAGTGACTACAGGAAAAAGAAAGATGTCTATTGCTCGAGCTACTATAAAGAGTGGTAAAGGCATAGTAAGAGTAAATGGACATTTAGTTGATGCTTTATCTAATAAGACTATTAAAGATAAAATAAAAGAACCTCTTATACTTGCTGGAGATTTAGCAAATAAAGTAGATATTTCTGTAAAGGTTTTAGGAGGGGGTTATATTTCTCAAGCAGAAGCAGTAAGAAATGCTATTGCAAGAGCTCTTTTAAATTTTTCAGGGGATAATGAACTTAAAAAGACATTTTTGGACTATGATAGACATCTTTTAGTTTCAGATGTAAGAAGAACAGAACCTCATAAATCGTGTAGATCTTCTGCTAGAAGAGGAAAACAAACTTCAAAGAGATAAGGTGATTTTAATGATAATTCCAATAAGGTGTTTTTCTTGTGGAAAGCCTATAGCTCATTTATGGTATAAATACAAAGAGAGAGTAAAGGGTGGAGAAGATCCAGCTAAAGTTATGGATGAATTAGGACTTGAAAGATATTGTTGCAGAAATGTTTTTATGGGCCATGTCGACTTAATTGATATAGTATCTAAATTTAAGAAATTTTAGTTTTATTTAATTCTTCAATTATTTTTTCTTTGTCATCAATATTAATTTCAGTTTCTTTGACTTTTTTATCTAAATTTAGTTGTTCTTCTTTTTTGGAGGCTATAAGTTTTTGTAAATGGCTAATATTTATTTTAATATTTTCAAATTCTTTGAGATTATTTTCTTGTTCTTGGAAATCTTTTAATTGATTTGAAAAATAATTAAAGTTCTTAGTAATGTTTAAAATAGCATCTAGGGTTTTAGTCTTTAATTTTTCTTCAAGATAAATCTGATTTGTTTCTAATTTGTATTTAAGTTTATCTAAAATTTTAATTAAACTTTGTTTATTATCTAAAGTTAAGCCTTCTATAGGTTCAGATATATACTTTTCAAGGAGAAGTTTGTCTTCTTTTGATATAGAGAAATTAAAATCATGAATGTATCTTGCTAAAGGTTTTTTAATAGGTAAAAAAAGATTGTTTACTCTAAGTTTTAAGTTATTTTTATTAGATAATAATTCGTTTTCCTTTTTTAATCCATCTAAGTATGAAGGATTATTTTTTAACGAATCTAATTGTTTAGAGAGATTATTTATTTCTTCTTCATTTTGTTTTATTCTTTCTTTAAGGTCATTAAGATTATTATGTTCTATTTTTAAGTTTTCTAAATTTTTTCTTATTTCTGAAATTATAGCTAATTTTTTATTTAGGTCGTTAAATTTTGAGCTATATGCTTTGAGTTGATTATCAAAGCTTTTGTATCTATTAATTAATTCTTTCATATTATAACTAAAATTATCTATATCTTTTTTAAAGGCAATAGCAATATATTGCCCTTGTTGAACTCCAATTTCACTTATGTTTTTAATTATGCTTGACAACTTTTCATTTGCTTCTAAAAAGTCTTCGAAAGAATTTAATTCAAAATCACTTGTTTGTAACTTTTCTGCCAAAGATATAAGTCTTTGACAGAATAATTCTCTAGCCTCATTTACTCTTTTTATTAATCTTTTATCCATTTCAGGTAAAGTTTTTGATTCAAGAGATGAAGCAACGGAACTTAAGGTTATAAGATTAGATATGATATCTTTTACTTTTGGATTAAGATCTTTAGATAAAATTTCATTCTCTTTTTTGATTTCAGAAAGAAGCTGTTTTTCTGATTTATTTATATCTATGTTTTTATTTACTTCCTTTGGATTTTCTTTTGGTTTATTGAAAGGCCAAAACATCAAATTTAAAAGTAAGTTTTAACTAAATAAGTTTTCGCAATTAAGAAAATGAGACTCTTAATAAAAAATTATTATGTAACAATTGTGGTTTTTAAAATGAAGGTGTCTGTTGAAGTTGTTAGTAATTAATATTGATCGATAAATTTGAATATTAATTGATACTATTCGTTATTAGGTGAGAAGATATGGTAAAAATCAATTCTGAAACCCAAAAATTGATTGAAGAAAATTCTTTAGCTTTTGCTACTGTTGATGAAATTGGTAAACCTAATGTAATTGCCGTTGCCTATGTCAAAGTTGTTTCAGAAAATCAAATTCTAATTACAGATAATTATATGAAACAAACAAAAGAAAATCTTAAAAAAAATAAAAATGTTTGTCTCGCTGTTTGGAATAAGGAGTGGAATGGTATGAAATTAGTTGGCACTGCTGAATATTTTACAAGTGGAAAATGGAAGATTTTTGTTGAAAATATGCCAGAAAATAAAGGTTTGCCAGCTAAGGGGGCAATTTTAGTTACTATTTCAAAATTGATTAAATTAAAATAAGCTTTCTCGCAGCTCAGGAATTTTCTTTCTGAATGTTTACTAAATAAATGAAATTTACTTTATAGTTTAGTAATTCAAAACTTTTATATATTTACTTAGGTTCTTTTCTTAAAGTGGGGAATTAGTATAACCTGGCTAGTATGCGAGGTTTGGGAACACCCTTTCTTTAAAGAAAGGTTGTCACCGAGAAGTCGGTGCCAAATCGTGTCAGAACACCTTGTGATCCCGGTTCGAACCCTACTGCCTTTTCTCTTTTAGAAAAAGAGAAAAGGCAAGTTGCCAAAAGAGAAAAAGAAAGAGAGTGCAAGTTGCCCAAAGAAAGATAAATGGGTAAGTTGCCAAAAGAGAAAAAAATGAAAAAATTGCTCTTTTAGAAAAAGAGAGAGAAGGCAGGGGAGAAAGTCCGGGATTCCCCACTATTTTAGGTGAAATTATGCTTTGTGAAAGATGCAATAAAGCTACTAATGGACGTAGCGGAATATCTATAATAGGTGTTAATAAGGCGACTAATAAACCTTCTACATATGATTGGGTTTTATGTAATGATTGTTGTGTGCAAATGAAAGAATATATGAAAACTTTTTTAGATTCTCTTTGTAAGTCCAATTTGAATCAAGTTCCTTCTCTTTTAGTTGAAATTGGAGATTCTTTTGAGGACAAGAAAAATCATAGATGGCGCATTTATGAAAAAGATCTTCAGCTTGTTAAGAGAAAAATAGAAGATTGGATACATAGTAATTCTTTTTAATTGTCTCTTAGAAAAGTTTAAAAACCAAAATAACATCTTTAAAGTGTAAGTTATTAAAGTGATTTTTATGTCAGGCACTAAAAAAGTAGGTATTGCCGGAAAGCATGGAACAAGATTAGGTATTAGTATAAGAAAAGGATTATTAGAAGTTCAAAGTAAAAAAACAAAAGTTTGTCCTTTTTGTTTTAAAAAACAGCTTAAAAGAGTTGCTAAAGGAATTTGGGAATGTAAAAAATGTGGTAATAAATTTGCTGGAGGAACCCACTATCCTTTGATGAGTTAAAGGTGTTTTTATGGAATATACATGTTATTATTGTCAAAAAAAAGTTACGCTTGAAGATGTTAAGAGAAGGGTTAGATGTCCTTATTGTGGTAGTAAAGTTCTTTTTAAAGATAGACTTGAAGTTGGTAAGATAGTTAAAGCGAGGTAGATTTTATGACTGCAAATAAAAATATGCAAGAGGATATTATGAAGTTTCAGCAACTTCAGCAACAACTTCAAGCTTTAATGATGCAAAAACAAACTATTCAATCTCAAATATCTGAGATAGAAAATGCTTTGACTGAGCTTGATACTTATAAAGATGATAAAGTTTTTGAAGTTATAGGAAATGTTATGATTAAAAAAGATAAAAATAATATAATTTTGTCTCTTAAAGATAAAAAAGAACTTTTAAATCTTAGAGTAAGTACTATTGATAAACAAATTGAAAAATTAAATGAAAATTCTAAAAAATTACAAGAGAAGTTTTCTACATATGTAGATACTAATGATAAAAATAAAGTTTAGGTGATTAGATGGTAGATGATGAACTTTTGAAGCAAATTATAGAACTTTTATCTCAAATTGTTGATGATAAGACTGTTCCTAAAAATATACGTGAGAATGCTCAAAAAGCAATTAATGATTTATCAAATAAATCTTTAGAAATAAGTGTTAGAGTTGATAGAGCTATACAATTATTAGATGATGTATCTGAGGATCCAAATATGCCAGTTTATACTAGAACTCAAATTTGGAATCTTGTGTCCCTTTTAGAATCTCTTTTGCAAGAGCAATAAATATATAAGAATGAGCAATTTATATTTATCTAATAGTTAAGGTGATGATGATGATTTTCAAAAAAATTTTTGATAAATTGTCTGGGAAAATTGTGATAAGCAAAGAAGGTCATGAAGGAAGTAAGGAAGAATTTATTGAATTGGGTCCTGATAGCATAAAAAAGAAATCAGCTAAAATAAATGTCAAATATTTTGTTCTTACTGATTTTGCAGATATTAAACCTGTAATTGATTCTTTGAGAGAAGGTTATACTATATGTTTTATTAAAATTAAGCCTTTGAAGGATAAAGATTTAAATGCTTTGAAAAGAGCAGTTAGTAAAGTTAAGAGAACTTGTGAAGCTATTGATGGAGAAGTTGTTGGTATAGACGAAGATTGGGTATTAGCAGCTCCTAATTTTGTAACAGTTCTTAAAGGAGAATCAGCAGCTGATGCTGGTATATCTGAAGTATCTAATGATGAAGAATAATTTTTATGGATAAAAAAAGTGCTAATTTTGAAAATAAATTTATTACTGCTTGTCCATCTTGTGGACAAAATTCTTTTTTAATTTTTCAGAAAATTGATAAAATACCCTATTTTGGAGAAGTTTTAGAAACTTTTTGTTCATGTTCTAAATGCCTTTACAAAACATCAGATATACTTACTTTGAGTAAGAAAAAACCTTTGAAAAAAACTATACTTGTTAATGAAAAAAGTCTTTGGTTTAGAGTAATAAAATCTAAATATTGTGTTATTGAATTTCCTGAATTAGGAATAAAGATAGAACCCGGACCTAATTCTGAAGGTTATATTACGAATGTTGAAGGTTTAATTGATAGAATAATAACTTTCATTAAGAGTCTTAATGTTATTTTACCTAATAAAAAAGAAGAAGTTTCTAAGTTATTAGATAATCTTGAGAAATTAAAAAAAGGTGAATTAGCTGTTCATCTTAAAGTTGAAGATGAAACTGGTCAGAGTGCAATTATTAAAAGAGTAAAGCAAGAGAAGTAAATATTTTAAATGAAGAATTTCTTTTATTTTACATAATGTGAGGTGAAATTATGACTTATGAATGGACTTTATATGCTGCTGTTGGACTTTTACTTGGTTTTGGAATTGGTACTTTAATTGAATTAAAATATATAGTTAGAATAGATAAAAATATTGAAGAGCTTTTGAATAGAATTCATAGAGAAGAAGAACAAATAGAAATGAAAGTAAGTGACGTAGCTAAGAAGAAAAAAGCCAAAAAGAAAAAGTAATTTCATTTATGTCGGGAAAAATTACAACCTGAACTTTTGTTAGGTTTAGATGAATCGACTTAAGTTTGCAAATAAGCAAATGTCCGAACTTCTCGAAATTATTACTTAATATAGTCAGATTGTTAATGAATATATCACTAAGTCTTCTAAGCTTAAAACTAAAAAGCAAAGGTATCTTCCATTGTAAGATTTGCTCTTCCCATAGTAGTGCTGACCTCAACCCAAGTATTAACATATCTAAAATCAGTAAAATCCTTTTTGATCAGGCTGTTGTCAATCAGCCAATTGTTAGTTACAAGTCACAATCTTTATAATTTAGGTTGTGATAATTTACAAAAGATTAGCTATTATAAATCCTAAAATAGATCCTGCAGTTATAAAAGGCATTGCAGGATAATATTTTTTTCTTTTGCCAAATATCATTATTGTGAAAATGCCTATAACTGAACCATAAATTATACTTAAAGCGTGGATCATACTAACTTCTCTTAAAGCAATTGTTGCAAATAAAAGTGGGAAGGCTATATCTCCCCCTCCTAAAATTGAAAAATCTTTTTTAAAGTTAGAGATTATACCAGTGAAAAAACCATCTTTTTGTTGTATACTTACTAGCTTAATCATATATTTAGTTATATTTACTGATATAAAATCATAAATAGATATCAAAATCATTAAGACAATTATAGAGGTGATGTTAAAAATTGGAGCTATTAAAGATACGATACCTCCATAAATTAAAATTTCTCCTAAATTATGTACATAAATATCTCTCTCTTTAAATTTAATAAGAGTAATAACAAAAGCAATAACTAAAGCAATGCTGCTTTTTAAAAAAGCATTTAAAGATATAGATATACAAAGGAAGGTAACAAAAAAGAACCAATGTTTTAATAAAAAATTCATATGGATTTTATTTAATAAAATAAAAATAGCAGTAATAAAAATTATAGATAAAATAAAATAAAAAGGTGATATTTGAGTGTTTATCTTGGGCGGAGTAAATCCGTAAGGTAAGGTTTTAGTAAAATAAATTTCATTTATTATTAAGCCTACAATTTGGGCTATAAGAAAAATAATAATTAAAATAATTGTTGAAATAAGGGAATGTTTCATATTTACTCTTTATGTTTAGATTCATATAAACTTGCACAAAGCATAAGAATTAATCTCGGATTTCCTTTCGATTTAGACCAAATTTCTTTTATTTCTTTTTCTGTGAAAGGATATAAGCTTCGAATAGCTTTATTTTTTTGAATAGAATTTAATCTGTTAATTACTAATTCTTTAGTTTCTTCAAAGTCAAGATTAGGCACTAAATAAAGAATTTTTTCATTTATATCTCCAAAAGCTTTTTCTATATCTTTTTTAGTTTCAGGGGTTGATGTAAGAATTATGTAATTTCCTTTAGAGAAAAGTTCTTTTATTTTTTCTACGAGTTGTTTGAATATTTCATTATTTATACATAGTTCTAATTTGTCAATTATTATCAAAGACTTTTTACCTTTAGTTTCAGCAATTTTATTTAATTGATCTAAAATGTCTAAATAGCATACTAATTCTGTAACTTTAAATTGTTTTGAAAAGGTATCTTTAATAGCATCTACAAAAAGACTTTTTCCAGAACCATACTCTCCTAATATAATTATTAATCTCTTTTGGTTTTTGATTTCCTTTATTAAGTTTTTACTATCCTCTAATTTTTTACCTATTAATTTTTGGTCTTTATCTGCTACGATGGGTAAAAATGGATTTTCCATATCTTCACCTATTAGTATACTTAGAAACATAGATTATTTATTAAGATATCCTTGTTTGATTTTTTTAAATAATTCAAAGACTTTTCTTGATCTTTCTTTAATTATATCATTTGGGAGCTGTTTCATAGTTTTAGCCTGTGTTCCAGGTCTAGCATAAAATTTAGTAAAGTTAAGTACTTGAGGTTTTATTTTTTTAATAAGTTTTAAAGTATCTTCAAATTGTTTTTCACTTTCAGTCGGAAAGCCACATATTATATCTGTAGATATTGTAATATTGGGTATCTCTTTTCTAAATAAATTCACCACACTTACAAAATCTTTAACAGTATAATTTCTTCCCATATCTTTTAGGACTTGATTATTACCTGACTGAACAGGTATATGAAGAAATTTAATAATTTTAGGATTTTTGAATATTTCAACCAATTCTTTGCTCATTAATTTAGCATATTTAGGATTCATCATTCCTACTCTAATTTTAAAAGTTCCTGGTATTTGAACTAATTCTTTTAGTAAATTAACAAGATTAGTATTAATATCTAGACCATAAACACCCATGTCTTGGGCTGTTAAATAAATCTTATTTGCACCATTTTTTAAAGCAGTTTCCACAGCTTTTTTAATTTCGTCAATTGATCTTGATTTAAGATTTCCTCTTGCTAATTTAGTTGCACAATAAGTACAATTACCAATACAACCTTGAGCTACAAGGATAGGTTGAATTTTTTCTTTTGAATTATATGTTATGAAAGGACATTTTTTTTCGGATAATTCAATTACTCTTTTTCCTTCTCTTATTTCATTAACTATTTCAAGGATATCTCCGACTTGGTCTGGTCCTATAAGTGAAAAGTTTGGAAAGGATTTTTCAAGAGTTTTACTTATTATTTTAGTTAAACATCCAGCAATAATAACTTTTGAATTTTTAATTTTACTTAAATAATTCAAAATTTTGTTTTCGGTTGAACCTTTAACCCCACAAGTTAAAACTATAAGTAATTGAGCTTCCTTTTCCGAATTTACTAATTGATGTTCTTTTTTAAGTAATTCTTTCATTACTTCAGCATCTGCTTTATTAGCAGTGCAGCCGAATACTTTAATATAAATTTTCATATTTGATCTTGGCATTTTGAAATTATTAATTGATATTCTTCTAAACTTAAATGTTCAATTTCCTTTTCTATAAGTTCTTGGGGAAATCCCATATTTTCAATTTTAGCTTTAGCTTGCTTTTTAGTTATTATTTGATCTTTTTTAAGTTTGTAAAAATCTATTAAAGCTTCTCTTAAGCCGTTTTTTAGCTTTTTATCCCATTGAAGATAAAGTTTTCTACAAATGAAAGCTTTTTCATCTTTATCAAATTTGTAACTTGGTCTAGGTGTTATTTTAGTTATTACTGAATCAGTTTTTGGTTCGGGGTAGAAAGCAGTTCTTGGTATATTTTGTAAAATTTCAGTTTTTAAAAATGAAGAGAAAATAATGTGATTTTTCAAGTTTTCAGCAAAGTTTTGAGGTAAAATTAATATAGCTAAATCAAAAATATTGTTAAAGCAAAGATAGTTTATTATAGCCTCACAAAGAGAATAAGGTAAATTTGAAATTATTTTATTGAAGAAAGGCGGATTTTTTTTAAGATATTTTATAGCATCTTCAAATATTAGTTCAACATTTTTTGGTATTGAATGAAGAAAATTTTTCATAGAAGAATCAATTTCAACTGCTATTACTTTTTTAACTTTTTCAGCAAGTTTTTTAGTTATATTCCCTGTCCCTGGACCTATTTCTAAAATAATATCAGCTTTTTTAAGTTCAGCAAAAGATATCAATTGATTTATTATTTTTTCATCTATTAAAAAGTGCTGTCCAAGAATTAAATTAGGTTCAATTTCTTTAAAAATTTCCATTTTCTTTAGTTTTTGAAGAAAATGTATCTTTAAATAATTTAAAGCTTTTTATATATTAATGGTTGAAGTTTCAGTTAAGCCTAATAAAAATTTATTTTTGCTTTATACTTTTTTAAATAATTTTAATTCAAGTGAAGAAAATCAAGATACACATTGGTTAAGAAGAAAAACTTTTGATTATTTTAAAAAATTTAAATTCGAAAATTTAAATATTAATTTTGATTTTAGAACAATTTTGTATATGTTTGTATTAAACGAAGCACCCGATTTTTCACTGAAAAAAGATTTAGTTGCCAATAGGGAAGTTAGAAAAGCTATTGAGGTAGGTCAAATAATTTTACCTATTATTAAGAAATTCTATAATGAGACTTTTTTTGAAAATTTTTATAGAAAAATATTGAAATATTATAAAGAAGAATGTATTTTTATTGAAGGTATCATTAGAAGATATAAAATTGTAGAAGCTTTACTTTGGGTTTTTGATAAAAATTTTCCAGAGCATATAGAAATTGTACCTATACCTTTGGAAAATCAATATTCAAGTAAGAGTTTAGATTTGAAAGAAGGAGGATGTATTATAATTGGACCTACTTTTGATATAAATATAATTTATCCTTTGATTAGAAAGTTATGTAATTTTCCTGTTAAGAAAATCTTTAAGTCTATTAGTTATGAAATAGATAAAAGGAAAGAACTCTTTAGTAAAATTTCTTCAAAATATAAAACTTGGGAGGAGCTGTTTGAAGAATATTTTATAAGAACAATACAATTGGCTTATATTTTACCTTTATTAGAAGTTAATATAGATATTGAAAAACAATTACAAAATGAAGAAAAAGATATGCCTTTAATTAGATTATTTTATAAGATAGCTAAAAATGAAGAGAAAATTAATGGTAGTTTATCTTATTTAGCTATTAAACTTTTAGAAGAGCTTGATAAATTTTATAAGGTTATTTAATCTTAGAAATTCTTATGTCTCCAAGTAAAAGAACTAAAAGAAACTTTTGGAGTTTAGAAGTTAAGTTTAATAAAGATTGTTGGAAGCTTCTTTTAGCTTTAGTTTTATTACCTAATTTTTTAAGTATCCTTTTTATACCTTTGCCTTTGGGATTAAAATTCTATTTTTTTCAAGTTGTAATTATAGCTTCAGCTCTTTCTTTTGGACCTTTGGGTGGGTTATTGTCGGGAGCTTTGGGTTCAATTTATCTTATTTTTGCTGAATCTAATTGGTATATTCTTTTGTATAATCTTTGGCTTGGTTTTTTAGTTGGTACTTTTTATCGTTTGAAATTAAATTTGCTTATTTCAGTTTTCTTAGGTAGTTTATTTAGTTCTTTAATTTTATTTATGGCTAATTATTACTTATTCAAAGAAGCAATATCTCTATTTTTATCTAATTTAATATGGCTTATTTTATTAAATTCTTATTTTGAAGATTTTAAGAAAAAATTTTGTCATCTTCGTTGACTTTGATTAAATTTATAAATTGCTTCATTCTTTTTAAAGTTTATAAAAATGAAAAGCTCTTAGATTCAAAAAGTTAAAGCTTTATATTCTAACAAAAATTTAATTTTATTAAATAAAGGTGGTTTAAATGTCTGAAAAAGCAGAAGGAAAAAAAGCTTTTGATCTTGAAACTCTTTGGCATTCTACTGCTCATGTAATGGCTGATGCTGTAAAAAGATTATGGCCGGAAATAAAATTAGCTATAGGTCCAGCTATAAAGGAAGGTTTTTATTATGATTTTGATAAAGCTGAACCTTTTACAGCTGAAGATTTAGTTAAAATTGAAGAGGAAATGAAGAAAATTATCAAAGAAAACTTAAAGTTTGAAAAGATGATGTTACCAAGGAAAGAAGCAGAGGAATTGTTGAAAAAGAAAGGAGAAATTTACAAACTTGAAATACTCAATGAACTTCCAGATAAAGAAATTAGTTTCTATAAACATGGTGATTTTATAGATATGTGTATAGGCCCTCATGTAGATTATACTTCAAGAATAAAAGCAGTTAAACTTCTTAGTTCAGCTTCAGCTTATTGGAGAGGAGATTCCAAAAATAAAATGCTTTATAGAATTTATGGTATTTCTTTTCCTACTAAGGCTGAATTAGATGAATATTTAAATAGACTTGAAGAAGCAAAGAAAAGAGACCATATTATGCTTGGGAAACAATTAGATTTATTTGGATTTTATCCAGATACTGTTGGTCCAGGATTAGTACATTGGCATCCTAAGGGTGCTATGGTTCGTATTTTAATGGAAGATTTTTCAAGGAAAGAACATATTAAAGCAGGTTATCAATTTGTAGTTACACCTCATATAGGATATTCAGGTCTTTGGGAAACTTCGGGGCATCTTAATTTTTACAAAGATAGTATGTATGCTCCGATGGAGATTGATGAAAAGAAATATTATATAAAACCTATGAATTGTCCTTTTCATATACAAATATTTAAATCTAAACCGAGAAGTTATAGAGATTTACCTATGAAATTAGCAGAATTTGGAACAGTATATAGATATGAAATTTCTGGAGCTTTACATGGTTTAATAAGAGTTAGAGGTTTTACTCAAGATGATGCACATATCTTTTGCACCCCTGAGCAAGTTGAACAACAAATAGAAGAAGTACTTAGATTTGTAGTTTATATTTTAAATTCATTTGGCTTTAAAGAATTTAAAACTTATTTATCAGTTAGAGATCCGGAAAATAAAAGTAAATATATAGGAAATGATGAAATGTGGGAATTAGCTGAAAAATCTCTTTCTAAAGCTTTAGATAAATTGAATATGAGTTACCAAAAAGACATTGGTGGTGCAGCTTTTTATGGGCCTAAAATAGATGTTAAAATTCTTGATGCTTTAGGACGTGAACATCAATGTTCGACTATTCAATTTGATTTTAACTTACCTGAAAAGTTTGATGTAACTTATATAGGTGAAGATGGGAATAAACATAGACTATATATGGTCCATCGTGCATTGTTTGGTTCTTTTGAAAGATTCTTTGGTATATTAATAGAACATTACGCAGGGGCTTTTCCAGTTTGGTTAGCTCCTATACAAGTTAGAGTGCTTTCTGTGGCTGATAGAAATATAAATTATGCTAAGAAAATAAAAGATAAATTAGCTGAAAATGATATAAGAGTTGAATTAGATGAAAGTCAAGCAACTGTTGAATACAAAATACGTGAAGCTGAATTGGAAAAAATACCTTATATTCTTGTAATAGGTGACAAAGAAGAAGAAAAACAAAGTGTAGCAGTGAGAGAAAGGGGAAATAGTAAAGTTAGATTTGATGTCAAAATTGAAGATTTAATCAAAGAAATTAAGGAAAAAGTTAAAAACAAAGCATAGAAAACTTTAAGAATTATTTTATCTTTCTTTTAAAAGCTGTATTTAGGGTGAATAATTTGGAAAATGTAAAGGATTATCTGAAAAAATCAAGTGTTGAATGTCATATAAAATTTGACTATAACTATTTTTATAGAACTAACAATTTTTACTTTGGATCAAAAGTATGTGCTAATGGATACAAGTTTGAGATAGGAGAAATTAAATGTGATAAGCATAAAAATTGTCCTTATTTTTGGACTTATGTTTATACGAGAAAAATTGAAAAAAGCATCATAGAAAAGGAAGCTCTTTTCAAAAAGTTTGAAGAAGCCATTAAAAATGGAACTTTGGAAGAGGTGATTTCATGCCAAAGAAAGAAATAACAGATGATATGATTAAAGCTAGACTTCCAAAGATAAAGTTTAGAAGTTATAATCCTACAATTTGTCTTTTGTATAAAAGTGAAATTAATGGACGTACAGTATATGCTTGTGGAAGAATAGGCAATAAACATGAATCCTATTGCTTGTGTCATTATTATAGATTATGTCCTTATGATATGGTTGCTTATTTTGAAAAACAATATAACTATGAGGCTATTGAAAAGTCAGATGTTTTTAAAAGAGCATCTAAAATTATTGAAGAGTATAAGAAAGATTTAGAAAATAAATATCATATAAAATTAGAAGATAATTTGGAAGAATAAAAAATCATTTCTTTCTTGAAATTTTTCTTTTATTCATTTTTATAGCAAGTTCTTTATTCTTACCTGGTTCGAAAACTAAGAAAATTAAAGCTCCACTTACATAGATTATAAAAGCAGTGGGAATGACTTTAGTTGCTGTGAATAAAATAAAACTAAAAAGAAAGCCTACTAAAAGAGCCATTTGAGTTATTGCAATCATTTTAAAATCATATTCTGCTTTTTTAGATAATAAAGGTTCAATAGTCAAACTTTCTGCTATTAAGTTATAAATGACAATTAAAGATGTTATTAAAAATGCAAAAGTTAAATTGATATTGAAAACTCCTCCTAAGATTAAACCTAATAAAGCTAATTCAAACATGCGATTATATTTTCCGAGCCAAAATTTATTTAAAATAGTTGTAGTTGCAGCACCAAAGGCAAAAATAGTTAATGCAATATAAATAGGCCTTTCATTTGTAATTAATAAAATAAGACCTATAGCAAAAATTATAACTTCTTTGAAAGCTGATATTTGTTTGAAATATTTTTTAATTTCTTCTTTAGTATAAACAGCTATTAAACCGCCTAAGAAGGCAGAGATAATAGCAAGCAAAAGGGATAAATAAACTTCAATAGGGGTGTTCATATAATTAAAAAGTAAGTTTAACTTTTAATAGTTTACTTTTATATATTTTTAATTAAATTACTAAACTTTATATTGGATTTTGTTCTTTCTAAATTATGGTGTATATGCCAGCTGAAGACTCATATTTGCTTAAAGAATGGGTAGAAAAGTTAGCTCGAGGTAGAGTTTTAGATATGGGTACGGGTACGGGTATTCAATCTTTTGCAGCTCTTAATAAAGCTAAGAGCATTTTAGCAGTAGATATTGATCCAGAAGCAGTAGAGTATGTAAAAAATAGTCTTCTTTTCATAAAGAAACCCTTTGAAGTTAGAGTAAGTGATCTTTTTTCCAATATAAAAGAAGATGAAACTTTTGATTTTATTATATTTAATCCTCCTTATCTTCCTGAAAGTAAATATGATAAAAAAGTTGATGTTACAGGGGGAAAGGAAGGTTGGGAAACTTTAGTTAAATTTTTTGAAGAAGCTAAAAATCATCTTAATCCTGGAGGACAAATTATTACTGTTTTTTCTTCATTAACTAATGTAAGTAAAGTGCTTTCTTCTGCTAGAGAATTAGGTTATAAATTTAAATTGTTAGCCAAAAGAATTATTGCTTTTGAAATTTTATATGTTTATCTTTTTGAACTTAAATAAAAAGTGTTGATTATTATGAGAATTTTAGGTATACATTTAGCTTCAAATCCAAGAGATTCAAGTGCTTTAGCTGAATTAGAGCAAAATAAAATAAGGACTTTCACGGTTAGAAGAGATGATGAAATAATTGCAACTTTTGTAAGATTTTCTCCTGATTTAGTTGTTTTTGATTCGCCTCTTAAACCTGTTGAATATGAATATAGGAGTGCTGAAAAAGAAATGCAAAGTATGAACTTTACTTTTCATCCTATGAACAATCCTGAGATTCAAATGCTTTCTAAAAGAGGTGAGAAACTTAAATATTTAATTGAAAATCAATTGGAAGTAAGAAGTAAAGTAATAGAAACTAATATTGAAGTTGTAAAAGCTCTTTTAAAAATAAACTCTGTTAAAGATCTTCAAAATGTAAAATTTATGAATATAGTAAAAAATGAATTTGAGCAAAAAGCAGTAATATCAGCTATAGTAGGTATTTTTTATTTGGAAAATAATTATACTCAATATGGTGATGATATAGATGGATATGTTATTGTTCCTAAAGTTGATATTTCCTAAAAAAATTTGAGAAAGTAGGGGTTGAATATGAATTATTTAGTGACGGATTCAAAGGTGTTAAGAATAATATCTGATTTAAATCAAGTATTTAGAAAGCAAAAAGTTCAATATAGTTTTGATGGGCTTGTTAGTATTAATTTATATATGCTTCATGGAATTTGTTATTATGTTAATGCTTCAGTCGAAGAAATTAAATTAGTAGAAACAAAGTTAATTAGACCTATTGATGTTTTCGAAGTTACAAATCTTATAGAGCCTGAAGCTAATATTTTTTCTGTTTTAAATGAAATGTTTTATAATTTTGACTATAAATATTCGATGGATGGTAAACACCTTAGGTATGGAAGTAATGAAGAAGGTATTTTCTTAGGGGCTATAGAAGATATTCCTTTTATGTATAAAAATGTAAGACCGGTAGGCGAATACTGGGAAATGGTTACAAGTAGTAAAACTTTAGAATTAGCTCTTTCTGAAAGGGAAAAAATTCAATTTCAAAATAGAAGTCTTGAATATATAACTGCTTGTGGAGTAGATGGTTTCAGAGAAGGTTATGGTTGGGGAGGAAAAAAGAAAAGACCCTTTTATCAAAATGAATATCTTTGTCTTGCATTGAATAATGCTATAAGATATCAACTTATGAGAAATAATAAAAATCCTTATGAATTTGATATTAATGAAACTTGGATTAAAGCTTATTTTCAAGATAAACCCAAAGTTGCTTATAGTAAACATCCTTTTTATAAATGGAAAAAATTATTGCAGGATGCTAAAGAATTTTATGAGCCTGTTTATAATGAATTAGAACGCATAAAAAAGGAAATCAAAAGATTAAGAGAGGACAAAGCTCTTAAAGAAGCTTTAAATTCTCCTGATTATCCAAGAGATCAAGTATAATTATTTAGTTGAGACTATATATATGACATCGTTAGGTTTTAAAAGATAATCTTTACCAACAGTTTGTTTAGTTTTGACATTTATAGCTCTTACAAAACCCTTTGCTAAGTCAGTATGTATCTTTTCTGCAAAATTATAAGCTGTTGAATTGGGAGGCATAAGAAAAACATCAGGTAAAATTCTTCCTTCGCTATCTTCTAATTTATTAGGACTTCCTGTATAAACTGGGATATACTTGAGAAAATCAAAGACAGCAGTATTTAATACATCTTGTACTCCAGTGCTTTTCCATACTTTAAGTATTTTTTCTCTTATGAATTCGAGAGCTTTTTTCTGCTTTTCATTTAATTCTTCCGGTTTTAATATTTTGAAATCACTTTCACCTGGAATATATTCTATTAGTCCCCTTTTAGCTGCTTCTTTAAGAGCTAATTCTGATTCTGCTGAACAAGGAACAATAACATAATGAGGAAATTTTTCTTTAAGTCGCTTAATATTTTCTTTAGCCGAAGGTAAATCTATTTTGTTTGCTGCTATTATAATAGGTTTAGCCATAACTCTAAGTTCAAAAGCAAATTGTTTAATTTCTTCAGGTGTCCAATATCTAAGCTGTTTTTCAGATAATTTCAATTTGTCAATAGTTTTTTGAACCATATCTATTTTTATACCTAAACCTGAAAAAGCTTCAGCTATAGCTTTATCTGCATTATCAGTAGTTTGTTTAGATATTTTTGACCAATTTTTTTCGAAGATCCCAGCATACCAATAATTTAATTCATTTTCAAGAAATTCAACATCATTGCAGGGATCGTAACTTCCAGAAGGAACACTTTCTCCTTTTTCATTAGTAGCTCCAGCAGCATCTACTATATGTATTAATACATCAGCTTGCCTTAGGTCATCAAGAAATTGATTACCTAAGCCTTTACCTTCGTGAGCTCCAGGTACAAGTCCGGCTACATCAAGTAATTTAACTGGAACAAAGCGATTACCATTTATACAAAAACCATGAGCTGGTTTGCATTTAACATGGAAAAAATCTTCAACACAATGGATTTTAACATAGCCAACACCTTCATTAGGATTAATAGTAGTAAAAGGATAAGGTGCTATAGCTACTTCTATCATAGTTGCTGCTTTAAAAAATGTGCTTTTACCTGTTGATGGTTTTCCGAACTACGCCGATTAACATCGGCTTTCACCTCTTTTAATCAATCATTAACAACTTTTTAACTTTATAAGAATTATTCTATCTTTAAATCTTCACTTTCTAATTTGATAAATTCTTCATTTGAAGCTATGTGTAAAATAAGTACTGGATTATAGCTTTTTTACTATTAGTAATATTTAAATTAATTAATTAATTTTAACTTTAACGATGAATATGAGTAAAAATTACTTATTTTTAGCTATTTGTTTAGTAAGTATATCTTATGTATATGCTGGACTTGTTATAAGTCAACCTGAAATGATAAATCAAATCAACGATTCTATAAAGACTTCATTTTATGTTGATAATTCAACTTTGCATATTGTTTATGAGAATGCTTCTGGCAGTATCTCTTATGTGAATGTTAATCTCTCTGATGGCAATATATTAAATAAAGTAATTATAACTGAAGGTAATTCAACTTTACCTTCAATTGTTGATTCAAATGATAAACTTTTTATCTTATGGCAAGCTCTTAATCCTTTAAAATCTTTTCAAAGCATTTATCATATTTTTACAGATAAAAAAGGGAATAATCCTACTAGTATAAGTTTACTTTCAAATAATAATTTTGAAGCTAAAGAACCTTCTGCCACAAAAGAGTATTCAACTATTCATTCTGTTTGGAGTTCTAATAGTAGTGATGGAAAGGTTATTACTTATAGGAAATATGAAAATGGATATTGGGAAGAACCTATTAATGTTTCTAATCCAAGTTCTAATGAAATTAATAAGCCTGTAATTGCTGTAACAAAGGGTAATTTATATTTTAGTTGGATAAATGATTCTAAAGAAATAATATTTAAGATGTTTAAAGGAAGTTCTAATATTGGTATAGAGTATACGGATACCGATTATGATTCTTTAGTAGATGTTCTTGAAAAAGGTTATACTAATAGTTCTAATTCGAGTTATAATGACGCAGATAATTCTTCTACAACTAATTATACTAATTATGATACAGATGGAGATGGTCTTCCTGATGGATGGAGAGATGGATGGTTTTATGATATAAAAGATAAGAAATGGAAAGTAAATAGTTCTAATAAGGATGGAATAAAACAACCTTGGGAAGGGGAAGATTTAAATCTTAATGGTAAAGTAGATGAAAATGAAACTGATCCTAATAAATTAGATAGTGATGGTGATAGCCTTCCTGATGGTTTTGAAGTTTGGTATGGCTTAAATGCTTCTGATAATACATCAATAAATGGTGCAGATGGAGATGCAGACTCTGATGGACTTTCAAACATAAATGAATATTATTATAATACGAATTCTAAAAATAATGATACTGATGGAGATGGTCTTTTAGATAATGATGAATTAATATTGAAGAGTAATCCATTATCTAAAGATACAGATAATGACGGTTTAGATGATTTTATAGAATATCAAATTAAAATGGATGGATCTACAATAAATAATTCTGATAGCGATGGAGATGGAGTTAAAGATGGAGATGAAAACTATGAAACTTCTTATGGAGCTGATAATTGTAACTTTACAGCGGATTGTGATAAAGATGGCTTCATAAATATGTTAGATTGGGATTCTGATAATGACGGAATAAGCGATGGAATTGAATTCAGAAATGGAACTAATAGAATTGCACCTGTAAGTAGAGATACAGATGGAGATGGAATACTTGACAAAGATGAAGATTTAAATAAAAATGGAATTGTAGATGCAAATGAAACTGATTCTATGAATCCAGATAGTGATGGAGATGGATTATGGGATGGCAATTATACTCATTATGGAGGGCTTGCTTATCGTATTTATTATGTAGGAGAGAAAACTTATGGTACAAATCCAAGAGATGTTGATACTGATAAAGATGGACTTAATGACTTTATTGAAGTTGTAGGTTGGGATATTAATGTAAATGATTTTAAATATCATGTAACTTCAAATCCTAAAGCTTCTTTATCTGATATAGATAATTTAACTGATAAAGAAGAGTATGAATTAGGAACTAATCCTAAAAATAATGATACTGATGGAGATGGTTATGACGATTATTATGAAGCGGAGCATAATTTATCTCCTGTTAAGGCAGATACAGATGGGGATGGAATTTTTGATAAAGTAGAGATGGATAGAGGGACAGATCCTTTAAATCCAGACACAGATGGAGATGGCCTTTTAGATAGTGAGGGAGACTTTGTAATTTTTAGAACGAATGCAGTAAGTAGCAATGTATTACTAGATAAAACTATTAGTATGTCCTTTGATCCTAATGATCCATGTACTAGTTCAAAAAGACATGAAATACTAATAAATCCCGCTCCATCAAGAATACATAAAGTATTTCTTATGACACCTGTAAGTTATACTAGTATATCTCTTAGAAATTCAAGCTTACCTTTGACTGAGAATAACACATATGGATATAATGCTACATTGGGTAATGTTGAAATTTTTATTTGGCGTCCTCTTCAAATTGGTGAAAAGTTAAATGTAACTTTTGAAAGTTATGGTATTATAAGGAGCCAAGAATTCGATGATGTTGGTTTTAGCAATTTTTCTATAAGTATGGCAAGTGATATAAATATAATCAGTGCAGTCTTAGAAACGCCCACTTATGAAGAAATTGAACTAAATGATTATTATATGGATTATGGAGAAGGTGTTTTGCATGTTGAACGGTGTATAAATCTTTCAGACCTTATACGTATAGAATATTATGATATAAGTTATTCTTCTCCTGAGAATGTAAATACTTGGATAGCTGTGGATGAACATTACCCAAATTCAGATTTAAATGAATCTCTTTATGCTTTCAGTAGATTAGGAGAGGTAGTACTTACAGATAAGCAAGTAGATGAAGATGGTAGTTATAGTTATGTAGGGGATACACCAGAAAATTATTCTATAAAGTATATTCATCAACCTGACATACATGCTATAGCTAATAGTACAACTGGGGCTGGTTTAAAAGCTGTAACTTTTGGACCAGGGAAGAATTATGCTCTTGCTGTTGGTACTATTGGTGGACAATCATATATTTATAAAATATATGAGAATCACACAACTGAAACATTGTTAAGCATAACAGATGAATTGAATTCTCTTGCTTGGACTTGGGATGGGGCCTATGCTTTAATTGTTGGAAATAATGGAACTTTATATTTGTATAATGCTACAAGTAGAGAGCTTACTAAAATACAAACAAATACTACTTCATCTTTAAATGCTGTTTCTTTTACAAAAGAACATGATGATTATTTCAAATATATTGGAGTAATTGTAGGAGATGGTGTAATATACAAATATAACATTAATAATAAAACTTTAGAGAATCTTACTATTAGCGGAAATGGTTTAGGAAATTCGAGTTATAATTATATAGGAGTTAGCCATAGTCAATCTCATGTTGCTTTTATAGTTACAAATGATAGTCATGCCTTTGAATTTAATTTGTATCTTAATTCAGTAGGAGAAGAATATACTTTCACAAGTGATACTCCTCAGTTTATAGAAGCAGTTGATTGGAAGCACAACCAAGACATTGTTGATAATAGCTTTGTTTATGCCGGCTTAATTGTAGGTGGCACGATCGCAGGTTCTAATTATAATAACTATTTATACATCTGTAATTTTGGTACTTACAAATGTTATCCTGTTTCAATTCCAAATGGCACAAATGTTGAGGCTAAAGTTACAGGAGTAAGTTGGAATCCTGTAACTGCAGAAGCTTTAATTTCTATGGAAGATACTGAAAGTAATTCTTATGGAGGTAAGGTCTTATTATTTAATTATAAGACTAGTAATTTTACATTATTAGCAAGTAGAGAAAGAAGTAAATTTACTAATGTTAATTGGCATGAATCGGGTGATTTTGCATATTTAACATCTATTACAACTACTAATGATGTTGTTAAAGACCCAATGATGCTTTTTGAATATATAAAGCCTTATGTTGTCATTGATACACCAGGGGATACTAATCCTGTTTATACCCCTATTGATGGGTATAGTAATCAAGAATTGTTGCAAAAGGTTATTACTGTTAGAGGGATGGTACCTGAATATAATCTTTCTGGTGGAGAAAACTACTATTTTAAATTAAGAACTAATCCTTTAATGGCTTCAACTTATGATGATGGTTTAAGTGATAGGGAAAGAAGTGAATTAAATGGAACTATAAAATTTGGTGATGATGATAATGATGGTATTATAGGTTTTGCTGATAAGGATATAGATGGAGATGGAATATTAAATGGAGAAGAAGGATTTTATTTAGTAGATACAGATAATGATGGTAAAATAAATCTTGCTGATAATGATTCTGATGGGGATGGAGTTAAAGATGGGGATGAAGTAACTGTTGTTTTTAGAACTAATGCTAGTATCCAAAATGGATTAAGAATATATAACAATAGTGGAACTTGGATTGCTGTAGATTTTAATGGTGATGATAATCTTGACGGCTTTACTTATTCAAGTTTAGTTGATGATATAGCAGGATTAAGCATTATTAATTATACTTTCCTTGGAAATGCTACTCCTGTTACAACACCAGAAGGATATTTAGTTTATAAAGATTCGAGTAATATTTATATTGATCTTCCGGGAAATAAAATGTTAAAGTTTGTTTATGGTGCTAATGGTGCAGAATTAAATAATAGTAAAAATGATTCTTTTGCATTAAAGCATTTAGAAAAATATAATCCATCAGGGATGCTTGGAACCGATACAGATAATGATGGCTTGAGTGATTCAATTGATCCTTGTCCTGATAAGGCAGATTGTGACGGAGATGGCCTTTTAGATGGTCTTGAACATGATTGGAATTCAACAGCTTATGATGATGATCCTTATCGTAACATAGAAGATTTAGATTCAGATAATGATGGAGTTCCTGACGGATGGATAGATGGATGGTGTTTTAACCAAACAGCTTATAATAATGGAGATAAAAATGAATCTTCAATAGTTGGATATGGAGTATATTGTGAAAAGGATGAAATAAAACAACCTTGGGAAGGGGAAGATTTAAATCTTGATGGCAAAACTTGGTGGAGTGTAATGTATACTACATCAGAGGGGGAAATAAAACAATCTGAGACTAATCCTTTACGTGCAGATACTGATGTAGATGGCTTATTAGATGGAGAAGAATATATTTATGGAACTGATCCTATTTGGGGAAAAGATTATGATTCTGATGGTATAACAGATGCAGATGAAATAAAAAATTATTATATGGCTGATTCAATTGAATTAGCTGATTATTCAACAAATACAGATAAAGTTCAAGAAGATTGGTGTGGACATGAATATATTAATCTTGCTAAAATAGATGGGGCTACAAGTGTAAAAGTTTCTTTAAAATTATTATATAATGGCAATTATACTTTGAATTTAACTGGAAAAGCTTTAAGTGGAACTTTAAATATCACTATTATAAATAATAGTGGATCTATTATAAAAAGTAATAGTGTAAATTTATCAAATTCAAATAGAACTATATACCAAGGATACCTTGACGCTGGAATGTATGATGTTATAATTGGCAATACAACAGGAGCACAACTATTATTATTTAGATTAACAGCTTACAAAAAAGGTTTGAATTATAATAATTCAGATTCCGATGGTGATGGATTAATTGATGGTAAAGAATTAGGTTTTGATTCACACATAATAGATGATTTATACCCTATGGAAGAATTAATTGCATCAAGTCCTCTTGACCCAGATTCTGATGATGATGGCTTATTAGATGGAGAAGAAACTAAAACCAGTCCTGTAAATCCAGATAGTGATAGTGATGGAGTAGTAGATAAATATGATTTAATGCCTAATGCTAATTTAGGTTTAGCAAATGTTTGGAAAGAAGTATTTCCTAGAGGAACTTTATATTATACAGCTCCTTTTTATATATGGACTATAGATGGTTCATCTTCTTCAGTTGATTGTATATGGAATGTAGGAGATCATTGTGCAGAGGAACATTATCATGATCTTGGAAATGAAGGTGTTTTGGATAGTCCAACTGATTTAAACTCTAAAAAATATGTGATAGAAAAAGCTTTGAATCCTAATATGGAAACTGGGTTTGGATATTATGATAGCATACTTTTCAAAGTTGAAAATATGTCTCCAGGAGTAAGATATGGACCAGATCCTAATCAAATAAGATATTCGATATCTATGGATAAAGCTTATACTTATTTTAAAACAGGAGTATCAGCAGCGGTAGATGCTTATCCTTATTATACTATAAAATATCATTTAAAAGGAGAAGCTTATGAAGTTACAGTATCTAATGCTCATGAATCTTATTTGGTAGAAAATGATAAATTATCCTGGGTTCCAACTTCAAATGCATCTCTTGTAGGAAATCTTTCTGCAAAAGATAAATATGTTTATTTTACAGACACTATTAAACTTGATAAAAACAAAAATCAATATTTGGTTTTACAACTTTCAATTGATCCTAAATATGACTTAACAACTTTTAATTATAGTACAGGAGATTACATAATACCAGCTATGGAATATAGATTATATGATGGAAATATGTCTTGGAGTACAGGTATAATGAGTTCATATGCTATAGCTAAACCTATTGAAGTTTTAGCAACAAGACATAGCTATGAATTTGTAATGTCTATACCTAGAGAAATAGCAAAGAAAGATCAATATACTTTATACTTATCACCTCTTTATTTGAATGTATCAGGTGATAAAATTAAAAAAATACCTTTGAATGGCAAAGATGATATTGATTTAGGTACAGCATCTTTATCTAGAAGTGTAGATGAATATACTTATACTCTTGTTACTAAATTATCTTCAAATATAAGTCAAATTTCTAAGGCTATACCTAAAGATTTATCTTCTTATGGTAAAGGAAAGTATATTTTTACTTATAATGGAACTAGTTATACAATTTATCTATATAAAGGATTAGCTAATTTTGATAGAGATTTTAATCAATCTATGCTTTCTGTAGTAGATGGTGTAATTTTATATTCTGATTCAGAAGCTGAAGTATCTTTAATGTTAAGCAAAGTGAATTTCACCGATTTATGGTATATGACATATAACCAAACTTATGATGTTTCTACTGGTGGAGAATTTGTGCCTATAAAAGTATATAATTCAATGAGTAGGACTAAACAAACTACGTACTTTTATAATTCCTTTTATTCCTTAGCAGCTGATTTAAGAAGTTATAATACTTCAACTCCATTAAATATATCAACAGAGAATTATTTACTTAAAAAATATGATTCTTCAGCTCCTTATAATTTCAGCATAACTAAAAATACTGAAGAAATATCTATGACAGAGCTTATTTCACAGAAAATTGCTGAAGGAATAACTTATGTTTTAAATGATTTAAGTCAGTTACCTACATTAAATGATCAGAGATTTGATAGTTTAAAAACAAAAATGAATGGAGCAAGTTCAGGAACAATAGCTTCTTTTAATAATGAAGAATCTGTAGTCATATCTGAAAAAGTTGAAGGAGATGAACTTAAAACTAATATTGAATGGTTTGTAAATAAGGCTACTCATGAAGGTAAAGCAACTTTTGATTTTGTTAAAGGAGTTTATGATGTTTCTAAGAAAATATATTCAGCAACTAAGGGAGAAGTTTCACTTGGTGTATTTCAGCGCTTATTTACACCTCCTAATGTACCTGGAAAATTTGTAGCTTTTGGAAAGGGAGATGCTATAAGTCTTGGCTTATCGGCAATTAAAATAGGATATGGTATATATCAAGCTCAAACTGCAACAGATCCAATATCAAGAAGGGCAGCTTATGAAAGTATTGCTACAACAGGTATAGAAACTGCAGTAACAATTACATCAATATTTTTCCCTCCTGCAGCAGTTATACAACCTGCTTGGACAGCAACTTATTATGCTATATGGGGACCACTTAAAATATTAGATAAATTAGGTATTATAGAAATAGAAGAAGGCCCCTTTGATGATGTAGCTAAAGATTTTGGTGCTATAGTGTTTTTAGTTGAATTTGAATCTGGAACAAATATACCATCTCAAATTATGAAAGATGCTTTCGAAACAGTAATGCATGATTTAGAAATAGAAATGAATAGATGGTATAGTCCAGCATTATTTGTACCACCAGAGGTGTGATAAAATATGGAAAAAATAATTACTTATAAAATGGAAATTATTTTAATTAGTTTATTTGTCTTAATCTCATCTGTTTATGCTCTTAACTCTGGTGAATGGTCTAATGAAATATTAGTGGGCGATGGTTCAAATAGCGTAATTTTATCCGATAAAAATGAAACAGCTTATGTTATATGGCAATCTTCTCTTTCAAATTTAAGTTTTAAAGCTTTTGATTCAAATGGCAATACTATAATTCAACCTAAAGTTATAATCTCTTCAAATGGAAATGTTTCTAATCCATCTGCTGCAATTGATAGTTTTTCAAGAATTCATTTAGTTTGGGAAGATACAAAAGATGGTAATAAAGAAATTTATTATATGTTATTATCAAAAGAAGGAAATATTTTAAATGAAACAAGAATAACTAATAGTCAAGGTGATTCTTTATATCCCTCTGTTAAAGTTAATGGAAATGAAGTTTTCATCTTATGGTCAGAAAATACTTCATCTACTTATAAGCTTTACAAAACAAAAATAGTAATGACTCCTCCTCAAATAAATATTAAAAGTCCTTATAATCATATGTTAACTAATAATTCTAATATATTGTTAGATGTAAATTTTAGTGAAGAAGTTAGATATGCTTGGTATTCAATTGATGGAAATAAATCCGCAACTTATGAAAATATTACAAATATTACAGCTAATATCCATTTAAATAATGAAGGAGTACATAATATAATTATAACTGCTGTAGATAATTTAGACAATATTAATTTTTCAGATATAACTATATCTTACTTTACCACACCTATTGATAGTGTACCACCTTCAATTAACATAATTTCTCCTAAAGCTAATATAATTTATGGAGATTTTATACTTCTCAATTTTACTTTAAGTGAAGTTGCAGAAGGAGGATTATATTATAGTATAGATAATGGGCCTAATATTTCTATAACTAATGTTCCAGTAGTAGTAACAGGGCTTTCCGAAGGTATGCATAATTTAACAATTTATGCTTTCGATAAGTATTTTAATATGGGAAACAGTTCTGTTAGCTTTGGAATTGATGTTAATCCTCCCGAGATTATCGTAACTTATCCAATTAATAATAGCACTGTAAATACTTTTGATAATATGCTTAAATTTAGTGTCTTTGATGGCACTTATAATGGAGTAAAAAATATTACTATATTTTTAAATAAACTTCCTATCTTTAATTTGACATCTGCAGGAAATTATACTTTTAGTCTTCCATATGTACTTGGTGACAATATTATAAAAATAATAGCTTATGATTTATTTAATCATAGTTCTTCATTAGAAATGAAAGTTAATGTACAAAGTGTTCTTTTATCTATTGAAGAAAATTTAACAGCAGACAAAGTTTCTATTTTTAATTTTACAAATATATCTACTGAAATGGAAATAAAAGCTAAAACTAATATTTCTTTGATATTAAATGTTCAAGGTAGTAGCGAAGTAAGTACTTTAGATAGCTCTCTTTCTAATGATGATGTTAATTCATATTTAAATAATCTTAACTTATCCTCATTAAACAAATATTATCAGTTTAGTGCATCTGGAATTAATTATTCAGATTTAGATTATATTATATTGAAATTTTATTATACTATAGCTGATCTTGATGCTAATGGAGATGGTGATCTTGCAGATACTAATGATATTCCACCTTCTTCTCTTAGTTTATTTAGATATTGTGATGAGACAAACACTTGGCAGGAAATTCAAGAGCCTTTTATAACATGCGGTAATAATACTATATATGTTTATGATTATAGTGTAAATACTACAGAGAATTATGTTTGGGTTAATATTTCTAAATTAAGTATTTATACTTTAGCTGGACCTAAAATAACTTATAATGTTTATGGGGGAGGTTGGAGAGGATATACAAGTTCTGGATCTACAAAAAGTTCCGAAATTAATGAGACTAATGTTTCTTGTATTCCTAATTATATATGTGGCGAATGGACAGAATGCTCAAAAGAAGGGAAACAAACTAGAACTTGTGAAGATATAAATAAATGTGGAGTTCCTCCTAAAGTTGAGGAAAGACCTTGTTCACTTACACAAACATCTACAGAAAGTATACCTCCTACTAAACAAGAAATTAATGAAAGTGCAACAAAAGCAGTTTCTCCATCAAAAAGTAAGAGTCTTTACATTATACCTATTTTATTAATCTTAATAGCTTTAATAAGCTATTTTATAATAGACTTTTTAATAAATAGAAATAAATTTCGCTTAAAATGAAAATCTAAAACTAATTTTCAGAGTGATTTTGAATAAGATGAGTTATTTTTACTTGCTGAACTATGCTTATAGGCTCAATTTCTTTTACTTTTCCTTGTATGAAATAACAGCCATTTTTTTCAAAAGCGTATATAGTTCCTCCTGGAAAATTAATTTCACAATTTTTCTTTAAGTAAAAAGCTACTGCTGTTGCACCTGTACCACAAGCTTCAGTCCAACCTACACCTACTTCATAAGTGTGATTATATATTTTGTCATTTTTAATTTTGACAAAATTAATATTTACTTCTCCTAATTTCTCTTTTATTTTTTTAGCTGTTTCTTCACTTTCTTCTTCGAAAGTTATAAAGTGAGGTACTCCTGCTACATTTATAACCCCATTAGATAATTCTTTAGGATAACCTATTTTAGCTATTACTTTATCATCTTTAACAAAAACTTCTTTAGGTCCGTCTAAAGTATTAACTATGCCTTTTTGATTTATAGTACCTAACTTTTGGAGTAAAAAAGCACTAATTAAGAGAGCATTTCCGCACATATTTTCATGTGTTCCATCTTTATCCCATATATCCATGAAATTATTTTTTGAATTTAAGAAAATAATTCCGTCTATAAAAGGTTCATTTTGAGCAATGTAAGTTACTATTTTTCTTTTATTTCTAAAAGGTATTTCATCAAAAATAACTGCAAATTTATTTCCATTTCCAGAATATAATTTATACTTTGGAATAGATTTAATAATAGTTATAATATTTAACATAGAAAACTTTCATCTCCATTTATTTTAATTAAAAATAAAACTCTATTAGGCGGCGGTTCACTTTCAGAATCAGTTTCCATTTTTAAAAAGTCATCCTCTTTTATAATAAAAGTATAAGTGATATATAAATTTAATTCTATTTTTATTTCTGAGATGAAAAATTTATTAAAAGTAAATAAAATGTTTTTTAAATACTATCCTTTTATTAATTTGTGATGAGAATAGCTGTAATAAAGAAATTAAAATGTATAGCACCTGAGAATTGTAATTATTTATGTAGAGAAGTTTGTCCAGTGAATAGAAAAGGTGTCGATTGTATATCTATAGGATTAGATAAAAAGCCTGTAATTGATGAAAAATTATGTATCTCTTGTGGTATATGTGTACATAAATGCCCAGCTCAATGCATTCATATTCTTAATTTACCGGAAGAATTGAAAACTCAAGCTTTACATCGCTATTCTGAAAATGGTTTTAAACTTTTTAGAACGATAATACCTCTTTTTGGTAAAGCTGTTGGTATTCTTGGGCAAAATGGCATAGGTAAAACTACGGGTATATCTATTTTAGCAGGAATGATAAAACCTAATTTAGGTAAAGTTGGAGGGGATATACCCCAAAAAGAGATTCTTAATTTTTTCAAAGGCACAGAAGCACATGCTTATTTCAAACAGGTTTTCGATCAAAAAATAAAATTTTCTTACAAACCCCAATATGTAGATGTCATACCTAAAAAATTTGATGGATCTGTAAGAGAGTTATTATCTAAAGTTGATGATAATAAAAGACTTGAAGAAGTAGCTAAACTTCTTGAAGTTGATAATATCCTTGATAGAAATATTAAAGATGTGTCTGGGGGAGAACTTCAAAGAATAGCTATAGCCGCAACTATTCTTAAAGATGCAAATGTTTTCTTCTTTGATGAACCCTCTTCTTATTTAGATATTCGTCAAAGATTAAAAGTAGCTGAAATAATTTATAGTTTAGTTAATGATAAAACAAGTGTTAATGTTGTTGAACATGATTTAATAGTTTTAGATTATATCTCTGATGTTATTCAAATTATGTATGGCGTACCTGGTGTTTATGGGGTTGTTTCTCATCCTATGGCAGTTAGAAATGGTATTAATACTTATTTAGATGGCTTTTTAAGAGATGAAAATGTGCGTTTCAGGGACAGCGCTATAAGATATGAAATTAAACCGGCCAATAAAGAATTTGAAGGTATACCTATAATAACTTGGCCTAATTTTGAAGTTAATTTAGATGATTTTAAGCTAAAAGTCAAGGAAGGACAAATTTATGCTAATGAAATAATTGGTTGTGTTGGTGAAAATGGAACTGGAAAAACTACTTTTGCAAGAGTTTTAGCTGGAGAAATTAGGTCAGGAGTAGATTTAAAAGATAAAGTTAGAATATCTTATAAACCTCAATATATTAAACCTGAAACTTCAATGACAGTGGCTCAGATTTTAGAATCAGTTTCTAAGGAATTTGGAGAAGATACCTTTAGAATGCAAATAATAAGACCTTTTGAATTAGATTCTATTCTTAATAGGAGAATAGACGAACTTTCAGGAGGAGAATTACAAAGAGCAGCTATTGCTATTTGTCTTGCAAGAGAGGCAGATATTTATCTTTTAGATGAACCTTCTGCTTATTTAGATGTTGAGCAAAGATTGAATATATCTAAAGCTATTAGAGAACTTATAAAGAAAAAAGGAGCTTCTGCAATAATAATTGATCATGACATTCTTTTCTTAGATTATTTAAGTGAAAGAATGTTGGTTTTTGAAGGAAAGCCTTCTGTCGAAGGTAGAGTAATAGGCCCTGTAAGTATGGAAGAAGGAATGAATATTTTCCTTAAAAATTTAGGTATAACTATGCGTAGAGATGGAGAAACTAAAAGGCCTAGAATAAATAAAGAAGGTTCTGTAATGGATAGAGAACAAAAGTCTAGTGGAAAATATTATTATTTCTAGCTTTAAATATTTTTTTGTCTCATGTAAACTTTTTAAGCTTTGCTCTTATTAAGATACTTACGGAGGCGATTTTATGGCAGAGAAGAAAAAAGATAAGAAAGCGCCTGCAAATCCTCAATGATTTTGTAAAATATTGTTTATTTTTCTTTTTTATTTTTGAATCGACTTTTTTGCGAGTTTGCTTCTCTTTGAAAGAAAAATTACCTTTTTAGTGTAACAATATTGATTTTCCAATGACGGTTATTAATTTTATTCTTAGCAACAATTATAAACTTAATTGTAATATCTTATTTTATGATAGAATTTGAAGAAAGAAGAAAGGCTGTTCTTAAAGCTTGGGAAAAATTAAGAGAAAAATATCCTAAATTACCAAAATTAGAAGAAATAGAAGCTTTATTTAAATTCACAGCTAATGATCCCTTTCATATTTTAAGTGCAGTTATAGGTTATATTTTGAGTTCTCTTTCTTCTTTTAGAGGGATAGTAACTTATATTCTTGAGCCTGTATCTCTTCCTGAGAAATTCGAAGTTAAGTTTTTATCTGAAGAAGATAAAAAGAAAAGCATTAATTTTATAAAAAGAATTTCTTATTTTTATAGGAAATTGCATAAATTTTATTTCTCTAAAGATGAAAAAGAAAAAATAAAAGTTATTTTAGAATGTTATAAATTTGTCAAAGATGAAGTTTATGACTTTTTGTTTGAATTTGATGATAAATTAGTTAAAGGATGGGAAAAATCTTTAAAAGAAGAAAAATCTTCAAAAGAAAATTCTAAGATGAGTTACTTAGGTTAGGAGGCGAAAATATGGCAAAAGCATGTAAGAAAAAGAAAGAGGTAAAGAAAGAAAATGTTGAAAATGGATTTAAAGAAGAAGTTTTAGAAGAAAATAAAGAAGTAATACATGATGTAGAACAAGAAGAACAATATGCTGAAGATTATGAAAGAGGAATGGAAAAAGAAGAAGGAGAAATAGAATTAGATTAAAAAATTTATTTTTTCATTAATTTATTTTTTTTGACATGTTCCCAAATTTTCTTAGTCATTTCTGCTGGACTTAAAGGTTTATTTCCAACAATAGCTCCTAATTTTTCATCTGGATAAATCATTAATCCACCAAAAGCTTTTTTTCCTGCCATTTATTTTCACCTCACTTTTAATAAAATGTATATCTTTCAACTTATATATATTTTGCTTCTTCTTTTAAAATGATTTCTTTTGAACTTTGAGTTGCTGGATGCTTTGGTCCTAAAGCATCACAAACTTCAGGTCCATTGGATATTTCAAAGGTGTTAAATTTTTTAGCCATTTCTATTATTTCAACTTTATCTAAGCAAGCAAGAGGTCTTAAAACAGGCATTTTTGAAGCTTGATTAATAATATATAAATTAGAAGAAGTTTGACTTGAAACTTGTCCTATATTTTCTCCTGTTATTAAAAATTGACAATTTAATTTTTCTGCTAATTTTTCAGCTTTTCTTAACATCAATCTTTTCATTAGAACAAAATAAAATTTAGGATTACTCTTTTGAGCTATATTAATTAATTCTTGACTTATATCTTCAATTATTAAATCTTTGAAATTTAGTAATTTTGCTAATTTTTGACATTTAATTATAGTTTCTTCACCCACTATATCTTTTTGAGAAAAATGAACAGCACACACTTCAAAATTTTTATTTAGCATTATTTTTCCAGCTACAGGGCTATCTATACCTCCGCTTAAAAGTAGAAGTCCTCTATTCATCTTTTTCACCATAAATATGGACATATTGCCAAAATAATCCTTTTTGTCTCCAAATTTTAGGTTTTAAACCTGCTTTTTCAAAAAGTTGATATATCTTTTTATTTTCTTCTATCCAAGGTTTATCTATGAGATGAAAAGCAAAATCATAATCTACAAAATAAAATTTGCCACCTTTTCTAAGTCTTTCTTTAAAATCTTTTAGAATTTTTACAGGATTATGTAAATATTCTAAAATACCTATGCCTATTACTGCATCTAAATTTTGAAGTTCTTCATTTATTTTCTTTTGATTTTTTATTTGGTATAAATCTATTTCAATAAATTTTACATTAGGTATATTTCTTTCTTTTGCTATTTGATGAGCTATTTTAAGAGAATTTCTCGAAAAATCAAGTCCGTAAATTTTTCCATCGAGAGGAATACATTCTTCTGCTAAAGCATTAGTTATTACTCCTATACCACACCCTAAGTCAACTACTTTAGAAATAGTTATATCACTTAGAAAATTATTCAAATGAGGCATTATCTTTCTTTTAACTAAAAAATCATAAGTTATGTAATTTAATTTTGCTGAAATTTCACTAAAAAATCTTATAAACTTTTTATTATATCCTAAACGTGCTATAAAGTAAAGAATTACTCCTAAAGAAATGAATAGTAAAGCAATTATTATTTCTTTAATAGCAAAGGTTAAAAGCATAGATATGGTAAGAATAGATAAAACTAAAAAAGAAGTTAAATGAGGAAAAGGCACTTTAAAATTATGTTCTTTTAAAGATGGATTTTTTCTTAATTTAGGAACTGCTAAAATTACAGTTCCATACATAAAAATAGATAAGGGTGTTGCTATTTTGAGTAAAAATTCATATGAGTTAGAAAGAATTACAAAGAGAGATATAATAGTTTGGAAAATTATGGCATTGTAAGGTGTTTTATTTTTGGGATGAAGTCTACTTAATCCTTCTGGCAAAACTTTATCTCTTGCCATAGCGTAGATTAAACGAGGGGTAGAAACAATTAGCATACTTGCACTGCCAATAATATTCAAAAAAGCTATTATTATTAGAATTTTCTGGAAATTTTCTCCAGCGAAATAAGAGGTTATATGTATTAAAGGTATCTTTTGTTCATCTAAATTTCCAGAATTTAATTTTTCTTTAAAATCTGAGATAGAATTAACCTTTGAATAAGCTGTTAAATACCAAGGCATAGCTGTCATACTTATAAAAATAGTTGCTATAACTAAAATAGAAACAATTAAAGTACTAAAAAGCATTACTTTAGGCAAAGTTTTTTTGGCATCTTTAGTTTCTTCTGAAAGAAAAGAAAGAGATTCCCAACCAGCAAAAGTTTCTAAAACGAAAAATATAGCTAAAATAATTCCTGTTTTAGGATATAAATCAAAAGAATTTAAGTTAGAAAAATTTATGTGGGGGGCGCCTACAAAGATAATCATAAGTAAAGTGCTTATGGTTGCTATAGCAAAGAAAATGAGAAATTTTGTACTAGCTTCTATGCCTTTAAAACTAATAAAATTCATAAAAAGAATGAAAATTGAAGCTATTATTAATTTAGTTAATGAAGATAGAGGAAAGAGAATACTTATGAACTGAAGACTGCCTGTAAGAAACATAGCAATATATATGTTTGAGATTAACCATGAAGACCAACCTACACAAAAACCTATAATTTCTCCAAAAGCCTTTTTAGCATAAATATAAACCCCTCCAGAGTTTGGAAACATTTCTGAAAGTTCAGCAAAAAATGAAGAAATAATTATGGATAAAATTGCAGTTATAATCCATGCAAAAATAGCATAAGGTCCTGCTATTTTAGCAGCTATAGCAGAATCAAAGAAAATCCCGCTACCTATTAAAGTATTAATTCCTATTAAAATTAATATGCCTAAAGTAAGACTTCTTTTTAATGCCATCCTTTAATTAGAAATCAGAAAAAGTTTATATTTTTATTTTAATTAATTATATTATGTTTGACTCTAAAATAGATGAAATTAAAATCTCTTGTCTCGAAAAGTCTCTTTCTAATTATTTTCCTAATGAATTCTTAAATGCTTGTGACTTAGTAAAAATTTTAGAGAATCTTTCTAATACAGAAAATAAACCTTTAGAGGAAACTATTAAAAGTATTTTTTCTAAAATATTAACTGAAAAATTTTCAAATGAATTTATGAAAAAATATTATAGTTTACTTTATTCAAAATATAGCTCTTATTTGGTTGAAAGTACTTATGATTTTTTAAGTAAAATTAACCAAAGAGACGAACTTATAAAAGATATATACAGCTTTATAAGTTTGTTAAATGAATATATTAATATAACTAAAAATAATAGTTATATTAATGAAAAAATTACTCAGAATAAAAAAATATAATGCTGATAATATTTTATTTGGAATACTTTTATTTTTAGTAATTTTAAATTTAATTTTTCTTTTTTATAGAGTTAATTGGAATTTTGAAGCTTTAATTAAATTTATATCAGAATTAAATGTTGAAAAAGTTAAAACTTATGTTTTATCTTTTGGAATAATAGGACCTTTAATTTTTATTTTATTAGAAGCTCTTGATGTGGTACTATTTTTTGTGCCAAGTTACATTTTTACCATTGCTGGAGGTCTTTTATGGGGTTTATTTTTAGGGATTATTTTTTCTACTTTAGGAGCAATTATAGGTGCTTTTATTAGTTTTAATATATCTCGCTTAGTTGGGAGACGTACTTTAGAACTTATTTTTAATAAAAAAGAATTTGGAAAATTTGATTCATTTTTTTTGAAACATAAAAATATGATATGGGTTTTTATTCTTGCTTTTTTACCTTTTTCTTCTCTTGGACTTTTAAGTTATTTTATGGGCTTTACAAAAGTAGATATTAAATATTTTATGATAGCAACTGCTCTTGGCATATTCTTAAATAAACTTTTGCTTGTATCTATAGGTTTTGCTCTTGGAATTGGAAGTTGGACTTTACTTTTAGTAATTTTAGGAGTAATTTTACTTTCATTTATAACTTTTTTACTTTGGGATAAAATTAATTTTCTTTTAAAAAGAGAAAGACAATATTCTTGAAATAAGAGAAGAAGCGTTAAAAGTATAAAGACCTTCTTTATTTTTAATGAAAATAAGATGACCTTTATTTCCTATAATTTTTCCATAAATTCTTGTATTTTCTTCTACAAGTAAATATATACTATTTTTAACTTCCATATAATTGTAAGATAAGTCAATTATATCCAAATCTAATTTATTTTCTGCATTAATTTGATCAATTATATTATAATATGTAGTTCTTATCAATTCTTTTCCAAGCTCTTTAGCTTTGTCATTATTTATTAATTCGTATTTTTGATAAGTAGTGATTTTATCCTTTATTCCAAATTTTTCTTTAATAGCTTTCTCTATCTTTCTTGCTGTTAAGCCATCTTCTGTTTCAGCTATGGCAGATGCAAAATCTGCTCCTTGTTCAATAACTCTCAAAGGAAATCTTTTAGAAGAAGTTACACCAATTTTAATTTCATTTCCGAAAGAAGCTAAATAAATTTTGTGACTTGGACATATTTTTTGATCTAAAAGGCATTTTTCACCATTACACTTAGCACATAAATTTTTGGGACTTTGTTTAAAACAAGAATAACATTGATTATACTTGTCTATTTTTCTAAGACAAATCTTGAAAGAAGTTCCATCATAAGTCCCTATACAATATTTATTAGGCTTTACTACTACATCAATTACACCTTGAAGAATTCTACTTTCAACATTAGAATTATTTATATTTCTAATTTTAAGTTCTGGTTTGAAATCCTCATTTAATCCAAAATGAAGAATATGATAATCTCCTTGCATTATTCTCCTCTCTTTTTGGCTTCAAGTCTTTTAAGCCACCACAGAGCGCCTTCAGATAATTTTTCCCTTTGTTTGTTTTCAATTATATTAAACCATTCATCTATAGGAACAATATCATTTTTCATTTTAATCCCCCCTTAAAATTTAATTTAATAAAAGGTTAAGGTATATCCCATTTGGCTAATGGGATGCCTTTCCTGTTGATATTATATATAGGTCAAGCATCCTACTAATATTTGTCGGGGTATTGTCAAGTATGTCATATATTATAAAGAACTAAATACTTATAAATGCACAACCTCTTGTCAAATACTGGAGAGATGAATTATGAATAACATTTTCAAAATTTCTAAAGATAATATGCTCCTTATTAAAAATGAAGATATTTTAAATTATGATTATGTGCCTAAACTTTTACCTTATCGTGAAGGACAAATACAGGAAATAGCCAATTCTATTAAGCCTATGTTAAATGGATTGAAAGGAAATAATTTGTTTATATACGGAGCACCTGGCATAGGAAAAACGGCATCTATTAAATGGGTTTTGCGTGAATTGGAAGATGTAACTGATGAAATTATCCCTCTTTATGTTAATTGTTGGAATTTAAAAACTAAATATTTTATTTTTTCTGAAATAGCTAAACAACTTAAACTTGTTTTTACTCAAGGGAAAAGTGCTGAACATATTTTGCAAATCATAGAAAATAAGTTAAAAGATAAAAATTCTGTTTTTGTCTTTGATGAAGTTGATAAAGCTGAAAATTCTGATTTTCTTTATCAAATTGTTTCTCTTTTTCCTAAAAGCAGTATTTTATTGGTTAGTAATGCTTTTGATTATGTAGCTAAAATGGATTCGAGAATTCGTTCAAGATTAATGGTTAGAAATCTTGAATTTAAGCCATATAATCAAAATGAAATTTTAGGTATTTTAAATGAAAGAGTTAAATTAGCTATTAAACCAGGAGTTATTCCTCTTGATTTAATTAAACGCATAGCTTTTGAAGTATATAATAGAAATGGAGATTTAAGAATAGGTCTTTTTATAATTAGGGAATTAGTTAAATCAGCAGAAGAAGAAGGTCTTGAAAAAGTTAAAGTTGAAGATTTAGATTTAATCTTAGAAGAAATTAAAGGTTCCATAATTGAAGAAGGACAACTTAATTCTGAAGAAGAAATAATAGTTGAAAGTGTTAAAGAAAAAAATGGAGGCATTTCTGGAGAAATATACGAAATTTATAAATCTAAAGGAGGTAAGCTTTCTTATCGTTCTTTTAAGAGATATATAGATAATCTTGAAAGATTAAACATATTAAGGACAGAAGAAACGAGGGCTGGCTTTAAAGGAAAATCTACTTTTATTTTTATCAATTAAACATTCATAATAAGACGCAATAAATCTCTTAAACCAGGAGCTATGCCCATAACATAAACAAAGAGTAACATAAAATTTCTTAGGTCTTTGTTATCTTTTAAATAATTGTTAATTAAACTAATAGCAATTAATACGATTATAAACTTTAAAGGAAACATAATCCAAGGTCCTAAAATTTCAATTAGAAAATTTGGAAGAAGATGCTTTTCATAATAGCTAAAAAATTGTATTGAAACAAAGGTAGCAGAAGCATCTAACATTTGTCCAGCTATAGCTAAAAAGGATGGCACACCCAATTTTTTCTTAATTATTAATAAAAAAATAAATATTGGAAGGAATATTGATATAGTAATTAATCCACCCAACCAATTGTTAATTTTAAAAAATATAGCATGCAGAAGTGCTATAAATAAACCAAAAAATGCAAAACTCTTCCAAAAAGGAATTTTCTTTTCTAAGTTTTTAGATAAAATTATGAAAGGAATTACTAAAATAAAAAGAGAAATGAGTATCCCTGGAGTTTGAGTGAAGAAACTTTTAGGATAAATATTAGCATCTTCAAATACTCTTATGAAAGCAGCCGCTAAAACCCAAGGTGTTAAAGCATAAAATAATTTTTCATCAATTTCAATTTTTAATTTTTTCAAAGTTAAATAAAATAAATAAGAAAAAGTAGAGAAAAAAATAATTAAAATAAATATTTCTAAAAAAGTTTCCATTTATCTTCTTCCAATTAGATATCTTTCTATATAATCTAATCTTTCATTTATTTTGTCTATATTTGCTTTTATGGAATCTATTTTGGTTGAAACTAAATCTATTTGACTTTTAATCATATCCTTCATAGCATTAATTTCAGGAGATCTTGTTATGGAAGGTTCTTCGCGTTGAGGCATTCCAATAGGTCCTTGAAAAGGATTACTTGCAAAGCTTTCAGATTGACTTCCTGGAAAGCCGGGTTGAATAGGCTGTCTTTGTGGAGGATAACTTTGCATAGGTGCTGGTCCACCCATGGGAGGAAAAGAAGGTGGATTTAAAGGAGGCATACCTTGAGGTGGTTTCATAGGTTGTCCAGGAGGCATACCTCCTAATTCAGGACCCAAATCTGGTAAAGATAAATCCATTTCTGGTAATTCTTCCTCTTCTTTCTTTTTCTTAAACATATCAAAAAGGCCCATTATTTCATCTCCTTCAATTTTTTAAGTATAACTTCTCCAAATTTAACTGCTGCTTTTGGTCCAGAAGCAGTTATGAGTTTTCCATCTATAGTTACATCTTCTCCTGTATATGTGACACCTGACTTTTCAGCAGCTATTTTACATTCTGGTGCCCATCCAGTTATTTTTTTATCTTTAATAATTCCAGAATTTATTAAAATTATAGGTGCTAAACATATAGCTCCAATTATTTTTCCTTGTTTCATAAAATAATTTATTTTATTAATAAGAGTTTTATTTGAAAATAGAAGAGGAGAACCACTTCCTCCTATTAGAATTAAAGCATCTCCATCCTTTATTTCGTCAATAGTTATATCTGGTATAACCTCTAAACCTAACATACCTTTACATACCTTTTTTTCAGTACTTGCAGTTAATACTTTAATTCCATTTTTTTCGAGAATTTCTTTAGGTTTAAGATATTCTTCATCTCTAAAATTTTGGGGGGCAATGACCAATATAGCTAACATATAATATTTAAGTTATTTAATCTTTAAAAATTAATCTTTTTATGAGTGTTGTGAACTTTTATATATTTAGGTTTCTTTTCATAAGTTATGGTTCAAGAAGTTAAGAATCCTGTTGATCAAATTGTTGAAGAAATTAAAAAAGATAAAGCTAAATGGATGGAAAAAAGAAAAATAGGCAATTATAAACTTGAAGTAACTAAATTTACGGAAAGCATGGAAAGCTATTATTGGGATTTACTTACAGTTTTTAATATTAAAATTGGAGATAAAAAAATGAGTAAAATAGGGGAAGAAATGGGAGCTACTGTAGTTTCTGGATTTTTTGGAGATATTATAGCTAGAAGAAGTAAAATAGAAGAATATGCTAGAACTTATTTAGCATCTATTAATACTGTTGTTAAATCTATCATAACTCTTCTTTATGAATTAAGAGAACTTGATAGAAGAGTTAATGTTTATAAAGATTATGAAAGTCCAGATCCGGAAAAAAGGAAGGCAGCGGATTCAGCTCTTAAAAGAGTTTTTATGGATGAGGTTGATGTTAAAAAAGGTAATGCTAGCATAAACAGTCTTTCTTCATCTCCTAAATATAATTTTTTCCAACTTAGAGATGCTTTTATGGCTGCCCAATCTATTGAGCATATAAATAAAATGGGGTTAAATGAAAGAGTTAAAAGAATTTTATTAGGTAGATATGAAGAATATATAAATTGGGTCAAAGAAAGTGCTGAAGAAATGAAAAATAGGAGAAAAATTGAACTTGCCTATCTTAAAGCTCAAGTTGAGTCTTTAGATATTTATTCTCAATGGGCAACGCCTTATCTCAAAGCTGCTCAAATGCTCCAATTTAAAGATGTTTCTACTAGTGATTTAAGTAGACCTGATGTGATAAATGCCTTTGATCAAGCTTTTTATACTATAAATGTTAGAGCTAAGAAAGCATGGTATATAACTAATTTTAAAAGAGGTAAAGGCGGTATTGAATATGAACATAAGCTTCCTGAAGAAATTCCAGAAGCTAAAGCACAAATTGAAGCTGAAAAAGGGCAACCCGTATATGGTGTTTTTGAAGCTAAACTCACATATACAGTTACACCTACCTTTATAGTTGTTGAACAAAGGAGAAGCCCTATAAATATAGGTAGTGTAAAAATTGAATTAAGTTCTTATATGCTTACTCAAGATGAAGTTAATGCTCTCGAAAAAACTGAAAAGATTGATGTTCTTAAATATGTAGAGGGGTTAACTTCTGAATCTCTTACAGCTTTAAGAAAAGATATTGCTAAATATTTAGACGAATTTGATAAAGAGAATAAAGTTAAAGAAGGGACTTCTGCTGAAAAAATTTTACCTAAAGAAAAAAAGGAAGAAAATAAAAGTAAACCTATATCTGAAGTAAATAGTTTTTGGGATACAATTAAAGAAAATGATGCTAAGAAACAATTGGAATACCTTAAAAAATTAGTCAAACCAGAAATTAAAAAGTTATTTGATGAAGTTTATGATTTATTAAAGAAAAAAACAGGATTAATGGCAAAACCATAAGATTACCATAAAATTAAAAAGCTTCTATCTTTTCTTATTTATTAATGGTTGATGATAAAGTAAAGTTTGTAAGGGATTATTCAAATAATCTTAGATTTGAAACGGACCATATTAATCCTATGAGTTTTGGAGCTTATGGTATGGGAGCTAGCATAGCTCCTGGAAATCAACTTATGAATACTAATACTGCTATAAATTGGGGATTAAAACATCTTGAATTACAAGTAAGTGAGTCACCAGATAGAGAGAAAGGAGGGTATTCAGGTCAATTAGGAAAAAGTGAAAGAGAACAATTAGCTCAACTTTCGAAATTAAATGCTGTTGATCTTTCAATTCATGCTCCTCATTTTGATGCTAGTGGCTTTATAAGAGATAGTTTTTCTGAACCTGCTAGGAAAGCTGTAGTTGAAGAAGTTAAAAAAAGTATTGATTTTGCTGATGATATAGGTAAAATTTCTGGTCAAAAAAGAATTCCTATTATTTTCCATGCTTCTGAAGGTGTACCTGGTAATCCTAATCCTAATGAATTTGTTTATGTTGTGAATCGTGAAAGTGGAAAAGTAGATAGATTAGTTGAGGAAGAAGTTGCCTTTGATAAAAAATATTTAGAGGAACATTATAAATTTGTAGAAGGTAAGGATTTTTTTAAATCAAATAAAGAAGGAGTTTTTAAACTTACACCTCAAGCAGCAGTTAAAATGGAAAATCAAAACGTGTTTGATAATATTAAACAAAGTGAAGCAAGTGCTTGGCATAATTTAAGAATTCATGAAAGCAATTTAATTAATAGTATACAGTCTTTAGTCAGAGATGTAGGAGAAGGAGTAAGAGCAAATGAGATTTTACAGCAATTTCAGAATGATCCTCAAAGAGTTGAAGAAGAGTTAAGACGAATTGGAGGACCAAGAGCAGAAGTTATAATTCAAGATTTAAAAGCATATGAACTTCTTAAAGAAAATAATGAACGTCAAAGGCAAATGATTGAAAATTTTAAGAAAAAATATACAGAAAATGGAAGTTTTAAACTTTTAGATGATGTTGAAAAATTTGCTTTAAAAAAAGCAGCCAAGACTATTGCTGAGTTAGGAGAATATGCTTGGAGTAAGCCTACTAAACCTGTTATATGTGTGGAAAATTATGCTCCTGAATTAGCTTTTTCAAAGCCAGAGACCTTTAAAGAATTAATTAAAGAAACTAGAAAAGAATTATCTGAAAATTTAATTAAGAAAGGTTTATCTCCTGAGGAAGCTAAAAAAGAAGCTGAAGAAATTGTAGGAGCAAATATTGATATAGGGCATTTTAATCTATGGAAAAAATTCCCTATGTATGATGAAAAAGGTAATCTTATAAAAGATGAAAAAGGACAACCTAAATATTATTCTAAAAAAGAAATACAGAAAATGGCAGAAGCTTTGCTTCCTTATGCTAAACATATTCATATTACTGATAACTTAGGAGATGTAGATGCTCATTTGCCTGTAGGATGGGGAGATGCTCCTATAGCTGAATTAGTAGAAGCAGCTAATAAGCAAGCTGGAGAAGGTGGATTTAAAGGCAAGATGGTTTTTGAAACTTTTGGAGCTATGTATTATGGAGGACAAACTTTTGGAATACAAGAATCTCTTTACAATTTGAAATCACCTGTTTATGGAACTAATATGGACTTATGGTCTATGTCATCTGAGAATTTTTTAAAGTCAAGTTATGGTTTTACAATGGGAGCTATACCCGGAGGGGAATATTGGCCTGATGTGGGAGAATATAATGTGGGCTTTTCTGGTCTACCTTATACTACAGGAGCTAAGCCTCAAAGTAAAGGTAGCGGTTTTTCTGGAGCTCCTATGTCTTAAATAAAAGGTGAGGTAAAATGGAGAAAATTTCAGAAGAAGAAAAGAAAAAAATTATAGGCGATGCATATAATGTTGCTCATAATTTTGCTAAAGATGTTTTTAAAAAATTTCCTGGTTTAGTAAAATCTATTGTTCTTTATGGTTCAGTTAGTAAGGAAAATGTTACTAGACAAAGTGATGTTGATATTTTAATTCTTGTTGATGATACTTTAATGAAACCTACAAAGGAATTTATAGATTGGTATAACCTCGAGCTAATGTTAATTATGAAAAGACATAGTAGCAAAATTCATGTTAATACTGTTACTCTTACAACCTTTTGGGATAATGTTAGAGTAGGAGAACCTGTAGTAATAAATGTTCTTAGAAGTGGTATCCCTTTGATTGATACCGGTTTTTTTGAACCTATTCAGTTACTTTTAAAAGCAGGTAAAATTAGGCCATCTCAAGAAGCTATTTTTAATGCTTGGATGAGATCACCAGCACATTTCATAAGAGCTAATGCTAAAATGATTAGTTGTGTTATTGATTATTATTGGGTTGTTATTGATGCAGCTCATGCTGCTTTAATGGCTTACGGTCAAGTACCTCCTTCTCCAGAACATGTTGAGAAATACTTAATAGAAACTTTTGTTGATAAGAAGTTATTAGATAAAAAATATGCTAATTACTTTAAAGAAATTTGGAAAATTTCAAAGTCAATAATACATGGTGAATTAGTAAGAATTTCTGGCGTTGATGTTGAAAACTATAGAAGAATGGCTGAAGATTTTTACAATCAAATGAAAAAATTGTTGGAAAGCAAAAAATTAATTTAATCTTCTTCTATTGTTGTAAGATTGGGGTTATTTCCTAACTTTTCAGCAATTTTAAATATAAAGTTGTATTTATCTAAAATGTCTTTTGCATCTTGAAGTTTTGTTTTAATAGCATTACTTATGTAATTAATTATCTTCTTTTTATCACATTCAGTTGTTGCTTTGATAGGTATATAACTTGTTAAAGCATTTTTTAATTCAAATGAATGTTCTTTTATGAATTCAAAAAGTTTCGTTTTTAACTTTTTATACTCGGCAGTGTCTTCTTCTATCTTTTGTTCACTTTTATTTTTGACATCTTTATACTTATTTTTAAGATTTTTAGTAGCTAACTTAATTATATACTCAGAAAATTCATTAACCGTGTTTTCAATTGTTTTTTCATCTCCTTTTAATATACCTTCTAACTTTTCTTTGTAGGATAAAGCTTTAGATATATAATCTGGAGGAGTACCATAAAGTTCTTTAAGAGAAGAAGTTGATGATAAAATAGCTTCAATGGGCTTTTTACTAATATCTAAAATTGAATTTATAAGCCCACTTTCTATAGGATTATAACTTTTTTCAAGCACGGATTTAGCCCAATCTTTAGCATTATTTTTAATACCTGTTAAATCATAAGTATGACTTTCTCCATCCTTAATTTGATTTTCATTTTCTATAGTATATCCTAATAATCGAGCAGATAACTTACCTAAATTTATGAGTTCTTGTTCATTTTCAGAGCCATTTTTAAGCTTCTCATAAATTGTTTTTATTGGGTTCAAAATATTGTTATAGTTCATATTAACTACTAATAAGTGGTTATTTATAAACTTTATGATTGAATTTAGGGAGTTAAAATAATCTTCTATCACAATAACAGGTGATAGAAATTTTAAGCACTAACCCAATTTTGAGCAATAAGTTCTGCCTGTTTTAGCACAGTTTCTGTTGCAGACTTTTGTTTATCTGGTGGATAACCATACTTTTTAAGTATTTTTTTAACCTTTAAGCGGAGTTCTGCCTGTACGCTTTCTCGCTGAGTCCAATCTATTGTAACGCTTTTTCTAATCATTTCTGTTAATTCTAGTGCAATCTTTCTTAGTGTTTC